>Ga0272441_10007180_pt1 | contig 18233 bp, 8 predicted proteins | sample SSMProp6N_FD_193582 | JGI IMG/M metagenome (GOLD analysis project Ga0272441, IMG submission 193582) | Marine sediment archaeal communities from Little Sippewissett salt marsh, Falmouth, MA, United States - SSM-Prop-6N | ecosystem: Environmental > Aquatic > Marine > Wetlands > Sediment ... | reverse complement strand
CTCAAACTCCGGGATTTCGTGGTCAGGGAAGAACGCGGGAAAACCGTCGGTCTCTCCCGCCCAAAGGCGTTGAATCTCCTGGAAGTGCAGGTCTGTGAGGTCGCGCTCCAACTGCTCCAGAGGCTTACTGAGATCCGCTCGAGTCATCGGGCCCGTGCGGAGAACATCAAAGGCACGCCATACCCAGTCCAGAATACACTCTGACACACTTTCGGCCCATTGGAGCGCGAGGTCTCTGAAGACTTGGTCCTCCGGCCAGGCTTGTTCCCTGAAGGCCGCCCTGCGCGTCATGCCTTGGACCTCCAACGACCCGCTGCTCGAAGGATGGCACCGGCCAACTGGTCCGCATCCCGCATTGCGAGCGAGCGAGTCCAGTACCGGCGCTGGTCCGGCTTGATGATGTAGAGCGAGGGAATTCGCCGTCCGTTCTCGACGTGGGAGTGGAACAAAAAGGCAACACGTTGGAAACCGAGTCCTTCACCGGATAAAGCGCGACCTTTTGACAAGAGCACCGCTGCGTAGAGTTCCTGCAGTTTCTCGAACAGGCAACTCTTGTCCATCGACTCAACAGTCAGACGTTTACGCCCTGGCCAGTCAAAATGAACGGCGACCATGCGCACAGGAAGACGCTTGCGACCCGCTTCCTCAAAGACGCTGGCACAAACCGCTTTGTCTTTCCCAAAAGTGGCCTTGAGCACACGCACAAAGAAGGAAACATATACGTCAAGGTCCGGTGGTTCGGCGTCCTGTTCGCGGGAACGGATCGTTGCTCGCCGACCGTCTGACGTTCTTTTCTGCATCGCCTCAGGGATGACAAATTCCACGAAGTCTTCCACGAGAACCCATTGAGCTTTGGTCAGGCGAATCGCCTTGCGAATACGAGCATCTACATCGACATGTGAACGTATGCCATCGAGCATTCCTGGAGAATACGGAGGCAGAGGCACGTCCAACATTTCTCTGACTAGACCTTCTTGGCGATAATGTCCGATGCGACTGCTAGTAGCAGTCAGAAAATAGGCTGCAAGAAGGCTGTTGTAGGCCAGCCAAGCAGCTTTGATATTAGTACCACGGCTGTCAAGGTCGCGGATGCTAAGATAGCTCTGCGTGCATATCGCTCCCCACTCTGGGTCGCTAGAACGGACGACCGCCGCGCGGAACCTGCTCTCTTTTATTCGCCAAGTCTGTTTGACCAATAGTTGAGGCAACTTAAATGCTTCGAAGTTCGTCGATGCAGCCGCATCCACCCGGCAGTCTTCTATGGTGGGTAGGTTGTCGGCGTCCAACTCGACGAACGAATCCGCTGGAAATTGGCGACTCTCAAAGAGCCGCTTTCCTCTAATCTGCTTTTCTTCTCTTCCTAGGTCACCTCGGATGATTCCTTCACGTTTAAGAATCCTGCCATTCTCATGGAGTTTAGCGAGGGATGGCAGGCGCGAGAGGCGGCGAACTAACTCTAAGTCGCGTCTTGCTCCCACGGCAAGAATCACCCAAACAAGGGGGTCGCATTGCGCTTCGGCGTGTGTGATCTGATTCACATCCTGTGGCTCAATGATGAGCCGCTTGTCAGCCTGCTTGTCACGCAGAGGCTTAGGATAGAAATAGAGGAACGTGCCCTGCGGATTGGGCGCAGCCTTTCCGAACGTGACCACGCACGCCGGCCCAACTACATCCGGGAAAAGCTCAAATCTGATCGCAGAAAGATTTGCAACTTCGTCAAAGGTGAAAAGAGAGAACAGTTTCTGGCGCAAGGCTTCGGCGTTGCCCGCCCGTTGATAGAGAAGCGTGGACGCCGGTTGCACCATGGTAACCCGGCCTTCCCGCTTGAGCAGCGACGCGCCCTTGCCAAGAAACAAAGGACCGATATCATTGTTTGCCACGGGCCAGCCATGTTCTTTCGCCCAAACCTCCGCCTTTGTCGGAGGCGAGGCTTTCTTCTTCTCGCGCCTTCGCGTTGTCTCTTCCGCTGAGGGCGGAGGGGGAACGAAAGTGTCAGAAGTGCCTTTGATGGATTTGTCGCCCCAGGGAGCATTGCCTATGACGAGATTGAACTTGGCTTCCTCATCGTCTGGCGTTCCTGGTGTTTGGATGCCGGGAGTGTCCTCATCAAAGAAATCGCGATTGAGTAGGCGAATGCCGCGCAAAGGAGGGAAAACTTTTTCACGTTTTAGATAGTATTTCGGTTCGATAGCGTCAGCCATGGCCAAGTACAAGCTGAAGCATGCGACACGTACTGCTTCTGAGTCACGGTCAACGCCCCAAAGATTGTTCGCCAAGATCGGCTTGAGATCCGATACTTTGGGGTCCTCGCCATCATGTGCGCGACGCCAGCGGTGAATGAGACGCTGAAACGCCTTCACGAGGAAGATCCCGGATCCGCAACAAGGGTCCAGGATCTTCAGGTCATACCGATCATCGTTCCAGGGCAAGACGCCATCAAGTACGAAGTCCACCAAGTGAGACGGAGTGTAGTATGCCTTGCTCCTGTCCTTGTCCTCGGTCAGAAACTCCTCGTATACGCTGCTGATGAACTCCAGCGGAATGATGTCGAAGGAATAGAGCGGCCATAGTGTTAGCTGACAATCCTTGAGTTGCAACCGCCCCGAGACGAACTCCGCCAACAACCTGAGGACGGCAGGGTTCTTCGTCACCGCTCGCTTTTCCTGTCGCCAAGCCTCGGCACGCTCGATGTCGGTTTGGTCTTCCTTGCCGGGAAAAAGGTCGCCGTTGAATCGTCGGTCAAGCCAGCGGAATAATCGGTATGTCTCGTCACCGTCAGAAAGAATGGTGGCGAGACTCTCATGGACACGTGTCAGTTCGCCTTCACAACGTCCACGCAACAGGTTCTTATCGAGAAACGGCCTTCCGTCGCTGTCCTTGCGGTGAAACAGAAATTGCGTAAAAATGATGCGCGCCAGGAGATCGTGACAGTATTCGCGACCCAAATCCAGCGAAAGTAGTTCCTGACGGACCACTTTGAGGTTTTCCAGCAACAAAGCGTCAGCGCGATCGTCGCTCCGAAATTTCTTTGGTTGCTGCTTCAGATAGTTGCCCGTGATAAGACTTACCCAGTGAAGGAGATCACGTGCACTGGATTGCAGAGCGTTCGGCGCGGCTCCAGGAGCCTCTGGCAATTCCCGCAGTTCCTGCACTTGGAGGTCTTTGGCCTCCCCCCGAGGATCGAGCCAACACGACCACGCGAGTAATCTATGCGGTTCCAACGTGATGAGCAGTGCCGTCCGAGAGAAATTCCACGCCAGACGGTGGGCTCGCTTGAGTGCCTCGTCACTGGCACCGCTGGGGAACTCGCAGACCACGGCGATGGGGGCCTCGGTGCCATGGGAATTCGGATCAGACGCAAGAATACCTACTTCAACAGACAGATTAGGGAATTGCCTGCGCAATTCCAGACCAATCTTGCGTTTGACCTCATCCGCACAGGCGCGTGCTCCCGCGCCCTTTGGGTCAAAGACCTGCGAGGGAACAGGCCAGCCAAAGAATTGAAAGGCGTCAGTGTACAACACAGCCTAAGTCCAGCCAAAGCGTTTCTCCGCAGATTAACTTGCTTCGCACGGAAATTCAAGAACCTTGGGAAAATTTCCGTACACAGGGACGTTCGCGCGTCTTACGCGACCAAGGTTGTACGCCGGTTGAAAACCGACCCTTCGAGTTCATCCGCGTTCCTCTGCGTCCTTGGCGGTTATCAAGGCGTATCTTGTATCTCGTGGTTCGTATCTCGTTTCTTCTACGGTTTGTCCTTTTGTTTTCTCTGGCGTTCGAGTTCTTCGCGGATTTCGGGGAAGTTTAGGCGGGCGAATTCGCCGTGTAGTTTGAGGGCGAGGCGGTCGCGGGCCTTGGCGGCCTCGACCTCGTCGGCGAACACACCCAATCGGTGTGTTTTCTTCCTATGAGTGACCTTCGCACCCCATTTCTTTCCACAGGGAAACACGCCTTTGAACCTCGATGCGCCATTCCCTTTGGGAGCGTTGTTTCGTGCATTCTGTTCCTGCGTACAGATGCGCAGATTGCAGCGCCGATTGTCCAGACCGTTGCCGTTGATATGGTCCACCACCATGCCTTCCGGCGGTTGCATGATCATACGATGCATCAGCATTGTGCGCCCCTGGCTGTGACGACGCGCATAGAATGTGTTGGTCCGTGTGTCGGGATGGGCGTACCATTTGTACTGACTGAGCCATTCGTAGTCTTCGGCGTCGACGATGGCGTGCAGGCCGCGGGTCAGGGAAATATAGCGGATGCTGTCGTTGGGCGGGTCCGGCGGCTCGGTTCGGTAGGGCCTGGCCCGGAAGTTGCGGCAGGGCTGGCTCGGAACCGGCCGCCACTACCCGGGCGTGTCCACATGATTGACGCACTGTCCGATGACCGGGAACCCCGACAAGAGCGTCCGGGCCCACAGGATTAGGTTCGTCACACAGAACATACAGTGGTAACAACTACGCGGCGGCAGTTGCGTCGTCGGTTTCGTCTGTTCCCGGGCCGCGACCGGCCGGGCCATTGGCGAACTCGACTCCTCTGTTGTGCGTCTTTTCGTCTCGCGTGCCTTTTGCTTCTTCATGGCGTCTCCATCCTTTATCTCAAACCACAAACTCGCAGGTCGGGCCGTCTCATGCGTTCATAGGAAACGCATCCGCGGCCACTTCTTCGTAATTCACTAAACCACCAAGGCCGCTTTGTCAACAAACTAAGAAGAAAACAAAAAAACAGAACTCCCCCTCCGGGCGGAGCACACAGGCGTATTGCGGGTATTCCGGGGGTATTCCGGGGACGCCTTACTTATTTCGGTGGTGAATCAAGTATGGCGTTCCCAGAGATGCTTATCGCACGTCCCTTCTGTTGCGATGCAGACTTCTCCTTCTCTGCCCAGATGCTTCACTTCGTTCAGCATGACAACCCTTTGATGAGTTGAGACAGGGCATTAGGTTTCTACGCGAACAGGGGAGCATGGGCCCAAACCCATTCTGCATCTCGTGACGCGGATCTCGCGAAAGGCGCCGCTGCACGCTTGCCTGCCTGCCCTCGCGAAAGCGGGGAACGACGTTTCACTTAGAACTGAACTTTTGCACAAGTTCAGTTAAAATTCGATTCGAATCTCCGTCGGTCCAACGGCGGTGATGGCCATGAGCCTCTGGTTCGGCTGGAAGCCGGCTTTGACGGGCTCGAACGGGCCGGGGGCAACGGGGCCGGGGCGGTGCTTTCGGATTCCCACCTGCGCGGGTCGCTGCGCGACGCCGGAGAGAAGGACGTAACAGGTCTTTCGATCCCAGCCCTCGACGACGAACGTCACCCGGCCGGCTTCCTCGCGGACGTCGAGAATGCGACAGGGCGCGTGGACGAACCAGCCCTTGCCCGCGAGCCGCCTCACGTCGTACAGCGTTCCCTTCTCGAAAAGCTCGGGGACGTGTGCCTGGACGGTGCCCGGATTGATGGCGGGCCCGTCGCTGATCTGGGGGCGCAGGTGGAAGAAGTCGGGCAGCAGGCCCTGGCGTTTCTCGTCGGCCGCGGGCCAGGTCATCTGCAGGCCGGCGGCGGTGATGCCCTTGGCGATCTGCAGCCACGGACCTTTCGTGTCGTATTGCGCCAGCAGGTGCAGGGCCGAGCTATAGACCAGCCCGCACCACTGAACGGGCCGGCCGAACCAGCACGGCGCCTTCCAGTTCGTCGCGCCCAGGACGGCAATCGTGGCGTAGGGGCCGATCTCGCCGGCGGTCGGATTGACCAGATAGAGAAAGGGCACGCCCGTCCACGCCCAGTAGCGGGCCTGCTCCAGATACCGCGGCCGGCCGGAGATGAGGTAGCCCAGCGTGTAGGCCTTGACCATGTGGGCCGAGGCGAGAATGTCCGGCGTGTGCAACGGCATCTCCCACACCTGCGCGCCGCGCGGCACGGTGTTCGCATAGAGCGCGGTCTGCTTGTCGAGCAGCTCCAGAGCCCGTTCGATCAACCCGGCGTCGGCCGACAGGGTCGCGGCCTCCAGGATCCGCACGACGTCGACGCCCGCGTGTCCGTTGGCGTGCGGGGCGAAATGCGTCTTACCGTAATCGACCTTGCCGGGGCGGTACCGTTTGACGCCCTGCGCGTCGAAATTCCCGAGCATGTTCTTCGCCTGGGCCAGTCGCTGCTCCACGTAGGGGTAGATTCCGCCGAAGACGAACGGCGCGGTCGGCGTGCGCGTGTGCGAAACGGTGCTCAACCACGGCCGGCCCCGCGGCATTTTCGTTACCGCCAGGTCGCGCCCGTCGTCGAGCCGGTCCCGCAGATCGGCGTCGGCGTAGTTGGCCAGCCAGTCGATATACATCGGCGCGTCGCCGACGGGACCGGCCTTGAAGCTCTCACCCCAAACCGCGTGCCGGAAGAGGCCGCCTTCGTTGGCCGCCGAATCCAGCCAGCCGTGGGCCAGCAGCTTCACGGCCGCATCCAGCCCCCCCCGAAACGTCGGTACATCGGGCAGACCCTTGAGCGCGACGTACTTCTTGACCGCCGGGATGATCGTCTCGCCCGGGCCGCCCAGAATCAGCGCCCGCGCTCTCAGCGGCCGGCCGGCTGCCAGCGTAAAGGCCGTATGGGCGACGAGATCATTTTCGAAGCGTTTCGCGCCGACCGCCGGCGCCGTCAGCGCCATGACCTGGGCCTGCGAGCCGAAGATGGTATCGGGCGAATCGAAGACGGGCGCCGCCGTTTCCGAGGGCTCCCACATCAGGCCCACGTAGCGCCCGTCGTGGGACACCGCCATCAGCGGGAACGTAATCTTCAGTGGGTCGGGCACGCGCCGCACGTGCTCGGGCGTGGCGATGTCCGCTTCGCTGCTGCTCGGCTCGTCGGCCAGATACTCCAGCCCGGCGAACAAACCCTGTGTCTTCTGCGCGCCGAATGTCCCCAGCCCCGGGAAAAGCGTCAGCCAGGGCAGGTAAACAACTTCGCGGTCTTTGTCTACGACTACGGTTGTTTCAACGGCGATCGTTCCCGGCTCGGCGCCGGTTTTGAACCGCCGTGTCACCCGCCACGTCGCGCCGTCATCGTCCTTCAGAGTCGCGCGGGAAACGAGTCCGCCATCGTCGCGCGTGCAGGCGAAGTCCGCGCCGTCGAGCTTGAGCCACTGCGGCTTTCCCTCTTTGAGCCAGCCGATCAGCTCGGCATCGTAGCCGCACGCCATCTCCGCGCCGTCGGCCTCGATGGTGAACTGGCCCCAGCGGCCCTGATAGTGACGCAGGACCAGCCCGCCGGCGCGCAGCGACAGCGGTTCGATCGCCTCTGTGCCGGGACGGTGCGGCTTGGCGAATTGCGGCGGCGCGATGACCGGGAGCACCTCGGCCCGGATCGAGGCGACGACGATCGCCCCGGCCCCGACGGCCGGGTCCAGCCGGAAGCGCGTCCGCTTGCCCAGCGGCTCGCGTATGATCAGCGGGTACTCGTGCCACTTCTCGTCGGCCTGGATGCTGAATCGCACGGACCGTCCGGCTTCGAACCGCTCGCCATAGAACAACTCGCCGCCCGCGTCGGCGCTCGACTTCATGCGCACCGTCACCCGGGTGACGCCCTCGCCCGGGAAATCGACGGGCGGGCCTTCGATCCACGGGTCGCCCCCGGTCGAACGGAACGCCATCCCCTCGGCCGAGGCGGCCAGGTCGGCCACCTCCCGGTTGCCCGTCCAGCCGTGCAGCCCCTGCGTGAAGTCCCACGAGACGACCGCGTCCCCCGCCACCGCCGTGCCTGTCAGAAGCACGAGCAACAGTAGGATGGGCTTTAGCCCATGCTGCCCGACCCTTCCGGTGATAATTTCGCATGAGCTAAAGCCCATCCTACGACTGCGACGTTTCGATTCCAGGTGACGTTTGCTGTCGGCACCGAGCGTTTTGCTGCGTTTCACAATCGACCTCCGGTTCCTGTATATCGAGACAATGATGCGGGCCCGCGTGCGGCCCCGGCCGAATGTAGTATAATTGGCACTATGACTTTGGAACAAGAGATTAAGGACAAGGCCCGGACGCTGGGCTTCGACGCGGTTGGGATCACGGACGCGGCGCCGATTGCCCCGGCCGACGTCGAGCGCCTGCGGACCTGGCTCGCCTCGGGCTGCGCCGGCGGGATGCACTACATGCAGCGGAACTTCGAGAAGCGCATCGATCCGGCCGCCCTGCTCGACGGTGCGCAATCCGTCCTCGTCGTCGCCCTGAACTACAAGCCACAGGCCCCACGGGTGGCAGCGTCACAGCCGCAGGCTCTGGCGATGGGTGCAGTCGCGCAATACGCCCAATATGACGATTACCACACGTTCATCCGGCCGCTGCTGCACGAGCTGGCCGGCTTCATTCGCTCGCTGACCGACGAGAACGTCCGCTTCAAGGCGTGCGTCGATTCGGTTCCGCTGGCCGAGCGGGCGCTGGCGGTGCGGGCGGGCCTGGGATTCATCGGCAAAAACCACATGCTCATCCATCCGGCGCTCGGGCCGCAGGCGTTCCTGGGCGAGCTTGTCACCACGCTGCGTCTCGAACCGGACGAGCCCGCGCGCGCCTCCTGCGCCGAGTGCCGACGCTGCATTGAGGCCTGTCCGACCGGCGCGCTGCGCGACGACGGGAAGCTCGACGCGGCCCGCTGCATCAGCTACCTGACCATCGAGCACGCCGGCGACATCCCGAGCGAGCTGGCCGCAAAGATGGGCGACCGCCTCTTCGGCTGCGACGAATGCGTCCTGGCCTGCCCCCATACGAAAGCCGCTCCGCCCCGCATCAATCAGAACCTCCAGCACCACCGCCAGCGCGCCCGCCTGGACCTGAGCCAAATCCTGGGCATGACCGACGAGACCTTCCAGCGCACCTTCGCCAACTCCCCCCTCCTGCGCCCCGGCCTCCCACGCCTCCAGAGAAACGCCCGAGCCTGCCTGAACAATCTCACCCATCCGTAGAACCGCGAATATTGTGCCTGCGTCAGGACCCGGCGCGTTCAGGGACCGCCGACAACCGTGAGAACGTATTCACTCTCGCAGTACTTGACCAGCTCGAGATCAATGCCGTCGGCATTCTGCGTGTCGTACCAGGTGGCGAAAGCCAGCCAGGCCTCCCACACGCCTTCGGCGAGAACGAGCGGCTGCGTCATGCCGGTCGCATCGCCACCCAACATCCCTTCTTCCTCTTGCCCGGTCTCGTCGTTTTCCAGGCCAAAACCGATGAGGTTGACCGTCGGATGCACGCAGGGCTCCCACGCAATGAGCACGGGAGAAGATACGGATTCGCCCTGGGCAAAGCTCGTGAACGTCGGCTCCTGCATGGGCTGGACGATCGGCTCGTCAGTGCCCGGCACGCCGAACCACACCGTGGTCTGGTCCTGCTCGCCGTCAGCGTAGTATACGATGATGGTGTAGTCGCCATCGTTATAGGCGCGCAAGCTCGCCGGACTCTCGAACGTCGCTTCATACTTCCATTCGAAGGCACAGGACTCGGCATCAAATTCCCATTCCGTCCTGCGCTGCCCGCCCAGTATCGGCTCCTCGCGTTCGGGCAGCCTCGGGATCTCGTATATCTTCCCGTACGCGGTGAGGAACTCGATCTTCTCCACGCTGCTGTCCGTCAGAACTTCAAGGCGGAACTCGTACGTCGTATCGAACGGATCATCCGGAGCCCCGTACCGCCGCACCATCCAGATTCCGATGCTAAAGACACGATCGGAAACCGCGCGCGGCGCGTTGGCGTCCGGGGCCGTCCATGCCAGGGTCGGGTAATCCTGCGGCTGGATTGTCCATACCGGCCTCTCGAAATCCCATCCGGCGTCGACGAACGTAGCCGGATTCTGCATCTCGGCCGTCGTCTTGCCGCAGGAATCGTTGCAGCCGCGCGCCGTATCCGCCTGGAAGCCACACATGCGACTCTGCCCGCTGGCCTGAACATCCCAGAACGAAGCGGCAATCTCACCGCGCTCGTTGATCCCCACCAGGCCGCCGGCATCGACGTCGCCCGCCACGGCGGCGACCGAGTAGCAGTTCACGATCTCGCCATTCGCCCATTCGTATTCGCCTCCGCTAATGCCAACCAATCCGCCAACACCATCTTCCCCAGTGACACTGCCGGCTGCATAACTGTTGCCCATGGTACCAAACAGGTTCTCTCCCGCCAGTCCGCCCACACCTATCGCTCCCGCGATGCGGCTCTCGGAATAACAGCCCGCGATTACGGCGTGGCCGTTCCAGCCGGCTATTCCGCCGACCGAAGTGTCACCCGCGATGTCGCTCTGCGTAGAATGGCAGTTGATGATCTGACCTTTAATGAACGTGTCCGGCTCGATATACTGGTCTGTATTGCACCCGACGATCCCGCCGACGCCCCAACCTCCGGTTACACTGCCTTCGAAGTCGCACGCGATGAGGGTACCGCCCTGGTTACATCCAATGAGCCCACCCACTTCGTAGTCACCTGAAATGGTTCCGGCCGCATTACAGTTTGAGATGATCCCGAGGTTGTATCCCGCCAGAGCGCCGACAGAATCCCCCAGGACATCGACGTTCGCGTCCACGAGCGTCAGGTTCTCGACCTTACCGTCACTGCCAACGTAGCTGAACAACCCCACATTTTTCTGCCTTTCATCTGACTGGTATGTGAAGCCGACTACCGTGTGGCCGTTCCCATCAAAAACACCGGCAAAAGGCTTGTCGGCGGAGTCGTCCCTGATCTCTTCGCCAACCATGTTGAACCGCCGGCCCGGAAAGCCGGACAAATCGACGTCTGTCATCAGAACGAAATGCTTGTCCCAATCATACGGATTCGTTCCGATGTCATCGATCTGCTCGGCCGTCCGGATCTGGTAGGGATCTTCCGGCGTGCCGGTGCCTCCGCCGTAGCCGCCGGGCGCATCGACGATCGGTACGCCCGGTGCATTTTCCCATGCCAGCCTCGGATAATCGTTGCCGTCGTCAAGGGTCCAGGCCGCATCGTGGCCCCAGCCGCGGTAGGTCGCCCTCTGCATCATTCCCACGGTGTCTTTGCCCCTCCCGCCATCGCTGTCCATGCGTTGGCTTGCATCCGTGTCCCAAAAGGAAAGGTAGACCCGAACCGAGCTGTAGCCGACCAACCCGCCGGGCTCGCTGCCGCCTGAAACCCTGCCGCAAGAGTAGCACCGCAAGACGGTGCCGGTGTTTGCACCGGCCAGCCCGCCGATACGTTCAGTCCCTGAGACCTCGCCGCTCGCGTAGCAGTCGTCGATCGGACCCTCGGCGGTTCCCACCAGCCCGCCGACATCGCTGCTTCCCAGAACGACGCTGCTCGAGCAGCTTTCGGATACACTGCTGTCCTCATTGCTGCAACCCACCAATCCGCCGACACTGGAATCCCCGGAGACTGTGCCGCCGGCATGGCAGCGCTGGACCGTTCCTTCATTGCGGCCAACCAACCCCCCGACACATTCCTCGCCGCTGCTCTCGCTGATGGCAGAGCAGTCGGAGATCGTGCCGTCGTTGAATCCGACGAGTACGCCGACACCGACGCCGCCCGAGACCGTGCCGGTGGCGTGGCAGTTGCTGATGGAGCCGTGATTCCGCCCGGCCAGAGCGCCGACGCCATCCCACGTACCAACCTGTAGATGTACATTGACCAGGTCAAGATTGACGATTCGACCGTCGGGACCCACCGTTCCGAAGAAGCCCCTCTTGACTTCAGCGTAGACGCCCTGTTCGTACGTGAAATTGGCTATGGTGTGGCCGTTCCCATCGAAGAGACCGTTGAATTCCTTGCCCGCGCAGCCTCCAATAGTACGAAGGAGAATCGCGGAGGGGCCGCCGAACGTCACCAGGTCTATGTCCTTCATGAGAACGAAATGTTTGTCCCAATCTTCCGGGCGCGAACCGATCGCATTCAATTGAACGGGTGTCCATATTTGATAGGGGTCGTCAGGCGTGCCGCTGCCAGCGCCGTAGCCGGTGTTCGGATCTGAGAGGGGCTCGTGAAAGAGGACCGACACCGTGCCTCCGGCCGTGTTGGCCACCACAATATCCGGGAAGCCGTCACCGTCGCAATCCCCGACGGCAAGGGCGGTCGGGCCTTCTCCGACGCTGATATCGGCGGCCCTGGAAAACGCGCCCGTTCCGCTGCCGAGGAAGATGGACACGTTATTATCGCCTTTGTTGGCGACGACGAGATCGAGATGGCCGTCCACGTCGAAATCAGCCGGCGCCAGCGCCGCCGGCGCGTCTCCACAGGCGAACCGCCCGGTGGATAGGACGCCCCCCACCCCGTCGCCGAGCATGACAACCAGGTCGTCGTCATCTTCGTTGGCCACCGCCATATCGAGACAGCCGTCTCCATCGAAATCACCCACCGCGGCGGCACTGGGCCGACTCCCTGTGGCGAAGCGGTTCCGCGTCCAGAAGGCGCCGTCGCCGTCGCCAAACAAGATCGAAACCTCTTCCGCCCTGGGATCGGTAGCGACGATGTCGAGGTTGCCATCACCATTGAGATCGCCCACCTCCAGATCGCTGTACGCGTCCTCGAAGCCGCCTCCGGCGATGTATTCCTCGGGGTCGCCCAACGTCGAACCGTGTCCCAGGACGATGGTGACAAATGCGCTGCTGGCGGCGGCGATGTCGAGATGGCCGTCATGGTTGAAATCACCCAACGCCATGGAAGAACTACGGTACATATGCTCTCCATGAAGTTTCCCCGGGAACTGCCCGGACCCGTCACCCAGGCGAACGGTGATGAGATCGGCGCCGCACTCACCGCCAAAGGCGCCCGGCTGAGCCCGGGAAACGCACAGGTCCGTGTTGCCGTCGCTGTCGAAATCCCCCGCCGCCACCACATGCAGGGACGTCTCAAATAAGATCGTAGCTGCCCTAAAATGCCTCGATCTCGGAAAGGACCTGTAGACCCACATGAGCCCACTGCCTTCATTGAGCAAAGCAAAGTCGGTGAAGCCGTCATGGTTGAAATCGCCGGTCGCCAGCGACATCGGCATGTCGTGCGTCTTTATGACGATCTCTGAGAACTCCAGATCCCCTTGCCCCATCGACGTCGGCGCTACGGAAGCGTCAAGGCCGGCCGGCGCACGCTCCGCGCCATCGGAAGCCGGCGCACGCCCCGCCGCAAAACACAGAAGCAAGCCCATCGAGACAAAGATTATGCGAAGGATTCGGGGAGATCGGGCCAGTCCCATGGGCGATCCTCCACCCCCCGGTTAACGCTGAACCAACGGCCGGCAGCTCCAACGCCTGTCGGCGGACACGCAAGGAGGTCGAATCGGCAGGATTCACCCTCCACCTGAATGACCCAGAGTATATCAGATTATCGTCAATCTGTCAATCGGCGCGGACCGGCCCGTCGCTCAACTCAAACGCACATTCGCCCCCCTGGCGCACCGTCACACTGAGACATCAAGCACGCGCAGTCAGAAAAGACGGGGGCCGGATGAGACGAAAGCAGCGCACACCTTTGATCCTCCGATCCTTCGCCTGTCGCTCAGAGCCTGCCCTGAGCGAAGCCGAAGGGATGACGGAATGCTATCGGGCCGGATTTTCTTTGTGAGTTGTATCAGGCGACGCGCGTCGCGCCTTTGACGACGCTTTCGATGTCGGTGATTCCCACACCGGGGCCTTTGGGGACGGTAATCGCGCCGTCTCGGACCTCCAGGCGGGGACTGAACCAGCCGTGATACTTCTCGAGCCCCATCTTGTATTCCTGATAGAGGCCGACGTCGGGCGTGAAGGAGGCGAAGTGCAGCATGTAGACAAATCCGAACCCGCCGGAGATGTGCACGGTGGTCGGCATGCCGGCCAAGGCGGCCATACGGGCGACGCGGGTCGAGCGGATCAGGCCGCCATAGTATTGCAGGTCGGGCTGGACGATATCGACGCCGCGGTTTTGGATCGTCCAGCGAAAACGACGTTGGCTGAACTCTTGCTCGCCGCCGGCGACCGGGATGGTCAAGGCATCCGTGACGCGCTTAGTGTCTTCCAAATGATCGAAGGGACAGGGCTCCTCGAAGTACACCGCGTCGATGTCCTCTAACATGCGTCCCACTTCGATGGCCTGGGGTGGATCGTAGGAGCTGTTGGCGTCGGCGTGAATGGCGATGTCGTCGCCTAAGGTCTTGCGAGCCAGCGGAATGAGCTGTTCGGTGCGGCCGGGTAAGGAATCGGCGTTGCGGCTCATGCGCCCGCCGACGCGGAACTTGACGGCCTTGGCGCCGCTGCGCTCAACCAGCTTGACGAGATACTCGGCCTCCTGCTGCGGCGTCGAGTCGCGTCGGCCGCTGGCGATGTAGAAGGGAACCTGCTCGCGAATGACGCCGCCACACAGTTCGCCGATGGATTTGCCCGCGGCCCGGCCTAACATGTCCAGGATGGCGAACTCCACCCACGCCACGGGACACCACAGGGCGATGCCCTGGAGCTTGTAGTTGCTGCCGTGCCGGTACACTTCGAACAAATGCTCTTCGAGATCGCGGGCGTCTTTGCCGATGAAGTAGGGAATGACGAGCCGGTTCAGGATCGGGTGCAGATACGCCGCCCGCGAATTCGTCACGGCCAGGCCCTCGGCGCCGTCCTTCGAGCGAACGCGGACGAAATACTCGCGGCCCTTTTGCAGCAGTTCGATCGACTCGATCACCAGCGGCGCATCAAGCCCATCGAGGTGCAACACGGGCGCATCGGCGGCCTTCTGCAATGCCTCCGCCGTCACCGGCGAACGAGATGCGCCGCCCGTTGAACGGTTCGAGACGGATCGACATCCCTGCAGGACTGGCAGCAGCGCCGCCCCGGCCGTCAGTTCCAGAAACTCGCGACGTTTCAAGCCCATCGTTCTCTCCTCGACATTGCGTACGCAGCGTCAGTCGGCCGACGAGGCCTTCGGCCCGTCGTAACTGTAATGGAAGTAGTCGGCGTCGATGTGTCCCTCGGCCTTCTCGTCGTTCCAGCAGAACAGGCCCAAGCGGTCGCCGCACCACTTGCCGAACTTGAGCGTGAATTCGGGCCCGTCGCCGGAGAGCCGGAGACCGCCGCTCATGAAAGTCCAGGCGAAGCGCGCCCGATCGCCGTCGTTGTCGGTGCGAATCCAGAGCGTGTCGGCATCGATAACCGGACCGGTCGTCACCTTCCCGTTGATGTCGAAGAACAAGCGCTTCTGTCCCGCCTCGGTCATGCGAACGCCGCAGAGATGGTATTCGACGCTGAAGCGGACCAGGCCCGCCTGCTGGCCCGGCCTCATGCCCGAGAGGTCCAGCTTCGTTTCGACCGTGCCCTTGTCCGTGCCCATAATGCGCTGGCTGACGGTGTTGCACGCGCCCCAGAAATCCTTCTTGCCGACGGGGACGGAGGCCTTTAGCCGCAGCCAGCCCGGGCGCTCGGTTAGCGACCAGCGCTCGTCGCGCGGGTCGTGATTCCATTCCCACTGCGGGCCAAGCGCCGGCGCGTCGAACTCGTCATCGGTCTGCGGGGCGGCGATGGGATGGCCCGGAATCGGAATCCTCGCGCCGCGCACGGGCTCGCCGATCCCGTCGCCGTCGACGTCCTTGCCGATCATCGGCCAGCCGTCTTCCCAGGTCACCGGCTCGAGGTACTGCGGGCGGCCCTGGAACGGGTTGGGACAATTCTGCACCAATTGATGGATGAACCACCACGAGCCGTCGGGCACCTGCATCAGCGCGCCCTGGCACGAGCTGCGGATCACGCCGTTGCCGCGCTCCATGACCACTTTCTGATCGTAGGGCCCGTAGATGTCGCCGCCCTTCGAGCGGAGAACGAGCTGCTTGCGATCTCCCTCAGAGGCCTCGGGCGAGGGTCGTCTCGGGTCGGGCCGGAACCACTGGGCCAGGAAGATGTACCACCGCCCGTCGATGCGGTAGATCTTCGCCGCCTCGGCGCCGGTGCCGCGGTGGATCACCCTGCCCTCGTCCAGCAGCCTGCGCCCGTCCCAGCTCATCTTGAAGAGCCGAATCTCGTTGCCCGCGCCCCCGCCGGACCCAAAGTTGCAGACCAGGTACGCTTGGCGGGCCTGGTCGTCCCAGAAGACGGCCGGGTCGGTCCAGCGCTGCTTTTTGAGCATGCAGATCGGCTCGTCCCAGGGGCCCCGAATGTCCGGCGCGCTGGTCATGTACAGCCCGCTCTTCGTGTCGATCATGTAGCAATACCAGCGCCCCTCGTGATACGCCAGATCGCCGGCCCACACGCCCCAGCGGTATCCCGCCATCCGGTCGGGTCCGTACATCGGCTCCCAGCTCAGCTTCTCGTAGACGTGCCCGAGAAGCGACCAGTTGACCAGATCCTTCGATTCGAGAATGACCATGCCCGGCGACATGTGGTTCTTCGAGGCGATCAGGTAATACGTCCCGTTGCGCTCGACCACGTCGGAGTCGGGATAGTCGGCGTTGAGCACGGGGTTCCTGTAGGTGCCGTTGCCCTGGTCGCCCCACGAACCGACCTTCGCCTCCACCGAACCGCTGCAACAGAAAACCAGAATCGCCAACGCGCTCAACCGTTTGACCATGAGTCCACCTTTCAATCCAAAGCTGCATTCATTCAACAGCTCAGGATTATACCTCTCCGGATGGACATTGCCCAGACAATGGCGCTCTGAGGAATGGACGAGTGTCTGGACAATCTTTCGCGCACCCTTGTTTTGAACCCTGTACAGCTACGGGTGGCAGCGTCAAGTCCAAAGGACTTGGCGATGGCGCAAGGCCCAGGGCTCGTACAGCACCGCACGCAGCAGACAACTCCCCCATCGCCAAGCTGCCGCTTGACGCTGCCACCCTTCGGATGAGCCAATATTTTTACGGACGCATTGACAATGTCGCGATGTCAACCTACAGGGAAGAAAGCAACAGGCGCTGCGGGCATCAGTCCGTCCGTGACGGCCTCGACACGGGACGGTCGCCATGGGCATGGGGTTCGCCCAGGATCGGGTCCTTCTCGACATACCGCTCCCAATCCGCCATGGCATCCAGCATGTCCTTGCCACGCTTGCAGTCCTCGATCGTCATCTTGCCGGCTCGCACCAAATCGTAATAGGGTCCGATGTTCCGCTGACGATACAGGTTGGCAAAGTTCTGGTAGAACTTCTCGCGAGGCAGGCGGGTCGGCAGCACGGCGTGCAATGTGTCGAAGCAGGAGTAATCGCCCGTCAGCAAATCGTCACGACGCTCTCGGTACAGTTGCGTCCCGGGCAAAGGCGTGAGAACCGTGAACTGCGTGTGGGTGATTTCCTTGGCGCTCACATAGTCGCTGAGCCGCTTGAAGTCATCCTCGCTCCAGTCCGGATCGACGATAAAAGCGCCCCAGATGATCACGCCAAGATCCTGGAGAATCTTGATGGCCTTGTTGTTGGTGTCAATGGTGCAGGATTTGTTGACGTTCTTGAGCGTTTCGTCGCAGCCGCCCTCCAGTCCCAGGAGAACGGCGTACAGCCCGATGTCCACCCATTTGGCCACCAGTTCCGGATGTCTCACGATGGAATCCGTACGGCACTCCATGGAGAATCTCTTGCGAATCCCCTCGGCCTTGATCAAATCGGCAATCGTATCTTCGCGCCTGCGGTTCATGAGGAAATTGTCGTCCACGAGCGTGACGTGGTCGCTGGAGACCGTGCCGATCTCCGCGGCGACTCTCTCAGCCGGCATCTGGTTGATGCGGCCCTGGTAGAACTCGTGAACGCTGCAGAACTTGCAGCGGAACGGACACCCTCTCGAGGTGGCGACGGAGGTGTCAGGCCTGTCGAACAGAAAGTAGTATTCGTTTCGATAGGATTCCGTCAGCTCACGAGAGGGCATGGGCAAACAGCCCAGGTCCACGCGATCTTGCGACCGCGGGTTGCGGACGAATATCCCGTCGCGATTCTGCCAGACGATATTGGGCACGCCGTCCAGGCCCCGCCGGTCCGCCACCGCTCGCACCAACGGCGCGAACATCAGCTCAGCCTCACCGACGGCAACGGCATCCACCTGGCCCACGAAGAAGTCCCCCGGCAGAAGCGTCGCGTGGTGACCGCCGACAACCGTGAATATCTCCGCAGAAAACGACTTGACCCGCTCCAGTATGCCCTGGGCGGCGTACACCTCGGGAGTCAGCGCGGTAACGGCAACCATCTCCGGCCAGAACTGCCGCAACGCCGACTCGAGATTGTCGTCCAGGCGCATGTCCAGAATGCGAACGTCGTGCTCCGGAATCAGCGCCGCCACCATTTCCAGGTGCAATGGCTCCGGCAACGCCACCGTCCGAAAGCCGATCGCCTGGGGTAGATCCG
>Ga0272441_10007179_pt1 | contig 18233 bp, 16 predicted proteins | sample SSMProp6N_FD_193582 | JGI IMG/M metagenome (GOLD analysis project Ga0272441, IMG submission 193582) | Marine sediment archaeal communities from Little Sippewissett salt marsh, Falmouth, MA, United States - SSM-Prop-6N | ecosystem: Environmental > Aquatic > Marine > Wetlands > Sediment ... | reverse complement strand
CTGCTCTTCTTTTTTTCCGTAGGACAGGGGACCGAGAGTGTCACTCATACCCCAGGTACATACCATTTTGCGTGCTATATCTGTGACGCGTTCGATATCGTTGCCGGCTCCGGTGGTAACTTCGCCGAAAATAATCTCTTCTGCAACTCTGCCGCCCAGCATGATCGCGATATTGTTGTTGAGATAGTCTCGCGCATAAGTGTGTTTTTCATCGATAGGAAGCTGCTGGGTAAGGCCCAGGGCCATGCCGCGCGGTATGATCGTCACCTTGTGGATCGGGTCGGCACCGGGCAGCTTTTTTGCAATCAGTGTGTGGCCGGCCTCATGATAGGCGGTCAGTTTTTTTTCTTTCTGGCTGATGATCATGCTGCGGCGTTCCACTCCCATCAGGACTTTGTCCTTTGCGAGGTCAAAATGACGCATGGTAATGGCATCATGGCTTTCGCGTGCGGCCAGCAGAGCGGCTTCATTGACAAGGTTGGCGAGGTCGGCGCCGCAGAATCCGGGGGTTCCCCGGGCAATGACCCGCAGGTCGACGTCGGTATTCAGGGGTGTTTTTGATGAGTGCACTTTGAGAATGCCCTCACGGCCGCGTACATCGGGCAGCGGGACAACGATGCGGCGGTCGAAGCGGCCGGGGCGCAGAAGGGCCGGGTCAAGGACATCCGGGCGGTTGGTCGCTGCCACGATAATAACGCCTTCGTTGGATTCGAATCCGTCCATTTCGACAAGAAGCTGGTTGAGCGTTTGTTCACGCTCGTCATGTCCGCCTCCGAGACCGGCGCCGCGGTGGCGGCCGACCGCGTCGATTTCGTCAACGAAGATGATGCAGGGGGCATTTTTCTTGCCCTGGATGAAAAGGTCGCGCACACGGGCCGCGCCCACGCCCACGAACATTTCTACGAAGTCTGATCCGCTGATGCTGAAAAAAGGCACGCCCGCTTCGCCTGCTATGGCGCGTGCAAGCAGAGTCTTGCCTGTTCCGGGCGAGCCGACCAGAATAACACCCTTGGGAATTTTGCCGCCAAGCCGGGTAAATTTTTTCGGGTCCTTCAAAAAGTCGATGATTTCCTCGACCTCGTGTTTTGCCTCATCAATGCCGGCGACGTCGGCGAAGGTAATTTTCTGCTGGTTTTCGTTGAGCAGCCGCGCCCGGCTTTTGCCGAACGACATGGCCTTGCCGCCGCCGGCCTGCATCTGGCGTATGAAAAATATCCACACGGCGATCAGCAGCAGCATCGGGAACCAGCCGATAAATATCTGCATTAGCCAGCCCTGCTGCTCATCCGGCTTGATATCGACAACAACGCCCTTCGCGATCAGTTCGCGCACCAGTTCGGAATCGTTGATGGCGTGCACGCTGAATTTTTCACCGCTGGTGAATTTTCCATAGATCGTATCGCCCTGGAGTACCACTTCCTGAACGGCGCCCTGATCAGCAGCACTTTTGAACTCGCTGTAGCGTATTGGCGATCGATCAGCTGCCGGTTTATCGAAAAGGTTGACCAGCAGTACGATCACGAGTCCGAGTGAAAGCCAGATTGCAAGATTTTTGTAAAATTGGTTCATGCGGTTTGTTTGTGCCTTGAGTGTATGCGTATTAATGGGTTGTAAATAACGTTTATATATATCATACCCGTCATTTCATCACAACTGTAAAAGCACGCGGTACGCAACAGAGCGCATTTCGGTTTATTCGCTGCCTTCGGGCATTGTGACCGTAACGGCGATTACGCCGTTGCTGTCAGGTGTCACACGGCAGTGCTCGGCGATGCGCAGGGAACCGACGCATAGTATCTGCCCTCCTGACTCGATCAGCGGTATGCGACGGCGCAGTCGTACGGGGATTTTCATGTCGGCAAACAGTGCGTTAACCTTTTTTGTTGCATTGAATCCCAGAGGCCTGATGCGATCACCTGGTTTAAAGGACCGGATCACAATCGGCATGCTGATGCTTTCGGCTGACAGGTGCCGGGTGTCACGGGTTGTCGAAGACCGCACTGCTGCAGGGTCGGCGGTTGAGTCACGCACTATCTGTACGCGGATACCGGAGTGCGGCAGCACTATATCAGCAGGCAGCTGGTCAACCGTTACCTGAAATCCTTCGGCAGGGTCGCGTGTATGAGACAGCAGGAGATCATCGTATTCACGGCGGGCGATTAGTCCGCCGGGCAGCGGCACCTGCTTGGAAGAGCCTGTGCAGCCGGTAAGGGCCATGACCGCCTCCACGTGCGCGGAGGTCAGCCTGCGACAGGAGCCGCTCAGTGTTTCAAATGCGCGGCGCACGATGCGCCCGGCAAGATGCGGATGGTCTGTAAGCGCGTTGACGGGGATGCATACCCGCCCGCCGTCGTCTTTTATGTGGCCATGTATCGCGATTGCCGTCGTATTTTGCAAAACAGCTTCATCGTCGCGGGCCAGGGCGGCCGTTGTACTGAGCGCCTCAATTACGCGGGGGTTGTAGTACTGTTCAAGCAGCGGCAACAGTTCGTGGCGTATTCTGTTTCGCAGGTACTGTTTTTCATTGGCGGAGGTGTCCGGCACAAAGGCAATGCCACGTTTTTTCAGAAACCGTTCGACGTCAACACGGCGATTATTGATAAGTGGCCTCACGATAGCCCTTCCGCGCACGGGCGGAATACCGCCGAGTCCTCGGGTGGACGCGCCGCGCAGCAGCCTGATAAGCACGGTCTCGGCCTGGTCGTCCATGGTATGGCCCAGTGCAAGCTTCTGTGCACCGCAGCGTTGCAGCACGTCGTTAAAGAAACGGTAGCGCACGGTGCGGGCGGCCTCCTGCATGCATTGCCCGTGTGTTATTTTTACGGCGCGGACATCGCGCACTTCACTGACGCAGGGCAGATCGAGTCTCCGTGAAAGTTTTTCTACAAATTCGGCTTCGTGTCTGGCTGCATCGCCACGAAGCCCGTGATTGAGGTGGGCGACCGTAAGCCGCAGGCCGAACTGCGGTGCGAGGTCCAGCAGTGCATACAGCAGGGCAACCGAGTCTGCGCCGCCGGAAACCGCAACAACTACATGGTCGTTGTGTTCAACCATGCGGTTGGCATTCATGGTCGCTCGCACGGTACGCACAAATGCGGTGAGGTGCGACTGCGGAGCCCGGCAGTTGTCAGACATTTTTTTTTGCATGGTCCCGGAAACTATCTGAAGTGGCTTCAGCCTGAGAGTCCGTTTTTACACCGAGCACGGTTTCGTCCGCAGGCTGCCAGGCCGGATCGACAATACACAGGAACGCAAGCGGTTCTATGCCCGTATTTTCCATATGCTGTACGGCTCCGGGCGGAATATACACGGCGGAGCCGCTTTCTACTGTGCAGCGCTCATCGTCGATGACCATCAGTCCCCGGCCGGACAGGATGTAGTACACTTCACTGCCGTGCAGACTGTGCGGGAGCGAGGAGCGCCCGGGCGCAAGGATGGCATGTGCAAGGCTGTATCTGACGGCGGCCTGCTGGCGGTCGGGATGCAGCAGTTCGCGCAGCATGGTCAGGTCGCCGGCCCTGCATTCGGTGCACTTTTCAAGCCGTCGTATAAGCATGTTCTTCATCCCTGTTTCGGCGCGCGCCCTGTGTAGTATGCACGTGCGGTTATTCCCCTTTTTTTACGGTTTCGGCGGCCGTTTCAAAGAAGTTGTGCAGGATGTGATCGATAATACCGGATACATCGGAGGTGTGTTTTTTTCCCAGGCGTTCGCGAAGTTCGCGCAGCGTCATCTGGCGGCCGTGCAAACCGAGGCGCGCATCGAAGACGGTCTGTTGTGTAGCGTTCAATGTCTGTCTGAACGAGTCGCGCTTGCCTGGGGTGAGGAATCACCACATCTGGCGGGCCAGTATTTCTCGGGGGCTTAAGTTGACGATCCCGTGACAGAAGAAGGGCAGCAATTCAGGCGGTGCGGCACGCAGACGCGCTGCTGCCCTGTTGAGCCGGTTTGTCATCGTGCCGGGTTTCAGCCCGCCGCAGCGCTTGGCGATGGTTTTGCGGGGCAGCCGTTCGATAAAGATCATCTTGAGAAATGGGGCTATTTTTGCAAGTTTATTATCTTTGAACCAGGCCTCGATGTTTTCTTCCAGGGGTTTGAAGCGCCGCAGCACATGATGTGCGCAGATTTCCTGCGGGCTTTCAAAATCACACATAAACAGACGGCTCAAGGGCCCGCGGTGCCTGCGGGAAAAGTCGTCTATGATCTGTCGGACGCGTTCGCGGCTGACATTGCACAGCACGGCAATATCCTGTTTTTTCAGTTCATCATGGCTGAAAAAAATCCCCAGCATCATGCGGTACTCTGCCGGGCGGCGGGCGAACCGCGTTATGTGAGATATCATTTCAGGATGCGCGTGCACAATGGCGTGCAGGCCGGGGCATTCTTTTTTGAACAGTTCGAGCGCATGTGCACGGTCGTCCTGCTCAGGGGGGCAGCTGTCCTGAGATGCCTGTGCGGCTGTATCTTGTTTGTAGTAATGTTTATGCAGGATGGTGCGCTGCCGTTCAGGCAGGTTGGCGAATCGCACGATGCTGAGAAAATCAAAATCCTGCGCATTTGCAAGCTTGAACAATACGGGGAACTCTTCAAGGAATTCGCCGAGAATAGCGCCGAATTTTTTTTTCGTAATGCCGAAAAGCTGTGCTACGGTCGCCTTGTCGCGTGATTCCCCGTAAAAATAAAGCTCGAGAATCATCTTGTTGCGTTCCGAAAGTCCTGATGATTCAACAATGGCCCTGAACCCCTGACGGAGAAACGGAGCCGAATGCGTGTGTTCCGGTCGTTCAGTATCGCGGGCGGGGGCGATATAGCTGTGCATTTCTTCGGATTCGTCACCATGGGCGCTCTGGTCGAGGCTGCTGAACAGGTTGAGGGTAACGAGGTTCACCTCGTCGACAGCTTCGGCGGTCCAGGATTTGCGCTTTCGCCCGGGCCGTTCGCGGCAGCGCATTTCTTCACGGGTGTTCAACTCACGGGCTATCCGTTCAAGCGTGGGTTCCAGCCCCTGCTCGAGCAGTTCGAGCGTTACGGCATCTATGTGCGCTTTCTGGTTTATCCGGTATTCGGGGATGCGGATCGTCGGGCCGTTTTCGAATACGGCCGAATCGATGGAGCGGCGGATCCACCAGCCCGCGTACGATGCAAGTTTGGTTTCAAAGCAGGGGTGATATTTCTCAATGGCCCGCAGCATGCCGAACATGCCGTAGTGTGCCAGGTCTTGAACGGACATGGTGTGTGGCGTCCAGCGGTGCCACAGCTTGCGGGCCCACCACCAGATAAGGTTTTCATTGGCGAGCGCTATGTCCCACTGAACCTTGGTTGCCGCCCGCGTGTCTCCGGTGCGTAAGAAGGCGAGATATTCGGCATGCATGTTTTCATTGTTGAGCCTGGGTTCCGGCGTCTGCGGATCGTTGGGTATCGCGGGGTCGTGGGCGCCGAATGAACTCGGGGTATCGTGTTCGATGCCGTAGGTGGTCATGTCTGTCTGCACTTTCGGCTGCCCTGTTTGAGTAAGAAGTTCGTATCCGCATAAAAAAGGCGGGTACCTGTAGGCCGGGCCTGCTATGTTCAGCCTTTCAAAAAAGGCTGCGCGACGTTGTCAAGCCGGCCGGTGAGTTCCTTGCGGGCCAGCATGAAAAAGTCATTTACCTGCCGCCTGTCCTGCTCGCTTGCGCGTTCAGGGCCTGATGTCCCCCGAGCGAGCACATACAGTTTGATTTTCGGTTCGGTTCCTGAAGGTCTGAGTATAATTTTTGAGCCGTCCTGCAGCACGTACATTATCATATCTGTTTCGGGCAGCCGTGCCGCAGGACCGATGATGCGATAATCGGCATGCCAGAACATCGGTATGGCAATACCGTTCACCGGGAAATAGCCGGTATGTGCCTCAGGTGAGGGGGGAGGGGTGTCATCAAACAGGATACTGCCGTCAGGGCGCAGAGCCGTGCGTATGGTATCCTGCACGGGCGATCGGTAGTCAAGGGCCGCTATTACCCGGCGCCCGGCGATTTTTTCAGGAGTTCTGGCGCGGAAGTCCGCCATGATCGCGGCGATTGCGTCGCTGCCGGCGGAACCACTGTAGCTGATGGCAATGGTTTCCTCCCGTGCGTAGCCGTACAGGCGCCAAATCTTTTCAAGGCGGTCAAGCAGGGTGCAGCCCTGTTTTTTCCAGAAGCCCGCCATCTCAATGAACATGGCTGTTACGGACACGGCGTCTTTGTCCCTGACATAGTCGCCGATAAGTGACCCGTAGGATTCCTCGCCACTAAACAGCACGCACAGGGCATAGCGCTCAAGCAGTTGTATCCGGTCGCGCCGATCCAGCGAGCGGTACTCACGGGGGGCAGGCGCAGTATCGTCCGTCCGGGCGGCAGCAAGAGCGGCCTGTGCGTATAGATCAATTTTCTGGCCGATGTACTTAAACCCTACGTGGGGTTCCACAGTGATAACGCCGTAGGAATCGGCGATCGTTTTGGCGAGGTCGGTCGACACTAGGGTTTTTGAAATCAGGCTGTTGCGGGGCAAAGCTCCGTCGCGTTCTTTCAGCTGGCTCAGGATATAATCGGTGAGCAGCACAAGCTGCTGATTGCCGTTCAGAAGATAATAGTTGTCGTGGACGGCAGGGTCGCCGGTGAAGGCGTTCGTGCGGGATGGGTCGATTCGAACGCCGACGCCGAGGCGGTCGCCGTCCGGATCGGTTGCCGCGAGCATATCGGCGCATCGTTGGTTGGCCAGCGCGACAGCTTCATCGAGCGCCTGTTTTTCTTCGGGATTTGGCCTGGGGCAGGTCGCGAATTGTCCGTCGGGCCGGCATTGATGGGTGACACATATCAGGTTGTTGGCGATGTCAAAGCCGCGGCGTTCAAGGACCGCGGGGACCAATCGATGTGATGTACCGTTGAGTGAGGAGAAGACGATTGTGAGATCGGGTGAAATTTTATCCGGCCGGAAATGGCCGTCCTTATCGACCCAGATCGCCAGTTGATTCTCCTTGTGGATGTATGCTGCATCAATGTCGGGGCCGACTGTCTTGATGAGACCGCGGGCGGCTGCGGCGGCGTAGTCGGTTCGGCGCACCTGTGTGTAGTCATGGATGCTGTCTGCCAGTTTCTGCACGCGGCTGTGAACCACCTGGCCGCCGTAATAGTCGTAGGGTTTGAAGCCGTTGTCTGACGCGGGGTTGTGCGATGCCGTGAATACGGCCCCGGCATATGGCCGTATGTCGAGGCATTCAGTCACGGCAAAGGACAACTCGGGGGTCGGGGCGACCGTGTCGAACACGTAGGCCGTGATGCCGTGTGCGGCATAGATACAGGCGGCCTCGCGCACCAGGACACCCGGTCCGCCGTTTGAAGGGTCATAGGACCCTCTGCGGGAATCATAGGCCAGGATGACGGCCTTGTCGCGCTTCAGTGTGAGGCCGTTGTGTTCGTAGGCCTCGGCAATGTAGCGGGCGTGTGCTTCAACCCCGAGTCCGAGCACGATCGTGTTGAAATGCGCCGTGCCGATAGCGAGTCGTCCGCGTATCCCTGCTGTTCCAAATTTGTTGACACGGAAAAAACAGTCGTTGAGGGTTTGCCAGTCGCCTGCGCGAGCGAGACGTTCGATGTAGTCGCCGACTTTTTCGCCGTCTACGTCTATGCCCGCAAAAGAATCATCGAGCCAGCTGCAGGCATTGGAGCAGGTTGCAGCCTTGATCTGTCCGGCATCACGGGCACGTCCGAGCAGGACGGCTGTGTCGTCACTATGTGCGGCGTTCGTACGTACGTGTTTCATGTTCCATGTTCGGCATGTATGCGCAGCATTCCGTGTATCCGGGCTTCGCTGCTTTCCGCGTTCGCGGAATTTTTATCCGGTTTCACTATACGATATTTCCGGCCCGAGGACAAGCTGTCCGGCCTGTTCTATTAAATTGTTTGTATTTTCCTTGGCCATACTGTATACTATTTAAACGGTCAGGCATTGTGCACCGGGGTGTTCACGCCAGTAAACATTATTATTACGTATCGACACAGCAGATTTTTTTCAGCACCATATGATGCCGGATACCGTGTTCCCAACAGCTGGTCCTGAATACTGTTGCTGCTTTGCCGGTTCCTGAAAAGAGACCACACCTTGCATTTTACGACATTTCAACTCCACGAACAGCTTCTCAAGGGTATAGTCGAGGCCGGGTTTTCGCGTTGCATGCCCGTCCAGACCGAGACGTTCGCCTATACGCTCAAAGGACGGGACGTGTATGTGCAGTCCCAGACCGGTACGGGGAAAACAGCCGCCTTCCTGGTAACGATTTTTCAACGCATGGCGCACGAGGAGCCGGGTCGCAGGACCAAAGCGCTCATTGTTGCGCCCACCCGCGAACTGGCCGTCCAGATTGAAGAAGAAGCCCGTTTGCTCGGCAGGTATCTGGACGTGCGTATCGGGTGTTTTTACGGTGGAGTTACCTATACGAAACAGGAGAAATTGCTGCGGGGGGGGCTGGACATGATTATTGGTACACCCGGCCGCCTGATCGATTTCAACCGACAGGGCAAGATCGATTTTCATGACATCGGCATCCTGGTGATCGATGAGGCCGACCGCCTCTTCGATATGGGGTTCCTGCCCGACCTGCGCAGGATATTAAAAAAACTTCCCCCGCGCGACAAGCGTCTGACGATGCTCTTCAGTGCTACGCTTGATTACCGTGTACGTGAGCTTGCATGGGAGTATATGAATGATCCGGCCGAGATAGAGATCGAGCCTGAGCAGATAACGGTTGATGGTATAACGCAGGAGCTTTATCATGTGGGTTGTGAGGAGAAATTAAGTTTGCTGCTGGGGCTGCTTGCCAGGGAGCAGCCGGAAAACGCCCTTATTTTTACAAATACCAAGCATATGGCGGTTGAGGTTGCCGGCCGGCTTGAGCTGAATGGCTATCCCTGTGAATACATCATGGGCGATCTGCCTCAGCAGCAGCGTCTCAAGGTTATCGAGGGCATCAAGAATAAGCGGATACGTTTCCTGGTCGCTACGGATGTTGCGGCGCGCGGACTTCATATTGATGATCTCAGCCTTGTGGTTAATTATGACCTGCCCGCTGACCCTGAAAATTACGTCCATCGCATCGGGCGCACTGCGCGGGCCGGCAAAACCGGCAAGGCCGTATCGCTTGCCTGTGACCGATTCGTGTACGGCCTTGAGGCGATCGAAGCGTATATAAAGCGCAAGCTGCCGATTACGTGGCCCGACATAGAACTGTTCGCCGAGGATAAAAGCGCCGGCAAGAGGATATCCGCGGACCGTTCCCTCCGTCGCGAGGACCGGTCGCGTTCCGATGGGCGCCGGGGGGTACGTGTGCGCAGCGGTCCTGCTGCAGGGGGTCGCAAAGCAGGCACATCATCGGCGCGCCGAAGCTCAGTGGCATCTTCAGTTGCCCGGCAGTCCCGGGCGGATGGGAAAAAGTCCGATAAAAGCCTTGGTGATATGAACGAACAGGAACGTCGTGCCTATTACCGCGCCAAATACGGTGACTCGTTTACGCCGCCCCAGCCGTCCGTGTCCGCAGAGCAGAAGCAGCGTACGCAACCCTCCGGCCGCAAAAAACGCTTAAGGCGCTCAAGGGCGGCTGCGCGGCCTGCAGTATCCGCGCAGAGCCCGTCCCCGCAGTCCAAGCCTCCGATACGTGCTGATTACGGTATACCTGCCCCATCAGTGTTGAGCAGAATACTTGGTTTTTTCAAGAGATAGGCTGGTGCGCTTTGCCCTGAGTCCGCTGTATCGGGCAGGCGCGTAATTCCGGTTCTGATTGTGCGGAGTGTGCAGGGCCGGCCCTGACTGAGAAGGCGAACCGGTATCAACTGCGCATGCTGATCATGCCTGGGCCGCTACAACGGGCAGTTCAACCACGATTTCGGTTTCGTTGCGGTTGATCAGGATAACGGTCACCACAGGCTTGTCACTCAGTTTTTCCGGGCTGAATATTTTGTAGTCTTCCTCATCCCATGCTTGTTTAATGTCTTCGGGGAGCAGGTCATAAATTTCTGTCGGCATATTCCTGGAGTCTCCATGAGAATGGTTTGTTAAAGGATTGGAAATATACCATACTTTGTTTTTTTCACAATAGTTTTTATGCGTAATTTGAGGGGTATGGGCACAATTTTGTTTGCAGGTATGGTGACAATTGTGTTGGGCGAAGCATGTCCAAGCCAGCCGGCCTCCCGGACCGGGATTACCGTTACCCGGAACCGGGAACAGCTTGCAAACAGATGTTTTTTGTCGATGGCCGATGCTTTTTTTGCTATTCTGGGCGCATTCACATAGCCGACGAACGTACGTGCAGGAACAGAGGATGACAGGCAGGATTGAAACGTTAATGAGCTCAATTCCCCTGTTTCAGGGCTTGAGCAAACGTGCGTGCACGGCCCTGGGCGGAATTGCCCGCTTCAGGAGTTTCAGCAAAGGTGAGGTTATTTTTACCGAGGGTGAAGCCGGGCACGGTTTTTTTGTCGTGACGAAAGGGCGGGTTAAGATTTTCAAGCTTTCGGATGAAGGCAAGGAGCAGATACTGCATATTTTCGGTGCAGGCGAACCCTTCGGCGAGGTTCCGGTATTTACCGGCAGGCATTTCCCCGCACATGCGGAGGCCCTGGAGAATGCGGACGCTTTGTATTTTTCCCGACAGCATTTCATTACCCTGATCACTTCGCATCCGGACGTCGCGCTGAACATGATGGCCGTGCTGTCGCGGCGCCTGCATGCTTTTACCGACCTTATCGAAAGCCTGTCGTTAAAGGAGGTACCCGGAAGACTTGCGGCCTTCCTGCTCTATCAGTGTGCCCCTGATGCCGGATCCGATACGATCCGGCTCGATGTTTCAAAAGCCCAGCTTGCGAGCATCCTAGGGACGATACCTGAGACCCTTTCACGTATTCTGGCGCGCATGTCCCAGGCCGGCCTTATCAGTCTGCATGGCGCACGTGGCATAACGCTGCGCGACCGCAAGGCGCTGAAGCATATGGCGCGTGCGGGAGGCGGCAGGCGTGCCGGATCGTCGATGTAAGGAAACCGCCTGCGGATTGTAGGGTTGTGCTGAGTCCGTTTCCGCGGCATCTGCGCATGGGCGTTTACTGTGTTTTTGAGTGGTTTTGGACAGTTTCGCAAAGGGGGAGGCAGCACCTGAACCGGGGTGCGGAGTTTATTCGTCAGGTTCTTCGTCTACGTCAGTATCCGGGGTGTCCGGCTCGAGGTCCTGGGGCTGAGGTCGTTTGCCGAAAATTTTGGCGACGATGATGCTTATTTCATAGAGCCCCAGCAGGGGTATGGCCATGAGACACTGGCTGATGATGTCCGGTGGTGTGAGAAGTGCACCGGCAACGAATGCCAGTAGCATAACGTACTTTCTGCTTCTGACAAGTTGTTGGTGGTTGACGACGCCGATGCGCGCAAGGAACAGGATTACGATGGGCAGTTCGAATACGACCCCGAACGCCAGCATGAACATGCAGCTGAACGAGAGGTAGTCGCTCATTTTCAGTTTCATCTCGATTAAGCCCGCCTGCGCGAATCCCGCGAAAAAATTGCACGCGATAGGGAATACGACCAGAAAACAGAAGAGCACTCCGGCGACAAAGAAGGTGGTCGCCAGTGATACGAATGGCAGGGCATATTTTTTTTCATGCCGGTACAGGCCCGGAGCGATGAAGGCCCAGGTCTGATATATGATCACAGGACTGGCAAGGGCGATGCCGGCGAAAAAAGCGAGCTTGAGATAGGTAAAAAAGGGCTCGGTAAGGCTGGTGAAGATAAATGAATGTTCAGCATCGAAAACATCCCGTACCGGCAGGGCCAGCAGCTGGTAGAGCTGTTTGGAAAAGCCGTAGGAGAGCAGAAAACCGATACCGACGGCTACGAGGCATATGATAAAGCGTTTGCGCAGCTCCTCGAGGTGCTCGGTAAAGGCCAGTTTTTCTTCCTGTTCTTCGTGCATTTATGCGTCGGGATCCTTTGTCTCATCAGGGCTGGTTTGCTGTTGTGCAGGCGGTGCCGGCCGTTCGGTCGGCTGTGGTGGTGTCTGTTCCGGGCGGTGCAGTTTTTTCAATGCTGCGGCCGGATTGTAGTCATCGTGGTCGATGGTGATGCTGTGTTTGATGTCATCGGTCGCGCGGCGGAATTCACGCATACCTTTGCCCAGAGCGCGGGCGATATCAGGCAGGCGCTTGGGGCCGATAACGACCAGGGCTACGACCAAAATGACAAGCAGTTCCGGCATTCCGAGACCGAACATGAGCGGTAATCCTTGCGGAAAAAGTTTTTATAGGCGCGGTTTGACTAAAGTCGATATTTTGTATAATCTTTTGGCCGTAAAGTCAACATGTCTGTGGAGAAGTTCATGGGTGCAACCGTTATTTTTCGCGATGAGCGCTGTATTGACCATGTGACCCCCGGCGGCCACCCCGAATGTCCGGAGCGGCTGGTTGCGATTTACGGAATGCTTGATGCGCATTGCGCCGGGCAGGGCTATGAGATGTGCGCGCCCCGGGAAGCTGTCCGCGAGGAACTTTCCTGTAATCATGCCCCGTCCTATATCGACGCTATCGAGGCCACTGCCGCCAGGCAGCGGGTCAGTCTCGATCCTGATACCAGCACATCGTCGGGATCATGGATCGCGGCAAAGCTCGCCGTCGGGGCTGTGCTTGACGGATGCGACATGCTCATGACCGGCCGGGCAGAAAACGTCATGGTTTTAGTGCGTCCGCCCGGACATCATGCCGAACACGGCCGCGCAATGGGGTTTTGCCTTTTCAATAATGTCGCTATAGGGGCACGCTATCTGCTTAAGCACCACGGGCTTGATCGCATCATGATCTATGACTGGGATATCCATCACGGCAACGGCACCCAGAACGCATTTTACGATACGGCGAACGTACTGTATGTATCCTCGCACCAGTATCCGTACTATCCCGGAACCGGTGCTTTGCATGAGACCGGAAAAGGCGAGGGCACCGGCTACACGGTTAATATACCGCTTTCCGGCGGCCAGGGGGATGCGGACTATCTGGCGCTGGTTGAGAATGTCGTTGTGCCGCTGGCGCAGGAATATAAGCCGCAGATGATAATCGTTTCTGCCGGGTATGATATATATGAATCCGATCCGCTCGGTACAATGCAGGTAACAGCCCCGGGTTTCGGCATGCTGACGGCCCGGCTGAAACATCTGGCTGAAGAGCTGTGCGGCGGCAGGCTGCTGGTCGCGCTCGAAGGCGGCTATCATCTGGAAGGAATCGCGCAGTCCGTGCGCTGTACGCTTGAAGCGCTCGCGGGGCGTGCCAGCGGGCCGGGGGAGTCGTCCGCCTGTCGCGAATCGGTTCCGCGGGCATCCCTGGATCGCGTGATCGCTGCAGTGCACACTACGCATGCCCGCCACTGGCCGGTTTTTAAAGCATAAGATAGAGCTTGACTTATCGACACTAACTGTATAGATTGGCTATAAAAATAATCTGTGCGTCTGTCCAATGGTGCTGATTGGGGCTTTGAGTGGAAAACGCCGTATTTGAAAAGTTGCAGGAAAAAATAACTCATATGCTTGAGCGGTTCGCGGCACTTCAGCGCGAAAAAAGCCGGTTTGAACAGCAGGCCGTAAAATATGAGCACGAGGCCCGCGAATTGAAAAAACGTCTTGATCATGCTGCACATGAGCGAACAATGTTAAAGCAGCGTCTGACCAAGGTTATGGATCATATTGATTCACTGAATATTACCTGATTACGGGCGTATATATGGCTGAAACCGTTCCTATTGTTGTCATGGGTCAGACCTTTCATCTGAGCGGCCACCACGATCCTGCGTATGTTTCGAGGGTCGAGCGTTTCCTGAATGACAGGATCGATGCCGCACGTAAGATCGGCGGGGCGGTTGACAGTACCCAGGTGCTTATCCTGGTGGCACTTAACCTGATTGATGATTTTTTTGCAAAAGAGCAAGAACTGGAGGCGCTGCACAAAAATATTGACAATCGTTCGTTCGAGTTGTTAAATTTACTTGAATCTCATTTGATTGTTGATGTATAGTTTTTTATCATGAAAGGTATTTTACTGTATATACATTTAACTTTTTCTATCAGGAGAAGAAACCAGGGAATACAAAAATCGCATCTTGTACAACAGCGCTTGTCGGCAGTACGGTACGCTGTGGCGTGAGTTGAGATTCTGAAGGAATAGATCGCAGTTTCTGTGCTTGATTAAATGTGTTATTTACAATTGTCGATACAGGTACATGAATTGGGCATGCATGGGTATGGAAGGTTTACTGGATTTGGGCTGTGTGCGCTGCTTCGGAGCATTGCGGTTAACGCGCGCACGGGAATCTTTCAGCACCCGGTGTGCTTGAAATCGTAACAGTACGTAACGCCTTCACAATTTCGCCCCCATCCCACAACGTATGCCGGCAGCGCCCGGCAGTTTAACGAGTACATGACCAGGTGTGGCACGCATGCGGGTTCAGCTGTGCGTCCCGGCCGGCATCAATGCGCCATGCGTATTAAGAACCGGTAGTTTAGGGGGCCGGCACATGCGGCACACGAACAAACCACAGGGTGTGGACTGTCCGGGAAAGTCGCATCGTTGACGGCCTCTGAGTGCTCAGGCATTTGACGGCATGCGATGCATGGGGATTTTTTCGGGACATGGTAAACCACAAAGCAACCTATAAGGAGGAATCAGTACATTGAATCTAAATATTATATTCGCATTTGCAGGCATTATAGTCGGGGTCGCGGCCGGTTTTTTGCTGCGCAGGAAGCTGGTTGAGGGCAAAGTCGCCTCCGTTGAGGAGTCCTGCAGGAAAATTCTGCAGGATGCACAGAAGGAGGCTGCCAACCTGAAAAAAGAATCAAAACTCCAGGCCAAGGAGGAGCTCTACAAGGCCAAGGCTGAGTTCGAAAAAGAGTCACGCAATAAAAAGAACGAACTGCAGAAGATAGAGTCCCGCCTTTCCCAGCGGGAGGAAAATCTTGAAAAGAAAGTCAATCTCGTCGATCAGAAGGAGATTGTTGTTGCCAAGCGCGAAAAGGCGCTCGAAACGCTTGAAAAAAAGGTGAAGGAGACCGAGCAGAAGTACAACCGGGCCCTGCAGGAACAGACACAGATACTCGAGAAGATCTCCGGTATGACCGCCCAGGAGGCCAAGAAAATGCTTATGCAGAACCTCGAAGGCGAGGCCAAGCATGAATCGGCACGGACCATCAGGCGGATCGAAGAGGAAACACGGGAAAATGCGGACAAAATCGCACGCAATATCATTGCAATCGCAATTCAGCGCTACAGCGCCGATTATGTCGGAGAAAAAACCGTTTCGGTCGTCAGCCTGCCTAACGATGAGATGAAGGGCCGGATTATCGGACGTGAGGGCCGCAATATCAGGGCGATCGAGCAGATCAGCGGAGTCGACCTGATCATAGACGACACGCCGGAAACTATTCTTATTTCCTCGTTCGACCCGATCCGCCGTGAGGTTGCGCGCATATCGCTTGAGCGCCTGATTGCCGACGGCCGCATACATCCGGCACGCATCGAGGAGATCGTTGAAAAGGTTAACCAGGAGATGGATGTAACCATTCGCGAGGCCGGAGAGCAGGCGATTTTCGATGTGGGCATACAGAAGATAAATCCCGAGATCGTCCGTCTTCTCGGCCGTCTGAAATACCGCACCAGCTATGACCAGAACGTGCTGCAGCATTCGCTCGAAGTGGCGTTTCTATGCGGGATGATGGCTAATGAGCTCGGCCTTAACGCCAAGGCCGCCAGGAGGGCGGGCCTGCTGCACGACATCGGCAAGGCTATCGATCATGAAGTGGAAGGTTCACACGCTTTAATCGGCGCCGATATGGCCAAAAAACACGGCGAGCCCGAGGATATCGTCCATGCCATCGGCGCCCATCATGACGACGTGAAGCCGCAAACCGTGCTGGCTGTACTGGTGCAGGCAGCTGACGCCCTGTCGGCCGCCCGTCCAGGAGCGCGCCGTGAAATGCTGGTCACGTACGTGAAGCACTTGAAGGAGATCGAGGAAATCGCCAACTCTTTCAAGGGGGTAACCAAATCCTATGCGGTGCAGGCCGGCCGCGAGGTGCGCGTCATGGTCGAGAGCCGCGAGGTGAATGACGATGATTCGGTGGTACTGTCAAAGGATGTCGCCCGTAAGATCGAAGAATCGCTCACCTATCCCGGTCAGATAAAGGTCACGGTCATCCGGGAGACCCGGGCTGTGGAATACGCCAAATAGGTTGTGCTTCTATGGAACATGCATACGAGATACTTGCAAAGCGCGGATTTATAGAGCAGGTGACCGATGAAGCGTCCCTGCGTGACAGACTCGGATCGCCCATGACCTGCTATGCCGGTTTTGATCCGACAGCAGACAGCCTGCATGTCGGGCATTTGCTGCCGGTTATGGCCCTCGCACATATGCAGCGCTGCGGGCACAGGCCCATTGTTTTGGTCGGCGGAGGCACGGCGTTGATCGGTGATCCGAGCGGTAAAAACGAGATGCGCCAGATTTTGTCCAGGGAAGAGGTGCAGAAAAATGCCGCCGGCATCAAAGACCAGTTGTCGCGCTACATCAGTTTTGACAGTTTCGAATCTGCTGTGTGCCTCAATAATGCCGACTGGCTGACGTCGCTTAATTATATCGATTTTTTGCGTGATATCGGGCGCCATTTCAGTGTCAACCGCATGCTGGCGGCCGAGTCATACCGTGCCCGCCTGGAAACGGGCCTTAACTTCATAGAGTTCAATTACATGCTGCTGCAGTCCTATGATTTTCTGTATCTGTACAGGAACCATGACTGTATGCTGCAGATCGGGGGTAATGACCAGTGGGGCAATATCGTTGCGGGTATTGATTTGATACGACGTGTGGCCGGCGGCGAGTCATTCGGCCTGACGTTTCCCCTGATCACGACGGCAACCGGATCCAAAATGGGCAAAACCGAAACGGGCGCGGTCTGGCTGGATCCTGACAGGACCAGTCCCTACAATTATTATCAGTTCTGGATCAATACCGATGACCGTGATGTTGAGCGCTTTTTAAAGTATTTTACCTTGCTGCCGCTGGAGGATATACGCGTCGAGGTTGACAGGGGCATTCGGAAAGCCAAGGAACTTCTCGCCTTTGAGGCCACCAGGCTGAGTCATGGCGAGTCGGCCGCGCAGCTGGCCCGTCAGGCAGCCCGCAGCGCTTTTTACGGGGAAGGTGATAATCTCGATTCGTTGCCTTCAACCACTATCAAGAAATCGGTTTTTCAAACCGGCATGCCGGCTTTTATCCTGTTTGCGCAGGTGGGCTTGTGCGCTTCCCGTGCTGCGGCCCGCAGGCTGATTGGTGACGGCGGCGCTTATGTCAACGGGCACCGTCTCGATTCATTCGAAGACAGCATTACCCTTGATCACTGCAGGGACGGCGTTATTGTGCTGCGGGCAGGAAAAAAGCGTTTTCACAAGGTTGTGGTCGATTAGCCTGATGCGTTGTTTTTTTGTGCGTTTGTCGGTAAAACAGGTGCTGCATATGGGGTTGCAGCAGTAAAAATGAGCAAAGCTTTAGAAAAAATGAAGGAAAAACAATTCAGGAAAATTTTTTTAAAAATACTAAAAAAAAGAGTTGACTTTCCCATTGGAAAGGCTATACTTTCTTGATGCTGGCGCATGAGTAAAAACACAGCCTATGCGCCTTGTTCTCTGAAAAGTGAATAGAAGGAAGGCTACTCGTTAATTGAGAGTAACAACGTAATCACTAGTTTCAAATTCTTTGTTTAATTGAAGAGTTTGATCCTGGCTCAGAACGAACGCTGACGGCGTGCTTAACACATGCAAGTCGCACGAGAATTTCCACCTTCGGGTGGATTAGTAAAGTGGCGCACGGGTGAGTAACGCGTGGATAATCTGCCTTCAAGTCGGGAATAACATTGCGAAAGCGGTGCTAATACCGGATAAGCTCACGATTTGATTGGTTGTGGGAAAAGATGGCCTAGTCTATGCTATCGCTTGGAGATGAGTCCGCGTACCATTAGCTTGTTGGTGGGGTAACGGCCCACCAAGGCGACGATGGTTAGCTGGCCTGAGAGGGCGGCCAGCCACACTGGAACTGAGACACGGTCCAGACTCCTACGGGAGGCAGCAGTGGGGAATATTGCGCAATGGGGGAAACCCTGACGCAGCGACGCCGTGTGAGTGATGAAGGTCTTCGGATCGTAAAGCTC
>Ga0272441_10007178_pt1 | contig 18233 bp, 6 predicted proteins | sample SSMProp6N_FD_193582 | JGI IMG/M metagenome (GOLD analysis project Ga0272441, IMG submission 193582) | Marine sediment archaeal communities from Little Sippewissett salt marsh, Falmouth, MA, United States - SSM-Prop-6N | ecosystem: Environmental > Aquatic > Marine > Wetlands > Sediment ... | reverse complement strand
CCCCACTTCAGTGGGGTCGCGTCCCCGGCCCCGTTGAGCCCACACCACGATTCATCGTGGTGCTGCCGCGGCAGCGGACGGCACCTTCCCCTACTCCTCCAACCACGTCCGCCCCCGGAACAGCATCGGGTTCAGAACCCCGCCGGTGTTCGTGTACGACACGGTCCCGCCCGCGGGAATCTGTCCGTAGCCGGGAACCGGCGCCCAGCCGCCGAGCCCGTCAAGTTCCTTTTGCTGCAGCGCATAGTAGCGCGTGAGCCCGACGTAGCCGGTGCCGGTCGCGGTGAAGGTCGGGAACGACACGATCACATCGCCATTCGCCTGCTGCACGGACACGGCAAAGAACTGGTTGCTGTTGCCCGGGTCCGTGCCGCCGATATATTCGCCGATATTCGATACGCCGTCGTTGTCGCCGTCGACCTGCGCGGCCTGGTTCGTGTTGCCCAGCTTCTCGACTTCCCAGGCGTCGGGCATCACGTCGGCGTCCACATCCTCGCCGCCCGCCAGAGCGGCGAGCGCCACCGACAGGCTCGGGTTCATCATCAGATCGCTGCTGACGTCGGCGATGTTGAACACCTGCACGGCGAACACGTTGCTTTCGTACAGCGCCGGGATCGCGCCGCCGGTCAAGGTCGCGGTCCAGTTGCTGCTGCCCGTGTTCACGTAGCCCACCGAATTCGAGGAGAACGGGATGAACGTGCCCGGCGCACCGGCCATGTGCACGCGTGCGACCTCCTCGCCGTTGACCCACGCGATGAACCCGTCGTCGAAGTCGATATCCAGCGAAAGCTGCTCGATCACGGCCGGGTTCGCGATCGTGAAGATGTGCCGCAGGAACACACAGAGGTAGTCGTAGCGCATGCCGTCCAGGTCCGTGCCCGTCGGCCAACCGCCGCTCGCATAGCCGAACGGCGCGGCGCCGGAGAACCAACCGGAATCGTCGAACATGAACTCGCGCCAATCCGCGCCCGGGTCCGAAGCCTCCACGGTCCCCTTGTGATAACGCCAGTCCGCGCCTTTCGCGACGCCTTCCTGGCTGCCCGCCGTCGTGGTGGCGTCATCGACCGCCGTGTTCGCAGACTCGCCGGCCGCGTTGTAGGCGCGGACACGGTAGTAGAACTTCGTCTCCGCCGGCAGCCCCGTGTCGCTGTGCGTGCTCGTGTTCGCGGACTTGCTCACGTACGGGACGGTCCAGGTCGGATCGCCCGTCTGACGACGGTCGAGCCGGAACCCGTCTTCGTTGTCGCTCTGGTCATCCCAGGCCAAGTCGATCCGGGTCGAAGACATCGCGGTCGCCGTCAGGTTCGTCGGCGCGGCGGGCGGCTGCAGCGCGGCCAGGGTTGTCGCGTCCGCAACCGCCGTGTTCGCCGACTCGCCGCCGACGTTGTAGGAGCGGACACGGTAGTAGAACCGCGTCTCCGCTGGCAGCCCGTCGTCGGTGTACGTGCTGGCGTTCAACCCCACGGTTACGAACGGGACCGTCCACACCGTCTCGCCCGTCTGGCGCCGGTCGATCCGAAAACCCGTCTCGTCCGCGCTCTGGTCATCCCACAACAGGTTTATCTGCGTGGAAGAGACCGCCGTCGCAAACAGGTTCGTCGGCGGCGCGGGCGGCTGCACTTCGGCAAAGGTCGTGTCGTCCGCGACCGCCGTGTTCGAAGACTCGCCGTTCCCGTTGTAGGCCCGGACGCGATAGTAATACTTCATCTCGGCCAGCAGCCCCGAGTCGCTGTGCGATTCCACGTTCTCGCCCACCGTCGCGACCGGCACCACCCACACCGTCGTGCCGGTCTGGCGACGGTCGATCCGGAAACCCGCCTCGTCCGAGCTCTGGTCCTGCCAGGTCAGATCGATCTGCGAAGAAGACACGGCCGTCGCTGTCAGGTTCGTCGGCGCGGCCGGCGGCGGCAGTGGCGTGTCGGTCGTCGCGTCGGCGATCGGCGTGTTCGCCGACTCGCCGTCCGCATTGTATGCGCGGACCTGGTAGTAGTACTTCGTGGCGGCCAGCAGCCCGGTATCGCTGTGCGACTCCACGTTCGCGCCCTTGGATACGAGCGGAACCGTCCACGTGGTCGAACCGCTCTGGCGCCGGTCGATCCGGAAGCCGGCCTCGTCGCTGCTCTGGTCCGTCCAGGCCAGGTTGATCTGCGTGGTGGAGACCGCGCTCGCGCTCAGGCCCGTCGGCGGGTCCGGCGGCGAGGCGCCGGAAAGCGTGGTGGCGTCGTCGATGTTCGAGTAGGTCGAGTCCCCGTTCGCATTGTAGGCTTTGACCTTGTAGTAGTATTTCGTGGTCTCGGCCAGGCCCGTGTCCGTCTCGCTCGTGTCGTTCGCGCCGGTCGTCGCCACCCGGTCCCAGGCGGTCAGACCGCTCTGGCGGCGGTCCAGCTTGAACCCGTCCTCGTCGCTGCTGTTGTCGTCCCAGCTCACCTCGATACTGTTCACGGTCGCATTCGTGGCCACCAGGTTGTTCGGCGGGTCCGGCGGCGGGTCCCCGCTGTCGTCCCACCAGCCCTGCGCCTGGAACGCGGAGATCAGCCGGCTCGCCGCGCCGCCCATCCGGTTGTAGACATGCCCGCGTGCCGCGGTCCACGTGGTCTTCGTGTATTTCGGGTGCCCGCTCGATCGGACCATGTGGTCGCCCCAGCGTGCGGCCTCGGCATCGATACCCAGCACGATCCGGTTACACAGATTGTCCCAGCGCGCACGCGCCTTGCTGTCCGTCAACACGCCCGTGCCCTGGCAGTGCAGCTTGACCCGCTGCGTGAGCAACTGCTTGAATGTCGTGTTCAACAACAGCTTCTTCGCGAGCGTGCCGATCTTGTAGTCGCCGTCGATGTAGGCCTGGTGCGCGGTCGGCCAGCCGCTCGCGTCCGGCATGCTGATCTCCGCGTCCCAGCAGATGTAGAAGAGTTTACCGCCGGACGGATAGCACGCATAGAAATTCCCGCGCGGCCAGTCGTCGGTGTGGAGGTAGGCGTTCAGGATCAGGTAGTCGGCAAAATCCGTCAGATCAAGACGGGCCGCGACCCAGTTGTACTGCGTCGAACCGGTCAGGCTGTTCGCCGCCACGTAGCTGTGCAGCGAGTTCCAACGCGTCATCGCGCCCGAAACCAGCCGTCCGTCGTCCCAGTACGGGTAGCCGCGGCCGTGATTGATCGCGTCGTAATCGCTCTTGCTGCCCCCAAAATACGTGGCCGCCCACCGCGCGTCCGGCCGCTCGACCACGTTGTACAGACCCCAGTACAGGCCGTTGATGTACACATGCATGTAGTCGCCCCGACAACCGAACCCGCTCATCGCGATCTGGCTGTCGCGGGTCCACTGGTCGCGCGCGTACACCGTCTCGTCCGGCTCGCCCGCCGGATAGCCGCCCCAACCGTAGTTCATGCCCGCGCGAAGAATCAACTTCCCGAACGTCGTCTCGCGACCGCTCGCGCTGTTCGGCGTGTTCGCGAAAATGTCATGGCTCAACGTCGCCGGCCCGCCGTCCCGGCTCTTGAACAACACGCGCAATGTGCGCTTCGCGTTCCGCCACGAGTGGCTCTTCATCGTGCAGTCCTGCTGAACGCCCGTGCCGCCGCCGGCCGGTATGAACTCGAACGAGGCCTCCTTCTCCAGCACGTTCAGGTCGCCCGCCCCGTCGCCGCCGCCGTAGATCTGGCCGTAGTTGAACATGTCGGACTTCGGCATCGCGATACACACCGAGGGCAACGCCTGCAGCCCGTTCTTGACCGCCGTCGAGCTGATCGTCGTGTCCATGTGGTAGTCCGCCCAGCCCGTGTAGTCCAGCCAGCTGTGGCCCGCGCCCCAGCTGCTCGGCCACCCCGAAGGACCCGTCTGGCTCACGACGTCGTTCACGAATATGTAGGTCGCCGTCATCACCTGCGATGCCGTGAACCCGCCACCCGACGCACAGGCACGCAAACAGGTCGTCTTCGTGATCAACACGCTCGTCCCCACCGTCCCGTATGACGCGCTCGGCTTCGAGCCGTCCGTCGTGTAACGAATCATCGTCGCGCCAGGCGTCGAAGTGCTTATCGTTACCGTGAAGTTCGCGCTGTAAAAACCGTGTGCCTTGTTGAACGTCGGCTTCGCTGCACGCGCCGCAAACGCTTCGCCGATACCGCAGAACGCCAGAATCCCGAACGCCAGAAAAACTTGCGACCGCAATCGTGATCGATTCATCCCCGTTTCCTCCGCATCGTCCCAGATGATTGACCCGCGAGTCATAGCATGATGTGCGCCCGCTCCATCATGACCGGGCCGTCGGTCATCATACTATATCTCGCACACTCCCGCAAGCTTGCATACCGGCGCCCGCTCTCTTGGCTTCTCATTGCTGAGAAACAGCGCCGCGGGAGCGAACACGAGGGTTCCTCTCAACGCACGCCGCACGCGGCGCGTACAAAAAGACCCCCCACCCGATCCCCCTTTCCATACCTATATAGCACTTCCCCGCCATCGGTTAGCCGTCGTACGGCAAGCCTTCTTTTGTATCCGTTGAGCGCAGCCATGGTGGCGGTTCTCGGTACAGCCCCGTGGTGAACGTGCTTCCGGACTGGGCAGTACCGCAGCCATTTCCGGCTGCGGTTGAGCCGGCGCACGATCGCGCGCGCGGCCCGCAGGCCGCCGCCTTCGTCCCGAGCGCGCGCGCTACGCGCCTCGGGACTGCGGCGGACCAAGGGAATGCCTGCGGATAGCCCGGCGTCGACGGCATAGGCGCCGCCCGAACACATACGCCGTCTGTGTGTTGCCGGGACGCAGGGCGCCGGGCTCCCAGCCGTACGGCGGCACCGCGTCATCCGGTCACGGAGTCATCGCGTCCTTCCGGACCACGGGCCCCGCCGCGAAAAAGGCCACGACCTCGTCGGCGGTGACGGCTCGGCTGTAGATTGCCACGAGGTAGTAGCGGCCGAGCCAGGCCCGATCGCCGCCGACATGGTTCGCCAACGCAAGCCGACAGGCGCTGCTCCAGTCCGCGGAGCGGTTCGGTGCGTAGGGCACGCCGCCCGCCGCGATATGGGCCTCGCCCCGCTCGTCGTTATGGACGTACGCGCGCTCGTTCCGGTCCTTGCCGTCGACATAGAGGCGCAGCCTGCCGTCACGAGCCCGCGTGCACACGATATGCGTCAGGCGCGGCGCCACGGTGCCGACCGCGGAAGCGGGGCTTCTTTCTCTTGTGCCATCCCCCGCCCCGAGCAACCGGAAGATGTAGGCCGGCGGCGGCAGGCGGCCCTCCATACCCAGGATGAAATTCCAGCGATACGGCGAGTCGCCCAGCTCGACGATCCGCACAGGGCCATGCACAGAAAGGTCGAGCGGCTGGACCCATGCCTCGACCGACAATTCCTGTGTCGCGCGGCACGATTCAATGATCTTGAGCGCCGGCTCCCGTGAGGCGATGATGACCGGCTCCTTCACCAGCAACCCGCCGTCCGGCTGCCACACGACCGCGGCCGGGTTCGAGATGCGCAGGTCCAGCGGCGCGCCGGCCCCGGACACGTCGCGCACAACCGTACCTGCGCCTTCGGCAAACGTGTAGAGCGCCTGCAAGTCCGGCCTGCGCACGCGCCGGCCCGCCGACCGACTGCTGCTTGCGACATGACTGCCGGACACCGCGATCCGCGCAAACTGACCGGTGTCCACGGACAAGATCTCGCCCGTGTGCAGGTTCCGGATCCGAACGCGGCCCTCCTCCATATCCACACGCGTGGCCGCGCGGCTGACACGCAGCAGGAACCGTGTGCCCACAACCGTCAGCTCCGCATGCGGCGTCGTGAACGCGGTCTGAACCGCGGGACTCCGGTGCGGGACCGACACGGCCAAGATGCCCTCGGACACAGCCACGTCTTTGCGGCATGGGCCGACGCCGAGCATGCGCCGCACGGCTGCACCGGCCCGCGAACCCGCACAACGCCGCACGATGCCCGCCGTGCCGCTCAGCATCAGCCGGGCAGGGCCCGAGACACGCAACTCCGTTCCGTCCGAATAGCGGACCAGGGCCGCATCGGACTTCGACGCGGCCAACTGGAACGCATCCCCGAGCCGCAATGCCAAGGGTCGGTCGCCGGCCAGCAGCACACCGTGGCGCCGGACACTCAGGTCCGGGCTGCCGCGCACGAGCCGGGCGCCGAGCCCCTCACGGTTCACGGGTTCCGGCCCGAACCGCCAGAGCAGCCCCACGGCAACAAGGGCCGAAGCCGCCAGGGCCGGCCCCCAACGCGCCGCGGCCCAACGCCGACGGCGCGGCACGAACTGCAACGGCGGGCGGCTCGGACGCCGCACGCGGCGATGCCGTACCGCGGGCTCGGTCTCCAACCGCTCGACAATCACATCGAACAGCCCGGAGTCGGCGTTCAGCCGGGCTCCAAGCTTGCGCATCATGATCTCCGTCTGTTCCGCGGCCGGCACGCCCCTGAACGATGGCAGATTGCGTAAAAGCCCGTCCAGCCCGCGTAGCGCGAGCAATTCGTCCAGAAGCTCGGGCCTGTCCTTCAGTAAACCGTGCAGCTCCGACTGCTCTCGCTCCGTGAGCACGCCGTCCAGATAGCCGGCAAGAAGCACGTCGGCCCGGTCTGTGCCCGCGCTCTGTTCGGATGTTGCCCCACGTTTCATCAGGCTTGTGCCTCTCTGAGCCGGCCCTCGATACAGGCGCGGAGCTGGCGGCGTATGCGCAGCATCGTCACACGCAAGGTCGATGCGGGCCGGCCCGATTCCTCGGCCAGATCAACAAGCGATTCCTGCTGGAAGAAATGCCGGTCCACCAGCGTGCGGGCCCGTTCGGTCAGACCCCGCAGGCAGAGAGAAAGCGCTTCGACCCGTTCGTCGTTCCCGCCCGCTTCGCGGTCCAGACGCTCCTCGAGCTCCTGATGGACCAGGTAGTCTACCATCCCGGTCCAGCGCACCTTCTTCTGCTTGTCCTTGCGCCATCGCATCCGGACCAGGTTCCGGGCCACCCCGCACAGATACCGCCCGGCATCTTCCTCCGTGCGCGCCGTCAGTTCCTCACAGCGCGGCACGATGTTGATGAAGACGTCCTGCGTGATCTCGTCAACAACGTCCGGGTCCGCCACGAATCCGCATAAAAACGCCCGAATCCGGGTCTGGTGCGCACTCACCAGTGCCCGGAGCCGGTCCCGCTCCAGATCCGTCAAGACGCGATTCTTCACAATTCACAAGCTCCTATCTACACAGTTGCACCCGGGCTGCCCAACGTTTCACCAAAACCACACCCCGCTCGGCAACCTCTACATCTTGTACACAACACTGCGCGGCCAACTCCGGCGGGAACCATACCATGCCGGCGCCCGCCACTCAACCCATTCAACTCACAGAGCAGCGGCGAAGAATCGCCGCTGCTCTTCGACTTTGCACTTTCCGCCGGTTCCTGATGCTGCTATCCTGCACTCTGGAGTCGCGACGCATGGAATGGTACTACGACGCAGGCAGAGAGCAGTACGGCCCGCTTTCGGACACCGACTTCCAGGAGGCGGTCCGCAAGCGTAGGATCAAGGACAAGACTCCGGTCTGGTGCCCGGGCATGGAGGGCTGGCAGCCCTATAGCACGTTGAAGGCGGGCCAGCCTGGCGCCACGCCGCGGGCCGCGCCCACGTTGGGCCCCACCCCTGCGCAAGCGGCGCCCGCGCAGCCGGCATCGAGCGGCAAGGCACCGACGCTCGCGCCCTTGGCCACACGCGAGATGCCGGTTCCCGAGCAACCGGCACCGGCCGCGCCGAGCGGTTCGGAAGCGACGGCCGCCGCGCCGGTACCGACCAGGAAATACCAGCTCAAACCGACCGGCTCGCCCGTTTCACAACGGGGCACCACCGTGGCACGGCCGGGGGGCACGACCGTGGCGCGGCCCGGCACCACCACGGTCCAGGGCCGGCCGGGCGGCGGGTCGGGGCCCGGCGTGTGGTGCCCGAAATGCGGTGCTCCCATGACCCGGCTGGCCAGCAAAGGCGGCGGCCTCGTCTGCCTGCGCTGCGATCCGGTCGACAAACCCTTGAAGGGCACGCCCGGTTGGTGGAAGAAAAAAGTGCGCGACCTGATCGTGTTGGGGCTGTTCGGCTATCTCTCGTTCTTCGTCTGGCAGAAGCTGCAAAAGGACTGCGACCTCACCGTGTTCGGCGGCACACTGCCCTACGGCATGTACGTCGTATTCGCCGTCGTTGCCATCTGCGCCGGCGCCAGCGCCGCCGCGCTGCTCGGGATCATCAAGGACTGAGGGCGGCCACTTCCACACACACAGGCAAAACCCCTATGCGCGCGTTGTGTAACATGTTGCAGGACGTACTGGATCAGGACGACTTGGCGCTCCGCTTCTTTCTGCAGACGCCCGACGGACAACTGACCCCCCGCACATGCGAGCTGACAACGCGCGACACGACCGTCCGGCTCTGCCACACGTACGGGGACTTCGAAGAGACCGTTTCGTTCTCGCGCAGCGGGACTCATGTTGTCTGCCGTCGCGCAATCACGAACACGGCGCGGCAAACCCGCGGCTTGACGGAAGCCGGGCTCTCCATCGGACAGATTCGTTTCCACGCGACGCCGGCGGACGACTATTTCTATCATGTCGAAAACCCCCGGATCTACAGCCGAATGGCGATCCCGGTCGACACCGTACGGTCCGCAGAACTGGTGGCCGATTCCGAGTTCGATGTCGCGGCCGGCAACAAGTGGGTCGACGCGCACGATGCGTGCGACCGGATCGGGTTCTCGCCGTATCAGCCGTTCCCGGCCATACTGCTGTCCAACCACAACGTACCGACGGGCCTGGTCCACGGCTCCCTCTCGCAGCGCATCTTCTATCACTGCTACCTGGTGCACCATGAATTGAACCGGCTCCGGCTCGATGTTCTGTCCGGGTTCAAGGCGATCGCATACCGGGAACTGGCACCCGGCGAAACGCTCGAGGACAGCTGGTACCTTGGCCTGACGCGGAACGCCGGAGAACTGACCGGTCTGTTCTCCGACTACCTGGCCGTCCTCAGACAACACCTGCCGCCGCTCCGCGGCGCAGGCAACGTCAACCGCCACGCCGTCGTGTGGGGCTCCTGGAACGACGGGGTATTCCGGGATATCGATGAAGCGCGCCTGCTCGAACAAGCGGCATTCCTGCGCGCCCGGCTGCCCACGGTCGAATGGATGCAGATCGACGACGGCTATTCGGCGGGCGCCCAGAAACTGAACAGGGGGCACGGGATCGGCGCGCCATACGAAAAAGACGGGGGGACGGACCTGGCGCGGTTCCCCGGCAATCTGGCCCGGTTCACGCGGAAGCTCAAAGAGACCGGCTTGAGGCCGGCCCTGTGGATCGGCGGCGACGTACCGAGCGATACGCCGCTGGCTCGCAAGAAGAAGCACTGGTTCTTCGACTATTCCGTCCGAACAGGCACGCCGCCGTCCGAGAGCCGCATGCAGTACCTCGATGTCAGCAAGCCCGAAGTGCGCGAGTACATGACGAAGGCACTGGACTTCCTGCTGACCGAGAGCGGGTTCGAGGGCATGAAGCACGATTTCTGGAGCTATGCGTTCGAGGACGGCCGCGTGCGACTGGCCGGCAACGAGCGGTCCGGTTACGAATGGCGGACCTGGTGGCTCGACGAGATTCGGAGACGGCTCCCGGAAGACGGCTACCTGCAGACCGGCTGCGACATCGTGATGGGCAACCCGTTCCTGGCCGAACACTTCAACAACTACCGGTACGGCATCGACATCGGGGCCGGGCACTGGGAGAACGTCAAAATAAACTTCCTCTGGGGCGCGGCCTGTGTCGCACTGCGGATCGGCGACCTGTTCGTGCCGAACAGCGATTCGATCGGGCTGCTGCCCGGGCTCACGGACGAGGAAGCGCTCTTCTGCATCAACTACTGCCTGATCTCGCGGTCCATGGTCGAGGTCGCCGGCTGGCTGTATCAACAGCCGGACCATCCCCGCATGAGATGGGTGCGCAAAGCGTTGTGCTGCCCGAACAACGGCCAGGACGTCCACTTCGCGGGCTACCACTACCGCAAGAACGACGAGGCCCCTGCGATATGGTACGTCAGGACCCCGCACTTCTCGCGCATCGCGGGCAACGATACGCTGCCGCTGCGCACCGTCGGCGTGTTCAACCTGCACGACGCTGCGCGACGCTTCGCCGTCGAACCGTCCGAGCTTGGCCTGCCCGATGCGTCCTATACCGTCACGGACGTCTGGACGCTGGAAAGCGTGGCGGTCTCCGGCACGCTGACGCTCGAACTGGCAGGGCGCAGCAGCAAGCTGCTCGCCGTCAACCCGACGCGCGCGCCGCAGGTGCTCGACGCGAATATCCGTGTCGAACACGCCGAACGCGGCGCGTCCGATCTCAAGATCGCGTTTGCCGACAGGGGCGATTTGGAGCTGGTCCTGGACTTCGAACCTGACAACGTCCGGTTCGCGGGGGCGCCCATGAAGCATACGGTCAGGGCGGCAACCGACAATTGGATCGTGAACGCCGCACTGCCCCACGCAGGTACCGTGCGCGTCTCATGGCACCGATGACCGAACACCGGCAGACATGGGCGCGGCCGCAGCTCGCGGGCGCCGCGCCCACCCCGTTCAATCCCGGGCCCGAATGAAGCGAACCGCGCGTTCAAGTGCGGCGCTGCTTCATTCCAGCCAGACACGCGCCCGGAAATCCTCGACACCGGCCGGCGTCGTGTTGGTGTATTCGACAGTCTGTCCGAGCCCGACCACGTCCTCGTAGCCGGGCACCGGCGCCCAGACGGCGTGCGGGCCCAGGCCCGCGCGCTGTTCCAGCGCGTAGTGCCGCTCCTTGCCGCCATAGCCCGTGCCCGACGCCTGGATGGTCGGGAACGAGATGACCACATCGCCGCCCGCCTGCTCAAGCGCAAGCGCCAGGTTGCTCGCGCCGTTGGTAGGCCCGGTCCCCGCCACGTATTCGGCAATCACGCTCATGCCGTCCAGGTCAGGATCTTGATACCAGGCATAGGCCGCCGCCGTGCCGTACTGTTCGACCTCCCAGTCGTTGGGAAGACCGTCCTGGTCGTCGTCTTCAAGCGTGGACAGACTGGCGGTCGCCACCGACAGTTCGACGTCCAGACAGGCATCGGCGTCGCTGAGCGCGTGGTTGAAAAGCTGTGCGGCCAGAACGTTGTTCGTCCGCAACAGGGGCAGCGCACCGCGCTCGAACGAAGTCGCCCAAACGATCGATGCGCCGGCCACGTCGCCGTCACACGTCTCGTCATACGCTTTGAACGCGCCGGGCGTGCCGAGCACGCCGACCCGCGCAATTTCCTCGGCGTTCAGCCACAAGATAAACCCGTCATCGTAGTCGACATCCAGAGCCAGCTTGTTGACCACGCCCGGATTCGCGATATCGAACGCCTTCCGCAGGAACACGGAGCTGTAGTTGTTCTGCATGTCGAGCACTGTCCCATACGTGCCCGAGCCATAGCCGAGCGGCGCGGCGCCGGTTGTCCAGCCCCCGTCATCGAAGTCGATCGCCCGCCAGTCGGGCGCCGGCGCGGATGCCTCGGCGGTGCCCTTGCGATAACGCCAGGCGGCGCCTTTCGCGATCACGACAGTCATTGCAGGTTCCGCGGGCAGCTCGGCGATCAACTCGGCGTCCATCAGGATATCGCTGCTGGTGACGCCGATCTGGTGGATCTCGACGGCCAACACGTTCGCGCCCTGGTTCAGCGCGCTCTTGTAGGCCAACACGTCGAAAGGCAGATAGACGCCCTGGCTGACGTTGTGCGCGTTGGCCAGCGTCGTGTAGGTCACGGCCCCGGCCGGCATGTTCGAACGCGCGATCTCCTGGCCGTTCAGGTACGCGACGAACCCATCGTCGAACCGCGCGCCCAACGTGAGCCCCGTGATCTCGGCCGGGTCGCCGGCCAGCGTGAAGCTCTGCCGGAAATAGGTCGTGATGTACTTGTCTTGCGGGTCGGACCCGTACGAAACAACGGTCACGACCCCGTCCTTCGTGCCCGGATAGCCCAGCCCGGCCGGCCCGCTCGACCAACTGCTGTCGTCATAGCCGCCGGGCCCCGCGCGCCAGGCCGTGCCGAGATTGGCGCCCGTGTCGTGATACTTCCAGGAGGACTGGCCGGCGACCAGTGTCTGGAGCGCGAGCGGGCGCTGCGCCCGCAGCATGATCGCGCTGGAATACGGTTTCGAGTCGCTGTCGCCGATCGTCACCGTCATCTGGCCGTCCGGGCCCGGATCGATCTGCGTCCAACGTGCCACGTAGCCGTTCGTCGTGTTCGCGCCGTTCACGACCGTGGTCGTGTCGTTCGTCAGGGTCGTCGTGCCGATCGTCGTGCCCGGCGTGCTAGCGTTCTCGAAGCCCGGCTCGACACCACTCAGCGTCACGATCGCGGAACGGTCCGTGTAGTCCGCACGGCCGCGATTACCGAAGAACACGAGCTCGTAGCGCAGGCTCGCGTCCATCCCGGAAAACGTCAACACCAGGTCCGTCGCCGCATAGCTGACCAACCCGCTCAACCCGACGATCCCGTCAAAGACCTCGTGCGCGTCCGTGCCCGGAAGCGGCGGGACGCCCTGGAACTGGTATGCCGGGCCGCCGTCGGTGACGGCAAGCGTGACCGGCGTGGGATTGCCCGTGTTGTAGTCGGTCAACAACCCGCTCTGGTTCGTCGTGTAGGTCGTGATGTTGAAGGTCGGATCGCCCGGCGCCCAGCACAAATCGTTGTAGGCCACGAACAGCTGGTCGTTGTCCGTGATCGTGTAGGTGTGCGTGCTCGTGCCCAAGTCCGCGTTCTGTGCGTTGCTCAGTTGCAGGATGACCGTCTCGTCGTTCTCGTCCTCCTCGTCGTCCGCGACAGCCAACACCATGTTCTTGCTCGTCTGGCCCGCGGTAAAGGTGAGCGTGCCCGAGCTCGACACGTAATCCGAACCGACCGAGGCCGTGCCGCCGCTCGTCTGATAGTCGACCCGCACGGTCTGCGTGCTCGTGTTGCTGAGCTCGACCGCGATCGTCACGTTCGTCACCGATTCGCTGCCGCTCGAACTGCCGGCCACGAACCGGACCGTCGGCGTCATATCCGTGAACACGGCCGTGTCGATGCCGCTCGCGTTGTAGTCCTGCTTGTACGCGTTCGCCTTGACCGTGGCCGAGTCGGTCAGGCTGAAGTTCACGCTGTTGAGCCCGAACCCGGCGTAATGCGTATCGGACGGGCTCGACCCATCGGTCGTGTAAAAGACGGTGGCGCCGGACGTGACCGTGCTGATCGTCACGCTGACCGAGCTATAGAAATCGCCGCCGTGCGGGCTGATCGTCGGAGTGGCGACGGTCGGCAGGATCTCGGTGTAGTCGGCCACGGCAATCGCACTCTCCGCGTGCGTGTCGTCCTTGTACGCGCGCGACTTGAGCGTCGTGGTGTCGGTCAGCCCGACCTGCACGCTGGCCGTGCCGTTGTTCGACGAACCCGTGTCGGGTGCGCTGCCGTCGGTTGTGTAGAACACCGTCGCGCCCGCGGTCGCGGTGCTGATCGTGACGTTGACCGAGCCGGTGAACTCCGTGCCGTCCGGCGGACTGAACGTCGGCAACGCCACGACCGGCTGCTGCGTGACCGTGTGGACCAGCTCCAGATCCATGAAGATGTCGCTGCTGCTCGCACTGACCTGATGGATCTCGACGGCCAGCACGTTCGCGCCGGCGACCAGCTTGCCGATGTGCGCGTCCAGGTTCTCCTCCTCATAGGCGCCGTTCGAGCCGTTGCCCGACTCGGCGGTCGTGCTGTAGACGACGGGCCCGACCGCAATCCCGCCACGCGCCACCTCCTGCCCGTTCAGATAGGCGACGTACCCGTCGTCGTAGCAGACCCGCAGGGTCAGGCTGTTGACCTTGCCGGGATCGGCAACGACGAACGCTTTCCGGAAATAAGTCGTGATATGCTTGTTCCCGGGATCGCCGCCGTAGTCGACTTCCGTGTCGATCGCCGGGTTCGTGTCGGGATAGCCGAGCGGCGCGTTCCCGTCCTCCCAGCCACTGGCGTCGTAGCCGGATGCACGCCAGCCCGTGCCGAGATCGATGCCGCGATCGTGATATCGCCAACCTGCCGTCTTCGACACGAGCACCCCGGAATTGACCGCGCCCGGCGTGCCGGTGCTCTGCGCGCTCGCGCTCCAGTTGATCGGGTCGTTGCCGTAGAGCGCGGGCGCGATCCGCTCCAGGGTCGGACCGGCGCCGTCCGCCGACTCCGGCCACGGGCTGTTGTCGTTGTACTTCACGCGGTCGACCAGGATCCAGGGCAGCCCGTTCGTGTCCGGCGTGTCCGGCCGCCACAACTTCACACTCTCGCCCGCGTTGTCCAGCGCGCCCTGGTAGGTGTCGAAGATCTGGATTTGGGTGGGCACCCCGTACTTGGCCCGGAAACTGCTCGCGTTCGTCGACACGACCAAGGCAATCTCGCCCGCCTGCAACGTGACGCCCGTCGGGAACGTGTATTCGACCGCGCCGTCCAAACGCCAGCTGTTCGTCGGGGTCGTCGGGTCGTACAGCCCGACCGCGCTGTCCGAAACGTTCATGAGCTCGACGAACTCGTCGCCGCCGTCCGGCGGATGGTACATCAGCTCGCTGATTACGACCGGACCGACCAGCGGGTAGGCGTTCGCGGCACCCAGCGTGTTCGTCTCGCTCTGCGCCACGAAATCCGAATCGCCGTCGCTCTTGACGTAACGGCCGAACGCGCGGCCGTTCTCCGCACCGCCGAACCGGGCCTCCGCGTAGTAGAGCAGGTTCGAGCGCGCGTCCCACTTCGTCAGGTACACCTCGTCCCCGTGCGAACTCAGGCGGAACGCGGCCCCGAAATCGCTCTCGTCGTACGTCTTGTAGCCGCCTGCGCCAAGCACGTGGCTTGGAATCTGCCACTTGAAGAAATCGTCGTCGCTGTCGCTCAGCCACCAGCCCCCGATATCCACAGCGGCATCCCCGTCGTTGTACAGCTCGATCGTGTCCACCTGCGGCAGGTCCGTGTGGGTCAGTGCCTCGTTGATCACAACCCGGTACGGATCACCCTCGTCATAGCCCGGCGAGCCGCCGATCAAGTTGCTGGCACGCCATTTCTCCGGATGGTCCTGGTCGTCGTCTGTACCCGTATAGACCAGCGAGAACCCGTTCCCGTCCGCCTCTTCCGGCCACGGCGTCCTGTCGTTGTAACGGACCGACGCGACGGTCACGCCGCCGGCATCCACGAGCTCGAGCCGCTCGCCGCCGTTGTCGAGCTTGCCGCGATAAACCCCGAAAATCGGCACGTCCGTCGAGCCCTGCACGGTCGGGTACCGGTTCGTGAAGGCCTCTGCGTTGCGGACCAAGACCGCGAACTGGCCCGGCCCGAGCTCCGCGCCCGGCGCAAACGTGTAGTCGAGCCCCTTGCCGAACGTCATTTCCGACAGCCCGATCGTCGTGCTGCCGCTCACGTTCTGAAGTTCCACGAACTCGAACTCGCCGCCGCCCAACGGGTTGTAGTGGATCTCCGTAATACGCAACAGCGGATGATGAGCGGTGTAGTTGAACGTGTGCGCGTGCACCGCGCTCCAGGTCGCGTTCGACTTGTAGACGCGCGCCTTCACGTGCGTGGTCCTGCTCAAGGCGACCGACCCGCTGTACTGCGTCGCGCCCGAAGCCTTGGCCCCGCCGGCCGCGCGCGGGTCCGTGCCGTCCAGCTTGTAGAACATCGTGCCCGTCGCGCCGTTCGGGTTCGTCATCGTCAGTTGGAACCCGCTCGAGATCGCGCCGCCGTGCTGCGCGTATTCAGGCGGCTCGATCAGCGGGTACACACCCGCATTCTTGTAGTCGACCACCAGGTGTCCGGTCCGCTGCGCGCACCAGCCGCTCACGATCCCGTCGCGCCGGGTCTGCCACGTGGTGAGCTTGCCGGCCAGCGACGTCTCGCCCGACTGTTGATAGCCCCAGCGCGCCAGATGCGCGATCACGTGCGGCTCGAGCTCCGCCGCCGCCGCCGAATAACGCGCCGTCGCCTGGTCGGGGTGCAGCACCCCGTCGGGCTCCACCGCCATCTTGAAGAGCCGGTCCGAAAACACCGCCTTGTAGTCCGTCAGCCCTTTCAGCTTGAGGTGCAGGCTCCACGTGCCGTAACTGACAAAATCGTCGTCCACCGGCCTGCTCAGGTCCCGGATCCCGTAGTCGTAGTCCCAGACGAAAAAGTTCCACTGCAGATCGCCCGTCGAACGGTTCCGGCTCTTGCGGGCCGCACGGTAGTTGTTGCCGGGATCCGTGCGGAACGGCGGGGCCCAGTCTCCGTTCGCGCCCCATTCCTCGATGATATGGTAGTCGATGTACTGGCCCACGTTCATGTAGCTCTTGACCTGCGCGTAGTTGCCCGCGTCCGCTGCCGCACGGACCGCTTCCCACGCGACGTTGTCGCCGCTCTTCACCCGGTACGTGCCCGTCGGGGTCGGAACACAGCGGTACCAGCGCTTGCTGCCGATCACGTCGTAGTCCGCTTTCTCGCCGCCCAGGTTCCGGGTCAGAAAATCGACGCCCAGCCGCTCGATCACCAGGTAGTAGCCCCAGTACATGCCGTTGACGTAGACGTGCGCCCACCGCTCGTCCGGCGCCAGCGCCCAGTCCAGCTCGCGCTGGGTCTGGCGCGCGAAGTTCTCGCGTACCATCTGCACCTCGTCGCCCGAACCCCACGCGTCGCTCGCCTGCGCACGGATCCGGAACCCGTTGATCGAGTCGGATTTCGCTCGCGGAAACAGCGGGTAATCAAGTCGCGGCGGGCCGTAGGCCGACTTGAACTCGAAGGTCAGGGAAATCTGCGTCTTGTGGTTCACATCCCGGTTCGCGCCGCCGCCCGAACAATGCATCGCCACATTCGCCTGGAAACCCTCTCCGTCCGGCTCGATCCATTCCACCGACGCCGCACGCTCCCATTCCGGCTGCTCGTAGTACAGGCTGTTGTGCCAGACCCCGTAGCTGTCCCCGAAAATGTCGCCGTAATTCGCCGTGATCGACAGGGTCGGCAGCGTATGTAGTGAGTTGGTGAGCTGCCCGAAATACGGGGCCACCCGGAACTCCGTGTCCATCAGCGTGCTGCGGCGCTGGTCCGGATCCTTGGTGATCGTCTGGTTGTGCGGGTTCGCGCCAGGAATCCAGTTCTCGCTCGACATCAGGTCCGGCTGATACGGCACCTTGTGCGCAAACAGATAGGTCTGCGCGTCCACGTTCGTCGGCTCATGCCCGCCCTTCGACGCATAGGCGCGCAGCACCACGCACGGCGCCTTGCCGCCGTTGATCAACCGGCCCGTGCCCGAGTCCGGATCGATCGGCACTGCCGCGCTCGACGCGCTCACCGTCGTCGCCGAGCCCGACGTGCGCGGGTCGCTCCCGTCCAGCGTGTACTTGATCGTCGCGCCCGAGGTCGCCGTCGTGATCGTGCACGTGAACGGGCTGCCGTAAAAGCCGCGGTCGTGGCTGAATTTAGTGTCTTTTACACGCTTGACCGCCTCAAGCGATACATCCAGCTTGAAGTCGCTGCTGCCGCTCGTCGCATTGAAGCCCTGCAGCGCCAGCATGTTCTCGCCTGTCGCCAGATACGAACCCGGCGAAGGTAGCGCGTAGTCCACGTACCCGACGTCCGCCTCGTGCTGGCCCGTCGCCAACGAGTCGTACGTCGGAATGTCCGGCGCGTTCGCATCCAGCACGCGCTCGCCGTTGATCCAGACAATGAACCCGTCGTCGTAGTCCACGCTCAACACCAGCTCCTCGACCGCCGCCGCGTTCGTAACCGTGAACGAACGCCGAAGGTACAGCGTCGTGTAGTTGCCCTGCATGTCCGTCAGCACCGTGTTGCAGCTCGCGCCTTCATGCGACGCCGAACCGTACCCGAACGGCGCCTGGTCAGACGCCCAAGACGTGTCGTCAAACTCAACGCTCCGCCACGCATCGATCGGGTCCGTCGCTTCCACCGTGCCCCGGTGATACTTCCACATCGCGTCCCGCGCAATCAGCGTCTCCGCAGCAAACGATGCGAAACCAAACCCACACACAACTAGAAAGGCCAGCATAAGGCTGGTTATCACTGCGCGTCCTCTATTCATCAGCTTCCCCTCACGGTTTGGCCTAATCGTAACGACAACTCCTCAAAATGCAGCATAAATCGTGCCACTTGCTGCAAGGCGGCCGATTCCTGCAAAAACTGCCGCTTTCCCAACCATTCGCCCTGTCAGCTACACGCATCCCCACCCCCCCACCC
>Ga0272441_10007177_pt1 | contig 18233 bp, 16 predicted proteins | sample SSMProp6N_FD_193582 | JGI IMG/M metagenome (GOLD analysis project Ga0272441, IMG submission 193582) | Marine sediment archaeal communities from Little Sippewissett salt marsh, Falmouth, MA, United States - SSM-Prop-6N | ecosystem: Environmental > Aquatic > Marine > Wetlands > Sediment ... | reverse complement strand
ATTTAGCTTCATTTAATATGAAAAGTATATAAACTATAAATATTTCTTTTGTAAATATTTCTTGAAAATATTGTATTAACTATATAAAGGGCAATCTTAAACTTTAATACGTGATTTTAATATTTTGAAAAAGAACAATAATAGTTTCATTATATGAAATTGACTGCTACATTGCAATAAACTACAATTATAGCCCTACTACTTATATATAATTATATTACCTAAACCATGACATCTTATGTCCGGCACTAAAGTTTACCTTTATGACAACTCTGGTGCCTGGCACAAAAGTTGTCATTGCATATATACTAAAATGGCTATCACTCCAAAGGCTGTTTCTATACCCATCATAAACAATACCAGATTTCGCTCACTGATTCCACCACACATCTTCATGATGAGCTGACCCAATCCAACTGGTCCATTATCTGGACAATATAATTTCCCTTTTCTGAAATTTCCAAAACTGTAGGGAAATCTATTTTTTGCTTTTATTAAAAAATCTATAATATAAGGGATTAATAAAATCATCCCGGCAATCTCAAAATTTCCCATAATGATTGCAACCGCAATTATTGCTCCAATACTATAAGTCCCAACATCCCCCATCAAGACTTTCGCCGGAAACCAGTTAAAATATAATGCAGCCAATAATGCCCCGACAGTTGCAAGCAAAATGACTACAACCGTCATTTTTCCTAATAAAAAAGCTATGACTGCCAATGTACTAATGGCTACGATTCCCATTCCCACTTCTATACCATTAAATCCTGCTAACATATTCACTGCATTCGCCGCAATGGTAATTTCAGTCGGGATAACCAGGAGCGTATAGAATAATCCAAAATCTCTATATCCTAAAAATGGCAGGTTTACGATGCTGTTTCCTTCTTGAATCACTATTAAAGGAAGTGCAGCTATTGCGGGCAAGAAGGCTTTTACTTTTTGAGAAATAGAAATTAAATCATCAATAATGCCTATCAAGACCACGATTAAGATGGCGGACAAAGCCGTCGAAAGAGATACCAAATCAATCTCTAAAAACAGATTAAAAAATGTCTTTGCAGAAATTACCGTGAATATCCCTGCTCCAAAACCAGCAACCACTACGATACCTCCCATTTCCGCAATGTCTTCCTGCATGGCACTATTCATATTTTTACCAACGATGCCAGAATTCTTCAATCGAGCAATCATGACAGGAAATAAAATTAAACTTGTTAAATAAGAAATCAATAGTACGATCATCAGCATAATATTTAGTCGTCCTTTTTTTATCCTACTATACTTCTATACTTCTATTTTTTGAATCCAATCCCAGTTTGCTTTTGTCCAATCCACAGTTTTCTTGATACCTTCTTTTAGATTCACCTGTGGTTGCCAATTCAATATTTGTCTTGCCTTACTAATTTCCGCCCAAGTTGCTCGCATATCCGCTTTATGAAATGCCTGAAATTTTATCTTCGCTCTTTTTCCAACACACTTTTCCATCATCTCAATAGCCTCTATAAGTTTATAAGGATGATTATTCCCTAAATTGATAATTTCAAATCCCACATTTTTTATCGCCTGTATCGTACCTTTGGCAATATCATCGACATAGGTAAAATCCCTTTTTTGTAATCCGTCGCCATATACTTCCAGAGGTGTCTCCTCAATGATCCATTTTATAAACCTGAAAGTTGCCATATCTGGCCTTCCAGAAGGACCATAAACCGTAAAATAACGTAACACACTTACATCTATTTCATAGAGATAATGATAGGTATAAGCCATCATTTCAGCAGATTTCTTAGAAGCGGCATAAGGTGAAATGGGCTGATTAACCGGTAATTCCTCCTTAAAGGGCATTTTCTGTCCTGCATACAGGGAAGAGGTCGAAGCTAAAACATATTTTTTTATACCATAAATGCGGCTTAATTCCAAAAGATTAAGGTTTCCTGCAGCATTTGTAGAGAGATAAATGAATGGATTTTCCATACTGTAACGTACACCCGCTCTTGCTGCGAGATTGATTATAGCTGCGAAATGATGCGTCTTAAAAATTTCATTTAAATCTTCATAGTTGATAATAGATATCTCATAAAAAGTAAAATCGCTGAATTTTTTTAGTTTGTCCAACCTGCGATATTTAAGGTTTACATCATAATAATTATTCAGGTTATCTATGCCGATAACTTGAAAACCTTGATTTAAAAGCATTTCCGAAACCCTTGAACCAATAAAACCTGCAGCGCCTGTGACCAATAATTCTTCCACTTTTAATCTCCTATCATTTTTTTGAAAAAGTTATATTTTATTGAATTATATATATGACTAGTTTAAACAAAACCATTTATTACTTAAAATATTTTTTACCGCAAAATCCCATCCGGACGAAGATCCTTACTTTTCATTATTGATGAAGTTTCAGCTCAATTAATTTTTGATAAATGGCATCAATTTGTTTTACCATCTCTTGGACTGACCATTTTCCTTCTATTAATTCTCTACCGTTTTTACCGTGCCTTAAAGCAAGCTCACTATCATCAATATATTTAACCATCCTCCTTGCCAATCCTTCCACATCTCCTACCTTAACCAAAAAACCATTATAATTATCCCTGATGATTTCCGGTACTCCATCAACATTAAATGCAATCGAAGGGATACCTACCGCCGCTGCCTGCACTAAAACCCGAGGTAATCCCTCCCTCAAAGAAGTTAATACACAAATTTTCATCATTGCCATCAATTCTTCAACATCATGCCTATAACCGGTAAAAATAACTTTATTTGATAAATTCAAACTTTGTACATACTTTTTTAAATCCTCTTCTACTCCCCCTTCGCCTATGATGAGTAATTTCAATGAAATTTTTCTTCGCTCTTTTACTACCCTCTGAAAGGCATCGATAAGACATTTATGGCCTTTTCTCAGCTCTAATCTTGCCACATTCCCTATTACAAAATCTTCCGAACCTATACCGAGTTCTCTTTCTTTATCTAGAATACTACTTTTTCCCCTAGCTTTGTAGAATTTTTTCAGGTTCATTCCACTATAAACGGTGTAATGGTTCTCTCTCTTCCCTAACCCGCTTGCAATATATTTTTCGGAGAGCAAATTGCTAACCGAAATAAAAGCATCGGTAAATCTTCCGGTTATTCTTTCAAAGCGGAAAAGTAGCCAGTTGAGCAAACCATTATTAAATGCTTCAAAAGTGCTTCCATGCAATCCATGGATGATAACCGGTACGCCTGCAATATGACCTGCCAACCTCCCCAGAATACCCGCTTTGGTGGTATGGGTATGTATGATATCGTATTGTTTTTTTCTGAATAACCGAATTAATTTCCATAAAACAATCAGATCAAAATAAATATTTAACTTCCATTTCATATTTTTTATTTGAATGATTTTAAAATGATTTTTCCTTACCTTTCTAAAAAGGCTTTCATTAAATTCCTCACCCATAATTAAGTCAATTTCATATCTGTCTTTATCAAGACCTTGAATGGTAAATAAAGTATTTTCATCGGCACCACCCGTAATCATACGAGCAATAATATGCGCTACTTTTATTTTTCTATCCAATTTATGGTTTTCTCCTCTGAAAAAAATAGAACCTGATATCTGAATAAAACCCCAATTTAATATTTTAGATCTTTTTTTGATTTGTAGGTATATGATATTTCAATAGTTCATTAGGATAGTTTAAAGATTTTATCATTTTCAATCTCGCCGATGCAATTAACATTTTTTAGATTTGTATTTTTTAATAACATATCTATCAACTGTTTCTTTAAATCATCCTTGCAGAAACTTTCCCCATTTTTTCTTAAAGAAAGATTTAGAGGATTGAGTTGGAAATATATTTCACTTGTATTTATTTTTTTTAACAATTTTAGAAATTGATTATATCTTCCTGTATTATCTAAAATACTGTAAGGAAAATTCAACATAAGCACAATATCAAAATGAAGTCTATTTTTATACTTGTAAATAGATTCTTCAATAATTGTAAATTTTTTATTCCCCGCTCTTTTTAATTTGTTTAAAAAATAACCGTTTTTTAAATTCTCTTCATATGCGGTACAATCATATCCCATTTCTTCAAATTGATGGCAAAAATATCCCCAATGGGAAAACATATCAAGAAGTGTTCCATTTTTTATTTTAATATTTCTTTTTAACATTTCAAAACGCTTATTCCCACACAAAGATATTATTTCCCGTAAATCCGGATGAAGTAGTGGCTCCAAGGTTTTTCCGTTCATTTCTTTTCTTGCAAATCTAAAAAGCTTCTTGCGGAATTTTAACCATTCAGGGTGTCTTTCATATATTTTAAAAGGTACTTTCTTCAAGTTAAGTAGTTTTGCCATAACCAATCGATGCTGTCCATCGCAATGAATTAAGTCACCATCTCGCCCAATGAAAAGTTTTATTTCATCTCTCGCTTCTCTTATCCCTCTAGACTTTAAATCCTTTTTACTGTCCAGGTTTTTTTGCGTTTTGTATCCCTTTTCTTTTATATCCTTATACAATTTATCCAATTGAGTGCATCTTTCCTTAAATTCCTCCTCTGAAGAACAACCCCATCTAAACACACCTTCCTGCATTTGACGTAAAACAATATGGTAAAAATCAGTATCCGGCCATTTCCTGCTTTGAATAAAATGTTGATATAACCCACTGTAAGCTTGCCGGTCTTCAAATTTTATCAAATTACCGGGAAAATTCAAATCATGGTAGTTTTCTCTACCATTATCCGGGTAAAGCAATTTTTTTGACAAATAATGCCAGTTTTCATGAAAGCTATATTCTATCTTTTTAGGATCAATCCAATATATTTTATTCAGATCAATTGATTGCATCCTACTTTTTATCTTGAGAAAAAACTGCCAATGCCATAACCAAAGTTTTTTTGCTATTTTTCTATAAAAGGGAATTTTGTCCAAATAAGGCTTCATAAAACGACAATAGAAAAATAATAGTCTGTATTTGTATATGATATTTTTTTGATTCAATTGATTTTTTTTAATCATAATTTCTCACCAAAGCTATTAACAAACTCTTCCGTGATCAAATAAAAAGATCCTTAGCCACGCTTTTCCAACCATTCGAGAAGCAATTGTAACGATTGTTTATTATTTCTTTAATTACCCAATGCCAACGTTTCCAATAGGATTTTTCATGAATCATTTGTCGAATTTTTAAATGACGTATCTTTGATTCAATAAATCGTTCACTACCAGCACTCAATCTATTCCTTTCAATCAAACGATCTATTATTTTTTTAAACAATTTCGCTTTTAACATAAAATGATCAAATTTATCAAGATGCGCTTTGTAAATCTCTTCGTTAAAAGACAACCTTCTGGTTCCAATAAGTTGATTAGAATGTTGCCTATATTTAATGAGGGGTTCCTCGATGAAGGTACCCTTAATATTTGCAGCGCTTAATAACAAAGCGATCCAGGCATCGTGAATCCATTGTTTCGGAATCGGCAGGATTAATTTTCTCAATTCAGATCTAAATGCCATGGTTGCACCTGTCACAACATTATGCCTCAGTAAAACCTTCAGTTGCCTTCCCTGCTTAAAATCCTCTTTTTGCATGAAATCGAAAGAATTTCTTTCCCACATAGTGATATTACTTTTATTTAATTTTTCATCTACAATCAAGGCATTAGAAAAAAGATAACCTATTTCCGCATAATTATCAAACACATTAATTATTTTCTCTAATTTATTTGAAAACCAAAAATCATCCTGGTCAGATAAAACAATCGTATTTTTAAAACACAAGGAAATGGCTTTTTCGAAATTCTTTGTAACGCCCAATTTTGAATTATTCAAATAAATCCTTATATCAAACGGAGCTTTTTTTTGAAAATTTTGAATAATCTCTAAAGTCCCGTCGATAGACTGGTCATCACAGATGATTAATTCATCTGGTAAGACAGTTTGTTTGGAAATACTTTCAAGCTGTTCCATAAGAAATAATTCACCATTGCAGGTACACATGGCAATGGAAATACCTGAGTTATTTTTTTCTTCTTTATCTCCCCTAAAATAGTTCATACAGATATCATTTATCTCTTTTTTCCTTAGTTTTTCTTACCAAATATTTATTTTCTAATCTATAAGTTTTCTTAAAATTGTTAAGATTTCTTCTGTGAATTTTCCAATATTAAATTTCTCGAGAGCCCATTTTTTGCCATTTTGACCCATTTTTTTTGCTTCCCCGGAATTCTGATAAAAATATTTTATTTTTTCTGCCAATTCCTGATAATCTCCAAAAGTATATAAAAAACCATTAAAATAATCTTTTATTAATTCGATTGTTCCTCCACTATTTGTACCGATTACCGGTTTACCTGCTTTCATTCCCTCAACTGTAACCCTACCAAAAGCTTCATTTCGGGAACACATTAACAATACATCTGATTGCACTATTATTGGAAAAGGATTATCAATGTATCCGAGAAAGAAGATATTATTTTCCAGACCATACCTGGTGACTAAATCCTTTAAGTATTGCTTATATTCCAATCTGCCCTCCCCAATAATATACAAATATGCAGGTATCCCCTCATTGACCAATTTTCCGATAGCTCTGATGGCATCTTCTTGACGTTTTCCCTTGTACAATGAGCCTACAATTACGCATTTTATTCCAGGCATTTCCTGTAATCGTTGTTTTATTTTTTTTACTTTATAAGAACTCTCATCGACAACGGGTACAGCGAAATAAACCAATCTCATTTTCAGAACAGGAAAATATTTCTCGTACTTTTCCATTACTGCCTTTGAACTGACAATGCAAACATCAGATAATCCTTTCATCATCATCATTGCTATTTTTTCCCCAAAATCAAAATGTAAGCAAAAATCTTCCTTTCCAAATTCATGAATATGCCAGATATGAGGCAAGTGCAGTAATTTAGCAGCAAAAGCACCAACACAAATGGTAATCGTGTTTGAATAAATAATATTAACTTTCCATTTTCTAATTTGTCTCATGACATAAAAAGTTTTTATTAAATTGATAGCCAACCTACCCATCCGTTTCCAAATCGGAGAACCCATTTCCCTTGCCCACCATTTATAGGAAATTATTTTGAAAGGAATGTTTCTTTTTTTTAATACTTCAACAATTAGACCATATGAAGGTAATATGGCAAAACATTGAATCCCTTTTTTTACCAATACCTCAATTAATTCAAGACTGACTCTTTCAGCTCCCCCCATACCTGATGTATGCAAAACAAAACATATTCTCATTTATGGACTCCTATATAGCATCCTCTACTCCGTTACAGAACTATTTTTATTCCTTTCCACACGGATTGACTCGCCAGGAATGCTCAATCTTTTTCGGGTTTCACCTTTTAGTTAAGGATTCATATAAAAATCTGAATTCTCCCAATAAATCATAATTGGAATAATATTTTTTCAAAAAAACCATAGCTCCAAAATAAATTATAATGCTTAACAGTACAATCAATACAAATTCCATTATCGCAAAAATCAAGGGCAATCCTATCGGGTTCCAGTATAATTTTATGATATAGATACTCCCTGCCATCAATAGTGAGCCAAACAGCGGAGGGCAAAAGATATTCAGATATTGAAAACCGGAAGCACCGATAATTTTTTTAGATAGATGATACCAGATGGCAACCATACCCATGATGCTGAAAACTACACCTAAGGCAGCTCCAGAAATTCCCATCATTCTAATCATGGGGTAAATAACAAACATAATTATAATCCCTCGAATCAACTGCATATAAAATTCATAATTCGGATGCCCACTTCCTTTGAATAAGGGACTTCCGGTGGAAACAATCGATTTGATAAATCCGGCTATCGCCACTAATTGCATAACCGGAATCATGGGTACCCATTTTTGTCCTAAAAATATAACAGTAAATTCAGGTGCTAATAAGACAATTCCTATTGCGATTGGCATAGAGAAAGTTACAATCAATTTTATGATTCTAAAATAAGTCCTCTGTAGTCTAGTTTGTTTATCCTGAATCTTGGCATACCCCGGAAAAGTAACACTTGATATGACCTGCGATATTTCTGTTTCCAACATATTAGAAATTCGATAACCCATTTGATAAAAACCAAGTGCTTTTGCATTCAGTACTTTTCCCACAAATATATCATCAATATGTTCACCGATAAATACTAACACACTTGAGCCTAGAATCCATCTACCAAATCCAAAAAGCTCTTTTGCTTTTTTTATATTCATGTCCAGACGAGGACGATAGGGATGAATCAGATAACTGGCTATCAGACTGACAATCTTTTCCGCAAACAGGCCAATGACTAGAGCCCAAACACTCCTTAAAACAATAGCAGCAACTACCGCAAAGACAAAATTGGCAAATGTTCCCAAAAAATGGTAAATAAAGATTTTATTAAATTCCAATTCCTTATGAAAAAAAATCAATCCGATATTGGAAAATGCCTGAATAAAAGTGATAAATCCCAATACCTGAATAATTGGTTGAATATCCGATGTCCGAAAAAAATATGCCACATAGGGAGCAGAGAAATACATAATGATAAATATGAATAATCCCCTGAAGATTAATACTGTCCAGACAGTATTCAGATAGTCAAGCACTTCGGTTTTCTTCTGAATCAAAGCTTCCTGATATCCGGTCTGTGAAAAGGTCTCAATTGCAGCCATGGTTAACAGTGCAATTCCCATTAAGCCAAAATCAGAAGGTGCAAGTATCCGGCCAATAATGACAAGTCTGATTAAACTTAATATTTTTCTGACTATTTTTAGAGAAAATATCCAAAATCCACCTTGAACAATTTTTTGCGAAAATGTTTTTTGCGATTTGGATACATTTTTTTCTTTTATTTCTTCTATTTCTTTCCCCACAGAACTGATTTCTCTCCTCCAATGAATCTTCCATTACCCTAAAATCATTTTTGATTCTTAAATAAAATTCAAAGTTATTTCCATTAACATCCAACAGTTAAAAAGTATTATTCATCATTTTAAAATATAATTCAAACATTTTATTGGCATATTTTTCTATAGAGTAATTGTTTTGTACTTTTTTGTAAGCATTTTGAGTATAAAGCTTTCTCAACTCTGCATTTTCAAGAACGAGGTGAATTGAATGCGCTAAAATCTTGGAATTCTCCTTTGGAATTAATAGACCATCATTTCCACTAGTAATAATTTCAGGTATTCCTCCAACATTTGAAGCAATAATTGCACACCTGTTTTTCATTGCTTCCAAAAGTACAAGTCCAAACCCTTCCCAAATGGAAGGTAATACCAGTATTCTTGAAAATCTCATAATGCTATCAATATCTCTTTGAAAACCTAAAAATTCTACAGAATCTCTTATTTTCAATTCCTCACACATTTTCACTAATTCTGTTTTCATAGGCCCATTGCCAGCGATAGCAACTCGGATATTCTTTTGATATTTTTTTTGAATAATATCTATTGCTTTTAGTAAATAATTTATCCCCTTTTCTTTTACAAGTCTTCCCACAAATAATACATCATATTTTCTTCTTACTGAATTATCATTATATTGTACATCAATAGGTATTCCATTTGGTATTATTTCGATCTTTTCTTTAATTCCTGGAACCCATTCGATCAAAGAATTTTTCACCTGCCTGCTAATGCAAATTATTTTTTTATAGCGATGATAGATTAAAGCATCAATTATTTTAAACATTTTGATGTTTCTTCTTTTGTTAAAGGTGCTATGCACAGTAAATAAAAAAATGATATTTTTCTTAATCAATATGGAAGATAAGGCAACAATGGCACTGGCAGGGAAAAGATGCACGTGAACAATATCATAGTTTTCTCTTTCTAAAATTTCTTTTATCTTGCCGATACTGGCTAATGAGTACTTATTTTTTAAATTAAAAGACCGAATATGAACATTTTTATTTTTAAGTTCTTCTATATTTCCGGAATCATTAGTTGAGAAAAGTGTACAAATATCTACTGTAAATTGGTTATTCTTTTTTGCTTCAATACTAAAATTCTTTAAGAGCAATTCTGCTCCGCCAATCTTTAAAGAATTAACAACTTGAAGCACTTTAATTTTTTTTCCGCTATTGTCATGAAAGAAACTACGATTATTTGATTTCTTCATCTACGAAATGTCTCCCCTTTTCTCAGTTTCTAATAAATATTTTTCACTGGTGAATCTAAACACCCATGATGCTATTCTTGTTTTTTATTAAAGACAAAATAAGTCCTATCAATATGCCGAAAACCAATCGACTACTTCCTGAAATATACCCAAAAAATAGGTGAATCATAAAGACTAAATAGAACATCTTTAAGCCTAAAATATATTCTTTATTCTTCTTTAATCTTAAATAGTATTTTTTATCAAAAAGTAACTTCGACAGAATATACAACATCATCAACATAGCTATTAATCCAAAAATCCCATTCTCTGCCATTAATTGAAACAAAAAGGCATGTGGAGCCATGTTTTTTGGGATACTCAGGTATTTATCCTTAAATAAAAAAGGATTTATTGATAAATATTCGGCAAAATTTCCGGAACCGATTCCAACAAGAGGATGGTTTTTAAAAATATCCATACAGGCAAAAATCATTCCTGTTCTTTCAAAATTGCTTGCATCTTTAGTGATCAGGGGATTGATTGTTCTCTTGTGGATATTGTGATTCACATCGGGAATGTTTATTGCTACCAAAACTACCAAAAGAAATATCCCGAGCAATTTTAAAGCATATTTTTTATCTTCCTTAAACCTGACAAAAAGAAAATAGGCCAAAACCACACCCAAAGATAGCCAAACTCCCCGGGTAATCGACATCACACTTGCCATGATAAATATTAAGCATGCAAAACCGATGAAATGGTTTTTTTTCATGAAAGGCAATAACAGGCTAAAGGAGTAAACGCTAGGATACCCCGGTAATATCCTGTAACCGGAAAATAGATTCATATTTATTATCGATACAACCAATGATATAGTTATCGGTACAAAATGGATGAGAAATAATAACCAGTAAAGATATTTAAGGTAATTGAATTGAAAGGCAAGAAATACAAAAACAGATATTTCAATCCATTTTAGCAAATCCTTAAAAACAAGGAACTGATCGATTGCAACAGTAAAACCGATAATTTTTATAATTAATAACAATATAAAACCTGCACAAAAAAGACTTAAATCCTTTTTATGCTGTAGCAGTATACCTGGTGATTTTTCCTTCAAAACCAACCTTCGATAGATAAAAAATATCGAAAGTATTAGCAGTAAAGGAATCTCAAAAATATGAAATTGGTTCCCAAAGAATGTAAATAGCATAAATATTAAAGTTTCCTTTTATTTTTGTGTAGTCATGTTATTCATTAAAATCTCTTCCAGTTGTCGATATCGAGTGGCAACACTGTGATTATCTGTCACATATTTGCGATTTTTTAAAGATATTTTGGCTCTTAGCTTGTCATCTTCTATCAATCCATCGCAAATTTCTTCGAATTCCTTATAAGTCTTGGGTACAATTGTAAAATTTTTAGGAAATTGCTGGGCGTATTCACCACTTGTCGGTGCACATCCTACAGTAACTGCACGACACATAGCTGCTTCCAGATAACGATGGGTTAAAGGACTAACTCTCCCCGTTCTTTTACTATCGGCCCTATCCGGAGGAGATACCAGGGCTATTTTTGACTGAGATAATATTTTAATTAAGCTCTGATAAGAAAGTTGATAATTATCGGAGTCCCAATTCCTGCCTTCTAGATAGTACATACCTCTTTGATTTCTTTTTTGGTATAAATAACTGTGTTTTTTTTTAATTGAATATTTCTTTGCCCATTCATGTAGAGTAGTATTTTTTCTACCAATTTGTATAATATCGTATGTTTTACGAGAGGCTTCTTTGGGATATGCATTTGAATCAACAAAATTGGGGAAAAGAAAGATTTTCTTCATTGAATGAGGTGAAAGATACTTTTTTAGATAATTTATCGAATCCTGATATGCCATTAAAACGATATCGATTGATTCAATATGTGTAGCAATATATTCTATGCTATTCTCCCAAGCATCTATAATATAGGCAATTTTTACACCTTTACTTTTATAAAATCCAAGAATATCAACTAAAGGAGCGGACATACAGGTTACAAATATTGATTCATCGTAGGTTTTCGACAAAACTTTTTGTATTATTTTATAAATAGAATCAGTTAATTTATTTGAGCTTAAATAGTTATTTTTCAAGACTCTTCGCATAAAATATGATATTTTATTTATACTAGAAATTGATATTGAAGAATCCATTTTTGCAAAAGCATCTTCATAAAGGTTTATTACATCGTAACTAACCCATTTATTTACTGAGCGATATGACTTAATAATGAGAGGAGGGTATTTAGGATTAATATCTTTATGAATTAATGGATTATTCATTTTTTCCTCCATAAAATTCTTGATTTTTTTATCTGTCAAAGATGTGATTTATTTTTTCCTTTCAAGTAGCCGAAAGAATAATCTCAAGTAATCCATTGGATTTTTTCCTTTTCGAAAAATTGCCAAAAAAGCCCTTATCAGGATTCCTATCAAATGTAATATTTTTACTGATATTACCTTTAACTGACTGTTATAGAGTATTTGAATATTTTTCAAGTCATTGTTAATGGAATGATACAACATTTCGGTTAAATTTTTTTCAGTACTTTTACTATGTAAATGAATAATATTTTCATTGACCAATACACCTATAATATTCCCCGTTCTTTTCACCCGATAACAAAATTCAACATCTTCGCCATACATAAAATACTTTTCCTTTAATAAGCCCACTTCATCAAAAAGAGTTTTTCGGGTCATCAGGCATGCTCCACATACATAATCAACTTGTTTAAACGTACGGTTTGTCAACCCACCTTCCGTTATCCTTTGTAATGTCTTTACAAAAAGTATTTGGGTTTTAAACGTCTTCCAAACAGAAGGAAAATTTTCTCCTTCGCTTTGTATTGTTCCATCGGGATAGAGTAATTTGCACCCCAGGACTCCAACTTCTCGATTTGCCTCCATATAATTAAGCATTCTATCAAAACAATGAGTATTTCGAATCAATGTATCATTATTCAGTAATAGGAAATATTCTCCCCTGGCTATTTTGATAGCCTGATTATTTGCTCTGGCAAATCCCAGATTTTCATGATTTTCAATGAGTACGATTTCCGGATATTTTTCTTTAATGAAAGCAGCACTGTCATCTGCTGAATGATTGTCAACTACAATGATTTCAAACTGATTTTCCTTATGGGTTTTAAAAATAGAATCCAGGCAATCTTTCAATAAATCTTTATGGTTCCAATTCACGATAATAATGCTCAAGGGAATGATTTCATTTTTTCTCTTTTCCTGTTTATTTAAGTTATTTTTCATAGTCCCTCTTTATCATTCTGAGCATATCTGAAGCTACCCTATCCCAGGGATAGTATTCCTGAAAAGGTCTACTCATTTTTTCTCGTCTGGTTTTCATCTCCTGATCTCGATAGATGATAACATTCATTCGGTTAATTCTTCTCTGATGTCACCTATTAATGAAGTATCCAAATCATAAACCTTGATATCATCTCTCTTTTTCAAGGCATTAAACAAAAAATACGCACCATGTGAGCGCGTTCGTTTACGTTCTGCTAAGCAGATGCATCTAAAACCAATATTCATCTAACATCCTTAATCTTAAAATTTCAAGCAAAAAAATTATTATAGTCGCTACATCTTATAAAATTATCTGACTATATTTTTTATAGTATCTACTATTTCCTCTACTTTATCAATTTTTAAATCCGGATATAAAGGGAGGCAAAGTATTCTATTTGAAATCTCTTCAGCCCGTTTAAGCGGGAATATACCAACTGAAATTTTTCTAATATAATCATGAGCTGTTATTAATGGGTAAAAATATTTTCTAGAGTAAATATTTTTTTTCATCAATTCTAAATTGACCCAATTTCTTTCCGATTGACTTCTCAGCAGGATAGGCATATAACCATAATTAAATTTTGAAGCAATTACTTTTTGAAAAATAATTCCAGAACTTTCCAGACATTTTTTATAATGATGATAAATATGATTTCTTTTTCTTATTTTTTCATCAATATTCTCAAGATTACAAAGTCCCATTGCTGCCTGGAATTCATTCATTTTTGCATTTAGTCCAGGAAGAATGACTTCCTTTTCGGATTGTATCCCATGATTTCTCAATAATCTGATGGTTTTGTCGATTTTTTCATCTTCCACCACGATTCCTCCCCCTTCAATCGTGTGGAAGACTTTTGTAGCATGAAAGCTCAAAATCGATGCATCACCAAAATTCAAAATGGAATTTTTGTTATATTCTACCCCAAAACAATGTGCGGCATCATAGATCAATTTTAATTTATATTTATCGGCAATGTTTTGCAATTTTTCAACATTGCAGGGATTCCCAAAAATATGCACTGCCAAAATGGCACTCGTACTGGCAGTTATCCTTCTTTCTACATCTTGCGGGTCAATATTAAAGGTTTGATGGTCTATGTCAGCGAATACCGGTTTTAGATCATCCCAGATGATAGCATTTGTGGAAGCGGCAAAAGTAAATGGTGTTGTAATGACCTCACCGGTTAAATTTAAAGCTTTTAAAGTTAGAAGAATGCCAAGACTACCATCTGATGTAAGAATGATGTTTTTTACCTTTAGATAATCAGCTAATTTTTTTTCCAATAACCGGACGAATTCCCCATTATTAGTCAACCACCTGTTTTTCCATATTTTCTGTAAGTATTTGATATATGCTTCTAATTCAGGTAAGTCGGGTCGTGTTACATGGGTCATTTTTTTTCTCCTCTATGCCTCTTTCTATTAAACTGAATTTATCATCGTAATTTAATGTTGTTTTATAAATTTCAAATTAATTTTTCCCAGTCAGCTTTGGTTAATTCTCGGATTGGCCGGGCGGGAACGCCCACTGCTATAACATTTCCGGGGATATCCTTAGTCACAACAGCACCTGCCCCAAGAAAGGCACCCTTTCCAATGGTTCTTCTATTAATAATTTTCACACCAATTCCTATCCAACATTCATCATTTATATTTGTATTTCCGGCAATGTCAACACCCGGCGCAATGGTAATAAAATTACCAATTTTACAGTCATGACCTATTGAACTATTGATTTCAATCATTGTATGTTGCCCAATTTTTGTATCACATGAAATAATAACTCCCTGGTATATAATACATCCTTCACCAACATCTACAAAATCACCAATTTCTACAGAAGGATGTATTAAGCGATCAAAATTAAAACCTAGTCCTTTAATTTCATCTATCCATCTTTTTCTTCCTGGAGAACCCATGGCTCCAATAAAAAGTGTATCTTTTGGCAAACGATGAATGATTGAAGCATCCATGATCTTTTTTCCACGAAGTTCTGAACCTTCCCTTTTACAATTTTCTTCAATAAATCCACCAATCTCATTCAATTTACCTAAATCTTTGTAAACATTAAACGTTTTTCTTGCTTCTGCTCCGGCACCTAATATATAGATCATTTTTTACTTACCTCTTTGCATCCCTTCCTGATAATGTTTTCCTACAATTTTATCAATAAAACCAGTTCTTACACCGGCTTCTTTCATCCTTCTCCACAAATTCCAATCAGCTGGTTCTTCATTTTTCCAGGCATGAACATCATGCTTAAAGAATTTTAATTTTGAATGATATAATACAGAAAGGTGACAGATTTCTCCCGATTTCAGTGGATAGGAACCCTTTTTTATCCACTCTCCTTTATTTTTCTCCATTTCAACCACACCATAAACTAGCTCAAAATCATTTTCCAAAGCAAAATTGAGTAGCACTTCCAAATGGTCTTCTGAAAATTCATCATCATCATCTAATGGCGCAATCCATTGACCTGCACACATTTCAAGGCTTTTATTTGAAGGCACCGATCCGGCTACGCGCCATCTATCAATAGGATTTTTCGGATAAGCACCCCTTTCCGGAAGGTTAAAAAATTTGATACGTTCATCATTCATTTTTTTAATTAATTTTTCTGTATCATCAGTGCAATGGTCTCCCACTACAACAATTTCAAAATTCTGGTAAGTCTGTCTTAAAACAGAAGGAATACTCCTCCCGGTTAATATTTTACTCCGGTTATAGGTAGAAATTTGAACTGAGATAAGAGGATTTTTAGCAATAACATTATTTTCCGGATTTCCCCTCATTTCTTTCAGTAATTTTTTATTTTCTACACGTTCAATCCAATTTTTCAGATAATAGTTGTTCCATATCCTTTTTCCGATGAGACGCAAGTGTCGATGGTATTTGTTTTGCATAAAATCCTCTGTAACAAAATGATAAATTTTTTAATTTTTAAAGAATCTTGAATTATCTAAAACTTTGTCTTGACGTATAATTCCTTTTCAACCACTTTTTATATGCTCCACTTCTTACTCTTTCTAACCAGGATTGATGATTCATGTACCACTCGATGGTAACATCCAAACCCTTTTCAAAATCATAACTTCTTTTCCAGTTTAATTCATTTTTTATTTTATCGCAATTGATAGAATATCGCCGGTCATGACCCGGTCTATCCTTGACGAATACTATCAATTTCTTATAGTAATCTTTTTCTTTTCCTTTTATCTTAGCCATCTTCTCACAAAGAATATTCACCAGCCTTATATTCTCCCATTCATTCTCTCCACCAATATTGTAGGTCTCCCCGACCACTCCCTTATTCAATATCTCCCATATGGCACCACAATGGTCATCAACATGTAACCAATCACGTACATTTTTTCCATCACCGTAGATTGGTAAATCTTTTTCTTCCATGATATTTAATACAATCAGTGGAATTAATTTTTCCGGAAATTGATAAGGCCCATAATTATTAGAACAATTAGAAATAGTTACCGGCAATCCATAAGTTTTATAATAAGCTCTGACCAAATGATCAGATGAAGCCTTAGAAGCAGAATAAGGGCTATTGGGTTTGTAAGCGGTACATTCATAAAAGTAATCGCCTTTCTCGATTGAACCGTAAACCTCATCAGTACTGATATGATGAAATAAAATCTCTTCGCTGCATTTCATTTTCCAACATTCCCGGGCGACTTCCAAAAGATTAAAAGTCCCCATTATATTCGTTTGTACAAAACTTTTAGGCCCATAGATAGACCTGTCAACATGTGATTCTGCGGCAAAATTCACAATGGTATCAATATCATAATTCTCAAATACCTTTTTCATCTGTTTATAATCACATATATCAACCTTTTCAAAAAAATACCTGTCTCTGTCGTATTTATTTTCTATCTCCTCTAAATTTTCCAAATTACCGGCATAGGTCAATTTATCCACATTGATAATCTTCCCTGTAAAAGATGCTTCCTTATAAATATAATGGATGAAATTCGAACCAATAAATCCTGCCCCACCGGTAACCAGGACATTTTTTAATTTTCTTTTCATTTCTTTTTTCCCTTACATTTTTAATTTTTCTTCATTATTTTTCAATGAAGAAATAAATTCTTCCAGGGCTTCTTCCCAACTTCTAATCTTTATATTGAATTCTTTCTTTATTTTATCTTTGGATAAAACCGAATAATGCGGCCTCTTAGCTGCAGTTGGATATTCACTACTCTTGATTGCTTTTATTTTCACTGGCTTTTTTTCTCCAAGCAAACCCAGCTTTTTGGCGTTCTTATAAATGACCCGTGCAAATTTATACCAGGAACTTATCCCTTCATTGGTAAAATGATAAATGCCGTATTTTTTAGAATCATCCTCAATGATTTTCACAATTATCTCTGCCAGGTCAACCGTATAAGTGGGAGAGCCCCATTGGTCGTCCACCACTTTGATCATATCTCTTTCCTTGAACAATTTTAGCATGGTTAATACAAAATTATTTCCCTGTTTCCCGTAAAGCCAGGCTGTACGAATGATATAATATTCGACTAATAGACTCTTAATTTCTTTTTCTCCGGCTAATTTACTCATACCGTATATGCTGATCGGATTTGTTTGACTGTCCTCTTTATAAGCATGAGACCTCTCTTTATTTCCACTGAAGACATAGTCGGTAGAAATATGAATTAATTTAATTCTCTTATTTTTGGAAAATATAGCAAGATTTCTCACAGCATCTCTGTTCAAACTAAAGGTTTCCTCTATTTCT
>Ga0272441_10007176_pt1 | contig 18236 bp, 10 predicted proteins | sample SSMProp6N_FD_193582 | JGI IMG/M metagenome (GOLD analysis project Ga0272441, IMG submission 193582) | Marine sediment archaeal communities from Little Sippewissett salt marsh, Falmouth, MA, United States - SSM-Prop-6N | ecosystem: Environmental > Aquatic > Marine > Wetlands > Sediment ... | reverse complement strand
ATCACCGTCAGGATAGAGGTCGCACACTGTCGAGAAATGCCCCGCCCGGCCTCGCTGTTGATCCATTCAACTCGTAGGGTGGGGCTTGCCCCACCGTCACCCTAAACTGTAGGGTGGGGCTTGCCCCACCATCCCCCTTCGAACAGGGACCACGCACTACCGCGAGACAGCCCCATCCGGGCTTGCCGCTGATTCATTCGAGCAGGCCGCGCAGGACCAGGTGCGCTTCCTGGCGCAGGGTCAACACTTGGCGCAGGCTCTGCCTCGCGGCGGCGAGTTCCCGCCGGTCCTTTTCCTTCGCCGCCCGCAGCGCCGTCAGTTTCGCTTTGATCGCCTCGGCCTTTGCGCTCTCGTCGCGCAGCACCTCGCGCAGCTCGCCGCTCCTTCGCTGCACCTCGGTTCCCGGTTCTGCCCCGCCGGGGCCGATCGACCTCTGCGGGTGCGACAGATTGTAAACCTTGGCGATCCTCGGCTTGACGACCGCCCACTCCGGCTCCGAGAAGCCCAGCGACTCCTTCATCGCCTCCACCGCCCGCTGACGTTCCCACGCGTTGCGCTCGGCCATGATCTTCATCCGCTCTTCCGCACTACCGGCCTCGCGCATCCGCTGCGAAAACGCCCGCGACCGCTCCATCATCTCCTGCATCTCTCGCGCAGGCTCCTTGCGATCCGCCTCTTTCTCCCCCTGCCGCCCCCACGCCGAACCGCCCACCAGCCCCAGCACCGCCGCCCCGGACCACCCCATCGCAACCCGCCGCGACACCAAACTCGCATCTCTCATATCGTACACCTCGAATGCACTCCCATCTTCCCGTCCCATTGACTCATCTCCTATTCGTCCATCCCCCAATCAGCACCCTTCACACCCTCCCACCCTTCACACCCTGTTACCCTTCCCACCCTTCTCACCCTTTCACCTTCTCACCTTTGCTGTACGCCTCGCGTCAGCGGCGCATTCCGGACCGGGCGGGGCTTGTTCTGGGGGTTCGTTCCTGCATGATCCTCAGTAACCGTGCGGAGGTCTCCTGCAAGGGCGTGGCCTCGGGATAGCCCCAAAGCTGCATGGTCTTTTCCGACATGTTGGCGGAGGAATAGGGCCTGGCTGCGGTCATGCGCGCCGGTCCGAGGGCCTCCCAGGCGGCCACCGCCTCGACGAGTGCCGTTTTCAACATTCTCGAGATATCCGCCCGCGTGGCGTTCTTGAGGATCCATTGCGCGCGGGCCTGACGCGAGGCGTCCTCTTTCGTTTCCCAATCGGCCAGAAGCTTGTCGATCCTGTCCAGCGCAATGGCGCGCAAGGCCAGGCCTTCGTATCGCTCCAGAGGCGAGAGGTCTGGCTTCTTCAACAGGCGATCGAGGACTTGAAGCCCGAACCAGGGGTAGCCTTTGCCGCCCAAGTCGGAATGGCAGAAGCGATAGACGGCCTCGGGGCTGTTGGCTGCGGCCGACTTCTGTGCCCAGCGAGAGACCAATCTGCTCGTCGGGTCGTACCGACCCGCCTCCAGGAGGATCCGGATGTAGCGAAAACCGCCCACCATGTACATCTCGTTCAGTTCCGCCTCATCGAGCATCCGCAGGTAACGGACGACGTGGGATTCAAACGAATCGAAGTCCTTGGCGGCGCGGTCCAGCCAGGTCAAGAGGTTGATCGCCTTCAGCCGGCCTCCAAACCCGCGGTCCCGCTCCAGAGCCACTTTCTCATAATGACTCTTCAATTCACCCACCAGCTTCAGGTCCGAATCGTTGGGCTCCGGCGGCCGGTCCTCCGGCAGCGTGGGCGCCCGATGGTATCGAAGGATTCCATCCAACTGGCCGCGCAGTTCCTTGATCTGGCGCCCGCGCGGACTGTGTATGTATCTGACCCGCACCATTGCTTCGTCCGGTTTCCGCACGGCTCTCTGTTCCTTTGTCCACTGTGATTTCTTGTAATGCGCGTGAAGCTGCCGAATGAGTCGCGCGTCGTCAGGCTCGATATCCTTGCGCGGGGGCCTGGGCATTCGAGCCACGCGCCGGTGATGCTCCTTCAACCGCTCCTGCTCCTTCTCCATCGCCCGTATTCCTTCCCGCTTCCAGGCCAGCGCTTCCTCCCGCGTCACCTCTATGTCATCGGGGAACGTCCCCTCGCGTTTGCGGAATCCGATCCTGGATTCCCCCCGCCCCGGCGACGGCGGGTCCCATACCGGATACTTGGCAACCAATCGTCTCACGACCGCCGGGTCGTTGGGGTCGACGGAAAGGGGTCCCAGGTCGGGTGTGTGCCAGACGAGCTTCTTCATGAGCCCCTCCCACGTTGCATACATCCGTCCCAGTCCCCCGAAGGCCCCGGCAGCCTGCCAGACCTCGTCCCTATCCAGGTCGACGCGTTTGAAGTTCATCAGCCGGAACGAGCGAAGGAGTTGTTTGTTGTCGCTGCGCACGACCCTGATCCGCACCGGGAGGCGCAAAACCTGTTTGCCCAGGGCCACGTCCTCGTACGTCACGGTGCAGGTCCGTCCGCCCTTGTGGGAGACATAGTTCACATCGGGGACCGTGCGACCTGTTGTTGTTTGGCCGTCAGGGGCAACTATGGTCGGAGGAGGACTCCCCAGTTTCACAGGCCTGACGGGCAGCTCAGCAGTAAGCGTCGCCAGGCGCCGACGACCCCCGTCTCGTTCGTAGGCGTATTCCATCTTAGCCAGCAAGCGTTGGTCGCGGTCAAACAACTCCATCGAGTCGATCCGATTGTCTTTGGCCTCAACCTTCAGATGAGCCAGGCTGCGTGCGGCGCCGCTTGCATCCTGCGAGACATCCACATCAAAGATCCCGTCTCGATCCTTAACCGACTCGAGATCGCTGATATACACGCGCCGCGCCAATGCATCGGCCTCGGCAAATCGCATCTCTTCAGCCCCGTAGAAGCCGCCGCCCCAGCGAAACGCAGGCCGTTCGCCCACGGGCTTGGGATAGGTTGTGTTCGCCGGAACCCAAGAAGAGAGGTGTTCATCCTTCATACGAAAACTGGTCTCGTCGCTGAGTACCCTTTGACTCCTCAGGTCCCGCCCGCCCCCATGGGGCTCCGTCCAGAGGACGGAGACAGAGTAATAATCCGCGCACACCCAGTAGCGAGCAAACACCACGATGTTCGTAGTTCCCGACCAATCGAGGTTCACCTCGCTGATCGCGTCGAACTGGATCAGACCGGTGCCTCTGCCGCAAGGTTCGAGGGCCCCAGGCCCCGTCCCGGCGGTGACTGAAATCACAGTTAAGGTTACGATGATCCACACGCGTCCTCGGGCAATCAATGGCTTTCTCATCGTCATTTACTCCTCAGGATAAGTCAGAATCACGCCGTCCGAGACCGCCTCCTGCACGAGCAACGCCGGTGTCAGGAGAAAATCGTCGTGCTCTCGCACGGCCAGGGACGGGTCCACCATGTAAGCGTTAACAGCAGGGGCACGGAAATCGGCAAGGAACTGTTCGATTGCCTCTCTCTTACGCTGCGCCTGGACGGATGGTCGTTCGCTCGCGAACATTCTGATCGAAGCCCCGCTCCAGAACAACAACGCGCCCAACAGTACCAGTAAAACTCCTCTTCGCCTGATCCAGCTCCATTGCCGCTTCATAATCGTCTCCTTTTCTGTAAGCCCCCTGCCCGATCATTCCAACGCAGATGAATCCTCCGCGCGGTGGACGCATCGTCATCTCCGCCCGATGCAACGACCTCACATAAGGGCGCCCGTCACCGCCGCACTTTGCAAAAAAACGAAAAAAACTTCTTCTCGCCCCCCCCTCACACCCCTCACACCCCTCACACCCTTCACACCCTTGCTATACGCCTCGCGTCAGCGCCGCTAATAGTCCTTGAATCCCCTCATCCACTTGAATAATCAACCACATGAATTAAAGGGGTCCGGTACTTTTTTTCGGGCGGCCTTTGGGCCGCAGCGTAGACTCCAACCCCAGGCGTCGGGCCGTCTCGACTATCCATGCGCCCAAGCCCAGCGGCGCTCCGCGTTTCAGGCTGTTCTGGATTCTGGAAAGGTCTGTCTCCGCGACGGCCTGATGCACCAGAGCCGGCCAATTCTTCGGCAACGACACCGGCCCATCGGCCAGCGTCACGAGCGACTCGCGGCCCCGCCGAACCGCGTAGCTCGACCAGAGCCAGGCATCCGCCTTCTCGACGAGACCCGCACGCAGCGGATTGGCCTCAAGGTAACGCAAGACCGTCAAGTAGTACGCCTCGTCCTGGACCGGGAAACTCTTGTACCGGCCTTGGTACAAATGCCCGATGCCAACCGTCCCATGCGAACTGTGGTACCGTTGCGTGTGCGTGAGGGTCACCCACCGCATGAACGCCGGTAAGTCGCCATCGCCTCGCGGCCACAGTGCCAAATGCCAATGGTTGCTCATAATGCAGTAGCCGCAGATCCGCATGCCGAATCGCTCGACCCCGGCGCCCAGGATCTTCTCAAACGCCAGGAAATCCCCCTGCTTGCGGAATATCCGCAACCGACCATTGGCCCGATTCAGAACGTGATACACATAGCCACCCAACGCCATACGCTTCCGTCTCGGCATAACCGATTCACTCCAACCGAAAACCAATCCCCCACCAGGAACACCGCACGCGCAAAAAAGTACCGGACCCCTTTAATTCCCCGCGGTGCTCCCTGCTGGACGTACTCGGCCATGACGGTTCCGGGTGTCAGAATCGCCACGACTGTCAGCCCTGTGAGCAACCACTTCATCCCTGTTTCCATGATTGATCTCCTTTTTCTTCAACTCGCTAACCGGTTCAAACATCCTTGGTGGTGCCAGTATGGAAGCATCGTTCACGGCGCTCGAATCATATCTCTCACCTCCTTTCATGAAGCTCACGGAAGGCCAAAGGCCGCCCGTAGAACATGCGCATATACACGTTGCACACATGTCAGGGAATCTAAGGAGCAGTTTCAGTCGTGCGTCTTCCCTGACGTGCCTTTGTCGATCCGTTCCGCGTCTTCTTTCTTCTTGGAATTCGACGCTCTTTCGCGTTTCGATATTTGAGCTTCCAGGCAGAGCCTGGTCAGTAGTCCTTAAAGTGCCTCATCCACTTCGGCCAGTCGCCGGGCTCCACGCCGCCGGCTGTGGTCCAGGGTCCGCGCGTGTCGAAAAGCGGGTCCCAATCCAGGACCCAGAGTTCTTTTAGGCCGATCTTCCTCACCGAAGCGTTGAGGAAAAGGCCGTTCACGTGAGCGGCATGTCGACTGATACAGAAATACTTCATGTTCGCGCTCCAGGTATGCTCACCCTCGTATTCCGGGGGCCAGTAACGATGGTCTGCGCGCGCCGAGGGAGAAATACAATCCAGCAGAACCGGCATGGTCGGAGACACCCGACGGGATTCAGCGCTGCCCTGGAAGGAAGAACGCGAGCAATGCCAGGCGAAGTCCTCGTTCAGGCCGTAACTGCCGCAAAAAAGACGGTCGGGTCGCCATGTCCGCATCTTCCATGCGGTTGACGCACTGCCGACATGGCAATCGTGCGCATGCAGCGGATCTGGCGTGTCTTCCTGCCGCGTCGCCACGGGACACAAGAGCAAGTCGTTGCTGTCGGCGTAGTAAGCTCGAAGCGTGTAGGGCCACCGGTCGTTGTCAAGCGGGGTAAAACTCTTCCCATCGTTGTCGTTCATGTACATCGAGAACACAACGCCCCATTGGCGCAGGTTTGACTGACAGACCACCGCCCTGGCCTGGCTCCGCACGCGGCCTAGGACGGGCAGCAGGATGGCCATCAGCAGGGCGATCACGGCGATGACTACGAGCAGCTCGATCAGCGTAAAACCGCCGGGATTCGACATGCCCGCCAGCCTGTCATCCTGAGGCGCAGCCGAAGGATCTGGCCTGCGGAGGGGAGTTCTCATGCGAAGGCGAGATCCTTCACTCCGCTGCGATTCGTTCAGGATGACAGCGCAGTGCGGCAGTTTCAGCGGCGTCCGTGTGGTGCTGGAACCGGCCCTCGGGGCGCTTTGGCTGTGCCTTCCCTCGCGTTTTGGCTCTCTGTCCATCGCTTCTGCTCCTTTCCGTAAGGAGCCGCTGGGGCGGTATCGCCGCTTATCGCCGGTGTCTGCACATGATCTCCGGCGAATCCGCTCCGGGCCTTCTTATCCATCTTCCGCTGAAAGCCTGTCGCCTGTTTTACCAGATTCACGCATCGCAATCCGCACTCGATGCACAAATCACACAAGAAGGCGTTTCTCGCAACCGAAATGTTGACAGTATTCTTGAAAAAATCGAAAATTTTCTTCACCCGCCCCCACCGCCTGCCATTCTCGAACCAACCGGCATGGGCTAAAGCCCATCCTACCTGCTACGTGCTATGTTGCGGCCGAACGCAAGCACGGCCATCGACGAAAGTGAAATGGGAGGAATCTCCAAACAAGAGAATGAAAAGCCTGCTCCCTTATCTCCTCCCTCTTTCCGCAGGGGCCGGATTGCCGCGTCGCTTCGCTCCTCGCAATGACACCAAAGCCCGAGACCGGTGGCACCAAACGAAGGCAATTTCCACGGCGAGCAAGATACACCACGGAGGCACGGAGATGGCTGTAACTTCCTTTTTCACATAGAGTTAGGTCGCACGCTCTGTGCCCTCAGCGTCTCGGTGGTGGAAAAGAGACGGAGTATGGCTTCGGGCCCGGATGACGTACTGAGCCTGGAGTGCAACCGGCGTGCCCCGTGCGACCGTCAATGGGGGCTCTTCGGTCCGGCAAGGGGGCAGGATCGTTTACCAACCGGGAGGATGGCGGTGGGGCCTGGGATGGCCATAGGGCCGAGGATGGCCATACGGTCGGGGTCTCGGGCCGGGTACGTGGATGACTTCGACGACCTCGACGGGCGGGGCACAAACCACCGGCGGGTGGTGCCGGCGCCGGTGCCCTTCGACGGCGACGAGCGTGCATCCGCTGAGCCAGAGGGCCGCTCCTGCGACTATCGCAATCATCAGTGTCCGTCTCATCGTCGTATCTCCTACACGCAAGGTTCCGTTGCCATTTGCTCTACATAAGAAAGGCAGTAAATGCGGTGACGGTAACGGCGGTCTTGACGCTGCCACGGAGGATGACGGAACGCTCGCCCGCGCGACGTCCGGCACAAGGAAACGGACGACGGGATCATCTTCCGCGCCCGCGTCGAGAATCGCAACCGTCTCGTGCAGGTCCGTGCCTGGTACGCCTACTGCGACGACGTGCCGCGGTGGCGTGACATCGTGTGGTACCCCGCGGTTATGCGCCGCAGCGAAGGTCCGGAGCCGCTCTACGAAGGCTACGAGCGGGGCAAGAGCCCGGAGGCCCGGATGGTGGAGGTTGTAGACGTCGCGCAGGCAGTGCAGGGATACGTGACTCGTTGTCCGCAGACCATCACGGGCAAGCCGGCCGAGGAGCGGCCCTCGCGCGGCAGCCGTTCGCGTCACTGGGATGAGAAACGGCCTCCCGGACAGTGACCTCGCCGGCGTCGGGGCCGGGAGAGCGAGCGACGAAGGCGGCGTCCTGCAAACAGGATGCATCCGGCAGGCCGCCGCCTCGAGCGTCCCGGCGTTTACGACAATTTTGCCTTCTGCGTCAGACGAAGCAACTCGACCACCGAGTCGACGCCCGCTTTGTCCAGGATGTTGGCGCGATGGAAGTCCACCGTCTTCTGGCTGATGCCCAGCTCGTAGGCGATGGTCTTGTTGGTCTTGCCCAGGACCAGGAGGTCCATGATCTGGCGTTCGCGCCGGGTCAGGTTCTGGATGCGCGACTGAACGTCCAGGCTCTCTTTCCGGTTGCGGCGCATCCGCGCGTCGACCTCGATGGCTTTCTGGATATTGTCGAGCAGGATTTGATCGCGGAAGGGTTTCTCGATGAAATCGAGGGCCCCGGCCTTCATGGCCTCGACGGCCATGGGGACGTCCGCGTGCCCGGTGATGATGATGATGGGAATCTCAAAACCCAGCTCCTTGAGCCGCGACTGCAACTCCAGCCCGCTCATGCCGGACATGCGCACGTCAAGCACGAGGCATCCCGGCTGCTTCGAATCGTACGCGGCGAGAAACGCCCGAGCGCTGGTAAACGTTCTAACTTCCAGACCGATATCCTCGATCAAGACGCTCAACGATCGACACACGGCCTCGTCATCATCCACGACGAAAACAACAGGATGATCATGTTCCACGGTCCACTCCTTCAAACGGTAAGGTAAATATAAACGTCGCCCCGGAAACGCCGTCGGATTCCGCCCGGAGGCGGCCGCCGTGCGATTCGATGATGCGGCGACTCAGTGACAATCCGATCCCCAGACCCTCTTCCTTCGTCGTGAAGAACGAATCGAACATTTTCTCCGCCCGTTGGGCCGAGAAGCCCCGTCCCGTATCGGACACGGCGACCTGGACGGTGCCGTCGGGCCGCCGGGAGGTCGCGACCGTCAGCTTCCGCTGCGTCACGTCCGGATCGTTCATCGCCTCCAGCGCGTTTCGCAGGAGATTGATCACCACCTGCTCGAGTTCCACCGCGTTGCCCTCCAGGACGGGCAGATCGCGGGCAAATCTCGATATCATAACGGCGCCGCGCTTGGCCGCCTCGCTGCGAAGCATGTCCATGACGTCGACCACCAAAGCGTTCAGATCGAGCGTCGCCCGGTGGGGATCGCGTTTGGCCATAAGAGAACGGATGTGCTTGATGATATTGGCGGCGCGTTCGGCCTGCCCGGAGATTTGCTCGATCGAGCTGCGTACGACCTCGACCGAAAAACGCTCGCGCCGCGTCATCCGCAAACAGCCGCTGGAATAGTTGAGAATGGCACAGAGCGGCTGGTTCAATTCGTGGGCCAGCCCCGAGGCCATTTCACCGAGCGTGTTGGCATGCCAGGCGCGCGTCAGCTCGGACAAATGCCGTTGCACCTCGGCCTCGGCTCGCTTGCGGTCGGCAATGTCCCGCACGACGGCCAGCACCCGTCGCTTGCCTCCGATCACGGCGCTTTTCAGATTCACTTCCACCCAGAGACGGGTCCCGTCTTTCCGGCGCAGAAGCCACTCGAACAATTGGATGCTCTCGCCGGCGGCTCTGGCAACACGTTGCAGAGCCTTCTGTTGTGTATAGGCCGGCTCGTCCGCACTCAATTCGCCGACCGTCCGCCGTAGAATCTCCTCGCGGCTGTAGCCCAGCATCCGAACCGTCGTCTCATTGACGTCGAGGATCGCCCCGGTGAGCGGATCGTGCACGAAAATCCCTTCGTTGGCGGCGTTGAAAATCTCCCGATAATTTCGCTCCGAGGCCCGCAAGGCGGCCTCCGCCTTTTTCCGCTCGGTGATATCCCGCACGAGAGCCCACATGCCGACCGGCCGTCCCTCGCCATCTCGATCCAGATACGTTCTCAGCTCGACGGGGAAAATCGTGCCGTCCTTACGAACGAATTCCTTCTCATATACGTCGGAGTAACCCCGGGTCAGGACTTGCGACTGAATGATGTCTCGTTCGAAAGCGTGCCATCGCGCCGGGGTGAAATCATTGTACGTCAGCCCGCGGATATCGTCCAGGCTGTAGCCCATCATGTTGAGAAAAACGGCATTGCAGTCCAGGACTCGGCCCTCCAGGTCGACCGAGGCCGTGCCGTCGCGGCTTCCTTCGTAGAGTTCCCGGTACCTACGCTCCGATTCCTGCAACGCTCGTTCGGCACGTTTCCATTCGGTGATATCCTCGACGGTCCCTTCGTAATACAGGGTGCGGCCTTGTTCGTCGCGTACCGCTCGCGCGTTCTCGCGAACCATCAGGGTCGCGCCGTCGCGTTTCCGCCAGACCGATTCCAATCCCATAACCCGGCCGTGCGACTCGATCCGCTCCTTGAAATCCTGACGAGAATAGCCCGGCTGGAAACCCTCGTGTTCCACATTCAGCTCGGCGATGTCTTCGAAGCAGGAATACCCGAGCATCCTTACGAGAGAGGGATTGGCCGCGAGAAGACGACCGTCCGGCGTGGTCTGGTAGAAGCCCAGCACCGCGTTCTCGAAGATGCTGCGGAACCGCTCCTCGCTGGCGCGCAGCGCCTCCTCGGCCTTCACCGTCTCGGTGACATCCTCAATCGTGGCAACCAGGCCGTCGACCGCTCCCGACTCGTCCAACAAAGGCGCCGCGTTGATCCGCAGAAGCGTGCGCGTGCCGTCCGGCGCGGCAATGGCGTAACGGATGTCGTACACGGGCTTGCCCATCCGCATGACGCGTGCGAACGGCAGCTCCCCGCCCGGAAAGGGATTACCGACGTAGTCGGTAATCCGCCACTGCGGCGCATTGTACATTCGCCGGGCAATCTCGCCCTTCGTCAAACCCAGCATCCGCTCGGCACCCGAGTTGGCAAAGGTGATGTTCCCGCTGCGATCGACGCGCACGATGCCGGCCGGACTCGTTTCCATGATGCGCGACACCAGGCCGTGCTCGCGTCGCAGAGCTTGTTCCGTGCGTTTGCGAAGCAGCGCGTTGGCAAAAATCTCACCGACCAGCCGCAGCCGCTGGACCAACTCGTCCGACCAGGTGCGGTGCTCTCGCATGGAGGCGAACACAACGGCACTGAGGATCGATCCGCCCAGAGTCACGGGAATCACGACCACGGACTTCATCCCTTGCTGCAGGCAGTACTCCCGCTCACTGGCCATCTCCTCCGAAACCTCTTCGAGCCGCGCGAATGCCATCGTCCGGCCTTTGGGCAATTGCGCGAGGAACCATCGAAACGTCTCCCTGGGCAACGTCGGACGGGCACGACTGAACCCCTCAGCGGCCCACGCGTGCGTCACCTCAATATCGCCATGACCGTCCGACGCCTGAACGATGGTGCCGCGGTCAATCTCGAGAAACTGTCCGATCCGACCGAGCCAACACTCAATCTCCGCATCAATCTCCCCCACCGGCAGGTTCACAAACGTGGCCGAGAGCGACGACAACAGCGTCTCAAACGCCAGCCGTTCTTTCAGTACCTCGGCCGAACGCTTTCGTTCCAGCGCATTGGCGAAGACCTCCGCCACCATCTTCACCAACAAGACCTCATCGCCCGACCACGTGCGCTGACGCCGCAGGGCGGAGAAACCCAGGAAGCCGAACAGCGCCCCCCCAATCACGATGGGCGCATTGAGCAGGGATTTGATCCCGGCCGCCTCCATAAGCTCTCTCGCCCGGGTCCCCTCGCTCGCAAGATCCTCTACGCACGAAGCGTTCAAGACGCCTCTTTCGATAAACTCCTCGATCGTCCAGGGAAACCATTTCATCTCCCATCCCTGCGCGCGATCCTTGTACGACTCGATGCCTTCGGCACACCACTCGTGAACCTGACTCAGTCGCGTGCCATTGTCATGCAGCATGACAACGTACGTACGGTCCGCGTCGACGAAGCGTCCGATGCTCTCCAGCGTCTGGTTGATTCCGCGGTCGATATCATCGGCCGGAAGGTTGACGAACGCGTTGGATACGCCCGCGACCACCTCCTCAAAATCCAGGCGGTAGCGCAACGCCTCTTCGGCCTTCTTGCGCTCGGTGATATCGATGTTGACACCCAGGATGCCTTGAATCTCCCCGTCCTGACGAATGGGAGAGATGATGTTATGGTAGCACCCTTCCTCGCCCTGGGGCGTCAGAACGACGTCGCCCCGGACGACCTCACCGGCGAACGCCCTGGCGTTGTTACTCTGCCACAGAGCCAGGGTGCTCTCGTCGGGACACACTTCCTCCACACGCTTGCCGACAAGATCGCCCCAATGCTGGCGGCAGACGGCGTTGATCATGGCATACCGACCCGTCTTATCGAACAGGAAGAAATCGAAGGGGAGATTCTCGATGGCGGCACGAAGACGCGTTTCGCTCTCCCGCAGCCGCTCCTCGCCACGCTTGCGATCGGTAATGTCAGTCACAATCCCGAGAATCGCCGGAGAGCCTTCGTAGCGGATCAGCCTGGTGGTGAGGATCGCTTCAAGCCTTCGCCCGTCCCGGGTGACGAGCACGTACTCGATCGATGGGACATCCTCGCCTTTCATATGCCGACGAAAGCTTTCCCGAATGGGATCTCTGCATTCCGGCGCCATCAACATCAGGAAATCGAAATCGGGGGCGTAGAATTCCTCCCTGGTGTATCCCATGACGTCTTCGCAGCGCGGATTGGCGTATACGACTCGCCCCCCCACATTGATGAAGATCATGTTGGGCGACTGCTCGGCGAGATTCCTGAACTTCTCCTCCGACTCGATCAGCGCCTCCCGGGCCTGTTTGCGGTCCGTGATATCGAGCACAATGCTCTGGATGCGAGTGACTTGGCCGTCATCGTCGCAAAGGGCCAGGTTCTGGTCCGTGAACCACCGGACTTGTCCTGACTTGGTGATGAGGCGATATTCCTGCGACCATTCGCGCCGCCCTTGCTCGAGGTGCTCGGCGACTTCCGCCTCCAGTCGGGGCACGTCGTCGGGATGGGTAATTTCCGGCCAGCACACCCGTCCGTCGGCGAAGTCGTCGGCCGTATACCCGAGGACCTGCTCCACGTTGGAGGAGACGAACTCCACCGGCCACTGCCCCGGTGCAACGCGCCACACAAAAACAAGCATCGGGCTGCGGCTAACCACCTCCTGCAGTTCGCGGAGCCCCCTCTCGGCCTGCACGCGATCCGTGACATCTCGAAACGTGCCCCATATACGCAGCAGCTTTCCATCCACGACGACGCCATAACCGTTGTTCAAGTAGTGCCGCTCACGACCGTCTGAGAGCTTCTCCACACCCTCCCCATCGCACGTCTGGTAGCCCGCCTGTATCATCGTCCGAAACAATTCATCCAGGCTGCCGGGCATCGTCCCGAACAGGTCGGTCAGTCGTTTGCCGACAACGTCCGTCGCCCGGGAAGCGCCGTACGACCGGGCGCAGACGTCGTTGCACTCGACCAGCACCCCGTCATAGAGCCGCCTGACCTGCTCGTCCACGGGAAGATCGGTCTTGATGGGCGGATCGTATTCGTAACAGAAGACGGCATCCGTGGTGTTCTCGATCAGGGAGCGAAAACGCAATTCCGATTCCTGCAAAGCCTCCCGGGCCTTCAGGCGGCTGATCGCACTGCCGATCTGGGCGGCCATCGTTTCGAGAACGAGGCGAGACCACGGCAGTACTTCATCGGCGTTGTGAGAAGCCACGACCAAGCAGGCCACGACGCATCCATTGTCTTTGATCGGGACGACTCCCCAGGCGTGCAGCCCTTCGCGCCGCTGAACGGGACTCAGAGGCCCGGCCAGGGTGTCATAGGTGCCGCACAAGGGCTTGCCCCGCATCACAACCTCCACCTCGCGGGAATCCCGGGGACGCCTCATTACGAAACGGACAAAGTCGTCTGACAGGCCCTGGTGCACGACCAGTTCCATATCCCCCGTCACCTCATCCAGCGAGTAGATGCCGCCGCAATCCATCTGCGAAGCCGCCACCGCAGCCTCCAGACAATACGCAAGGCCTTCTTGCAGGTTGGAGAGACTGCTGAGCTTGACGGCCAGGTCGCACTGCAATTGCCCGAGCCGCTCGGCGTGTTTGCGCTCGCCGACGTCCCGAACGATAGCCAGAACTTCCAGGTCGCCACAGGCCACCAGTCGGCACTCGAAATCGTGAAGCGGCCCGTCCTGCGCCGGCAGTTGATATTCAAACGTCTGGGGCCGACCTTCTACAAAGACCTGGTTCAAGCGATCCATTATCGTCCCGGCCACATCCGCCGGCATCATTTCAGCCACCGTGCGACCGAGGAACTGCTCCGGCGGCGCGTAGAGCCAGTCGGCTTGCCCGGTTTTGTAGTCGAGAAACGTTCCCTCCGCGTCCAGTCTGAACATCAGATCCGGAATAGCATCCACCAAGGCGCGGTTGTGCCTTTCGCTGTCCCGGAGCGACGCCTCCGTCTGTACGCGATCCGTCACGTCGACGCAGGCCGCCTGGATGGCCGGGCGACCCTTGTACTCCACGCGGCTCGTATGGATCTCCAGCCACCGAACCACGCCGTCTTTGCGCAGAACCCGGAAAGCATACCGATCCGGCACAAACTCAGCATACAGGCGCGCCTGGTGAGACCGCCACACCTTTTGTCGATCATCCGGATGAACAAAATTCTCGAGTATCTTGGCCGGGGCGGCCAGAATTTCCTCGACGCCATAACCGCTGATCTCCGCCATCGCCTGATTCGCGAAAACGACCTTCATGTCCTGGATGATGACCAGCCCCTGGAGCGAATGGTCCACCACCGCACGATAGGCCTCTTGCGTATGCCTTTGCCCGCTGATATCCAGCGTCAGCTCAACGGCGCCGGTGATATTTCCGTCATCGTCCGTCGTCGGATAGCCTCGAACAAACCACGCTCGTCCATCGGGGGTGGTCCTTTCTACCTGATGCATCCGGCCCGTTGCCAGGGCCCGAGCCACAGGGCAATCGGGGCAACGCTCGTCGGCGCCGGCCCAGAGCTTGTGGCAGTTCCTCTCGCCAACCTCCTCGGGCTGCAAGCCCACCGAATCGCAGGCGGCGCGATTCGCCCAGCGAATGTTCATCTGCCGGTCGTACAACACCACGTGCTCGACGAGGTTGTCAAAAACGCGCTGCATTTCAGATTCATTCATTCCAGGCCCTCCCTGAACCTGCTTTTGCCGACCTGCCTCTTCCACGGAGCCGGACCCGCCGGTGGCAGGCGGAACTGGATGGCGACCTGAAAAGGAGATCTCGACACGACCGAGCGATTGACCCGACGGCCCTGCGCCGGGGCGACCGGCGAGCCGGGGTCAAAACGGGCCTCCGACAACTCTCTGAAGCCACCGCGAAAGGCGCCACAGTGCCGGCCGGCCGTTGCCGCTGCGCCACAGGCCCGTCCATTATCCCCCCCACCTCGTTGTAGCGCGAACTGCACACCCAACATGCCTCAACACACCTTCACCCACCCGTCGAAACGAACTGCAAATCCGCCACGGGCCACCGACCGAGGCATCGAACAACCGCATGACGCCAATTTGACCGCCAATTCTTTTTCCCTCATCGAACCTTTTTACCGTCGCGCCGTATGCCTTATAGGACGAATAAAAAGAAAGAAAATACCGGCTAAAGTGTCCGGGGGTTACTGTCGATATCGACACAAGCCCGAAAAAGAGTTTTTTCTCCCCTCCGGAAAACGTCGGGTAACTTCGGTTACCCGATGTTTTCTTTTATCCATCTGCACCCCCCAACGGGACCAAAAACACACGTCACTTCTCTCTTAACTGTTTCTTTTAAAAGGACTTAGTCGCACACCTTACGCATTTTTTCCGCAGCATTTCTTGTACTTTTTGCCGCTGCCGCAGGGACAAGGCTCATTGCGACCGACCTTGGGCTGCTCCAGGCGAATCTGCTTGACGGCCCCTTCGCCCTGCGGAGCCTGGGCGGCGGCCCGCTGACGCTCGGCCATCGCGAATTGCCCCACCTCGTCGTGGCTGGTGCGGCTGACATTCCAGACGCTGCGTGCCTGGGCCCCGGCCTCCAAATGCACCCGGAAAATAATGTCGGTAACCCGATCCTCGATGCTCTCGAGCATCTCGTTGAACATGCGGAATCCCTCCCGTTTGTACTCGGTTTTCGGGTCTTTTTCCGCAAACGACCGGGTCCAGATGCTGTCCTTGAGATGGTCCATCGTATAGAGATGGTCCTTCCAGGTCCCGTCATAGACTTGCAGGAGCACGTATTTTTCCAGGTCGGCCAGTTCCGAGCGGAGGAATCGCCGGCCCACCTCGGTTAGCCGCTCCTTGACCTTTTCACCGTCGCCGAGATCCTCTTCCCGCAAGGATGCGTTGAATCTCACGTTGGCCCACTTGACCAGCTCGCCCGTGCCCAGCGTCCCAATCTTTTCGGAAAGCTCTCGATCCAGCTTGCCGTTGTTGAAGTCCTCGCTGAGCCCGATCAACTGGCGGTGCAGCTCGCGCGGCTTGATGTCCTGGAGGCGCTCCACCGAAAGATCGGCGTTGTATTTCTTGTTGGCCCAGTCGGCCAGCGCCTCGAACCCGTAGACGTTGGCGCCCTGGGGCCCGTAAACCATGCTCATCGCGAATTCAACGGGGTATTCGATCTCCCGGCGCCGATACTTCTCGGAAGTTTCGGTCCGCACGATCTCGCCGGCGTTTTTGGCGTCCAGGTCCTTGAGCCGCTCGGCGTCCAGCTTGATGTCGAACTTCAGACGAGCCCATTCGGCAAACCGGCGCACCGCGAAGTCCTCCTTCAGGAATTCGACCAGCGCCGCACACTCTTTCCTGTCGATCTGCTCGCCGGCGGCCTCGACGAGCTGCTCCTCGATCTCCTCCGGCGACTGGTGACGGATCTTGCCCGGACTCAGATTCACCCGAAACGCCGTCATCGCCCACTTGCACAGGCCTGACGTATCCCACGTCTTCGGATCGCTGTAGTCTTCCAGGTACTCGCCCAGCGACATGGAGATGTTGTTCCCGGCGCCTTCCCTGGCCTTTATTTTGATCAGCGCTTCGATTTCGCTCGGCTTGGAATGGGCAACGTCGGAGACCCTCAGGTCCACGTCGAAGTTGGCCCGGGCCCACTCGACGATGCAGTTGAAGGGATACTCCTTGTCGAGGATGAGATTGACGTGCTTGGTGATCGTGGAGTCGATCATCCCGAGGACCATCCGCTTGAGGCTCTCCCCGGCGAGCACCTGGCGGCGCCGCGAGTAGAAGATCTTGCGCTGATAATCCATCACCTCGTCGTATTCGAGCAGGCTCTTGCGAATCTCGAAGTTGCGCTCCTCGACCTTCTTCTGGGCCTTCTCAATGCCCTTGCTGATCCGCTTGTGATAGATGGGCTGGCCTTCCTCCCAACCGATCCAGGAAAGGGCCTTGACCGTCCACTCGGGGGCAAAGACGCGCATCAGGTCGTCGTCGAAGCTCAGGAAGAACTGGCTGGAGCCGTTGTCGCCCTGCCGTCCGGCGCGGCCGCGCAACTGGTTGTCGATACGCCGGGCCTCGTGGCGCTCGGTGCCCAGGATGTGCAGGCCGCCGATTTCGGCGACGCCCTCGCCAAGCTTGATATCCGTGCCTCGACCGGCCATGTTCGTAGCGATCGTCACGTTTCCGCGGGGCTTGCCGTCGCGGCTCTGGTGCTGCTGGCCGGCCTTGAGCACGATCTGGGCCTCCCGCGCGTGCTGCTTGGCGTTGAGCACTTCGTGTTCCAGGCCGTAGCGCTTCGTCAATGCCGCCGACAGCGCTTCGCTCTTCTCGATGCTGATCGTCCCGACCAGAACCGGCCGGCCGGCGGCACTGGTCTCGTGAATTTCTTACACGATGGCGTTGAATTTCTCGGCCATCGATTTGTAGATGGCGTCCTCGCGGTCGTCGCGCACGCACGGCTTGTTGGTGGGAATGACCACGACGTCCAGCTCGTAGATCTTCATGAACTCGTCGGCCTCGGTGGCGGCCGTGCCGGTCATGCCCGCAATCTGATGGTACAGCTTGAAAAAGTTCTGCAGCGTGATCGTGGCGAGCGTCTGCGTCTCCTCTTTGATCGTCACGCTTTCCTTGGCTTCCACCGCCTGGTGAAGCCCGTCCGACCACTGCCGCCCGTGCATGAGCCGGCCCGTGAATTCATCCACGATGACGACCTTGCCGTCCATCACCGCGTAGTCCTTCTCTCGCTGAAAAACCACATGGGCCCGCAGGCTCTGCTTGACCCGGTCACGCCACCCCGGATCGGGATTCTCGTATTCGTGAAACGACTTGACCTCCCCCATCTGCTGAAGAATCTGCTGCGCCTGCTTGTCGCCCTCGTCGGAAAGCTGAACGCTCTTCTTCTCCAGCTCGACCTCGTAATATTGCTCCGCCTGCTCCAGCTTCGCCTGAGCGGTTTCCAGCTCTTTTTCGGCTTTGGCGATGGCCTGCTGGGCCTTTTCGACCCGTTTGCCGTCCTTGGCCTTCTTGGCCTCGTCGAGCTCGCCCCGGGCGTTGGCCGCCTGTCTCTCGGCCGAGGCGATCTGCTTCTCCAGCGCGGCGTAGGAGCTTTGGAGACTGAGCAACTGCCGCGCCACCCGGTCGGCCTTGCTGTAAATGCTGACGTCGTCGTGCGCCGGCCCGGAGATAATCAGCGGCGTCCGCGCCTCGTCGACCAGAATCGAATCCACCTCGTCGACAATCGCGTATTGCAGTTCGCCCTGGACCATCTGCGCCAGAGAGGTCTTCATGTTGTCGCGCAGATAATCGAAGCCGAACTCGTTGTTCGTTCCGTAGGTGACATCGCAGGCGTA
>Ga0272441_10007175_pt1 | contig 18239 bp, 14 predicted proteins | sample SSMProp6N_FD_193582 | JGI IMG/M metagenome (GOLD analysis project Ga0272441, IMG submission 193582) | Marine sediment archaeal communities from Little Sippewissett salt marsh, Falmouth, MA, United States - SSM-Prop-6N | ecosystem: Environmental > Aquatic > Marine > Wetlands > Sediment ... | reverse complement strand
GACCATCGTCTCCGGCCACAGATCGCGGATCTCTAGAACGAAAGGCGCCGCAAAGCGCCTCGCCAGCAGCCACGCGACCAGGGGAGACAGCAGGTGCGGAGAGGATCCGACCACGACATCCGGAGGCGGGACGCGATGTCGGAAGCCGCGCCTCCCGTGCCACCACGCCCGATAGGCGTACCCCACCATGTTCCCCACACGACTGAGGTCGTTGCCCCGGTAGCCTCGCGCCGACCTGAGCCACACGAATCGCACCCCCTCCACGGACTCAACTCGGAAGGCTCCACCCACGCGGACAGCGGGGGACCGCGTCGGATGGTGAAACGCGGAGGCGACAATCGTCACATCGAAACCTCGTGCCGAGAGCCGACGGGCGAGTTCGAAGTGGCGCGTCCCGCCGGGGAGCGCCGGGGGCTGAGCGTAGTGGTTGAGGATCCAGATGCGCATCCCCGGCGACTCGTCGCTTCGGCATCGACGGCTGGTGGCCGCCGTGCACTGTGCCGCGAGGCCGAGGACGAGTGCTGCGGCGAACAGCACGTAGCGCGAATCGCCAAGATCCCCACTGAATTGGGCGGCGGCCAGGGTGAAGATGAGTACGCCCCCTCCCCAGCCCAGCAGCGCGTGGCATCCTCCCCGACAGCGGCGCACGCCCCGCCACAGGCCCCGCACGGTGAGCGTTCCCGCACACAGCAGGAGGAGGCCACCCACGAGACCGAGCTCGCTGAGCACTTCCACAACGAGGTTGTGCGGATAGCGCAAGCCGTGCAGGGTAGAGAAGCCCCCGACGCCGACACCGCGGATCGGGTGATCCAGGAACGCGCGAAGACCGATCCGCGCAGCCTCCAAACGCACCTGTACGGAGCTTCCGCCCGGCATCTCCGTCGTCAGGTGCTGATAGCGGTCCATGACGCCGAACACGCCGGGAAAAGCCGCAGGAAGCACGAACCCGATCACGATGATCGCAGTGAACAAACAGCCGGAGGCGCACGCCAGCCGCCGTGCGCCACGTCTCCACAGGCCGAACGCCGCCGTCGCGGCGAGCGCTACCAGGGCAGCGATCAAACCACCTCGCGAGCCGGTGAACAGCATCGGCACCAGCGGCACGGCAGCGATGAGAGCCCAAAGGCGCAGTGCCCATCGTGAGATCGCCAAGGACGCAAGGGTCGCAGCGGAAAACACCCCGAGGAACAACACCCTGACGTACACGTTCGGCCCACTCCCCAAGACGGCAAGCTGCCGCCCGCCCCCCTCGAAGACCAGCTCCGCGATCCCAAGTGCCCCCAGGATCAACCCCAGCAGAGAGAATCCGATGAGGAGACGGTGCACGCTCTCCTCGCCACGCCCGGCGACCAGTCCGAGAATCAGGACGATCACGCCGAAGCCCCAGTACGCGACGGTCTTTTCCAAGCCGTAGCGTGGCGCCGTGGTGTAGGCCAGGGAGGCCGCGAGAACCACCCCGAGGAGGATGGCCACGAGGAGCAACCCCCGACCCCTTCGAAGCGTATTCCACAGCTGTTGCCGCGGCTGAAGCGCCACCCCCGCGGCGCAGATCGCAAGCAGGCAAGCTGCCGTCGAGTAGGGAGCCGAAATCGGGATTCCGAACGCGGACAGCGGGGTATCCCCGGCAACGAGGAACAGCGGAGCCCAGAGGGCGGGCTCAAGCAGGTGGCGCCACGGTGCCCATGCGCTGCTCACGCAGCCTCCATTCTTCCACAGCATCGACGAGACGCAGCGGTCGGCCGCCCATTGCGCGGAGCCGTCCCACCACGCGACGCAGGAGCTTCCCCCACCCCGGATGCACCGCATCGTAGAGCGTCGCGTTGTGCCACAGCAACACCAACACGCCGTGGTGATGAGCGACCTGCGCCGCGAGATCAACGATCGACGACTCGGCTTCGTCACACGACAGCGCAAGCGCTGAGCTCAGCCCCACGTCCATCACCGCAAGAGGGGCCTCCCATACCGGAAACTCCCTTCCGGACACGGCATCGAACGGGCGGAACGGCGCACATATGGCAGCGCGGAACCCGATCTCATCAGGATATCCCAGCGTGCTGTCGTACTGCAGTCCGGCATCGACGGCCGCCCGCCACGTCTCCGGCACAGCGAACCGCAGGTAGTGCTGCCGGCCTCCCACGATTTCGACACCGACTGCATCCTCCAGTGCGCTCCTCTCACGACGAAGAAGCGCGCCGTCACGCCACGTCTCGAAGCTGCCGTGGACGCCCACCTCGTGGCCTCGTCGCGCAAGCTCACGCAACAGGGGCGCCGCTTCACGGAGCCGATAGCGCCCCTCGAACCTCCCGTGCCCCCCAGCCATCGCGAAGACCGTGGATCGAATCGAACACCCCTCCTCCCAGTCCATCAGATCGCCGAAGGTGTCATACGGGTCCCGACATCGCCCCGTGAGAACGCCCGCAGCGTCGCCGGCCAACCGACGCAGGCGCCGCATCCTCTGCGGGCCTTGCCCGATCCTGCGAGCCGCGCTCGCCACATCACGGGCCGAGCCAAACAGGGTTAGCTGATCGACATCGTGCGTCACACAGAAGACGAACCCCGGAGGATGCGGAAGATCCGGACGAAGGCCGCCGGTCACGCTCTCGATCCACTCCGCGAGGAGCTGCGCGTACTCGTTCACCAGGGGGCGACGGAGAAAGCCCTCGCGGCAGGCAAGGCTCGCCCGCGTCGGAACACGGCCAAAACGGTCCCGAACGCACGATCCGATCTCCTCGGAGCGCGTAAGGAGGAGAAGCGCGGAAGCGACAAGGTCAAGATCCGTTTCCAGCCGCTCCCGCTCACGGCGGATGTGCCCGTCGATCCGCCGGGCACCGCGGACCAACACGGGAACCCCCCGGTGCACCGCGTCTACACCTCGGCAGCTCGCTCCCGTCCATCGACCGCGCGCCCCCGCCCAGAGATGAAGCTGGGAGGCGACGGGAGGAAGCTCCCCCCCGTACGACACCGTGGGAAGCGAACGTCCTTTGCCGCTCCGCTGGGCCAACGGATACGGAACGGCGCGACACCTCCATCCGGCAAGCAGGAACAGCTGTCGTGCAGCGTAGGCAATCGCCGGGGCCTCCGGGCCTGGCTCGAAGAGGAACCGCATCGTCAACGGCCCCTCCCCTTCTCGAAGCGGAACGCCCGACGCGCAAGCTCCGCGGCCGCTGCGGCCACGGACCGCAGGTCCTCGGCGCGGGGGCAGCACACATCGCGCCATCCGGCATGCGTCACGCGCACGAAGCGCCCCGCGGTGTAGGCTGCGCAGCAGCTGTACGCCACCGTGGATGCCGCCGCCGCTCCGCGGATCCCCCACCGGGGTATAAGGAGCAGATCGAGCGCCACCGTAGCGGCGAGGGCGATCGCTGCCGCGTAGGACATCTCCTGAGGGCGCCCCCAGCTCATGAGCGCGGGCATCAGCACACGATGCACGCTGAGGGCGAGCACACCGGGAATGAGAATCAGCAGGGGGAGCCAGCCGTCGGCGAACGCCGCACCGAACACGCAAGGAAGTAGCCATCGACCGCCAGCTGCAAGCGGCACCGCTGCCGCCAGGGTCATCAGCACCGCTCGCCGGCACGCCCGCGCGGCGACGTCCCTGGAGCCGTCCGTTCGCCGTTGTGCAAGGGTAGGAAACAGCACACTGCCGACAGCCGTCGGCAGGAACCACAACACCTCCGCAGCAGCCACGGCGACCGAGTACACACCGACGTCCGTCGCTCCGAGGAACGCCCCCGCGAACAGCATGTCGATTCGCAGGTTGAACGTCTGTAGGACGTTGCCGATTTGCGATCGAAGGCCGTATCCGATGGTCTTCCGCAGCAGCCTAGGATCAAGCCTCGTCCATCGCACGGCCGCCCCGGTGCGGTACAGCGCCCAGCCAGCGATCACGATCGCGACGCCGAACGCCACGATCCGTGCGATGACCGCTGCACGAATGCCACCCCGGGCGCCCCAGAGAAGCCCTACCAGCGCGATGACCAACACAGCCGTCGTTGTCACCTCTACGAGATTTCTCTGGGCGAAGGCCTTGCGCCCGAGGAGGAAGTACAGCAGCACCGTGTACACCAGGCTGAGCGGCACCAACGCCGCAGCCAGGACAAGCCCATCCTCAGCCACACCCAGCGCACTACCGAGCGGCACGCGCGCCAGCGCCACCCCCACCGCGCCGAAGAAACCCAGGAGAAGCCCCACATGGAGGCTGTTCCAAAGAAGCGCCGATTCGCGCCGGGGCGCGGCTCCGCTCGGCCCTCCGAGGAAGTAGACGTTCGCCTGATGCAGACCGAGGATGAGAAGTTGCGCGGCGAGTTGAGGAACGAGCCACAGCAACTGCACCGTTCCCTTGCCCGCCGGGCCCAAAGCGCGAGCGACGACAACACCTGCGGCGAACGCCAGGGCCGTGTGGCTCAGCTTCGCCGAGTAGAGGAGCAGCCCCTCGCGCAGCAGAAGGGCATCGACATCCGCACGTGGATCCTGCTTTCGACGAACTCCGCGGTTCCCCCGGCGCGGCCGATCGAGACGGGCCCCGTTCTTGTCACAGGAGTCGACGTCGTCTTCTCTCATCCCCGCCCCCGCCGCCGTCGCGTCAACGCTCTTGCGAGGCTCCACAGCCCCGGCCCAGGGTCGCGACAGCTCCACGGTTCGAGGATGTAGCCCGGTCCCATCGTGTCGCGCGCCCACTGCAGCGGGCAGGCGCGGCGCTCGAATACCGCGCGCGCGAGACCTGCCAGATCCCCAGCGGGGTACCACCACAGGATGCCAGTGGGAGGCGCCGAGAATGCCGTCGGCTGCCTCCGTTCCGGTGTCACCGCAAGATGATACGCTGCGCCAACGATGTCGACGCCGCAGCGGAGCGCGTGGCTGTTCGACACCGTCAGCCGAGCATTGACCTCCAGCAGCTTCAGCTTCCCGTCCCTCGGGTCCCTCTTGAACTCGGCATTCGCCGCCCCATGGAAGCCGATCGCTCGAAGCAAGTGCAGTGTCATGTCCACTGCTTCCTCGCACTGCATCGACCGCATGAGGGTGCAGGACAGGAATCGCCTCGACGTCCGTAGCTTCTCGTTGACAAACACGGCCAACGGCTCGCCCGTGGCGGCAGTCACTGTGAGCACGTTTGGCTGCCCGCGCTCGGGACCGGGGATCATCTCTTGAAGGAGCAGCTCGCTGCAGAAGCCATCGTAGCGGTCGTACGCGGCAAGGATCTCGTCGATCGTCGTGCAGAGGACGGCCTTCACGCCATGGACCCGCAGCATGCGCTGCGATTGCTCCGATTTCAGAAGGACGGGAAACGGTGGCAGCTCCTCGCGATCCACCAGGGTTTCCAGCTCCGCGCGGCTCGTGATGTAGCACGTCTTCGGGACGGGAATCCCGAGCTCCTCGGCAAACGGGTAGCAACGGTGCTTCTGGCGCAGCCACTGGACATGGGACCAGCCGGAGCCGGCGAGCGTAAGGCCCGGTGGCAGCGCGTCACGCGCCTTGGCGACAGCATCAAGATACGCGTCAGAGCCAGCCACCAGGATCACCGCGCGGCCGTCAAGGATCTGTGATGCCCAGTCGCTCAGCCGTGGGACGAAGGCGGGATCCTCGGGCAACAGCCGCAGAAACGCCCGTACGTGGCGGGAACGCCCAGCCACGCCACGATCCTCTCCGACGACCGCGATCGGGATGTCGAGGCGCGACAGAGAGCGGACCGCCCCGTACGCCGCGAGATGGCTTCCAAGCAGCACGGCACCGGGCAGAGCAGCTCCAGCGGCCCGCGGATGGGCTCCAGCACCGGCGCGCGCGGTCATGTCCGCACGTGGGCTCTCACGGCCTCGGCCGACATCCCGGCGAGCCCCATACGCTCCAACGTTCGTCCGCAACGGCGGAAGTCCACGCCACAGGCCGCACGACCAAGCTCGATGAACAGCTCGGTGAGAGGGCAAGGGACGCCAACCAGGCTCGCCAGCTCCGTCAACGGGACAAGCCCGGTAGGTATGTCCTCCATCAGGAAACGATGGTGCAGGCTGCTCGGAGCGGCGATCCGTCGGTACGCGGGATTGGATTGGATGGCGTCGTACAGGGTGTCGCCGCGGGCGCCGTACGCATCATCCAACCACTGGATCGCAGTCGGTACCTGAACGCCCAGCGCGCGAGCCATCGCCACGCGCTCCGCATCCAGCCGCTCGAGCACACGCCCGACGCTCTGCGTGATGCCCTCGTAGTAGTGAAGGAACTGAGTCCGCAGCGTTTCCACCCACCCCGTGTTGAGCAGCGTGGGGGCTGGGTGAAGGATGCACCCTACATTGCCCAGGCTCGTGTGAAGCACATCCGGCGCGGCTTCGAATTGGGGCAGGAGTTGCGCCAGCGTGGAGACCACAGCGGCGGTTCGATCCGCGGGAAGCGCCGCCACCGCCACCGTTCGCTTCACGGCATGCAGGTCCACGGCGAACTGCGTCTCGTCGACTCGGCAGGTGTGGAGGACCGTCTGTGTCTCCGCCACGGTCACCTTGGAGGAGACGCCCACAGCGGTCAGCGCCGCGCGCACCTCCAGAGCCCCTCCGGTTCTCCCTGGCAACAGCACGACGCAGTGGTCGGCCGTGAGCCACGGCGCAATGGCCACAGCCACGTCGCGGTGCGCGTACGCAGGAACGGCAACGAGCAGCAGCGGGGCGGACACCACAGTACGACGCACGTCCGCCGTGATCTCCGCGAGAACGCCCAAACCGCTGATGGCACCGCGGAGGCGAACGCCTCCAGCGTTCCGCAGAGGCTGAAGCCGCTCGCCGGAACGGTTGTAGAGCGTCACACGCTGCCCCAGAAGCGCAAGATGCCCAGCGAGCGCCAGTCCACAGGCGCCAGCCCCGAGCACGGCCACTCGGTCGTCCGAGCTCACACGCCCCCCCACGATTGCTCCAACAGCCGTTCGACCCGCTCGGCCTCCGATATCCGACGTCCCGTGGCCGGCTCCACGGCAACGCAGGCTCCATCGCAGATTGCGGTGCTCACGATGCCTCGCCCTCCCTCCGCGCCCTCGAGATCCGGCGCATCGAGGATTCCGATTTCAATGGCGCGAACGAGGGTCCCGGCATCGGCCAAAGGATCGTCCACCCCACGACCGAGCCGACGGATCGCGTCGAGAACGGCATCGGCCTCGGACCGCAGCCAGGACGCGTGGGCTCGCACCATCTCGTCCTGAAGCACCGCATCCACAGGGAACCCGGCGGTCACCGAGCGCATGACACGCCGCACAAGCCGAACGCTGCCGAGGATCTCCTCCGGCCCCGCCGCCTGAACGCCTTCGGTGTACGCAACGGTGTGGAAGATCTCCGGCCGCAGGTGCATCGCACACAACGTGGAGAAGGCAAGCTGGCCTCTCGCCGCCTCGAACTCGGCGGGGTAGCTCAGCAGTCCGGGCCGCAGCTCGCGGAATGAGGTGAACCGGTCGTCGTGGAGCTCCTCCACGAACCCGCAGATTGCCAGCGCCTTGGCGAGATCCCGGGCAGGCGCGATGCCCGCGGGTGTTCCCAGCATGATCTGCGAGACATAGTGGCGAACCCCGGCACGCTTGGCGTTGTACGCTGCCAGGTACGCCGCCGCTACAGCGACGGCATCCGGAGCGCGGCGCAGGCTCCACTGGTGGGCCTCGTTGACCTCGACGGGCACACCGCGCTCGGCATGCCACCGCATGAGTCTCTGCGCCTCGACCAAGGACGTGGCAAGCGGTCGGGGGCCTCGGCGATCCATCCGGTTGTACCACGACAGTGGCACGGCACACCAGGCGTTGCGGATCGTGTCGAGCAGCATTTCGGCCCACTCGAAGACATCGTTCGTCCCGCTGTAGCACCGGCATAGCGGTTCTGCCCCACAGCGCGAGGCGGCGTACAGCCGCTCCAGTTCCTCCCGCCTTCGAAGCGGGACCCCTCCCGCTCCGGCCCGAACGCCCTGCCTCTCAGCAGGGCGGAAGAACGCCTCCTGAGCCATCTGGTCAGGAGCAATGGAGATCACATCGACCAGGCCCGAGGAGGCGAGGTCGCGCACCGCAGCCTCTGTCGCTTCCACCGTCGACAGTCCGATGTGGTGCCGGATGATCGGTAGGGAGCCACGGGAGCGAAGTCGAGCGACAAGCCCCTCCGCACGGATCGTGCCCTCATTGTGTTCCCCACTCGCCGGTTCGCCGCATAGCCTGCGAAGCGTGTCGAAGACGTCCTCCCGGCTCTCCGTCCCATCGAACACCGTGTCAAACCAGCCTGCTTCCCTTGCCACGTCCCCCGTGGCACGCGTTCCCCCGAAAAGGTAGATGCGCCCGGCGAGAAGCCCTGCCGCATCGAGCTGCTCCCGCAGCACGTCGAGCACCGCACGACATGAGGTCGAGGAGAGTCGATAGCCCACGCCAACGATCTCCGGCGACTGGGATGCCACAGCGCGGGTGAGCTCCTCTGCGGGAACGGCCGCGCCGAGGTAGACGGTCTCAAGCCCCATCCGCTGCGCGATCTCGAGGAAGTTGCGCACCCCTATGATGTGGATGCACTCCCCCACTGCTGCCGCCAGCACCTTGCGCGCCATGTCCTTGCCCCTCCGATCCACCCGCAGCGATCCTTCCCGCTGGAGCGAACCGTACCACACCGGGAAAACGCAGACAATGGCGTATCCACGTTCCGCGTGCGTCATCCGCGCAGGACGGGCGGACGCAGCACAACGGTTGACCGCCTCAGCGCAGTAGACGATCCTTTGCCACGGAACGCCCGGCCCGGACGGACCGCGACGGGTCCTGCTGGTGGAGACGGAGGCGCATGCGACAAGCGGTGTGGTCCGAGCACACTTGGAACGACGAGGCGTGAGGAGCTTCCGCGATCAGGGCGCCACGTTCTACACGATCATCCCATCGGCCAGTACGTTGGGCGGCGGCGCCGTTGCGGATTGCGGTTGCGGCAACGCGGCCCACGATCCACCCGAGACAGCGATTCCCCAGGATCGACGTCCAGGCAAGACGGCCCGAAGACTCCTGCGCCTAGAACTCGAATCCTCTGCGCGCCGGCTCCCCCGCATCGAATGGGTGCTTCGACTTGCGTAGCTCGGTCGCAAGATCGGCAACGTCGAGAATCTCGGCAGGCGGTTCCCACGCCCCGGTGAGGATCACGTCGGCACCGGATGAGTGCTCCTCCAGAAGCTCGAGAACATCGGCCACAGCCAGCGCTCCGAGGGACACCGCGTACAGCACCTCATCGAGGATGACGAGGTCATGGCTCCGCGAGCGGAGCGCGGAGCGCGCGGCGGCGAGGGCGCGCCTTGCGGTCGTCGCCTGGCCTTCGGTCGGGGCGCCGACGACCCACTCCGCCGCGCCGTGTCCCTCGTGAGTGAAGCCGGGGAGACGTTCGAGGGCCGTGATCTCTCCGGACGGCCCGCGTGGGTCCTTGAGGAACGTCACCAGATGCACCCGCAATCCGGCTCCTAGAGCGCGCAGCGCCATGCCCAGCGCGAGAGATGTCTTGCCCTTCCCATCCCCCCAGAACACATGGACTTGCCCCATACCCCTCTCCTGTCCTCGGCCGCTCCCGCGGTTCGTCACATCCTCCTCACAAGGAGGCCACACCCGCGAGCGACTATACCACGCGCCTCGGCGCGGGCGAGGAAACGTCCGTCTGATTCGCGTGTAGGTGCGATGAACCGATGCATAGGAAGGTTGCTTGAGAGCGTCTCGTCACACGTGATGACGAGGCGGAGGTTGTGGTACGGCATGAGGAGGTGTCGGATGCACAGAAGAAGCGCAGTCTGGAGCGCACTCACCGTGCTACTGAGCGCGGTGCTGCTCATGGGCACAGTCGGCCTAGCGGCAACCTACGAGAGCCTCGCCGAGTTGCCCGAGCCGAACATGGTCATCGAAGACCACAAGTTCGACCTCACGGAGTTCGACGGCGGAAGTACGGCTGTGACCGGATGGCAGGACCTCCTTGAGGTGCAGGTGTTCGTCACGGAAGAGACGCTCATCTTCGTCATCACCGGCAACGGACCGATGCTCCCGCCTCCCGGCGGCCGTGCCGAGCACCCAATGCTGTTCGTCCTTCTCGACATCGATGGAGACGGAGGACGGATGAGCCTCGATGACATGCTCGACTGGTCGATGGGGCGCGTCAGGGGCTACGACGTGCTGATCGGCTACTACGGAGGCAACGTCGGGCTGCGGCGAATCACCGGATCCGTCTTCGGCTCTTCGTTGCCGGTCGAACATTGGCGCGAGGAGAACTCCCTTTACCTCGAGGTAAGCTGGGGTCTTCTCGGCGGCTTCCCCGAGTCGCCCATCCCGTTCCTCGTGTTCGCCGAGAACGACCCGAAACACCCGCTACGAGAGATCACGCGCGACATGGCGCCCGACGGCTACCCAGGGCAGGTGCCACCAGGCACACCGTAGCTGTAACGGAAGAACAAGACGCACATGTTTTGGGCGGAGCGCTTTCGCGCTCCGCCCATGTTCATCCGCAGCGCGTCAGGTGGTGCCGCGTGCGTTGCCGCATCCTCCGCAGATGCCTCGGATGAGTACATCGGCCGGGCAGCGGCCTTGCCGCCACCGCCAGACCGACCTAGACTGGGACGTAGGAGGATGTCATGAGGGCGAAGGTTGTGCTGTGTCTCGCGGCAATGGTCCTTGGGCTTTGCGTATCGGCAGCCGGCCGAGAGATCCGGCTACCGGCGGAGGCGGCCATCGGTGGCAAGGTCATCATCGCGGAATGGTTCTACGAGCAAGTCGATCGCGACACGGTGATCCCACGTGAGTTTCAGGCCTGGCCAGGGAGTCGCGGAATCCACGACTCGGACTGGTTTGATGTGCGGATTGTGGCCTCTCCAGGCGATGTCATCCTCCTCGCTCCGGGAGCGTATGTCGCCGACGTGTGGGTGTTCACTGCCGGCGTGACGATCAAGACGGAGGGCGACACCGAGGCATTGGCGACGATCCACGGCTCGCTCGAGGTGGATGCCGATCGCATCCTGCTGGAGAGAGTGGCCGTCATCGGCAATGATGGCCACGGGATCGAAATCAACCGCGAGGTGGTGCGCCACATCACGCTACGCGGCTGCCTCAGCGCGGACAACCTGTGGGTGGGCATCCACCTCATCGGAGCCAAGGGCACCATCGCGGAGTACCGCATCGAGGACTGCGTGGTCACGGGAAACGGCTGGGACGGGATTGACGCGCGCCACACGACGCGGCTCGTGCTCTCGGGGAACACGATCACGGGAAACGGCCACGCTGGCGTGTACATCGAATCGTATGTCGAGCACGTCGAGCTCGACGGCAACGCGATCTCCGGCAACGGGACCGGGGATGTGGTATACAAGTACGGTTCGTAGCTCCCGGAGAACCGCGTAGCTTCGTGGAAGGGTCGGCCGGATGGCGCAGCGGGCGTGCGACACGCTTCGTGCTCGTATCGAGGAGCGCACCGCGCGGATCGCGGTGATCGGCCTCGGGTACGTCGGGCTGCCCCTGGCCGTGGAGATCGCACGCGCCGGTTTCGAAGTCGTCGGCATCGAGCGCAACCGCGATCGCGTGGCGTCTGTCGGCCGCGGCGAGAACTACATCGGTGACGTGCTGCCGTCCAAGCTGGCGGAGGTTCTCGCGAGCGGACGGCTGCGGGCAACGGACGAGTTCTCGGTAGTCGGTGATGCCGATGTGATCACACTCTGTGTCCCGACGCCGCTTGACGCCAACAAGCAGCCGGACACGCAGCACATCCGGCACGTCGTGAGGCGGTCGTTGCCCCACGTCCGCTCCGGCCAGCTGTTCGTCCTCGAAAGCACGACCTATCCGGGGACGACTGATGAGGTTCTGCGGCCCCGCCTCGAGTCCACCGGGCTCACCATCGGTGAAGAGCTGTTTCTCGCGTATTCCCCGGAACGTATCGATCCGGGAAACCGCCACTTCCAGACGCGCAATACTCCTCGCGTCGTCGGTGGGACGACGGCAGCCTGCACGGAACTCGCCCGAGCATTCTACGCCGCGATCCTTGAGAGCGACGTGGTCACCGTGTCGTCCGCGAAGGTCGCCGAGATGGCGAAGCTTCTGGAGAACGTGTATCGCATCGTCAACATCTCGCTCGTCAACGAGCTCGCGCTGCTGTGTGAGCGGATGGGGATCGACATCTGGGAGGTTATCGAAGCGGCGAAGACGAAGCCGTTCGGGTTCATGCCGTTCTATCCCGGCCCGGGACTCGGCGGTCATTGCATTCCCCTCGACCCGTTCTACCTCTCGTGGAGAGCACGGGCCCACGGCTTCACCACACGGTTCATCGATCTCGCCGGACAGATCAACGACGCCATGCCGTATCACGTTGTCGAACGGGTGAGCGAGCTACTCAATGAGGCGGAGCGTTCGATCCGAGGAGCGCGGATCCTGATACTAGGACTCGCCTACAAGGCCGACGTCGACGACGTTCGGGAGTCGCCAGGGCTCAAGATCGCCCAGTTGCTCGCCGATCGCGGGGCGCTTCTCCTGTTCCACGACCCTCACGTACGCGAGATCGATCGCGCGTTCCTGCCGCCTCGTAGCGAGCCGCTCACCGCCGATCTGCTGCGCAACGTGGACCTTGCACTCATCACCACGGCCCACGCCACCGTCGATTACGCCTCCGTGGCAGAGCACGCGCCGCTGGTGTTCGACACGCGCAACGCAACGCGAGGTCTCGACGCGGCCCACATCGTTCGCCTGGGAGTAGGCTGAGATGCGGGTCGCCATCTTCGGAGCGGGCCGATGGGGAGCGAACCATGTGCGTGTCTTCTCTCACCTTCTCGGGGAATCCTGCGTGACCGTATGCGATCCGGATCCCAAGCGACTCGCCTCCATCCGAGCCTCACACCCCAGCATCGAGACCTACGATCGCCCTCGAACGGACGGTGCGTCGGCGGTCGTCATTGCGACCCCGGCGCCATCGCACCACACGCTGGCGCGCCAGGCGCTTGAGGAGGGTTGCGACGTCCTTGTCGAGAAACCACTGGCGCTGACCACGGGCGACGCTGCCAACCTCGTCACCCTCGCCGAGTCCCGAGGCCGGATTCTGATGGTTGATCACCTCCTCGAGTACCACCCCTCGGTTGTGGCGCTGCGCGAGCTGCTTCACCACGGGGCGCTCGGACCTGTGCTGCATCTCCGATCCCAGCGGCTGAACCTCGGTGTGATTCGCGACGAAGAGAACGCGTGGTGGAGCCTGGCTCCCCACGACCTATCGATGATCCTCGACCTTCTTGACGCAGAGCCGGTCCACGTGTCCGCTGTCGGCGCAGCGTATCTCCGGGCGGGGATCGCGGACGTCGTCTACGCCTCCGCTATGTTCTCCAGCGGCGCACTGGCGCACATCGAGGTGAGCTGGCTCGACGCGATGAAGACAAGGCGACTCGTCGTCGTCTGTGAACGAGGCACCGCCGTGTTCGACGATGCAGCGGACTCCCCGCTGACCGTGTATCGCAGTCGCGCCGCCTGGGTGGGGACACGGTTCGTCGCCCAGCGGGGACCGGTCGAGGTCATCCCTGTGGAACGGGCTGAGCCGTTGACACGCGTGGCGGAAGCATTCGTCGAGAGCATCGCCACGAGGCGTCCGCCTCGCAGCGACGGTGAGGACGGGCTTCGCGTCGTGCGCTGTCTCGAAGCGGGGCAGCTGTCGATGGAGCGCTCGGGAGCCGCCGTCGCACCCCAACAAGGAGGGCGATGAACGAGCACTACGTGCACGCCACAGCCGTCATCGACGACGGAGCGACCATCGGCGCTGGCACTCGGATCTGGCACTTCTGCCATGTGATGAGCGACGCGATCGTTGGCGAGCAGTGCGTCCTCGGACAGGGTGTGTTCGTCGGACGCGGCGCGCGCATCGGCAACCGCGTGAAGATCCAGAACCATGTCTCTGTTTACGATGGCGTGGTGATCGAAGACAACGTGTTCTGCGGTCCCAGTTGCACCTTCACCAATGTCCTGCGTCCGCGAGCCGCGTTTCCCACCGATCCCGAGCGCTACGCTCCGACGCACGTTTGCCGCGGCGCCACGCTCGGAGCCCACGCGACCATCGTCTGCGGGCACACGTTGGGCGCCTACTGTTTCGTCGGCGCCGGCGCGGTAGTGACAGCGGATGTCCCGGCGCACGCCCTCGTACACGGCAACCCCGCACGCATCCACGGGTACGTGTGTGCCTGCGGCGCTTCACTGGAGTTCGAGGAAGGGCGATCGACGTGCCCGCGCTGCGGAAGCCGCTACACCAAGGACGGCACCGTCGTGGCCCCGGCCGACGGTCGATCATCCGGAGGCGTCCGGTGAGGGTCCCGGTACTCGACCTGCTGCGGCAGTACGCGACCCTCCAGGACGACATCGACGCGGCCATGCGCCGCGTCCTTGCAACCGGCCGCTTCATCCTCGGGACCGAGGTGGAAGCACTGGAGCAGGAGATCGCCGAGCGCTGTGGTGTCGCCCACGGCATCGGCGTCGCCAGCGGGACGGACGCCCTCCTACTCTCCCTCCGGGCGCTCGACATCGGTCCCGACGATCGCGTGATCGTCCCCGCGTTCACGTTCTTCGCCACCGCAGGGGTCGTCCACAGGCTTGGGGCGACTCCTGTCTTCGCCGACATCGATCGAGGCAGCTTCAACGTGGATCCGGAGCACGTGGACCACCTCCTGGAGACGCTGCCCGGGCGTCCTCCGCGGGTCATCCTCCCTGTGCACCTATTCGGACAGATGGCCGATCTCCCCTCCTTGGCGTCGATCGCCGAACGCCACGGCGCGCTCCTCGTCGAGGACGCGGCGCAAGCCCTCGGCGCAGCGTGCCGCGGCAGCCCTGCCGGAAGCGTCGGCAAGCTCGGTTGCTTCAGCTTCTACCCGACGAAGAATCTCGGAGCCTACGGGGATGGAGGCATGCTTGTGACCGACGACGCGGATGTCGCGGATCGGGTACGGCAGCTACGGATGCACGGCGCGCGCCCGAAGTACGTTCATCATGAGGTGGGCATGAACTCGAGGCTCGACGAGCTTCAAGCGGCGATCCTTCGCGTGAAGCTCGGTCATCTCGATGCGTGGATCGCGGCTCGTCAGCAGCGCGCTGCGACGTACGATGCTCGGCTCAGCGGGCTCCACGGGATCGCCTGTCCGCCACGACGCGAGGGCTTCGCCCACGTGTTTCACCAGTACACCGTCCGCGTCCTCGGAGGACACCGCGATCGCGTTCGCGACGGCCTCGCCACGCGGGGGATCGGGTCGATGGTGTACTACCCCCTGCCTCTCCACCTCCAGCCGTGTTTCGCCCACCTTGGCTATCGGCAAGGGCAGCTTCCGGAGTCGGAGCGTGCCTGTCGTGAGGTGCTGTCGCTGCCGCTGTTCCCCGAGCTGCGCGAGGACGAGCAGGCTCAGGTGGTGGACGCCGTACGCGGGGCTGTCAGCGCCGGGGACGCGGGCCGTTCACCAGGAGATGCCTAGGCCGAAGCACGCCTCCTCGATCCCGGAAGCGGTGATCCTCACTCGCCCGGACAGCAGCACGTGCGACCCGACGCCGACAGCGGCTTCGATCGTCGTCATCCCCCAGTCGAACAGGCGCGTGCTCGACGCGTCGAAGAAGCTACACGCGGCGAACGTGTACTCGCCGCCGCCACAGCTGTCGTTGACGGAGCCGACGCAGAGCACCTCCCAGTAGGGATCCTCCACAAGGCCATACGGGTCCGAGGTGTCGAACACAGTCAGGTTCGAAACGTATACCCCATCCCATGCGTAGTAGAGCTCCAGACCGTAGAGCTTCACCCCCTCGATCAGCGTGTCCGTGCCGAGAAGGTCGGTGTACAAGATGAAGCACAGATCGTCCCCGAGACGGAGGTGCGGGGTGACGCTCAGCGACTTGCCGTGCACGCCGTCGTCGAACAGCAGCTCGAGATCGAAAAGCAACCACGCGATCCCCGCCAGCGGAACGTCCTCGACGCCGAGCGCAAACCCATCGAAGCCGAATTGCGTGAACGCCAGGGTCGCGCGAATCGGCGCAAGGCAGCCGAGCGACACGGCCGCCTCGAGCCACGCCCCGGAGAAGCAGGTTGTGCAGGCCGGGGTCTGGACCACACCTTCCTCGGTGAGGTTGAAGCGCGCCAGCGCCGACAGATCGCATTCCCCTGCCTCGCTGGACATCCCCACGAGCCAGCCGAGCCCGTCGCCCTCGAGTCTCATCAACGCGTGCGTGCTCACACCCGCGATGGTCAATCGGAGGCTTCCCTCCCAGTAGGAGAACGATGCCGTCTGCGGGAGAAAGGCGACCGTCGAGTGCCCGTACAGCGGCCCCATGAACAGCTCCGCATCAAAGCCGGCCTCGACCCAACCCACGTCGCTCAGCCCCATAGTGGCGGCAAACGTCCAGCCACAGATCGCGTACGTCACGACCAGCACGGAGTAGAACTCCGTGAACAGCGGTGTCGCGTCCATGCATACCGTCGCCTCCCACCGACCGGAGAGAACACCCTGAGAAACAGCGCCCCCACCGATGACAGCGGCGGCAAGAAGCAACACAAGAAGCACTCGCTTCATCCTCTTCGCATCCCCCTTCGTCGTGCCACGTGGCTCCCAGTCGATGCGGAGCCTGCGCCACATCAGGCTGCAGCGGCTGCCGCACGTCCACAACGCCTGGTCGCACCGCGCCTGCGGAGTGATGACCCCGATGGGAGGTCAGCAGTTCCGCTCGGGGTGAGCCACGTGTCTTCGTTTCCCCGGTTCGCGTCACACCACGAGGAGGCGAAGGCGGGAGGCGCACAGAGAGCACCGTGACGGCCTCGCGAAGACCATCCCACCAACGCACACCCGCTTCGGGCTCCGCGTGTGCGCGCTTCCGGAGACGCGCTTCTCGGCTGGACTGTACCGGGCCGGCATCGGCACCGGGACAATACCCATGTCTGGAACCTGGAGCCGCCTTCACCGCGAAGCCCCAAAGGGAACGTCAGCCTGTGGGCTCCGTGACCTCAGCTCCTGCGTGGCCCTCCCGGTGGCGTCCTTGCCGTAGCGACGGGATCGGAGTCGGGGTTGGCATCGGTAGCAGTACGAGAATGGGGATCGGCATCGGTATCGGCTTCATCGCTTCGCTGTTGACTCGAAGTCGAAGCCGAAGAAGAAAGGGCCCCGACGAATCGGGGCCCTCGTTGTTGCTTCTTACTAGAGCTCGACTACCAGCTAACGTCGAAGCCCAAGCACATCAGCAGCAGCCCGCCTGCATCGATCTGCAGCGAAGCCGTCACTGTGAAGTTCGACCCAATGCCAAACCCAAGGTTGATCTCGGTCAGGCCCCAGTCGAACAGCCACGTGCTCGTCGCATCGAAGTAGATGCACACCTCGAAGTCGAACCCGCCGCCGCAGCAGCTGTCGCCCACCGAGCCGATGCAGATGACTTCCCAGTACTCCGCAAACCCGATCAACGCAGCGTTCTTGCCGGGCTCGAAGCTCGTGATGCTCTGGAAGTACACACCGTTCCACTCGTAGTAGATCTCCAACCCGTAGACGTTGATCCCGTCAAACTCGACGTCGCCATCCGTCACCAGCTCAGCGTAGAGCGTGATGCAGTCGTACGCGCCGAGGTTGAGATCAGGAATGAAGGTGAACGTCTTGCCGAACTCACCGTCGTCGAAGCAGACCTCGAAGTCGAAGATCAACCAGTCGATCCCCGAAAGCTGCAGACCGGTGATGCTGAAGCAGATCCCCTCGAACGTCCCGCAGCCGAAGCAAGCCTCAACATCGACCCACTCCACACACGCGAACGGGAAGCCGAAGTCGAAGCACACCCCGAGGAAGTCGAACGAGCAGTCGCCGCCGAACATCGCCTCGATCCCCAGTGTGCACAGCCCGACGTCACCCGTGATGCCCACGGAGAGCAAGACGAACGGCGTGTTGTCCATGTAGAAGTCGAAGTCCATCTCGACTCCCGCGAGGGTGATCGACAGGGTGTTGTCCCACGAGAGGAACGCCGCCGTGATCGGATCGAAGATGATCTCAGAGCTGATGCCGAACGCACCGAGGACACCGTCCGCGGTGAACGACACCGTCTCCCAACCGCCAAAGCCAAAGCCAAGCGCGGCGCCGAACACCCAGTTGCACACCTCATACTCTACCGTGAGCGTTGAGGTGAACAGGGTGAAGATCGGGACTGAATCCATGCAGACCTGCGTCGACCAAGAACCCGACAGCATGTCCGCGAACGAGGCAGCACCAAAGATCATCACTGCCGCAAACGCGAGTACGAGAGCTTTCTTCATCGCTTTCTTGCCTCCTTACGA
>Ga0272441_10007173_pt1 | contig 18240 bp, 17 predicted proteins | sample SSMProp6N_FD_193582 | JGI IMG/M metagenome (GOLD analysis project Ga0272441, IMG submission 193582) | Marine sediment archaeal communities from Little Sippewissett salt marsh, Falmouth, MA, United States - SSM-Prop-6N | ecosystem: Environmental > Aquatic > Marine > Wetlands > Sediment ... | reverse complement strand
ACAGAAACCCAGTCGGTCGAGGAGAAGGAGGAAGCTCTTCAGCCTGTCACCTGAGAGATCAATCTACACACAAAACTTGACACAACCTGTTGAATTTGCGGGTAACAATTGACCTGGAATATCGCTTGTGACATTCGGCCTTAATGACGTCTCTCAGTTGATTGTGCTCATTGTAAGGTGCAATCCAGCGGTCAAGGCTCTGTTAGCCAAGCTGCGTTTTCTGCCTACGCTCTCGACATTCGTTCCGGCAAGTCACCGGCTCTCCCCTCCTTTTGGCACGATGTAACGAAAGCAGTACTCGACTCCGTGGCGATGAACAGTTTACCTACAGCTTTCACCATCTTGTGGAGCAAGTCAGAGTTCTTCTTCTGAGTCGACTTGCGGGAGCCACGCAAGCCTTACCGAAGCATTTCTTGACCAGCATGTGCTCCTCAGTGCCGTCATTGGTTGGCGAGTTTGGCGATCAATTGACGATGGTGCGATTGGTGCTTTCTTCAAGATGCTGTCCGTTCAGTAGCTCGTTACATCACACGTATGGACTCTACTCATAGCAACTCGATGTGCCACACGTAAGGCCTCTACCTAAAGGGGCCGGCGGCGCTGGACACCGGATCTCGATTCGGATAGAATAGTGTTAATCGCTTCAGGAGTAGCGATTAACGATACTGCGAGATGACTAAAAACGTTTGGCACAGAAGGCAGCGTTTCTCCTGCAGGTGTAACCTGCTTGCTCCTGCGCCCTTCACCTTCTATTCTCGGCGCGCGGTAATGTCAGGCTGCTTGCCCAACTCGGCCTGCACTCTTGAAGATCGACCTTCACCCCATCTCCTGATTGCGAGATCTTCCGCGGATTCACGTTATCGGAAGGATTCGGCCAAGCGCAATCACTGGCGGTTCCAAGGCATCTCGACGCAACGCATCGGCACAAGGAACCTCCCGTTTCTATCGTATTGCTCAAGACGTGCATGCTACGAGAAGGTTAACGATGTTGACTCATAGTGCAGTAATTCACAGAGAGTGATTACAGGTTAAGGAGGGTTTAGATGACAAAACAGAGGAGGATCGCGGTTTGCGGCGCGGGTGCCGCTGGCACAGCGATTGCGGCGGATTTGGCGTTGAAGGGGCACGATATCCGCCTGTATGAGTTGCCCGATTTCCAGAGAGGGATCGAAGGAATCCAGCAGAAGGGTGGCATCGAGTTGACCCCCGATTCTTTGTCCACTTCTGGGAAGACAGGATTCGCGAGGCTCGCGGTCTCGACCACCGATGCTGCGGAGGCAGTTCAGGGTGCAGACGTGATCATGATCACTGTACCTGCGCTTCATCACGCAGCGTTCTTCGATGCTGTGCTTCCGTTTCTGGAGCCTGGGCAATTCGTCCTATTCAACACCGGGTACTGGGGAACGTTGAGATTTGCCAATCGTCTCAAGCAAGAGGGACTATTCGAGGATGTGACGCTTTGCGAGACGAACATCATGCCGTATCTCAGCAAGCGCATGGACGATGTTCGAACGAAGATCTTTAATTCCAAACGAGTGATGACACTGGCGGCGTTCCCCGGTGATCGAACGGATGAAGCTCTCGAAGTGCTCGGGAGCGCCTATTCCGAGTACAAGGCCGTGCCGAACGTTCTCTGGACAAACATCTCTTCGGGAGGCAATTGGTGTGTCCACGTTCAGCTAACCCTTCCCATCATGGGTTACGTCTTTGACCGCTTCCGCGGCTGCAAGTTCTACACCGAAGCCACCGAACAGTTCTCTCGACTGTCGGCAGTTTTCGACGACGAGCGAGCTCCTCTTGCTGAGCGGCTCTCCTGTTCCCCGATCGAGACGGGGATCCAATGGGCGAAGAACGCATACGGATATGAAGGGAAGGATCTGGCAGATGCCTTCCGCAAGTCTCCGCACTCGGATCGCTACTCGCCGCTCGGTGGTCTCGACCGGGTTCTCGACGAGGATCTGGGGTATTCGTTCGTGCCGATGGTGCGACTGGCCAATCAATTGGGACACAGCATGCCTTTGACGCGGGGGATGATCGAAGTCACGGGTGCGATGCTGAACAAGGACTATTGGGGCATGGGGCTCACGATGGATGATCTCGGAATCGGTGGAATGGACGCTGAAGTTCTCACTCGGTTTGCTCAAACAGGAGCCCCCGAGTTTCGCCGAGCGGGCGCCTGAGGAGGGAGAAGATATGGCATTGCTTGAAGAGCCGATCCGAAGTGTGAGGAATCTCCGCAACTACATCAACGGAGAGTGGGTCGAGTCACGCGGTAGCCTGGTCGACGTCGTGAATCCTGCGACTGGGGGCGTGATCGCTCGTGTTCCAAAGTCGACGCCCGAGGATGTCCGGATGGCAATCGATGCTGCTCAGAAGGCATTCCCGGAGTGGCGCCGGACGACGCCGTTGGCCCGGTCCCGAATGCTCTTCCGACTCAAGGAACTGATGGAAGATGATTTCGAGAACGCGAGTCGGATCCAGACCCAGGAACATGGGAAAACGATCGATGAGTCACGCGGAGAGACGAGGCGAGGCATTGAGAACGTTGAAGTTGCCTGTGGGATCCCATCGCTTATGCAGGGCGCATACTCTGAAGACATCGCCAGCGGGATCGATGAATGGGTTGTGCCGACTCCGCTTGGAGTGTTCGGGGTCATCGGGCCGTATAACTTTCCGTGGATGATCCCTCTGTGGTCGGCACCGTACGCGGTGGCGACGGGAAATTGTGTGGTGGTCAAGCCCTCAAGCGAAGTCCCGCTTAGTCAAGAGAGAGTGGCCGAGTTGGTCGAAGAAGCGGGGTTCCCTCCCGGCGTGTGGAACGTCGTGCATGGAGGACGTTCCGTGGTCAGCGAGCTTCTCGATTCTCCAGATGTCGAAGGGATTACGTTTGTTGGGTCAACACCAGTGGGACGTGACGTGGTATACAGACAGTGTGGGGAGACGGGCAAGCGGGTAATTGCTCAGTGCGGTGCTAAGAACTTCCTCACGGTAATGCCGGACTGCGATGTCGACCGCACGATTGCCTCAATGATGACATCATTCTTCGGGAACGCAGGGCAGCGATGCCTCGCGGCAGCAAACTGCGTTATTGTAGGCGACGATGACGGGTTCTATAAGTCTCTTGTGGATGGTGTTGTCGAGAGAGCATCGGAGATTCGGGTCGGATACGGGCTCGATGAGTCTATTCAGATGGGGCCTCTGCGTGATCGCGAGAAGAAGGAGAACGTTCTTGGCTTCATCAGGACGGGTCTCCAAGATGACGCGCATCTCCTTCTCGACGGTAGGCAGCCCAATATCATTGGTGATTACCCCGATACCTGTTTCTTGGGACCGACAATCTTCGAGGGCGTCGATCCAGGTTCGACGATCGGATCGGAAGAAATCTTCGGTCCAGTGATGTGCATTATGCGGGTGCCAAGGCTTGAAGATGCGATCCGGATAGCTAACGAAAATCGCTTCGGAAATGGACATTCGATCTTCACCCAGAACGGCCGATCTGCCCGCGAGTTTGCCTACAATATCGAGAGCGGCAACGTGGGGGTCAACATCGGTATTACCGCTCCGATGGCCTTTTTCCCGTTCAGTGGGATGAAGGACTCCTTCTTTGGCGTGCTACACGGCCAGGGGCGGGAAGCGGTCCGGTTCTTCACGGAGAGTAAGGTCGTCATTCAACGGTGGTTCTAGAAGGGTAGGGCGATGAGACTACACACTGCCTCAGAGGGAATCTCGTACGCGAAGAGCTTGGAGCAGGACTCCAAAGCGTTCTACGAGTTCTTGGAGGAGACGTTCTTGGAGCATGCAGATCTGTTTCGGGAATTCGCAATGCGAAATGAGAAGAACTGGAGAGACACGCAACGAGCCTACTACGGGGTCATTTCGGACGCGATTGAAGGAGCGTATTCGTTTGACCTCGCCCCCGAGGAGTATGCACTCGAAATAGATACATCAAATTGCCGTTCCTTGCTTGAGGCAGTCAATGTTGCCATTCGAGCGGAGGAAGTGATAGTCGAGTTCTACGAAGAGGCGGCGCAGCAATCGCATGGTCTATTGGCCGACGTGCCGCGAGTGTTTCGACAGATGTCGAAGAAACATCGGAAGCGGATTCCTGAATTGGAGGCACTTGGATAGAAAGGAGCGAATTGTGCTATTCCAAGAGTTCGAGATTGGTCGCAGTTGCGACATTCTGGTTCGAGAGCTTTTCCGTCTTCAGCCGGACGAGTCGTTCTTGATCACGGCTGATACGGAAAGCGACATGCGACTTGTCAACGCGACGGCCCGAGCTGCGTTGGCCGTGGGCGCTCGTCCCCTTGTCGCGTGGACGGCGACGCCTCCGGCCAGCGGGAAAGCCGGTGAAGGGACCTGGCCCGTGGGCGCGCTCACCGCTCTTCTCAAGGCGGTCGATGCGTGGGTCGAATTCAATCGGATGGGGATCTTTTACTCGACCCCGTATGACATCGCTTTGAGGGAGAACGTAAAGCTTCGTCACCTCTGTTTGATCGGTATGCATACAGCGTTTATGACGCGTGCTATTGCTCGGACGGATTTCCCCACATTGCGGGAGTTCCTGTTGAAGGTGACGGAGCTCACTTGCAGTGCTCGCCGAGTCAGAATCACGACGCCCGCTGGCGGTGATGTGGAGTTCAGCAATCACCCGGATCACCCGTTCAACACGGAGACCGGCTACGCGGACACCCCAGGCTCCTACATGATTCCGGGTCAGATTGGCTGGGCGCCGGACTTCGAGACGATCAATGGGACAATCGTCTTTGATGGCTCGATCTCCAAGGTTCCTGGAATTGGGGTCTTGCAGGAGCCAATCAGACTGAACATAGAGAAGGGAGCGATCCTGTCGATGGAGGGCGGAAGGGAAGCTCGCGCTTATGAGACATGGCTCAAAGCTTGGAATCATCCGCAAATGCTCAAGCTGGCGCATGTGTGCTATGGCTTCCTTCCCAATGCAATCCTCACTGGTGTGATTGCCGAGGACGAACGGGTCTGGGGCTCCACACAGTGGGGAATAGGCAATGTAGGTCCCACAGCCGTTCCCGGAGGCATCGACGCTCCCTCGCACACGGACGGAATCAGTCTGAACTCATCAGTGTGGATCGACAACGTGCAGATTACCGACAAAGGAGTCGTTGTGCATGAGACGCTGAGGCCTCTGGCGAAACGGCTTGGGATGTAGTCGCATTAGTAGCACGGCAAGTGAAAGGAACCTAGATCATGTATCGGTTAGTAATTGACAGTGACCGTTGCACTGGCTGCAACAGCTGCATGCTGGCGTGCGCTTTCGTCCACTCTACGCGTTTCAGTTACGACGAGTCCAGAGTATTGATTGTCAGAGATCTGGTACGGTCAGCAAGCAGTGTGCGAGTGTGTGTACAGTGCGATGATGCGCCCTGTATCTCCGCATGTCCGGTTCATGCGTTGACCCGCAAGGAAGGTTCGATGCAGATCGTACTCGATCAGGACAAGTGTACTGGGTGCGGCCGGTGCGTAGATGCCTGTCCGTTTGACGGTGTGGGCTTCAACCAGGAGACCTCGATGCCATTAATCTGCGATCTCTGTGACGGGGACCCCGCCTGTGTGAATGCGTGTGCGCTTCCCCGTGCGATCCGTTACGAGAAAGTGCCATGCGGCGATTACGAGGAGGGGAAGGAATGAACCTGCAAGAGCAGCGAGTCCTGCATGTTGATCTTACGAGCAGACGGATTTGGACCGAGGTTGTCGAGGCTGATTGCGTCCGGAAGTTTCTAGGTGGGCGGGGAATCGGAGACTGGCTTCTGTGGCGCGAACTCTCGGGTGGAGAAGCGCCGCTTGAGGCAGAGAACGTATTGATCTTCAGCACAGGTCCTCTGCAGGGCACGGCAGCTCCGACAAGCGGCCGAACGACCGTGCTCACAAAGAGTCCGCTGACTGGCTTCTACCTCAAGACTGGTGCTGGGGGGCACTTCGGCACGGCGATCAGGATGACAGGGCATGATCAGCTCGTGTTTCACGGTGCCGCATCAGGACCAGTGTATCTCTACTTGGCCGTTGACGGAGCTGAGATCCGAGATGCTAATCACTTGTGGGGAAAAGGAGTTCGGGAGACATCGACTCTCTTGCAGAGCGAGATGAAGGCCATGCCGATCGAGGTTGCGTGTATCGGGCAAGCCGGGGAGAACCAGGTTAAGTATGCCAACGTCATGATGTCATATTACCACTCTGCATCGCGAGGAGGTGCAGGTGCGGTGATGGGCTCAAAGCGTCTGAAGGCGATTGCAGTTGACGCAGCGGGCGGGAGCGTGGAGGTCGCGGATCCGCCTAGATTCTGGCGCTTGGTGAAGCAAGCTAGTAGTCAGACGCTGGCGGACACGATGGTGAAGAACCTTTACTCGTACGGTACAGCGGGTGACGTAACGGTATTCAATGATATGTACCGCATTCCATCGCTGAATTGGCAGCAGGCACACATTGATACTGAAGAAGCGCAGACACTCGGAGGGCGCTCTTGGGAAGCTGAAGGATACCTGAAACGAAGGCGAGGCTGCAGTGGGTGCGTCATTCACTGTCACCGACACACCGAAGTTGAACACGGGAAGTATGCAGGGACCTGCTCTGGAGGACCTCAGCTGGCGACGGTTACGAGAGGTGGCCCCAATTGCGGTATCGGAAACGTCGAGGCTGTGTTTAAATACAACGAACTATGTAATGATCTTGGGCTAGACTCGGTTTCAACGGGTTCATCAATAGGCTGGTTGATGGAGAGTTACGAGAAAGGGTTGATCGATTCCGATCAACTCGAAGGTGTGAAGCCAGAGTGGGGAAATGAGGATGCACTTCTCGATCTGACGCGCAGAATTGCGCATCGTGAGGGAATTGGTGACCTCCTTGCCGAGGAGACACGAATCGCGGCCGAACGAGTGGGAGGCGATTCCTGGAAGTGGGCTGTGCAATCCAAAGGGATGGCCCCCACGGGTGTTGCGATGCAGGCGTCATTTTCCTATGCACTGGCCTTTGCGGTGAATCCCCGCGGTCCTGATCATTTGCACTCGGAGACGATGGCCGAATATGGGATCACTCCGGAAGCTCGCAATGTCATCCGCAAGATCACAGGAGATGAGAAGTACGCTGTGTCAAACATTCTTGAAAAACGCGCAGAGATAGTCCGCTGGCATGAGGACATCTACGGCGCTACGGATGCACTTGGTCTATGTGCGTTTTCGACAACATGCGCCTACGGGATTGATGAGGAACTGCTTGCAGAGCTTTACAGTGCGGCAACGGGCACCTTGGTGAACGCCCAAGAAATCATGATCGCGGGACGACGCATGCTCACGCTTGAGCGATGCTTCAACATCCGAGAAGGATTGAACAGGAATGACGACGTTCTCCCATGGCGAATCATGAATGAGCCCATTCACGACTTAAAAGGTGTTGAAGATCCAGTTGTCTCAAAGGCGAAGCTCGATCAGATGATCTCAGAGTACTACACACTGCATGGTTGGGACGTGAAATCGGGAATCCCGACTTCGCAGACGTTGAAGGAATTAGGCCTTGACAGTCTTGTGGAGACGGGGATTGAGGGAGGTTGATCATGTGACCGCGCTGTGCCACGATGGAGAGAAGAAGACCAAGAAACTTGAAATGGGCGTTAGAGTGAAGCTCTACGGTGATCTCAGGCCACGAAGCGGTGAGGCGGAGCTTGGGCTAATTCTGGACGGGGCTCAGCCGACGATTGACGACACGCTCCAGATGCTTGCCGCTGCGAAGCCGGAACTCGTGGATCTGCTGTTCGATAGCAGAGGAGACCTAAAAGAGACGATCAATGTCTTCCTCAATGGTGTGAATGCCCGAGGGCTTGCGGAGGGGGAATCGATTCTAAGTGAAGGGGACACGCTGTTCATCATCACAGCGTTTGGCGGGGGGTAGTTGAAGAATCTGCTTGGAGGGAGAAGAGACAATGGGACCCTTGTTAGCTGATTGGCTCGTGCGAGCCTACGAGACGGGAGTCATAGCCGTTCTTCGCGGGATTCAGGGCGACAAGATTGCGGCGGTTGCAAGCGCGATTCGGGATGGTGGAATTCGTTGCGTGGAGATCACGTTGGATTCGCCTACGGCCATCGAAGATATCCGGCAACTCTCTCGCGACGTGGAGGGAATCGTGGTGGGAGTAGGAACGGTGCTGGATGCGTCATCAGCACGCCAAGCGATTCTTGCAGGGGCGAAGTTTATTGTAACGCCGACTGTCGAATTGGATGTCGTCCGGATGGCGCGGCGCTATGGAGCCGGAGTGATAATGGGTGCTATGACGCCGACCGAGGCTCTCCGAGCATGGGAGGGCGGCTGCGATCTCGTGAAAGTCTTCCCTGCGAACATACTTGGACCACGATTCGTCAAGGCTCTTCGTGGCCCTCTTGCACAGATTTCTCTAGCTCCGACCGGAGGGATTAGCTGCGAGAATGCTGGCGAGTTCATTCGCGCAGGGGCACAGATAGTGTGTGTTGGGGGATGGCTCACGGATTCGAAAGCAATCATGGAAGGCAGATTCGAAGTCCTATGTGATCGGGCACGGGAGATCACGGCTGCAGTTCGGGAAGCGAGGGGGAGGACGAGGTAATGGTCTACGACCTGTTGACGTTTGGCGAGGCAATGATCCGGTTGGCACCCCCGCGACACTGTAGGCTCGAGCAAACAGGCTTGCTCGAGGTTGAAGTGGGCGGATCGGAGTTAAATGCCGCTGTGGCGGCCCAGCGGATGGGTCTCAAGACGGCGTTTGTCACAAAACTGACCAGAAACTCTCTTGGTCGCCTTATTGAGGACAAGGCGCGAGAGCATGGAGTTGATATGACGTACGCTGTCTGGACCGACGAAAATCGAATCGGTCTTTATTTCGTCGAGTTCGGATCGGCGCCTCGGCCAAACTCAGTTCTGTACGACCGGCGGGAGTCTGCCATCGCGTCCGGTGTCTCAGATGACTTCGATTGGGATCTGATCTTGCCGCAAGGGAAGGTGTTTCACACATCGGGGATCACGCCAGCGCTGTCGCCGTCGATGGCTGAAGCCACGCTGGATGCAGTGCGCCGAGCGAAGAAGAGAGGCCTCCTTGTTTCCATCGATTTGAACTACCGGGAGCGGCTCTGGTCTAGGGAACAGGCACGTCGAGTGATGAGCGAGATCCTGAACATGGCGGACGTGTTGCTAACGACGGAGGAGGACACGGAGCGTGTCTTCGGAATTACAGGCAGCGACTACGAGGAAGTGGCAAGACTGGTCGCGGAGCAGTTCGAGCTTTGCGCAGTTGCGATCACCCTGCGTGGGACGCCGTCTGTGAAGCGGAATACCTGGTCGGCGATCGCGTACTGTGACAATGAAATCCACTCAGCGCCCACCTACGAGATCGAGGTTGTGGATCGGGTCGGATCGGGGGACAGCTTCGCAGGCGGGTTTCTCTATGGCTATCTTACGGGGGGGAGCGACCTCGGAGTTCGTTACGGAGCTGCGGTCTCCGCTCTGAAGCAGACAACCCACGGAGACTTCTGCTGGACGACGCGCGAGGAGGCAGAGCGTGTTATGAACCAGCAGAGCCTCCGCATAGTCCGGTGAGAATGATGGAGGGTGGATCATTCTAAGATCCAGGATTGTACACAGAAGCGCGTTTCTTCCCGCTTCTCGGGGGCGATCACGATCCCCAGAATGGCATCGAGGGAGATAGGATAGCGTTCTTGCTTGAGGAGAATGAGTTGGTAGATGTGCTTCCAGAGGGATGCACTGCATGGGCAGCGATCGAAGGACGCGTCTATTGCAGGAGAATCAGCGATGAAAGCTGGTGAGGCAATACACTTCCGGTGTGTTTGTAGGCAGTTGCACTCTGTGGGGTAGATCCGTGAACAGCAAGAAGCTGAAGGAAGAGTTGCTGCGCTCGTTATGGGGTATGACGTGACTTCAGGTCGGGAGCGTGTGCTTGCGGCCATCACCCGGGAGCCACAAGACGTTGTGAGTTGGGATATCGGGTACGGCTTAACGAGCTTCACCCGCGCCGCCCACGAAGGGCTTTGTAAATACCTTGGCATTGACCTGAAGCAGCAGTTCTATTGGTCTCGGATGCTTCAGACGGTCTATCCATCGAGGGAGGTCGAGAGCACGGTCTGCGGCGACGTACGAATGGTCACAATCAGGCCTCCGATTCTTGTCGCCAAAAATGGAGACTTGCTAGACGTCCAGGGAGAGCGCTACACCGACGAGTGGGGGATCAAACGGAGGCTCTCTTCCGATGGGCTGTACTACGATATAGTACACTCACCACTTGCGCATTGCCGCACTCCGACAGAGTGTATCGACGCTTTCACTTCTCCTCGCATCCCAATGGACTGGTTGAACGAGCTAGAGGATTGGGTCAAGAACTATCGCGCCCGTGGCTTTGCTGTTGGTGTTACCTGCTTTGCCGGTATCTTTGAGATGTTCTTCTGGCTTCGAGGTTACAAGAAGGGATTCCTGGATTTCGCACGTGCGCCGATGATAGCCGAAACGATAATGGATAGCCTTCTCGAAGTCCAAGTGAAGTTCTGGCGCACTCTTCTGGATCGGCTTGGCGCGTGGATCGACATTGCTCTTCTAACTGAAGATCTGGGAACCCAGGCCTCATTGGTCATCTCCCCGAGACAGTTCAGGGAGCTCGTCAAACCGCGACTTGGGTACCTCATCGAGACAATCAAGGAGCGCAGTCCCCACACGTGGGTGATGCTTCACAGCTGTGGGTCCGTTTATCCGCTGATCGGGGATTTCATCGACATTGACGTCGATATTCTGAATCCCATCCAGCCAGCTGCGGTGGGAATGGATCCGGGAAGACTGAAGCGCGAGTTTGGCGCGGATCTGTGTTTGCACGGAGGGATCGATGTACAACAGATCCTCTGTCACGGGACTGCGAAGGAAGTTGTCGAACACGTAGACCGCTGCGTGGAGGTTCTGGGGAGCGGGGGCGGGTACATTGCTGCACCTTCGCACTGCATACAGCCGGATGTCCCGCCCGAGAACGTCATAGCGATGGTGAAACGCCTGAAAGAGATAGCCTACTCCACAAGACGAAAGGAGGTGGACGCTTCAATGCAAGGCCTAGGGACGCTAGGTTTGGGAGAGCAGAAACCTGAAACAGGACAGTAAGGAGAGGTGATTCGATGCGTTATATGGCGGCAGTACTTACCGGTGTCTTGCTGGGGATTTTCGTAATAGGTTCTGCAGTTGCAGCCATGGACATTGTTATCGCTATCGGTGGGGATGTTCAAGGCTGGGATCCATCCACAGCGATTGAATCGGAAGCGACGGAGATTGGTTGGAACTGCTACGATCGGCTGCTACAGTATGGAACGATTCTTGCGAAGGATTCCTCCGTCGGAATCGCGATGGCTGACTTGGAACGAATTGAAGGGCAGCTTGCTGAGAGCTGGGAGGTTTCGGAAGACGGAACCGTGGTCACGATGAATCTCCGCCAAGGCGTTGTCTTTAAGTCCGGTAATACGTTTACTGCGGAAGATGTTCGATGGTCGTTCGAGCGGAAGTGGAACATCAGTGGAGGGAAGGCCTGGGTCCTCAGGAAGTTCGGATTGGAAGGACCGGACAGCACGTTCTGGATTGAAGTTCTGGATGATTACACGGTTCGATTCAAGCTGAACGCACCCAACTCGATGTTCTTGCCAGGCCTGGCGAACCTTCCGAGTATGTCGATCGTAGATTCCGGTTTGCTGAAGCAACACGCTACAGATGAAGACGTCTACGCGCAGACATTCCTGAACACAGACGTTGCCCCAACGGGCCCATACTACGTGGAGAGTTACACGACGGGAAGCGAGATTGTACTGGCAGCCTACGAAGGATACTGGGGCGGAAAGCCTGCTAACGACCGCGTGATCTACAAGGTTGTGCCAACAGAGGCGAACCGCGTGCTCTTGCTTAAGAACGGCGATGTTGACTTCGCATACCGTCTCTCCCCCGAAATCGTTAGCAGTCAACTGGATGGCGCACCGGGAGTGAACGTTGTGTCGGTCGCTACTCCGGCGACGGTGTACTTCGGCCTCAACAACACACGGACGCCTCTTGACAACGTTCTCGTTCGCGAGGCGATTCTCTACGCGATACCGTATGACGACATCATCCAGAATGTGCTCTTCGGTCACGCGACTTTCCCGAGAAGCCCGCTTGCACCGGGACTTCAGTATCGGAAGGAGATCATTCCTTACCACTATGATCCTGTCTTGGCCCGGGACTTGCTCGCCCAAGCTGGCTACCCCGAAGGTTTCGAGATGACCTTGCGTTACCGGATTGACATATCGGAGTACGAGTCGATCGCTCTTTACATGCGCGACGCGTTGGCCGAGATAGGAATCACACTTGTGCTCGATAAGATTGGAGCTGCCGAATATGCGCAGATCCGCGGAAGCAGGGACTACGACTCTGCGCTAGTCTATTGGATTCCGTACGTGGCGAGCCCTATCTACGACCTCGGATACAACTGGGCCGACCCGCAGGGGTGCTGCAGTACAGCGCAGTATGACAACATCGAGGTCAAGGCGCTCTTCGAGCAGGCCAAGGTGGAGACCGACCCGGTCAAGCTGGAGGGACTAGTCAACGCGATCCAGAAAGTCGTGGTTGATGATGCCCCGCTCGGGTGGTTGTACAATCCGAATTGGCTCGTGAACATGCGTGACAACATCAGCGGCTACGTGTTTACGACAAATCTTCAGACGCGTTTCAATACATTGCGAAAGACTTAGACATCCGCTATATGGGGGAGCCGTTTGCTCGTGTGGCTCCCCCTAATTAGAGACAGTGAGGTGAATATGAGATTGTTCCTATTCATCATTTGGAGAATCTTTCAGCTCGCTCCGGTCCTGATTGGGGTATCTGCCATAACTTTCGTGAGTGCACGCTTACTTCCGGGGGACGCAGCTATACTGGCTGCAGGGCCTACCGCGTCTCAAGAAGCAATTGATGAGCTTCGTGAGGAGATGAGGCTGGATCGTCCTATATGGGAGCAGTATGGGGCCTATCTGCGCGACGTGTTTCAGGGAAATCTGGGTGAGTCGTGGCGATCACGAAGACCGGCCACAGACGAGCTGTTCGCCCGCTTCCCTGCATCCTTTGAACTTGTGACGTTTTCGATGACGCTTGCGGTCATCATGGGGGTTCCTCTTGGAGTATTTGCGGCGGTACGCCACGGAGGGCGGCTTGATCAGGTAGTCAGAATGCTCTCGGTCGGAGGCATATCGATACCGATCTTCTGGTCAGGGCTGATGCTCATCTATGTTCTCTTTTACTTGTTGCACCTTGCGCCTGCACCCATTGGCCGGATTGGGCTCGGCATCTCACCTCCGCAACACATCACAGGATTGTACATTCTTGACTCTTTGCTGACGCTTGACGGGCGTGCCCTGTTGTCGTCTTTGCACCATCTGATGCTCCCGGCAATCACAATGAGCATAGCGATGGTGGCGCCGATTGTGCGGATTACTCGTTCCAGCATGCTCGACGTGTTAAGAGAGGATCACATTCGAACTGCCTGGGCGTCTGGCTTGAGCTCGCGCACGATCCATTTTCGAGACGCGTTGCGAAACGCTTTGCTTCCTGTGATTACGTTGATTGCAGGCTATTATGGCTATTCGCTCGGGGGGGAAGTGCTTGTGGAACAGATCTTCTCCTGGCCGGGCATGGGCCGTTACTCGGTTGATGCAATCTTCAATCTGGACTATGCGCCGGTCCAGGCGTTCGTCATGCTAACCGCGCTTCTGTACATCTTGATCTACACAGTTGTCGACATTCTCTACGCATTTGTCGACCCCAGGGTGAGGTACTGAGATGACGCAGAATGTCGTACGAGCCCCGGATGAGCTGACGAAACTGACGGCGGAATCGGAGAAGCACAAGCGAGTTACGAGGCGGAAGCTCGGATTCGCGTTCCTAGTCTTTCGAAGCAACCCGGCATCACTTACGGGACTCGTTATCGTAGTCTTCGTTGTGCTCGCTGCCGTATTAGGCCCGGCGATCAGTGCTGCTTCCCCTGATCGTACGAATGTCAGGACTCGTCTGGAAACTCCATCGGCGAGCCATCCGTTTGGCACGGATAAGTACGGACGAGACGTGCTCGCCCGCGTCCTTTCAGCGGCACGGGTGGACCTTCTCATCGCCATGGGGTCCATCGGCTTCTCCATGGCTGTGGGAACGTGTATTGGAGCGGTAGCGGGCTTCTTCCGAGGTCCGGTTGACACGATCTTGATGCGAATCATGGATGTCATCAAGTCGTTCCCGCAGTTTGTGCTCGGAATGGCCCTCGTGGCTTCTCTTGGGCCCGGAGTGCGTAATCTGATTTTGGTGATCACAATTATCACGACTCCGGTGTTCGCTCGAATGGTGAGAAGCCGTGTGGTTAGCCTTCGCGAGATGCCGTTTGTAGATGCTGCACGGTGTAGCGGTGTGCCTAGATTGAAGATCATCCTGAGGTACCTCGTGCCGAATAGTGTCGGGATCATCGTTGTCACGGCTGCACTGAACGTGAGCTATGCGATGCTCGATGCGGCAGGCTTGAGCTTCCTGGGCCTGGGAGTCCGAGCTCCCCAGGCCGAATGGGGTGTGATGATCTCGACCGGCATGAACGATCTCATGAACGGAGAGTGGTGGACCACGGTTTTTCCCGGATTGGCACTGTTTCTCTCCGTGTTGGGGTTCAATCTCATGGCGGATGGCCTTCGCGACATCTTGGATCCGAGGATGAGGCGGTAGCGGATGGAATACGTTCTTGATGTCCGTGGTCTTGAGGTTAGGTTCTTCACATACTTCGGGATTGTCCATGCGGTGAATGGGGTCTCGTATCAAATCGGAGAGGGCGAGACAGTAGGCGTCGTTGGCGAATCAGGTTCAGGGAAATCGGTCTCCGCTATGGCGGTTATGGGATTGGTAGAGCAGCCCGGGTACGTGACGGCGGGCACGATCCACTTCCAAGGGAGGGATCTTCTTACGCTTCCGGATCGGGAGTGGCACAAGATCCGGGGCAACCAAATCACCATGTGTTTCCAGAACCCACAGCGCGCGCTGAATCCACTGATGCGGATCGGAAAGCAACTCACGAGGATCTACGTGACGCACAAGCACGCGCGGGTGGAAGAGAGTCGGTGCCGGGCTGTGGAGTTGCTTCGCGAAGTCAACATTGCGGATGCGGAACGTGTCATGAACCGATATCCTCACCAGCTCTCGGGCGGCATGTGTCAGCGAGTGATGACCGTAATGGCGCTGATGTGCGAGCCAAGAGTGCTCATTCTCGATGAACCAACGACGGGCTTGGACGTTACGGTACAGAAGCAACTCCTTCATCTCCTGCGTGTATTGCGCGATAGGACGACGGCCTCTCAGATGCTCATTACGCACGATCTTGGAGTTGTTGCCAATATCTGCGACGTTGTCGTCGTCATGTATGCGGGACGCGTGATGGAGCAAGCGCCTGTGGAGCAATTGTTTGCCAGACCGATGCATCCGTACACACAATCCCTCCTGCGGGCGATCCCGAGAGTCGAATCGAGGATCGTGCTTCACGCAATCCCTGGGGAAGTTCCAGAGGCGATGAGCCTTCCGCTAGGGTGCCCATTCTATCCGCGATGTACGTCTCGAATGGAGGTTTGTGAGCAATTTGCTCCTGACCTGGCGACGGTTGCTAATCAGCAGCAGGTAGCGGTTGCGTGCCATCTCTACGGAGAGGAGCCAAATGGCTGAGCTGCTGTGCGTCGAGAACATGGTCAAGCATTTCCCTGTGCGAGGGGACATTCCGTTCCTAAGCAAGCGTGTGCATGCATTGGATGGGATCAGTTTCTCTCTGAGAGCGAACGGCTCGATCGGGCTAGTGGGAGAAAGTGGCTCCGGTAAGACGACATTGGCACGTTGCATCATGAAGCTTGAGCGCCCTGATTCAGGTGATGTCCTGCTTGATGGAAGGAGCATCTACAGGCGGTTCGGGGCGGAAGAACTGAGGCGTAGGGTACAGATGGTCTTCCAGGATCCTGGAGGATCACTAAACCCGCGGTTCTCAGCGGAGAAGGTGGTGAAGGAATCGCTTCTTCACTTAGGTAAGGCAACCCGACAGGAGGTGCGAGTTAGAGTCAGCGAGCTATTTCGGCAAGTCGGGATGCGGGAGTCCGACGTGAAGAAGCTGCCTCATCAATTCAGCGGCGGACAGCAGCAACGGATAGCCATTGCAAGAGCCCTCGCCCCCGGCCCTGACATTTTGATCCTCGACGAGCCGACGTCTGCTCTTGATCTATCACTTCAAGCACAGATAATCACGTTGCTAGATACCCTGCGCGGGGATCTGGGTCTGTCCTACGTGCTCATCACGCATGATCTGTCTGTCGTTCGACAGGTTTGCGATGAGCTGCTCGTCATGTATCTTGGGCGGCCGGTTGAATGTGGTGTCACCGATCGCATTCTGCGAGACCCGAAGCACCCATACTCTCAAGCCCTTATTGGGTCGATTCTCCACCCAGATCCTCAGACACGCGATGACCGAGCTCCTCTTGGAGGTGAGATCCCGAGTGCAATCGCCCCCCCCCCAGGGTGCCGCTTCCATCCGAGGTGCCCGAACCGACTAGATGTGTGCTTAAAGAGCGAGCCTGAGCCCACCTTGCTGGGCGATGGCGCGACGGTGTTCTGCCATCTGTATGGTGATGACTGCGCGATCTGAGGAAGCCGCTAATGATGCTGAACAAGCTGCCACTTGGTTTTCGGGGTGCGAGCACGTGTTGCTTTGCCGCCATCGGGTGCATTGGCTGGATTGAAGAGCCAGATGGGGGGGATCGGTGTGATTGTGGCGAGGTGAGATGGTCTGACTCAAGTGAACGATTCACTTCCAGTCTTCTGATGCAAGCCAAATAGGAGGTGCCCGAAGTGGAGTTTAAGAGAATGCTGCTTGAGGAGTGGTTTGACGCTCATCAGTACCGGATTGATATAGACATCGGCGAAAGCGCGGTCAGAACTCTCACACTCCGCGAACTGGAGATTGAACTCGAATCCTTGGCTCTCAGGTACGGCCATCACCGCGGACATCCGATTCTCCGTGAGCGTGTCGCAAGTCAGTATCCAGGTTTGTCAGCCGATGACATTCTCATCACAAATGGCGCTGCCGAGGCGTTGTTCTCCCTTGCTGCGGTCTGTCTAAGTCCGGGGGATCATGCCGTTGTTGAGCATCCGAATTACCCGTCGAACTACGAGGTTCCGAGATCGCTTGGCTGCGACGTTGATCTGTTCCCTCTCCGGTTTGAAGAGCGATTCATGCCGAACCTGTCGGAGCTAGAGAATCGCCTTCGCCCAGACACGAAACTGATTAGCTTGACACACCCCAATAACCCTACCGGCTCCGTCCTCTCGCAAGGCGGATTGGGTGCAGTTCTCAAGATGGTGAGTCGGAGCGGAATCCGTCTGGTCTGCGACGAGACGTATCGTGATCTAACCTACTCGGAGGGAGTTCCTCCCGTAGCGAGCTTGAGCAAAGACGCAGTGAGCATCTCGAGTATGTCCAAAGCCTACGGTTTGCCGGGAATCAGGATCGGTTGGATCGCGACACGGGACAAGGGGTTGCTTGAGGCGATATTGGCTGTCCGTGAGCAGGTGAGCATATGCAACTCAGCGATTGGGGAGGCCATTGCTGCGGAGGTCTTGGGTCGAAGAGAGGAAATTGTCGAAGGAACACGACGACGCATATGCGACAATAGGGAGATCGTCACGAAATGGATGGCCTCTCAAGACCAACTCGAGTGGGTTGAGCCTAAGGCAGGAGTCGTCTGTTTCCCGAGACTTCGCAGTGGTGCAGTCCGTGATCCCGAGAGCCTCTATCGCAGTCTTGTCGAGCGATGGAAGGTGTTCGTTGTACCGGGCCGTTGCTTTGAACAGGACAACTCATTCTTTCGGATTGGCTTCGGAGGCGCTCGCGAGGAGCTGGAAGCTGGTCTTTCATGCCTCGGTGAAGCAATTCAGGAGCATGTTAGCTAGCAAGAGACAGGGGAATTGTGAAGATGACAAGGGGGGGCGGATGCCGAAGAGTATGAGGGCGGTAGTGTGGGACGGTGGGGTGTGGCCTAAGGGATTGTCGCTGAGGGATTTCCCTCGCCCCGAGTTAAGGCCCGGGTGGGTTCTGGTGCGGAATCGAGCTGTTGGAATCTGTGGGTCGGATCTCCACTACTTGACCGGACGGACACGACATCTCATTCCGGACGAGAACCTTCC
>Ga0272441_10007172_pt1 | contig 18241 bp, 20 predicted proteins | sample SSMProp6N_FD_193582 | JGI IMG/M metagenome (GOLD analysis project Ga0272441, IMG submission 193582) | Marine sediment archaeal communities from Little Sippewissett salt marsh, Falmouth, MA, United States - SSM-Prop-6N | ecosystem: Environmental > Aquatic > Marine > Wetlands > Sediment ... | reverse complement strand
GATTTTCGTAAGCCGCCCGGATCGACAATGCAATGGTGCATTTTCTGCCCTTCCATCAATTGCTCGGACAACGATTGCCCTGTAAAACTCACTGGCAAAAAAAGAGAGGATATCTTTGGGGCTATTATCAGAGAAGCACTAAAGAAGTCATTGGATTCGGAGAACGGGAAACCGACTGATGATGACCCCCTTTTTCTCGATAACGCTGTTTTTGACGTTACCACGCCCGAAGATCTGGCATCCAACCATGACGGATACCTGTATGGAGATGAAACGTGAAAAGATACATCGCGCTTTTTCTTTTGACAGGCATTTCGAATTTGCAGGATTCGATCTGGTTCCCTGAGATTTCTATCATCTGAGGACACTGGACGGCAGAGCGGTCGATTTGCTCCTGGAAAGCGAGCACGGCTTTATCGCTATTGAATGCAAAATGACGACAAATCCCTCCAGAAACGATTTTCACGCCATGCGAAACCTGGAAGCCCTGCTCGACAAACCGCTGCTTGCCGGCCTCGTTGTCTGCAACGAGGACGCCGTGCGTCGATTCGATGCAGATATCCCGCTCTATTCCGTCCCGGCTGCCTGGTTGTTGTCCTGACCGCCCTGGTCAAATCCAATAAAATTTTATATTGACTTTATAAAATATCGGGTTAAAATTAAATAATGATTAAGAGAAAACTGTACTCAGAATTGATCGATCATCTCGAACATAAGGAGATGAGCATCATCGTCGGCCCCCGACAAGCCGGCAAAACGACGTTGATGGATTTGCTTAAAGCACACCTGGACAAAAGCGGCGAGCGGACCCTGTTACTGAATCTCGATATCGAGTGGGACCGGCCTCATTTTGAGTCCCAGGCGGCTTTGCTCAGAAAAATCGAGCTGGAACTGGGAAAGCGGCGGGGCTATGTATTCATTGACGAAATTCAACGCAAAGAGAACGCGGGCCTTTTTTTAAAGGGTCTCTTTGATCTTCATTTACCCTACAAGTTCATCCTGTCTGGCTCCGGAAGCCTGGAGCTGAAACAAAAAATCGATGAATCGATGGTTGGCAGAAAACGGCTGTTCGAATTGTCTACCGTCTCTTTCGAAGAATTCGTGGGTTACCGGACTGGCGATCGATATGAAAGCAAACTCCTTGATTTTTTGGAAATCGAAAAAGAGAGAACCATGCTGTTGCTCATGGAGTACCTGCAATATGGGGGATACCCCAGAATCGTAATGGCAACGGAACATCGGGAAAAATTGCAGTTGATGGACGAGATCTATCGAAGTGTCTTGGAAAAAGATATCGCCTATCTACTCAAATTGGATAAGCCGGATGTATTCAGCGCACTGATCCGGGTCCTCGCCGGTCAAATCGGTCAACTGTTGAACTACTCTGAGCTTTCCTCTACCTTGAATGTCTCTTTCCAGACCGTCAAAAACTATCTCTGGTATGCCCGCAAGATATTCCTCGTTGAAGTTATGGCGCCTTACGCGCGAAACGTAAAAAAGGAAATCAGCAAATCACCGGTTCCCTATTTTTGGGATTTGGGTCTCCGGAACCATGCGCTTGGGCTTTTTGGACAAATCCAAAGCCCGAGTGAATGCGGCTTTGTTTTTGAGAATCTCATTTTTTTGCTCCTCAAAGAAAAACTCAAATACAAGGCGGCGAAATTGAATTTCTGGCGGACAACGGATAAGGCCGAGGTTGATTTTGTAATTGATACAGAAAGAACCGTCACGCCGGTGGAAGCCAAGCACAAGCATCTCAGGAAGACCGGGGTCCCGGCATCACTGCGGAGCTTTATTTCAAAGTACCAACCCGAAAACGCTTATATCATCAATCTCAGCCTCCGGGATACCACCCGGATCGACAATACAAGGGTGCACTTTCTGCCCTTCCATCAATTGCTCGGTCCAACGATGGCCCTGTAAAATTGATCATCTTAAGAACTCAGTTTTGGGTTTTTACCTGGATAAGATGTCATGGCGCTGTTTTTTGGCCAGTCTCTGCATGCCCGCCTCGACCATCCGCATAGTCCGCCATGGCTTTCGATCGTGCGTCAACGAACGCCTCCACGGAGCGGTCCACATCCTCCGGGGTGGTGGCCCATGAACTGACGCTGATGCGAATGGCCGGCTCGTCGTCCCATTGCGTCCCACCGCACCAGCAGACGCCCGACGCCTGAATGTTCGCCAGTGTGTCCCGGGTCTGCGCCGGGGTGTCGCCGGCCACCAGAACCTGGTTGAAGACCACCTCGTTTCGTATGCGAAACCGGTGAATGGCCAACTGCTCGGCAAATTGCGCCGCCCGCTCGCACATCCCGTCGATCAGCGCCGCTACGCCATCTCTGCCCAGGTACCGGAAGGTCGCCCACAGGTCGACGGCCCGTGCGCGGCGGGACATCTCGGGGACATGCATCATCCCGTCCCGATGGTCGCTGTACTGGATATAGTCGCCGCTGGCCTGCATGGCAGCCACCAGTGAATCCCGCTGCCGGCACAACACAATGCCGCAGTCATAGGGCGTGTTCAGGGTTTTGTGGCCGTCCACGGACCATGAGTCGGCCAACTCGACGCCCTTTGCCAGCGCCTTGCGTGCAGGGGAGGCTTTCACCCACAGGCCGAAAGCGCCGTCCACGTGTACCCAGGCATCATTTTTCTTGGCCGGGTCGCAGATCTCCTCAAACCTATCGAAGGCCCCGGTGTTTACATTGCCCGCCTGCAGGAGCAGCAGGCATCGGTCGTCCAGATCGGGAATCCGGGAGCTATCGATGCGTCCCTGGCTGTCTGCCGGAACGCGCTCGATGCGATCCTTGCCCAGTCCCAGCAAGGCCAGAACCTTGAACACCGAGCTGTGCGCCTGATGGCTGACAATCACGCGGATCGGCGGCGCTCCGAAAAGGCCCTTGGCATTGACGTCCCAATCCAGCCGCCTGAGCAGCGCCTGGCGGGCCGCAGCCAGGCCGCACAGGGTCGCCGTGGAAGAGCCGCTGACGTAGCCGGCAACGGTGCCATCGGGAAGCCCCAGCAGTTCGCACAGCCAGTTCTCGCAGACCTGTTCCAGTTTGCCGACAACTGGCGAAATCACGTAAAGCGCAGGATTCTGGTCCCAGGCATCCGCCATCCATCGGGCGGCCAGGGCGGTGGGAACGACACCGCCGTTGACGAAGCCGAAGTAACGTCCACCGGTCTGAGCCACGGTGGCCGGTGCGCCATAGGCATTAAGCATGTCCAGGATGCCGGCTGCGGATTGGGAACGTTCCGGCAGGGCTTCGTCGAAACGATCCAGGTTTCGGATCGCGCGTTCATCCGGGAAAACCGGCCGTTCGTCAACGGCATCGATATATTCATAAACATATTGTCTGGCCTGATCGAAAAGCCGCTTGTCCTTTAACTCGTCGCGCATTTGTGCGTGTATGTCTGATTTTTTCATTTTTTCACCGACTCCAAATATAGTCGTTTATAGCCAATTCGTCGAATTGGTTTCCACCACTTCATCTGAAAGACACGTTTGAAGTCTCTGCGACGCGAAGGCGTCCGCGTGCCGAGTCGTAATTGCGCAGGATCCGGTTGTGATGCGCAACGATCTGCGCCACCTTCAGGTGTTCATGGTCAAGGGTGCCATGGGCGTCGTTTACAAGGTGTTGAGAAACGTCATGACCCCACGTGAACCAAAACGTTCCTGCATGGTCGGCCGGATGGTGGCGATAGCGATGGCGGTACTCCTCGTCTGTGGCACCCCTTTCACGGTTGCCAGGTCAGCCGAAGACGCCGCCTAATGCCTGTCCGCGACCGGCGAGGCAGCTGTTGCGCCATGTCGACGGGAATTGCTTCGCGATCCGGGAAACGTGGAGATTCGCTTTGCGCTCAGCGACGCGTTCATGGGACTCCGGCGCTATGCAGACGCCGTTGCGGTGCTGCGGGAAGGACTGGAAAACGTTCCGGGTGACGATGCAATCAAAAAGAAGCTGATCCTTGCCGAAAGCTACCTGGAAGAGCAACAGTATATCGAGAAACAGAAGAAAAACGCTGCCGCCGCATCCGGGTCGAAGAATCAGGGCACCCAGATCCGATTGAGCATCATCCAGTGTGAGAAGTTAAAAGGCGATACCGCCATGGCCCCTCAGCCAGATTAAGACCATCCGTATGGTAACCACAAGGATGGCGGCCGTGGCGCCAAGAAAAAAGAGGCTGACCAACCCATACCACAGCCGGGATATGGTGTGCTGCAGTTTACTGAAGAAGCTCAAGGGGCCGCTGGGTTTATCGGGTACGGCGCGGAAGGTCACAATAAAAGAATATGTGCTCAAACCCCATATCAAACTGACTAAAAAGGGAATAATAAATCGATCACCCTGGCCGGCGGCGAAAAAAAGAACGATGGCCACCAGTGCCGCCAGGCTGATCAGCCCAAGCCCCAGCGATGGCAGGCGAAGCACCTGAATGGTCTGTGCTATGCGCTTAAGCGTATCGATCATTTATCGACCAATTGGCCACAATCTACTTCTTGTTGAGCAGCATCACGTCATTGCCAACGACCTCAAGACGGGCATCGAACCGCTGCGCGAGGTATTCAAACGTAAGCTGGCTGTAGAAGCAAATATGCGTCATATCACGAATGTAGTGCCATTGACGGAACGCCTGTTGATTCATCACCAGCTTGGTCATGATACCCAGCCATCCGCCTGGTTTTAACATCTTGAACAATGCGGCAAATTCCCGTTTGGGATCGTGCAGATGCTCTACGACCTCGGTGGCACAGATAAAATCATACTGGTTGTGAAACACGGAAGGATCGTTGTCGTAAATCGGGTCATAAAGATCCACCTGGTGACCGTGGGCTTCCAACAGGATCGACAGGGTCGGACCGGGTCCACAACCGAAATCCAATCCTTTTTGCCTGGCCTCCAGCCGCGCCATGAGCGGCGTACTGAGTCTGGATAGGAATTGGCGATATCCCTGGTCCTGCGGATCGTTTTCATGCAGATCGTAGGTTGCTTTCTCATCTTCGGCGCTCAGCCAATAGCACTGGGGAACAAAGACCAACTTGCAATTCGAACAGTTCAGGTAAGTCCGGTTTTCGTCCTCGTAAAATGGATCGATATCGTCACCGCTGCACAAGGGGCAAGGGGGCGCATCGCTTTTGATTTTCATCGATCTAAAACCTGACTTTAAATCCCTCGTTTCTGGACGGGCACTAACTACCGTTGCAGCGCCTCCTTAATGGCCTTGCCCATGGCCGCAAGCGTGCATGGCTTCTTGATATAGCTGCCGGCGCAGAACTCAGTCGAAGGGCGGCCGGCAGGTCCAGTGATAGGTGACGTCTATTACTTTGCCCCTATTCTGCACTGCTTGCCATCAAAGGCCATGACTGTTAACTTATCCTTTCATCGGCGTGGCCGTTCAGGATTCGTTGCAGCCATGCAAATTCATTCAACCACGCCAAAAAAATAACCAACTACCAACCTATTGAGGTAAATAATATGAAGACACTACGCTTTGGAATCGTTTGGATCATACTACTAACCATGCCGATTGCGGCATGGGCAGGCAGTTACGGAACGTCGAAGAGCGCATCGGGCGCCATGAACACGCAGGACATCGTCGATACGGCCGAGGCGGCAGGTTCATTTAACACCCTGGTTGCGGCTGTACAGGCCGCCGATCTGGAGGCTACGTTAAGAAGCAAGGGACCGTTTACCGTTTTCGCGCCCACCGACGAAGCCTTTGCCAAGCTGCCGCCGGGAACCCTGGAAAACTTGCTCAAACCGGAAAATAAGTCCCAGCTGCAGGCCATCCTGACCTACCATGTGGTATCGGGCAAGGTCATGGCCTCGGACGCCGCCATGCTCACCTCGGCAAAGACAGTCAACGGTCAGAGTTTCCGCATCACCGAATCGGGCAGCGGTTTGATGGTGGACAAGGCGACTGTGATCAAAGCAGATATCCCCGCCAGCAACGGGGTCATTCATGTCATCGACCAGGTCCTTATTCCGGAATAAAACCCTGGTTGAAGGCTCTAGAATGATCGTCCCAAGAGAAGAACCCTTTAGGGGTGGGTGCTTGTAGATAAGGCCCACCCCTTTTTTATGGCCGGAGGCTGGATCAGGTCGGCGGCCAGTGTGCCCTTGAGGCGCACCCGGAATATGCTGATCATTTCATCCCACTGGGTCTCCCGGCTGAATCGGTTCGCCTGGTAAAGTGCCTGGTGGGTCTGGAAAATGTTGTCGGGAACCAAAGGGTGCGACAGGTAGATGGAGATACCAGTGGCTGCACAATCCGACGTGTGACGGGCATAGACCAGGACACGATCCGCCATTAGATCCAGCACGCGGTCGCAGGCGGTTTCCAGTTCGGGTTCGGTAACGGCGGCACGCAAATGGCGCACAAAACCCTGAAGATCATAATATTCCATCTTCAAAAAGCTGGCAAAAGGCTGGGCGGCGGACAAGGCGGCCCGCATGGCCTGCACCACGCCGGCATTTTCAGCGTCTCGAATCAGCTGTTGGGCCAGGACATCCAACGCAGACACCAGCTGGGGCATGGCAGCCGTATCCACCAGGGCCATTCCACCTGAAAATCGGCAGGTCTGTCCAGCACCGTCACCTGAGGGCAAGCTTACCGCCTTTTCATAACTATCGACGTGACTGTCCACCAAAGCCCGCCCAACCTCCCGGACATCGGCTACAGGCGTCTGTTTCAACCTTGCGATCAACTGCTCAACGCGCATTCCGCGAATCTGATATCGGCCCGGCGGCTCGTTCACCAGACGGATCTCGTCTTGGCTGCCCACCAGATAGCGGGTCACATCACTCATGGCGTAGTCCACCTCCACCATGTTGGCCAGACAGGAAAAAAATACCATCAGTTCGAAGCGACGACCATTCAGACCCTGTTTCAGGGCCTGGTGAAAATCGTCCAGAGGCATTTTTTCACCGCTGGTGTCGTCCCTGGACATGGAAACGGTCTTGACCGGCGCCACTGGCCCATAATCACGGGTGTCAAGGACACCCTGGCTATGGGCGAAGATGTAAAAGTACACCTGCTCAGCAGGATAAGCCTCCATAGCCGTGCGCAAAAAGCGCTCCAGGGTGTGGGGGTCCCCCATATTGGCCTCGCCCCACTCTTCCAGCACCGGCGAGGTGATACGACCGATACGCGGATCGGCTTGCAGGTGAACCAGCCGCGTCCGGGACCAGGTTGTATCGTAGGGGCCCAACCATTCGGGATGGCCGTCCACCAGGGCAATCACGTTGACCCTGTCTGAAGAACCCACCGTCTCCATCATGTCCAGGGCGTAGAGGACCTCATTGGCAAGATCATTGTCGCCGTTCATGTAGCAAAGAATGGTCAAACTAGGCGGGGTCGGCTCAGCGAGGTTGTCGCAAAAACCAGCGGCGCCAAATGGTGACAGGAGCAGGCAGAGGGCCAGACATACGATCGGCATGGTGCGGGTTTGCATGGTGACGACCAGGAACGCAAGTTTAACCGGAAGCCGTTAACAGCCCCGACGGTGTAACGGTTAATAGAGCATGGCACCGCGTCCATGTCAACATCACCGAACGGAAACCCATTGACCCAATTTGGGGTTGGTTGCGGCTGAAAACTCGTCCTGGCCAGCCATCATCATTCGCGCGTGTGAGCTGGGCTCGTATAGACACATATGCCGATGGCGTGCGGTTTCCCTAAGCGCTTTATCGGCAGGTTGAATGCGTTCCCAAAAAAAATGATTCGCCGCTTGCCGTTTCTGGTTGGCCGCCATATTCCACCATTAATTATGCTTTGAGTGCGACCCCTTTAAAGACCCTGCGGCATCGGTGCCTCCCATTGCGCCAGAATCCGATCGACCTTGTCCGTGACTATATCGCGCGCATCCCAGCGATCATGCCCCATCATCAACAGCTCATCGTAAGGCGTTTCCACATGCCGGATATGGGCAACGACGGCCAGGCGGACAGCCTCCTCATCGAAGCGCTTGGCCAACGCCGTGCGACCGATCCGGCCGCTGTGCTTGAGGCAGGCATGCTCGGCAATGGCCATCTCGCGCCCGGGAGGGCATCCGGGAAAAAGCTCGCACACCCGCAGGGCAAAAAGCGCTGTATATTCACGATCCAGGCGTTCCCGGCGGATTGCTGCGCGCGCCCGTCTTCTCTCCCTGGCCTCGCTGTCCGCCAGGCAATCCTTTTCAGCCTGTTCCAGCGCCAGCGTCTCCACCAGCAATCCCTGCCGTTCGTATCGCTTTCGGGCTCGCGCCCATTTTAAGACGACCGCGGCCAATGTCGCATATTTTCGGGCACGCCGGGTAAGTGCCGTGTCTCCTGAAGGCAAGAAGACGAGATGGTCCAGGTCGGCACAAGTCAGGCACAGGGCGCCTTTTTCTCCAGCCAGCGTGATCCATGCGCCGCGCCCCAAATTCTCATTGCACTCGCCGCAGGTGGCGTCCGAAGCCGAAATAAATACTTTTAAGTCTTCTTTTTTCTTCATTTTGACCATGTGTTCATGAAAGGTTTCCGCCTGCTGGGCCAACAACAGGGAGCGGCCATGAAGCTACGATAGTTTAAAAAAAGCATCGCCCAGCGGACAAGGCTTTCTATGATTAATGAAATAATAGGAAACTGAAAAGGAGGCACCAGATGAAAAAATATCCATTTTCTGGGTCTCGGTCAAGGAATTTCAGGAGCAGGAAAGTGGGCAAGACGGTCGAATGGATAAGGGGGTCTGGCGTTCGTTGGCCGGTAAACGCGCGCTTTTGCAGAACTGTTGTTTGGTAATGGATGCATGTTTCCTTCGCATCGGGGTTGCCCGCCATGCGCGCACAGTCATGTAACGGTAAGGCTGGCTTTTATTGTGTCAACCAAAAGCCGGAATCGGTGCTACTTATCAGACCGGTGCTAATTTACCATCCGAGCGGCCACTTTTAAATGCTGGGTCCTTGATCCCTTGGCGGCCATCTGTTATTTCACGGTCAATTAAATGCCATCGTATTTACGAACAGGCGTACTTAGCGCCATCGGGACAGGGTAGCCAAGACAGCGAACATGAATCCAACCGACAACCTCGACGCCGGTGAAATCGCCCGTTTTTCGGCCATGGCCGACATCTGGTGGGATCGCAACGGCGAATTCAGGGCCCTGCACGACATCAACCCGATACGTCTGGCTTATGTGCGCGACCGGACCGAGCTGGCGGCAAAGCAGGTATTGGATGTGGGCTGCGGCGGCGGCCTGCTGTCCGAAGCACTGGCCTCGTGCGGGGCGCGTGTGACCGGCATCGACATGGCCGTCGCGTCGCTGGCCGTCGCCCGCACGCACATGAAAGACAGCGGCCTGGTCATCGACTACCGGCAGACCATGGCCGAAGCACTGGCAGAAGAAAGCCCGGACCGATACGACGTGGTCGTCTGCATGGAACTGCTGGAACACGTCCCCCGGCCGGCATCCATACTCGAGGCTTGCGCCCGCTTGGTACGACCCGGTGGGGATCTCTTTTTCGCCACGGTAAACCGCACCTGGTTGTCATGGCTGCTGGTGATCGTGGTTGCAGAGCGTGTAATGGGCATCGTCAGAAAAGGTACCCATGAATACAGGAAGCTGGTAAAACCTGAAGAATTGATACAATGGGGGGCCGATGCCGGTCTAAGCCTTGAGCATTTGTCCGGCCTGCGCTACATCCCCTTCGGCGGGCACGCAGCCCTGTGCCGCAGCACAGGCATGAATTATTTGATGCACTTCAGAAAGGATTTTAATGGCTCTCTGGAACAATCCCCGCTGGTTTGACGATAAAAAGCGGCAGGAGCAGCTTGACGACCACATTCGCACCACCGGTAAAGCCCGGTTCGGCATTCGCGAGTTCGAAGAGGAAAAGAAAGTGGATGCGGTACGCATCCACTTCAACCGGGTGGCCCCCAAATACGATTTCATGAACTCACTGCTCAGCTTCGGCATTCAGCATGCGTGGAAACGCGCCGCCGTGCGCATGCTCGGCGTTCGGCGAGGAGACAAGGTGCTGGATGTGTGCGGCGGCACCGGAGACCTGGCTATCCTGGCGGCCCGGCGCACGGGCCCGACGGGTCAGGTGACGATTTACGACATCAACTATGCCATGATTCAGGCCGGCCGCCACAAGATCGATCCCTTCCCCACACGCGCCCACATCGGCTACGTTCAGGGAGACGCCGAGCGCATCACCTTTCCCGACCACACCTTTGACTGTGCCATGGTGGGCTTCGGCATTCGCAACCTCACCCACCTGAAACAGGGCTTTTCCGAGATGGTGCGGGTGCTCAAACCCGGCGGGCGTTTCCTGTGCCTGGAATTCTCACAACCCACCAATCCCGTGTTCCGCAGCCTCTATGATTTCTACTCGTTCAACATCATGCCCGCCCTGGGCCAGTTGCTGGCAGGCTCTGCCGAATCCTATGCCTGCCTGCCCGAAACGATCCGCATGTTCCCCCTGCCCGACGAGTTGGCAGATATGCTGGCGTCGGTCGGCTTGCGCGACGTGCGCTGGAGGGGGATGACCAATGGAATCAGTGTGGCGCATGTGGGTGTTAAGGAATAGTGCGAACGGGCATCTTGCGGCCCATATCGGCGTTCTCGTGTTTTGGCAATCCTCAACGTAGCGCTGCTGCGCCTGCGGTTTCCAAAACCCTGCGGCCTTGATCTGAACCACAAGCTACCCATTCTTCAGACAAAGGCTGCTTCCGTTTTATATTGGAATTCAGATCAACACAGATATGGACTCCAAGATGCCATTGATCTTTCAGAAGATCACCAAGCGGAAAAAAACGACAACAAACACACTCAAAGGAAAATGACTGGCCTTGTTAAACAGATCCATGGCCTGTAAGCGGTCGTTGGCCTCCACCAGTCGCAAAACCGGCAGCAGCAGCAACCAGACACCTGATCCAGCCAGGGCCAGCAGATGAATCATCCCGAAGGTGAGCGGGGAGATCCACACCAGCAGAAAAGTTAAGAAGAAGGCCGCCACCAGGCAGGCTAGGGCCAGCATGCCGGCCCGCGCCAGTCCCAGTTTTACAGGGATGGTCTTGGCCTTGAAGCGGCGGTCCTCCTCGATGTCGGTCCAGTCGTTGGGAATGTTCTGCCCGCCGATCTCCCAGAAAAAAATCCAGCCGGACAGGACGATCAGAAAGATGATCGACGGCTGGGGATTGACGGCATAAACGGCGGCCACGGCACCTAACGATTTGACGATGCCGTTGATCAGCGCACGCATGGGCGTCACCCGCAGCAGGAGACAGTAGATGGCCTCCAGCAGACCGCCGGCAAGGAAGATATAAAAGCATACCGGATTGAGCAGCCAGGCCCCAACCATGGCCACCAGGGCCCATCCCCCGGCCCACAGGACGCCCTCGGGCAGGGTCAGCACCCCCTTGGCCAGCGGGTGACGAACCAGCACGCCGTCAAGATAATCCTCGCCGTCCCCGTATCCGCCCACACGGACCTTCTCTCTGTCCGTGCGATAGTCCACCAGATCGTTGAGGGCGTAAACAGCCGTGTACCCGGCAAAGACGGTGATCGCCCCCAGAAGCGTGGTGACGAGCGCGGGAAAGTGGCCCAGGCACAACAGCGCCGCCAGCGCCGGCGTAGCGATATCGATAACCCCGTGGGGGGTGCGGGACAGGGCCAAAAACAGCTTCAGTCGTGGATGGGTCAAGATGGCATCATCGTTCATGTGCGTCGCAATGCGGCTTCGAATGGGTTGATGGGTTAGCGGACAATCTCGGGTATCAGGATCGGAGTAACTTGTCAGAATCGCGATGATTTGTCAATTTGAACCCTCCCCGCCGCCCCGATAAGCGGGATCTTTGCTTCGCTTCGACAAGCGGCGAGGAATGCGCTCGCTATCGCGGTTCAAGGAAGTCCCATTTTTCTGTACTCCGATTTCTTGGGCGAGTCCTTCTGTTATGCCGTTTAATTCCTCAATCTGCATCTGTACCTGAAACCATGGAAGTGTTAGAGGGATATCCATCTGCCGGTTAAAGCAGCCCCATCTTTGCGGTCAGAAATTCGGCGCAAACATAAGCAGAGAGAACCGCCTTGATCCGAAACTTGTCACTTTACGCCGTTACGGTGTTCATCTGGGGATCGACCTGGCTGGGGATCAAATTCCAACTGGGCGAGGTGGATCCACTGGTGTCCGTTATCTACCGGTTCTGCCTGGCGTCGGCCCTGCTGTTCGCCTGGTGCCGTCTGCGCAGCCTGAGCATGCGATTTACCATACGCGACCACCTGTTCATCGCCCTCCAGGGCACCTGCCTGTTTGCGGTCAACTACTGGCTGTTCTACCTGGCCGAGGTGCACCTGACCAGCGGCATCGTCGCGGTGATGTTTTCCACCATCGTCTTCTGGAACATCCTCAACGCGCGCCTCTTTCTGAAAACCCCGGTGCGGGTCAACGTGATCGGCGGCGCGGTCCTGGGCATCGTGGGTATCGGTCTGGTGTTCTGGCCCGAACTGTCCGGCTTCAGCCTGGCCGACGACGGCTTCAGGGGGTTCATGCTGAGCATGGCCGCCACCCTTTTGGCCTCTTTCGGCAACATCCTCTCCGCCCGCAACCAGCGGCACGGCCTGCCGGTGGTCCAGACCAATGCTTTTGGCATGGCCTACGGGACGCTGCTCATGCTGTCAGCCGCCTTGATCGCGGGAAAGCCCTTTTCCATCGATCCATCCGCACCCTATATCATCTCTCTGCTCTACCTGGCCCTTTTCGGCTCCGTGATCGCCTTCGGCTGCTATCTGACGCTGGTGGGAAAAATCGGTGCGGATCGGGCATCTTACGCCACCTTGTTGTTTCCCATCATTGCCCTGGTCATCTCCACCGTGTTCGAGGGTTATCAATGGTCGCTTCCCGCAGTGGCGGGTGTGGCCATCATCCTTGCCGGCAATGCCCTGTCCCTTGCAAAAATCGATCTGCCTGCCAACCGCTCGCGGCTGCCGATGAACACGGACCGACACCCGCAGGAAGGGGTTTAGCCGATCGCGGACGGAAACCACGCCGTCAACTCGCCTGTCGCTGGATTCTCTGGTTCGGAATTCTGTCGACTTTAATCCGCGTATGATCTTGCGTCATCCGTCATCAAATATTGTAAAGGTAGTGGCAAACCCGGCACCCTTCTGAGGCAGGCGGCATGGCATCCCGTGCCGATGTAAAGGTCTCTTCGAGTTTGATGAAGAAAATCAACTTGTCGTGCGCTGTATTAATGCAACGAAACCAAGTGGATTACACATCCAATGAACCTGTCCAGGATTAAATGAGTGAGCAGAATTTCGCATTTGTTGAGATTGCATAGTACGGGTTTTTCCCCCTTATAACCCTCCTATTCGTCCCGTCTTGTAGGATACACTCACCGGATAGTAACTTTGTAGCCATGTTTCTGTATCTTATCTGACCATTGTCGTCGCGGAATGCAATCTTGCGAAGCCAATTGACGTACTGCATCCAATCTGAAATTCAGCGCATTTTCGAGAATAGCTATATTTAATAAGGTGGTTTGATGATAACCTTGCCATTGGTTTCGTATAGGATCGAAACCAAATACGTTATTCAGGAGTAATGATGAAGACATTTTCAATAGAAGCGATTAATCAAGCCATTGGCGGGACGCTTACCGGGAATCCGGCGGTCCTGATCACCGGCGTAGAACAAGTCTCCGAGGCGACGGAAAACCAGCTGACGTTCATCGGCCAGAAGAAATACGTCAAGCAATGGCACGAATCTAGTGCATTGGCTGCAATCGTCCCGGATAGTTTGAATATCGAAACGGGACGGGGCCGCGCGCTTACAAGTGTTGCCGACGCCGATCTGGCGTTGGCCCAAGTCCTTAACATGTTTGCGCCGGAGCCTCCCAAATGTGAGGCCGGCATACATTCAACCGCGGTGATCGATTCGACCGCCGTTATCGGCGCGGCGGCTGCAATCGGAGCCGGCTGCTATATCGGGCCCGGTGTTGTTATCGGACCCGGCACCAGGCTTTATCCCAATGTTACCGTACTGGATGGCACCCGCATCGGCAGTCAAACGGTTATTTGGTCCGGTGCGGTCATACGTGAACGCTGCCGTATCGGCAACGACTGTATCATCCATCCGAATGTAACCATCGGTGCAGACGGCTTTGGTTATCGCCCGTCACCCGGTGGCCGAGGCTTGGTCAAGATCCCCCAGATCGGTACCGTCGAAATTGGGGACGGCGTCGAGATTGGCGCAGGCAGTTGTGTTGACCGGGGTAAGTTCAGTGCCACGTCGATTGGCGACGGTACGAAAATAGACAACCTCGTTCAAATTGCCCACAATTGCCGGCTGGGCCGATCCTGTGTGATGGCCGGACAGTCCGGCTTGTCTGGATCCGTGACTTTAGGTGATGGCGTTATTATGGGAGGCCGTGCAATGGTCAGCGATCATGTGACTGTTGGCGCCGGGGTTAGAATTGGTGGGAACGCCGGCGTCGTCAGTGATGTGGCACCGGGGAAAACCCTTTCAGGGTTTCCTGCCGCCGACCATCGACGGACGTTGCGGTTATGGGCGGCACAAAAACTACTTCCTGATCTCGTTAAATATATAACAAAAAAAGGATTTAAAAACAAACAATAGCAGACCGAAACCGACCATTGGCAGAATCGTTTTAAACGACGCATCGATCGATCCGCTTTGAACCGCGATAACGAGCGAACTCCCCGTCGCTTGCGGCGGGGAGGGTTCAATCTTGCCGGATCCATCATGGTTTCGGATTGCACGCCCCGTCGAGGTCACGAACGCAGTTGCTGCACATCGATGCCGTAGCGTTTGATGATTTTCTGGAGGGACTGGCGCTTCATTCCGCTGAGCTGTGCGGCCGCCGAGACGTTGCCTGCGGTCCTGCCGAGCAACCGGTTCAGGTACGCCTGGGTAAATGATTCGATGGCCTTGTCCTGTTAGCGGGCCACCCGATCCAAAAAATGAGCGACCAGAAGGGGGATGTCTTCACGGATGGTATCGAGGGAAGGCAGGGTCAGTTGACCGTAATCAAGCTGCGGCGTCCCCGCCGACTGAGTTTGTGGATCGCCCGGGCGGCAATCTCTTTTCCCGTCCCGGTCTCCCCGAGGATAAGCACCGTTACGTCTGATTGGGCCAGCATATTGATTTTATCAAAGATCGCCCGCATGGTAAGACTCTGGCCCACCATGCTGCCAAAGGTTTCCTTGCGGGCGATCGCTTCGGTCAGGCGGGCATTTTCCCGCACCAGCCGGTTCAACTCGAGGCCTTTTCTGAGCAGGTGAATCAGCCGCGCCTCATCCAAGGGCTTCTGGATTAAATCGTATGCCCCTTTTTTTATGGCCGCCACGGCTTTTTCGATCGTGCCGTGTGCGGTCATGATGATGACGGTTCCCGCAGGATCCCGGGATTTGATTCGTTCAAGCAGCGTGAAACCATCCATTTGCGGCATAAGGACATCGGCCAGGACGACATCAACATTCGTTTTTGACAGGATGTCAATCGCCTGAACACCGTTTTCGGCTGTCAGGACCCGGCAATCGATTTCCATAGAGAGGGTTCGCCGGAGCCCGTGAACCAAATCGGTTTCATCATCTACCACCAGTATCGTGTCATCTGCCATGACGCATCTCCCGTGCTGACGCTGCTACCGAAAGCGAAACACACCAACCAAAGCCTCCGGGTCACACCAAACCCGGATCTCCACCGGTATCATCCAATAACTGACAGGATTTTTCAACTGCCTGGTCCGCTTTCCACGCCAGAGGAACAAAGGCGTCAGGGATGCCAAAAATCCAAAGGAAATTAAGGGAAAAAGTCGCGAGCGCGTATGGTGGGAAGGGGTGAAGCCTATCCCGGGAAAGGGAATGGGGGGCCTTAAAGGGCAATATCACGACTAACTGCCGGTGACTCGCTCAAGGGTCTCCTGCTTGGTTTTACAGTCGATACAATAGCTGGTGACCGGTCTGGCGTTCAGGCGGGCCATCGCAATGGGTTCCTCGCAACCTTCGCAGATCCCATAAGTCCCTTCATCAATGGCTTCAAGGCGCTTTTTGATCTTAGCGATCAACCGACTCTCTCTGCCCCGAATGCGCAGTTGATTGTTGCGGGCCTCCTCTTCAGTGGCCCGGTCCAGCGGGTCGGCTTCATTGGTGTTGACTGAACCGATCAGTTCCACCACGGCAATTCCGGCCTTTGCCAGCAGCACATCAAGCTCATCCTGCAGCATATTTTTAAAATGGTCGAGATCTTTCTTATTCATGAATTCATCCTGATGAAAGGCGTTTACACCAATTTAAAACAGCACTCAAACACATGTATCGATGATGCGTCGGGCCAGAAAATAACATCGAAAGCAAAAGAATCAATAGGCAAAGCATAAACTAAGATCGTCCGATCGATCGCGGCGATGGTGAACGAGACCGGTTATGGGTTGCACCGGGAGGTCGATATCCGTTAAGATTATTTTTTAAGTCCCTGATCAGGATTGGGCATGAAAGGCGCTGACGGTAAATTTACCCCACCCTTTTGGCCAAACAACGGTGTTGTCCCCCACACCCCGCAATGGCGAGTGTCGAACTGCGCGATAGCCCGCCTGTTGGCAATTCACCGCCGGGCTCTCGGAAGAGCAATAGCGGTGGCCATGGAAATCCGCCGTGGAATAGACGAACTGACGCCATTGATGGCGGCGCTGTGCAGCCGGACCTGCCGCTTTTGCCCTGAACCCTGCTGCATCGGCAACACGGTGTGGATCGATTTTCGGGATCTGCTGTTTCTCCATCTGCTCGAAGAACCCATTCCTCCCTGTCAGGCAACATCAGATCCCGGAGATGCATGTCCGTTTTTGAGCCACCACGGATGTCGCCTGCCGCCGCGCACCCGGCCGTGGATGTGCATCCAGTACATCTGCCCGACCCAGCGGGCCGTTCTGAACAGAAGGGGGCGGCCCACAGCGGCCGCTCTGCTTGGTAAAATTGAAGGAATCGAGAAGAAACGCGTCAGGATGGAAGTGGAAGTCGTGCGGCGGATCAAGCGGAGGAGGCGAACATCGCCATCATCTTCTCCTGCATCTTCCGGGTGACCACCATGCGGTCGTGGCCCTCCTTCAGCCGCTGGCCCAGCAATTTTCCGGCCTCGACGGCGGCGACCATGACCTTGGGCTGCTTGGCCACATCCGGGATCATCTCGGGGGTGATCGTGACGCCCTGGCCGTGAATCATGCTGGGAATGCCCACCTGGCAGGTTTCTCCGTATCCACAACTGTAACAGGAGGCGGCGCCCTGTCCCGTTACTTTGGCCACGGTCTCGATGAAGTTGTAAAGGAAGAACTTTTCCAGTTCGTCTGCCGGAAACCGTCCGCTGGTGCCACCCACCCCCACGGCCACGGCCAGCTTGCCCCACAGGATGTCGCCGGTCTGATGGCGGAACTGAAACCAGCGTTCCAGCAGCGCATGGGTGGTGGCATTGAGGGTGGCGTAGTAGTTGGGCGCGCCGAACACATAGGCGTCTGCCGCCACGATTTTCTCGCGCAGGGGCGTCAGGTCATCTTCCACCTTGCAGACATTGTCCTTCACACACCCCAGGCAGGCGATGCACCCGGAGATGGATTTTTTCCGCAGTGAGACCAACTCATAGTCCACACCGGTGTTCTCCAGCACCGTCTGGACTAGTTTGTACACACCGGATTGACTATCTTTACGGGGACTTCCGGATATGCCTAGAATCTTCATACGGGTTCCTTTCTGTATCTATCAGTGGGCGAATGAATCGTTGAGCTTTAGGCATGCTATACTTGATCTGCTATCAATAAAGATCCTGGATCCCGGCTTCCGCCGGGATGACGACCGTTGTAAGGATTGCTAAAGCATCAATAGTAAGATGATGGTTGCTCATAAATGGTAGGTTCCGGTTCAGGCCAAGGCCGCAGCATCTTTGAGACCGCAGGCGTAGCGGCGCTACGTCGAGGATTGAAATGTGAGCCCAACGCCGATATTGGTCGAAATGGGGCGTTTTGAAGCTGGCACTCAGGAGGCATATATGGAGCACTTCCTCACATTCATGGCCGCCTCCTGCAGCGCTTCGGCAAAGGTGGGGTGGCCATGGATGGTGCGGGAGATGTCTTCCGAGCTGGCGCCGAACTCCAGCGCCAGCACACACTCGGCGATCATGTCCGCCGCCCGGGGGCCGATGATGTGGACGCCCAGGATCCGGTCGGTCTTGCCGTGGGAGATGAGTTTGACAAACCCGTCGGTTTCACCCA
>Ga0272441_10007170_pt1 | contig 18244 bp, 15 predicted proteins | sample SSMProp6N_FD_193582 | JGI IMG/M metagenome (GOLD analysis project Ga0272441, IMG submission 193582) | Marine sediment archaeal communities from Little Sippewissett salt marsh, Falmouth, MA, United States - SSM-Prop-6N | ecosystem: Environmental > Aquatic > Marine > Wetlands > Sediment ... | reverse complement strand
CTGAATGCAATTCCGAATCTCAACATAGTCTAGCATTCAGGCGGAGAACGGAGCAAACACAGGCGAGCGCGGTTTTGTGGACCGCGACAAGAGAGACGGTATGGAGCCTAGGGGATTCGAACTTGATTGCTACCTAACCTCAAGCAACTCTGTGATCGAGGTACTCAACCCCGGATTAATCAGAGTTTCAAAGTCGTCCAGGATGGGGTACCAGACGGCCGATTCCAGCCCCGAACGAGTTAGGGCAGCGCGTCGAATTCCCGCCGGTGAAGCAGGCTGGCTCCGAGCAATCCAGCTAGCCCACCTAGCACAGTTCCCAACGCGAGCATCAGCATGCCCACTCCGAGGATCCTGAGCCCGCTGGCCAATCCGCCTAACAGCGAGAAGGCGGCGCTTGAGAGCGCAATCTGGTGGAACAGATACAACACAGCTAGAAGAAGAAGACCTGACAGCAGACCAATCAACACTCCGAGGGCAATAATCAGCGAGATCAGGGCTCTCTCCGAAACTCCTGACAGCCGCAGCATACGAACTTCTCCCGAGAACGTCGCCAACAGCTCCCGATATCCCCGCCGAGAACAAAACAGGCTCGCCACGATGGTAGCCACCAGAAGCACGAGCAGAGAGATCCGAACCAAGAGAGAGACGATAGGCCCCTCAACCTCACGCTCGGTGGAGATCTCGACAACGTTGGTAACTCCTTCTATCGCTGCTAGCTCACTAGCGAGGGCGGCTGCCATCGCTGGGTCCGACGGTGTAACGACAAACACCCCACCGGAAGCCGCCTCATCAAGCTCCTGCGCAAATTGGAAACGCAACGCGGCGACATCCTCACGCTCACGCCACTCGAGGAACCACTCATCAATGGTTGCCGATGAAAGCCGCGGCGACAAGAAAACTTGGATTTCCTCGATCGGCTGACCCTCTGTGCTAGGCGCCGCGTCGCCCGGAATAATCATGAAGAAGCAGGCAATCGAAGCCAAGAACAGAAAGAGCAGAAAGCCGGATAGCACGAAGTAGATTGCGCTCTTCGTCCGGACAGCTCCCAATAGCTCTCGGAACAGGAACCACCGCATATTCATGCTCCTTTCACCATCCCATCAACCAGGCGGATACGTCGCGAGGCCTGCAACCCAGCAGGAACCGGACCACGAGTGGCCACCAGGATCGAGAGATGCCCAGTATTCATTCGGCAAAGAAGTCGGGCAATCTCTGTCTTCTCATCCTCGGCCAGGCCTTCGAACGGCTCGTCAATCAGCAACAACAAGGGATCGTGGCAGATCGCTAGCGCGATTCCCAATCGAACGCGGTCGATTGATGACAACTCAAGGGCATCCGTACGTTGCTGACGGATCAAGCTCGTTGTCTCAAGTGCGTACAGCACCTTTTCCTCAGCCTGTTCTCGATAATTGCCCATTGCGCGCAGCTTGAAGGCCACGTTGTCATGGACCGTCCTAGGGAGAGGCACGAACCCTTGCGGATACACGCCGATTTTCTGTCGCAGAGCGAGCACTTTGTTGGCTCCCAGCCTGGCAACATTCCGTCCGTGCACAAGAATTTGCCCTCGTTGCGGCGAAATTTGTGCGCCGAGAAGTCCGAGAAGGAGGGACTTCCCCGACGTGGCCGAACCCAAAATGACCATCAATTCGCCCTGATCAACTCGCAGATGTATGTCGTCCAGAACCTTGACACCGTCTTCGGTTGAGAAGTGCAGCTCGGATACTTGAATCATGATGGACATCGCCCCACAGCAAATCGATCCTTCCCAGCCATGTCACGCTCGATACTGACGCCGACGAGTCCAATATTTTCCAACATCTTCTTCACACGAGGGCCTTGGTCATGTCCGATTTCTAGCAGAACCACACCGTTAGGCTGAAGGTACTCTCGGAGTTGAGCGGCGATCGCGTGCACCTTCTCTAATCCGTCACTTCCCCCGTCCAAGGCAACAGTCGGCTCGTGTTCGCGGACTTCCCTGGGCAATTGGGCAAGCTCATCACTTCGAATGTACGGAGGATTGGATGCGATGAAATCGAACTTCCCATCAACGTGAGCGAACCAGTTGGACTCGAGGAACTCAATCCGATCTCCGACCTCATTCAGAGTCGCGTTTTCACGTGCCATCTGCAATGCAGCTAGCGAGACATCGACAGCTGTCACTTGCGCAAGGGGGAGATACCGTGCCATACATACGGCAATTACACCCGTTCCCGTTCCCAGATCGAGGCATCGAATCTCCCGATCCCGAGGGGCACGCTTGATGACCTGATCCAGCAACTCCTCGGTCTCAGCTCGCGGAATCAATGCTTCACGAGCGACCCGAAACCGGAGACCGTAGAATCCGACCTCGCCGACCACATGTTGTAGCGGGGTTCCTGAATGCCGCTGCTTCACGACTCCTCGATAACGCGTTCGTTCGTCGGAGCTAAGGGGCTTGTCGGGAGCCAAATAGAGATACAAACGATCAACGTCAAGCGCATGTGCAAGCAGAATTTCCGCTTCCAGACGCGGTTGCACAATCCCCGCGTCCTCGAAATAGCCACGGGTCCAGTTTAGAACCTCTCGGATGGTCCATTCGGTAGTCAGTATAGTCCCCCCCACACATGAGGGCCGAGAGCCCTCATTCGCTGATTACAATAGCGAAATCTTGTAGTGAATACAAGCGCTACGTATAATAGGATATCTGAGGAAAACAAGCAGAAGTCCCCAAGCGGATTTCTGCTCGTGGCCAAAGGACGGTGGCGGGCATGTTGTCATTCCTGTTGTTTCTCTTATCCCTTACCTTCACCGGCGCTGCCATCTCAGTTGCCTATCAGCTTGTTCCTGCATACGGATCCGTATCCATTTTCTGGTCCAATGCGGTTCTCGGGGGACTATCTGGTGGCGTGTTGGCAGTAGCCGTCTACTTCGTCTGGAGACGACTTTCCCCCGCGTTTGAGGGGGAAGGGGTGGAACACCGATTGCTGAATGGCCTACTGGTCGCACTGGGAGGAACAGCCATTGGTGTTGTGTTCTACTACGGCATCTCGCTGGCGTTCCCCGCGTCCATCGGCGCGGGAATTTTCCAAGGCTCGTTTCTGATTGGCGGCTGCGTGCTCGGCCTACGGATCGGGTTTCAGATCAATACTCCAGTCGCAAAACCCCGCGAGAACAGCAAGTCACGTGCACTCGGAGGGACTGCGCCCAAGAAGATTCTTGATACCAGCATCATCATCGATGGCCGAATCGGCAGTCTTCTCGCCACTGGATTCGTAGAAGGAGAGATTCTCGTCCCCGAGTTCGTGCTGAGTGAGCTACAGAACATCGCCGATTCCTCCAACAGCTTGCGCAGACGCAAGGGCCGCAGGGGGCTCGATATGTTAAATCAGCTCATGCAGGACGAGAACGTTCCCATCCGCGTGACAACCAGAGACTATCCAACGATCCGCGAAGTGGACCGCAAGTTGATTCATCTCGCCAAAGACGAATCGGCTGTCCTGATCACAACGGACTACAATCTCAACCGTGTCGCCCAGGTTGAGGGCGTCTCCATTCTCAATGTCAATGAGCTCTCCAATGCCGTCAAGCCCCGTTTCATCCCAGGCGAGGACATCTCCGTAGAAATCATCGACCGCGGAGAAGAGATCAACCAAGGGGTTGGCTACTTGGATGACGGAACCATGGTCGTGGTTGAGAATGGCCGCCGCCACATTGGCAGAACCATCAAGGCCGTTGTGAAAAGCACACTGCAAACCGATGCCGGACGTATGTTGTTTGTCGAGCCGGCCAGCGAGCACTCACGATGCGAACGCTGAAAAAGGATGGAGAAATGAACAAACGATGCCGTGCCATCGCCGGAATCGCCATGAGCGTTGGCCTATTGGCTGTCGCTGGATGCGGATTCTTTGGCGGGAATGAGGTCGAGTACACCTATTGGGAGCCAACACTCAGCCCGGACGGAACGACAATCGTCTACGAATCTGTTGCTGAGTCAAGTTTAGAGTTGTTCGCATTAGATTTGGAGACGAATATCGAGCGACAGCTGACAGACAACGAAAGCGCGGATTGGTCCCCGGATTGGTCGCCAGATGGTGCCCGCATTGCGTTTGCATCGAGCCGTGATGAGAACGTTGACATCTACGTGCTTGACGTAGCCACTCTTGATGTCGTCCGTCTCACCACACACGCGGCAAGTGACATCAATCCCAACTGGGGTGCCGATGGGAACATCTACTTCAACTCCGATCGTACCGACACATGGGAGGCCTATGTCATTGATCCGGAGACCCTCATCTTGAGAAAACTCACGTCACTGCAAACATCGACGCCATGACCATAAGCGCTGTGATCCTCGCAGCCGGACGCGGGGATCGAATGCAGACCGAGAGGAACAAGATCCTGCTTCCCGTTCTCGGGCAAGCACTGATTTGTCATGCCGTCAGCGCATTCGTCCAAGTACCCGAACTTGTGGAGCTCATTCTCGTTACGCATTCCGATGAAGTAGAGACTGTGCGACAATGGGTTCATCCAATCGCTCCTGATTGCGTTTTTGTGGTTGGCGGAGCCACCAGGCGAGACTCATCCTTGGCCGGTGTCCGCGCCGCTACCGGTGACTTCGTACTGATCCACGACGGAGCGCGCCCGTTCCCGTCCCCGAGCCTCATTCGAAGCGTTGTGGCAGCCACACAGCGTTGGAGTGCCGTCGTCCCTGTTGTACCCAGCACCGATTTGTTGTACCGCGTCAGCGCTGCCGGATGCATCAAGCAGGCGTCCGACCTGAAAGAGGAACCCCTGGTCCGAGCGCAGACGCCGCAGGGATTCCGACGCGACCTCATTCTCCACTGCTTGGAGGCTGCACCACAGCAGATTCGAGATGATGCTACCGCCGTTCTACTGGCTGGCGAGTCCGTTCTCACCGTTCCCGGTGATCCCGCCAATATCAAGATCACGCACACCGCCGATCTTGCCCTGGCCGAGGCAATTGCAGCGTCCCGGTAACGCGACGGCCTGGGCAACTCCGTTGCCACAGGTTCCTCATCCGGCTAGAATGCGCTATTCACTTCGCCAAGGAGGCTGGTATGATTCGAACTAAGAATTTGTGGTTGGTATTGGGACTCGTTGCAAGCCTGTCGCTCGTCGCGACGGCCGATGTCGTTGCTCCGTGGATTGACATGTATATGGCAGGGGGCACGGCAGTTTGGCTCTTCAACAATACCACCGAGGAAACGGCAGACATTTTGCACGTGGAATTTGAACAAGAAGTGACCATTACCCATTACATCGCGTTTGGTGGCGGGATGGTGTGCACGGGGGCTCTGACCGGCACGACGTTCGATTTCGCCGGCGAATTGATCAAGAAAGGAACGCTTCAGATCGATCTTCCTCTTGGAGCGGTCCCCTCGCTCGCTCAGTGGCTCAAGATGGATGAACTTGGGAACACGACTCCGATCGGTTCGCCATTCTTCACGTCACTCACCGTCTTGGGTCGTCTGTTCGGTATCGGAATCGTTGCCCTGCGCGAATCCGATCCAGCAGCACTAGGCGCAGCATTTGAACAGTTCTTCGCAGACAATGCCGCCTATTTGGCTGGCCTGTCCGAGTCGCTCGGCATGTCGCTTGCCGACTCGTTGATGCCCATCATCATGGCTTCCCCTGCTGACGGTATCACGAACTTCTTCAACACGATCATGGGAATGCTGGGACTGACCGAACTTTCCGCGGTCGTAACAGGCGACGTCAATTGGGGCGCGCTGTTCGTTGCACTGGGTATGTAATACTCGCTAACGCAAGTAGTAATGACAACGAGAGAAGGGCTTCGGCCCTTCTCTTTTTTTGCAGAGAGAATGTGCTAGGCGTGCTTCAGTAGACTGGAAACAGTCACTGGATCGAGCGGATAGCAGGTGGCTTGATGGCCAACGGCATGTGACACCGCGCTCGCAACTGCCGCATGCGCAGCCATCAAAGGCACCTCGCCAATGCCCTTGGCACCAAAGGGGCCGGCTGGGAATTCTGCCTCGACAAAGTCAACGCCCATGTTGAGGGGCACATCGCGAATCGTCGGCACACGATACGTCGTCAACCCATTCACGATCAGGAACCCATCTCGCTGCGGAATATCTTCCATCAAGGCAAACCCAACCCCTTGGGCGACACCGCCCTGCACCTGGCCAGTGGCCAGCGTGCGATTCAAAATGCGCCCCGAATCATGCACCGCGACGAAATCAATGACGTCTGTCTCACCAGTCGCCGTATCCACCTCGACTTCGGCAATATGACATGCGTAGGCATACACTGGATAGACGTCGCCTAGTCCCGTCTTGGGATCCCAAGACACAGGCTCTGTCTTAGCCCAGCCTTCAACCGCAGGATCAAGGTTGTTGATCCAGAACAGGTTGGCAATTTCATCCCATCGTTCGCGTATTTCTGAAGAAGGAATGTTATGCACCGCCGCCACTTCTTCGACACGACGGCGCAGTTTCTTGGCAGCATTGAGCACAGCCAGTCCCGACATCATGGTGCCTCGGGAAGCCACGGTCGGCCCAGAATCGGGCACACGAGACGTGTCTACAGGCGCCAATTGGATTCTATCGATCGGAATATCTAGCTCTTCCGCAGCAATTTGCAGCAGCGATGTCGTGAGGCCTTGCCCCATTTCTACAGTTCCAACGGCAGCAGACACTGAGCCGTCTGCCTCTAGCTTCATGGTCGCGCCGGCCTTGTCCAGGAACGGCGCCTTGCCACCCAATCCCACGCCATACAGAGTGCAGGAAATGCCAAGTCCTCGTTTGACACCGTCATGTTCGGCGTTGAAGGCAGCCACTGCATCGAGTCGCCGAGGCCACTCGATCATCTCTGTGGCTCGGTCGAGCGACTCAGCCATTCCGACACTGTTCTCAAGCACCTGCTCGGTTGACGATCGATCACCCTCCACCAGCACGTTGCGGCGGCGGATCTCAGCGCGATCCAGGCCGAGCTTCTCTGCCAGTCGATCCATCTGCGCTTCATGCGGGAAGATGACTTGAGGGCTACCGAATCCTCGGAACGCGCCATTGGGAACAGTGTTTGTGGCCACTGATTTGGCATTAACTCTCACATGAGGAATGCGATATGGTCCTGCCACAGTGCACAAACTACGCCAGAGTACTGCCGAGCTGAGTGTTTGATAGGCGCCGGCGTTGAGAATGACATCCACATCAATCGCCGTAATCGTGCCATCGTTCTTCGCGCCGGTTCGATAGCGAACACGCGATGGATGACGCTTGCTCGTTGTCAGCACATCTTCTCCACGATCCAGCACCAGCTTCACGGGACGGAGAGCTTTCCACGCCATCAGAGCTGCTAGGCTGCAGATTTGAGAGGGGACGTCTTCCTTGCCTCCGAAGGCACCACCTGTCGTGGTTTGAATGACGCGGATCTTGGACATGGGTAGCCCAAGCACCTTGGAAACTGCTCGTTGCACATAAAACGGACACTGCATCGAGGCATAGATCGCCATGCCTCCGCCCTCTTCAGGAACAGCAATGGCTCCCTGGGTCTCAATGTAGGCGTGCTCTTGATACCCCGTCTCATATTCACTCTCAATGATGACATCGGCTTCAGCAAAGCCTGTATCCGCATCCCCCTTGTAGAGCACCATCTCGTTGAACACGTTGCCGCCACCTTCAGCAACCTCGGCAAGCGAGACGATAATTGGGGAGTCTTCGCGAAGGGCTTCTATAGGATCGTTGACAACGGGAAGCTCCTCGTACTGGATGTGCATGCCTTCGGCAGCGAGCTTGGCTGCCTTGCGACTGGACGCAGCCACCAAAGCGACCGGTTCCCCAACGTAGCGGACGACATCGCGAGCTAACGCCGGCTGGTCATCATAAATCACGTGAACAACATTGCTGCCAGGCACATCCTCATGCGTAACCAAACAATCCACGTCTGAATTCGCCTGCATGGAGTCAGCGTCTATGCCGAGAATCTTGGCGTGGGGAAGAGGACTGCGGACAACCCATCCATGGAGCATGCCGGGAAAGGCGAGATCATCAACGTACTTCGCGTCGCCTCGCACTTTGTCTATTGCGTCAGGACGCGGTAGCCCAGCTCCAATCAGGGTTGTCCGCTCGTTGGTCACCTACAAACGACCTCCCATCGTCAGCGTCATGATCGCTTTCTGCGTATGCAGACGATTCTCAGCCTGATCATAGATCCATGACAGTTTGTTGTCACACACAGCCGGTTCGGCCTCGTTTCCGCGATCAACCGGCATGCACTGCAGCAAGTATCCGGGGTCGCAGAGTTTCTTTTGCCGATCAGCAGTATAGCACCAGTCCTGGTACTTCTGCGCGATCTTCAGCTCTTCTTCCTTGCCGATGTCGTAACGCTTGCCGGTGAACCAGTTGCGCGGGAAGACAACGGTCGCGCCCTCAAGCGCTTTGTCCATGTCGTGTGAGATCTCAAACGATCCTCCCGACTTGCTGGCCTCATCGCGGCACTGCTGCATCACGTTCGGATCAAGGTCGAACTCGGGGGGGTTGGCCACAACAACGTCCATCCCGTACAACGACGAGATGAGAGCCGTTCCCTGAACTGAACAACGACCGCGAATCCACGGTGTATAAGCCCACGTGATGACGATCTTCTTGTTCTTCACGTCTCCCTGGAGCTTTTCGTGCATCGTGTGGATGTCCGTTAGCGATTGACAGGGGTGGTTCACGTCCGATGCCATGTTGATGATCGGAACATCGCTGTGTTCTTCGAATTTACGCAGAACCTCGTCGGCGTGGCCGTAGTAGTCGATCTGGTCGTCCAGTAGCCGAATGCCGATCCCGTCGCAGAAGCGCGACATGGCCTTGGCCGTGTCCTTTACCGTCTCGCCAGCGCCTGGCTTGTCTTCGAGCGATAGACGCATCGTTGATGGGTTTAGAAACTGTGAATGCCCGCCCAACTGCGTCATTCCCGCCTCAAATGACATCCGCGTTCGTGTCGATCCAGAGAAGAACATCATTGCGAACGTCTTGTACTCCAGATACGGATGCGCCTTGCGGCTGTAGTAGGCACCCTTTATCTGATCGGTGAGTTTCATTGCCAAATCGTATTCTTCACGCGTCCAATCGAGCTCGCCAATCAGACTGCGCCCTTTCAGGTCAAACCAACTCATGAATCCTCCTTCTGGCCAACGTCCATCGCGGAGCTCGCATCGTCAAACACTGCGAACTCCGCACGATGGATCGCTACTAGGCCATGATCAGGGCCATCATACCTTTCTGCGCATGCAGACGGTTGGCCGCTTCTTCAATAATCACCGAGTTCGGACCGTCAATGACTTCATCGGTTACTTCCATGTCACGGTCTGCGGGCAGGCAATGCATGTAGTAGGCATCATTGGTGAGATCCATCTTGTCCTGAGTGCAGATCCAGTCCTTGTTGGCCTCAAAGATCGCCTTGGCCTTTGCTTCGTCCCAAGCGCCGCCATCCGTTGGCTGTGCTGTCCAGGCCTTAGGATAGACCACATGCGCGCCCTCAAACGACTTGTCCATGTTGTCATGCGAAATCTTGAATGCGCCACCGTTCTTCTTGGCGAGGTCTTTCGTCGCTTGAAGAATCTTGGGATCAAGATCCAAGCCTTCAGGATGAGCCAAGGTTACGTCCATGCCCATCATGGCTGCCGACAAGATCGCCGACTGCGGGACTGCCAATGGCTTGGCAACAGAGCCGGAATAGGCCCAAGACATCACAAACTTCTTACCCTGTAGGTTGTTGCTGAGCTTCTCCTGCATGGTCATCACATCGGCAAGGGCTTGGCACGGGTGATAGATGTCGTCTTCCATGTTGATGACGGGAACCTTCGACCACTTGGCGAATTCACGGATGATTCGATCCCCTTTGCCATATTCCCACCCGGTTGGCTTGCCGTAGATGCGGATGGCGATAGCGTCACCCATTTCCGCCAATACGCGGGCTACGTCCGAGATGCGCTCGGTCGAGTAGGCAACTTCGTCCCCCTTGAGAGCCGGTGTGTAGACAGCTCCTGGCTGCAGAAAGTGGGCGTGCCCACCAAGCTGCGTCATCCCAGCCTCGAACGAATTCCGAGTTCGCAGGGACGAGTTGTAGAACATCATGTGCAGGGTCTGGCCGTCGAGAACTCTGTGAGGTTCGCGACGGATGAACTTCTGCTTCAGGTCGTGAGCTGTACCGAGCATTGCCTCGATTTCGTCACGAGAAAAATCAAGCCACGTAATGAAATCGCGGCCACGAAGTGTAGTATTGGACATAAGAATGCCTCCTGTGTTAGTTCTTTGTGATCGTCGTTCCAGCTTTGCCCTCCAAAGCGTCAACCGCACGATCCAGTGATGTAATGATGGCTCTCTCGCCACCCGCTTCTATAAAACGAACGGCCGCTCGCACCTTGGGCTCCATCGACCCCTTGGCGAAATGGCCTTCTTCCGCGTACTTTTTCGCCTCATCGACAGTCATCTTCGTCAGCGTTTTCTCTTCCGGCGTCTTGTAGTTCAGCCGCACGGAATCGACGTCGGTCAGCACCATGAAGATGGACGCGCCAACGTCAACGGCCAATCGCTCGCCAGCGAGGTCCTTGTCAATAACAGCATCGACGCCGACTAGCTTGCCATTCTCGCGGATGACGGGAATGCCGCCGCCGCCGGATGCGATCACGATGCTCCTGCCCTCAGCCAGTTGACGAATGGCAGCCTTCTCGTTGATCTCAATAGGATCTGGAGAGGGCACCACTCGCCGCCAACCCCGGCCTGCATCTTCACGAACGTTGTAGCCCTTCTCCGATTCCAGAGCCTTGGCCTCTTCCTCTGAGTAGAAGGGGCCCACTGGCTTGGTAGGATTGGCGAACGCTTGATCGTTCTTATCAACAACAACCTGAGTCACCACTGTGGCAACGGGAATGTCTCCCTTACCCTGCTCGGCGAGCAAGTTGCCCAGGTTCTGCTGAATCATGAGCCCAATGAACCCCTGCGATTCAGCACCCAGTGCAAATAAAGGCATCGGTGCAGCGACCGCTTTGCCCGCTTCATTCTGAAGCAACAGGTTGCCGACCTGCGGGCCATTGCCATGTGTTACTACAACGCGATACTTGCCCGACTCCACCATATGCACCAGTTGTTCACACGTGACATGAACATTGGCCATCTGCTCTTCGAACGTACCCTTCTGACCTGGTTGAAGGATGGCATTGCCACCCAGAGCAACTACAACTGTCTTCTTTCCGCTTTCCATTCGCTCACCTTTCGTAGTGTTCCTGTCCATGGCTTGACGCAAGCTAGAGGGTTCCAGCGAGCTCGCCTCCCTTCTGTTTCCAAGCTCCCATTCCGGGGTCAGTTCAGAGGACCCATCTCTCAATCCTTTACTCTTTTCAACAGATCACACATTCTCGCTCCAATTGTACTATCGAACTAGTTCCAAGCGCGATCTTGCGTTGAACCGTTCACCGCTCGCCGATCCTGATGAGTCCAGTATTCTCGTGTCCGACAGCCAATGTCATGTCAGACCGACGAACCGACCGATCACCTCCAAAGCCTCCTCCAGCGTATCCAGCTCAAGGTATTCATCCGGCTGATGAGCTTGTTCAATCCGCCCCGGCCCGTAGATGATGACTGGCATGTCACGTCCCGGCACAATGGCCACTGCATCGGTCGAGTATGGCGCAATCTCCAGCTTCACTGGTTGGTCAGTGACCTGTGAGTGCACTTTCAGGAATTGAGTCACCTGCTTATCCTCCGGGGCGCTCGTGATCGGCGCACGGTCATTGAAGATTCGATGCGAGAATCTTGCACCGTGCGACGATGCGATGTTGCCTCCGATCTTCTCAATCAGCACAAGGACGCGATCTCTGTCCTGCTCGGTCACAAACCGGATGTCTAGCTCAATCCTCGCTCGGTCCGGGACGATGTTTACCTGCACTCCCGCTTCAATCATTCCGATGTTCAGCGATGTTCGCCCTCGCCCCGGGACTACCGGAAAGGTTCGCCTCTCCTCTGCAAGCGCAAGACAGAACTCAGCCGCCGGGAGGAGTGCGCTGATCCCGGATTCAGGGACCGAACCGTGCGCAGCCCGTCCGGAGAATACACACTCAACCCACAGCTCCCCCTTTTGTCCAATGTAGGCACGTCCGCCAGTTGGCTCCGTGATGAGCAGAAGCAATGCGTCGTCGATTAACCCTGCGTCCGCAACACTGGCCGCCCCACGGTATGCCCGCTCTTCATCTGCGGTCAGCGCCAGCACGATGTCGTGTGTAGGCTCAACGTCGCGTCGTGCGAGCTCCAGCATGATGCTCATGAGAACGGCAACACCGCTCTTCATGTCCGCCGAGCCAAGCCCGTATAGGCGAGTTCCATCATGCTTGGCGACCCACGGATCAGACGACCACTCGTCTGGATCGGTGATGACAGTGTCTAGGTGTCCACACATGACAAGGGCACCCGGTTGCGTTCCTTTCAGTCTCGCGACGACAGAGCTTCGCCCATCCTCCAAGGGAACGCGCGTCGTCTGAAGACCTGCGCCTACAAGAATCGTTTCAACGGCTTCAGCAATTCGATCTTCGTTCCCAGGCGGGTTCACGCTCTTGATACCAATCAGGGTCTCCAAGAGCCTTACCGTCTCATCCCGCACACGTTCGTTAATAGTTGCCACTCCTCATCTCCCTTGCTAGACAGCTCTTCCCTTACTAGACAACTCTCCGTAATTTCGGATCAAGCCGATCTCGGAGCGCATCTCCAACCAAATTGAAGGACAGAACGGCCGTCGCAAGAAACAATCCTGGAAATAGGATGATCCATGGTGCGCGAATGATGTAGGTTCTTCCCTCGTTCATCATCCCCCCCCAGCTGGCGACGTGCGGAGGTATGCCCACTCCCAGGAAGTTGAGTGCAGCCACCTCCATGATCGAAAACGCAAACGTAAACGTCGCTTGCACGATCACCGGTGAGATCAAGTTGATTGCGATGTGCCGCAGCAGGATGCGAAATGTACTTACCCCGAGCGCCCGTGCTGCTTCGACAAACATGCTCTCGCGTAGTGTCAGAGTCGCGCTGTAGACGACACGGACCATCCGCGGAGCCCAGACAAGCCCCACTGCCAAGATAACGTTGGCAATCCCCGGCTTGCCGAAGATCGCCATCAAGGCCAACGCAAGAATGATTGCAGGGAATGCCATCAAGGCGTCCACCACCCGCATGACAATGAGTCCAAATCGATCAAAGAACCCGGCCAGCATACCGAGAGGGAGGCCCACACACAGAGCAAAAGCCGAAATCGACACTCCAAGGAGCAGTGTGATTCGGGTTCCCGAAAGAGCGCGACTCAAGACGTCACGTCCGAAGTGATCCGTCCCAAGCAAGTGCGTTCGATTCGGGCCTTGGAGTCGGTCGGTAACTCGGAGTTCATCGGCGTCATACGGTGAAATCCAGGGTCCAATCGCAGCAATAACAAGTAGTAATAGCAGAATGATGAGCGCCACTCCGGTTGTCCGCTTCTTGGTGGCGAACTTCCACAAACCAGCCGAGATTGCAGCTACTCGTGTTCGCTCATCGGAACATTTTGCCTTCACGTGCTTTCGTTTGCGATTCATCGGCGGTACCGAATCCTTGGGTCTAATGATGCGTAGGATAGATCCGTGACAAAGTTGATCACGACGTACAGAATGGCAACGATGAACATGATGCCTTGAATAACAGGGTAGTCTCGTTTGAGCACCGATTGAACGATCAAGCTGCCGATGCCCGGCAAGGCAAACACGTTCTCAGTTACGACTGCTCCAGAGACAAGCGAAGCAAACGTGAACGAGATCACTGTGACAATGGGAATCGACGCGTTGCGAAACGCATGCTTCATAATGACGGTCCATCCACGCAGGCCCTTGGCCCGTGCAGTGGTAATGTAATCTGACTGCAGCACGTCCAGCATGCTCGATCTCGTTGTCCGTGCCACGAGAGCCGCGTTGACAAAACCAAGCGAGAACGCAGGCAAGATGAGGTTCTTCAAATTGGCGAGGTCGCCTGTCTCAAGGATCGAAGTGAACCCCGAACTGGGAAGCCAACCAAGCCGGCCTGCGAACAGCGTCATCAACATCAGCCCCAACCAGAAACTTGGGATTGATGCGCCACCCAGCGCCACCAGTAGCATCGTATTGTCGGTCAGTCCGTTTGGGCGGATTGCCGCCAGTACGCCAGAAGGAATCCCCAATCCAACAACGACAAGCAGCGCGGCTGCACTGAGCCAAATGCTGACCTCCGCTCGTTGTGCGATAATCCCCAGAACGGGCTTGTGGTGAAACAGAGACTCGCCGAAGTTGCCGCGTAGGAAATTCGCCAGGTAATGAGCGAACTGCACGTAAATCGGCTCGTTCAGTCCCCAACTCTCTCGGAGAAGCTCAATTTGCTCTGGTGTTGCGTTCGCTCCGAGCATCACCGCCGCTGGATCTCCGGGGATCATCTGCATCAGCAAGAACGTAATCGTGATGACCAGGAACGTGCTAACTAGGAGGCCAAACCCACGACGCAAGACGAATGTCAGCATGGAAGCCATCCTCCAGAAATACTCCCCTTTGACATTAGTTCGTGGGCATCCTTTGTCCTATCTGAACCAACCATGTCGTTCACTCCATAGAAAGCTCATCGTCCAATCCAACGTCGTCCCCCGCCTATCGGCGGAGGACGACGTCCAGATACGCTAACACTTCTCCAACTACTTCCTCCACGCGTTCCAGAAGAAGGGGGAGAGCATTGGCGGATTCTCCGGCGATCCGTAGCCGCCGCCAATCCCGGCGCTCATCAGATGAAGCTGGAATGCGTCACCAAACTTGATCGCTGGGATCTGCTCATACCAGAGATCCATGATCTCTTCCCACTTCGCATATCGCGCGGTGAAATCAGTGATCCCATTGAGTTCGTTTCGCAGAACCTGGATTTCCGGCGTGTCCCACCATCCAGCATAAGCCGGATTCAGCATCAGCACGAGCGAAGGATCTGGTGTCGTGCTGTAGTACGAGAATGCAAGCTCCCAGGCCGGATTGTCCGGGTCCGACTTGCTGTTGCGGACCTCAAAGAACGTTGCCTTGTCATAGACCTGCAAGTCTACGGTAAAGCCGGCGTTCTGCAGCTGATCTGTAACAACCAATGCTTGGTTGTACTGCGCCGTCATGTCCTGCGCGACAATCACACGAATTGTCTCTCCAGCGTAACCAGCAGCGGTCGCCATCTCAGCGGCACGCACGGGGTCGGCTGCGTTGTACAGCCCCTCACCTGGGTTCTCGGTTTGCCAACGGATGCCTGGTGCGAAGTATGCCCCGTTCAGGCTCCAGAATGTCGGATCGCCGTAGCCCGCGAGCATGATTGCCTCCATGTCGAGTGCCACGATCATCGCACGCTTGAGCGCCGAGTTGGTCATCAAGCCGGTCCGGTTGTTTACCAAGGCAATCGGATAAATCGGTGGGTGATCGGTGATGATCGGGAAGATGTCCGCGTTGCCCTCAACGGTTGAGTACAAGTCGTTCGGAATGTTCGCTGCGTAGTCGTATGTCCCCGATCCTACGCCGATCAGTCGCGCATTGTCCTCAGCGACAAAGAAGAACTGTAGTTGGTCGAAGTAGGCAACTTTCTGGCCAGCGAATCCGCTTGCCTCGGCAGGCGATGCGACGTAGCCAGGGAACCGCTCAAGCAGGACGTAGTTGCCAGCGTTCCATTCGACAAACTGGTAGGGTCCTGTTCCGATGATATCTTCGGCCGCGACCGGCTCGGCGCCAGCACTCTCCGCCAATTCCTTGGGGTAAATGCTCGGACCTCCGTAGATGTTGGCCAAGTACGTAGTCATTGGTGCAAACGGCTCGTCAAGCGTAAGCCGGACGGTGTATTCGTCAACTGCCTCGACCGTAATGATGTGACTCCACAAGGCAGCGGCTGTCAGACCATATTGGCCCCATCGATTCAGCGATGCGACAACATCCTCAGACGTCATCTCTGATCCATCGTGAAACAGGACGCCGCGTCGCAGGTAGAATGTGGCGACGGTGCCAGTTTCATCCAACTCCCAGCTCAGGGCCAACATCGGCTGCGGTGCATAGTTCTCGTCGAACGCAAACAATCCCTCGACCATGTGACGCGCGATGATGCTTGTGTCAACCCCCGAGTCGAGCGGCATATCCAGCTTGCCCGGCTCAGATGCCAGTGCAACGCGGAGAGTCGTTCCGTACATCGGCCCATCGGCAGCTACCACCAGACTTCCTAGCAATACGACTAGAAGAATCGCAATGCCCATTCGTTTCATCATTCGCATACCCATTGCCTCCTTAGCAGTACTCTCAAAGCTCTTGGAAAGTCCCTTCAGATACTCGCGCTGTCTCTCAGCTTGCCTCCTTTCTCCAGATAGTTCTTCGAGCTCTAGTGTGGGCGTCTCGCCTTGGTAACATGACGGTGTGCTGGGTAGCCTCACGCAGGTTCGCTGTGCACGCGGCAACACATCGCTTCTTCACTGAATCCAGCCAGTGGGCTGTGCGAGCAGGTTTCGCGGTACAAAGGGTCTTCGGATCCCCTGAAGACCTGAGTAGAAGAATAAGAGAAACTGGACGAAAATGAATTGACTCGAGGTGCGAGCGTTCACGATTTTTCACAGACACAAGAGGGAATATATGGCAAGCTACGTACGTTTCTACATCGACTTCCGAAGGAGTTGTAGTCCATCTAGTAGTCATATTGCCTACTTGTAAGTTTGTATGACAGTATGATAGCATTACCGCCTGTGCTGTGCAAGGAGGCCCACCATGTCTGAACGCTCGCAATCGGCTCAGTCAGTTCAAGATCTCGCTGGCCGCGTGATTCACATCGATCTCAATGCGCATTCCGTACGCGATGTCAACATTGATCCGAGCGTCTACCGCCGGTTCCTGGGAGGACGTGGTTTGAATCAGTACTTGCTGGCAAAGCACATCCTACCACACCCCGTGGAGGCATCAGACATTCCCGTATTGATCAGCCCCGGATTGCTTGTTGGCACATCGTCACCAGGAGCTGTTCGAATTAGCCTCGATTCGGTCAACCGATTCTCTGGTGGCATTGGATCAGCCAACGCTGGGGGAGACTTCCCACGCGCAATGAAATCAACCGGGATAGGCACACTAGTCCTGACAGGGCAAAGCGATGAACCGTGCTACATCGAGTTGGCATCTGACCGCGTCCAAATTCTGAGTGCCCGCGAGATCTGGGGACTTCGTGTTGCAGAGACAACCGACATCCTTGAGTCAAGACATGGGAACACGTGCAAGGTGCTGTGTATCGGGCCCGCAGGCGAGCGTGGCGTTCGATCCGGCTGCGTGATCGTGGATCGATCTCGAGCTGCCGCGAAGTGCGGAATCGGAGCAACGCTCGGTGACAAACGTGTCAAGGCCGTCGTTGCTATACCCGGCAACTTCAGCCCGCAACTTGCTTCTCCTGACAAATTCGCTGAGACCTCACGGCGCGTCTGGCAGAAAGCGCTGGCTTCTCCCACTTCAACGATCATGAGTCAGCATGGTGCCCTCTGCGCTATGAACACCAAGAATCCGTTCGGCTGCGCTCCTTTCCGTCATTTCCAGGACGGCTATATGGATCCAGATCGAATCATTCAGATCAACGAACAAGCGTTCAAGAAGCTGGAACAGAAGCGCTTTGGTCCAGACGGATGTCCATTTCAATGCCGAGCTACGTATCGCGTTAATGAAGGTGTCTACCGAGGCTCGCACGTCGACGCGATTGAGGCGAACACCATACAGGACTTCGGCATCAAGATGGATATCGTGGATCCCGCAGCCATCGTACACGCACAGATGCTCTGCAATGAATACGGGATGGACATTGATACGGTTGCGGAAACGATTGCCTGGGCGTGCGAATGCTTCGAGAAGCACTTGCTTACGCAGGAAGATACTGATGGACTCACGCTGCAATTCGCAGATCCAGCCTTGCTCCCCGTTCTGATTGATCTAATCGCGAGGAAGGAGGGGCTAGGAGCCATACTAGCAGAAGGTTCTTACCGGGCAGCAGATGAGTTTGGAGCAGCCACAAAGGCGCTGGTGGCTGCCATGAAGAAGCAGGATCTCTATGAGGACGTTCAAATCCCTCGCGGCTATGGGTTGGGTGCCGCCCTGGCCACACGGGGTGGAGGACATTGCAGTGGATCTCCCTTTAGCGAATCGTACCCAGGCCTGGTTGACGAACGCATCGGGGAAGCCGTCTATGGTGTGCCCACAGCAGGGCTTCTTGCCTCCTACGAGGGCAAAGGC
>Ga0272441_10007169_pt1 | contig 18245 bp, 17 predicted proteins | sample SSMProp6N_FD_193582 | JGI IMG/M metagenome (GOLD analysis project Ga0272441, IMG submission 193582) | Marine sediment archaeal communities from Little Sippewissett salt marsh, Falmouth, MA, United States - SSM-Prop-6N | ecosystem: Environmental > Aquatic > Marine > Wetlands > Sediment ... | reverse complement strand
AGCTTTGCCGTGGTCCGAAACCTGCTGGACATGCTTTACCCAGGCCACATTCTCCTGAGTCTCCGACAAATCTTTCCAGAGAATAAAGACGGGTCGAATGCCCTTCCAAGGCTCAAGCTTGTGCTTGCCTGCGAACACTGTGATGTGCCCCCAATCGTCAACCCACTTGACCTTCCCGGCAATCATGCGTTCCCCTTTCGTAGCTCCATGGAATCCCCCTGGCCTGTTTTTCCCACGGACAACTCCCAGCCAACGTCCACCAAAGCATGCGCCAACGCCTTCAACTTCTCCAGCTTCTCCAGCAACTCGACACGCTCACTAGCAACCCTTGCCAGCTCCCGCTCCATGACGCCCATCTGCATTTCCAGCAAACTCACGGCATTCTGCGCCCCCTGAAATTTCGACCTATACGCGGTCGCTTCTTCATTGGCCCTTTGAAGCTCCGCCCGCAAATTGACGATAGTTTGGCTCGACGCCCCGCTCAACTTCTTCTTTGGCACCTTCGCCTTCTTGTCTTTTTTCACCATACCCGCACCTCGCTCTCCCTCACAAAATCGTCCAACTGCTTCTCGATTACAAGCCATTCCGGAATTGTGATTTCGTCGTAATCCTCGGAATGCTCCACCAACTGACTGAGGGGAATCCACACCGTTCTGGAATCGAACCGCAACTTCACAGCCGCATCGCTCGCTTGCACAAACTCCCCGCCCTCGACTACCACCAACTGCGCCTCGCTCATTTGTCGCTCCTTTAGGAAAGCTTCCGCTGCTTCCAACTGTTTGTCCCAATCCTCCCCGTACTTCCAATCCCATTCTCGCGTGTACCCACGAAGCTCTTTCGCCAGCTCCAACAAAATCTGGAATGCCGCTTCCAGCTCTGCGGTGCTCCGAATCACTTGGATGCTCCCGTGCCCTTCACTCCCGGCAAAGTATCTTTTTTCAAGAACACGTCCAGCTCCAACATGGTGTCCAGCACCGCGTTGACTTGCTTCTGCGTCAACTTGCTGCCCGCCTTCGTTCCCGCAGCGTGCTGGATGAGCAACACAACTGCATCCCTGGTCAACTCCGACTGGTCAATCTTCTGCGCAGCCGCCTGGACCGCTTCGATGCTTTCCGCGATTTCCGCCAGCTTCAATTCCAGATTCGGATTTGCGAACTTTCCAGAGAATAGGCTTTTCGCCCCCGCGCCCTTCGGGAGAGTCTTGTCCACAACATGAACCTTCTTCTTCGCCGTCGATGCCATCGCCATGATACAACCCTCCCGTCTTGGGGCTCGCCCAAATTATCTAATTATTCTAGCTAATTACTGCATAATTCTTACTTTCAACACACGTTTTTTCTCACAATAGTCCAGCAAGTCCAATTAGTTACACGCGCACAGCGCGTGTCAGTTACAAAGTACCCGAACGAAGTGAGGAAAATGACGAGTGAAAGGAGTCATTCACTAAGACGCTTTAGAATCGATTTTGGGAAGTCTGGAAAATTAGTCTCTGGGGTAAACAACACTAAATACCCTTATCCTCCAGGCAATTATAACCCAGAAAAAAAATGAACTAATCTATCTGTCCCAGAGCGTACCCTGTCCCTACTACCACCAAAGCAACTCCCACGGCTGTCATCGTAGCAACAAAGGCTGGATGCTCGTACCACGGAACTGTGCTCGCTTCTTCCAGGCGCTTTTCCAAAAGCTTGAGCTGTACCCCATACGATTTTTTGTCGATTTCCCGAAGCTGCTTTTCCAAGTCCAGAGCGACTTGGAGCTTGCTGGTTCGGAATTTCAGCTCCAGCTCCAGTCGGTCATCGAAAGACGCCGCCTTTTGGCCCAGCTCAATTGACAGCTTCGGGGTCAAAAGCTGCCCCGAAAATGGTGCGCTATCGCCCGTTTTTAGCCCCGTAGAGCACTTCTCCCTATCCATGGGGTCACATACCACCTCCCCGGCCCAAGAACGTCCCCTATCGCAACGAAACGGGCTCAGAATCGAAACTAGAAGCAGGGTCGCAAGCACTTTAGTCTGAATCGGGGTCATCGGGCTCCCTTTCACGTCCGCACGCGCACGCGCATCCAGGGGCTTCCTCGCACCGCTCATTCTCTGGAATGCAGTAGTCTCCGCACGGTTTGCCCTTGTGGCACATCCGGCAACACATGGGCTTCGCTTTGTGGGGAATGGTACAGCTCGCCAGACTAGCGACTGCCAGCGCGAACCAAAAACTTAGCCAACGCAACCGGGTCATCCTTCAACGCCTCCGCTTGAGCCGCCTGCTTTTCGTCCAAAGCCTTCTTCTCTGCGGCGTAGGTTTCTTCCACTTGCTTCTGCGCCAGCCCAGCCCCGAAACGCGCCTTCCATTCTTCGGCTTGCGCCCCGGCCTGGATAGCCTTCAACTCGACCTTCGTTTGAGCAAAGGGTGTCCCCCGCTTCCGGAAGACAACCCAGCCCAGAACCACCGCGATGATGAAGACCGGGATGTACCAATACCGGCGAATGAAGTTCCAGATTTTCGTCATGGTGCCCCCGATGGGGTAGGGGTTACTCCGGGGTATTGGCTTCCCCTGTGGTCAACGTCCGTTCTTTCCCGCTGGACCATTTCGCCTTCAACGCGGTCACAGCTTTCGAACCGAAGACGTAGCTGGCGAGTGCGATGAACACCTCCAGCATACCGTCCGGAAGCTCGGCCCCGGGCTGTCCATCCAGCACTACCCGCCGCCAGACCCACATCATCTGAAACAGCACAAGGATGATTGCCACACGGCCAAGCGAAATGGTCAACTTGCCGTTCTTTTCCTCCATGAACAGGCCCCCTACATACTTGTAGACCCATCCGCAGATTTTCGACCAAACCAAACACGCCTTATTCTGTTTCTGTTCCGTCATCGTCTTTTTCCTCCGTAGCAAGTTTGTCCATGTACTCCAAATCGGAAAGGTTCTTGTTGTGGGCTCCCTCCAGCACAAGTTCTTGCCTGCGTAACGCCTCCAACTGAGATTCCAGACTTCGAATCTTTGCTCGAACGTCACTGTGCTCTTTTCGGATTCTCCGCACTTCGCGGACAAAGTAGCCCACAGCCGGATTTCCAGAAACCACTTCGCCCGTCAACAACCCGGTTAGCCGCTGTGTGGTTTCTTTCATCTTCTGTGACCGAAGTTGAGCTGCCTGGGCAATCAGGTTCTCTTCTCCCTGGCGCTTTGCCTTTTCGGGAAGGCTCTTGACAACTTCCATTCGAACTTCGGGGTTTTCAATTTCCAGATTTTTCTTTTCAGCCATTTCGCTCTCCGCTTTTGTTAGGGGGCTACGATAGCACCGAACTTGTCCAATAAGGAATGTAGACGGTAGACGTGCCCGCGTAAATCTTGAGCCATCCCACGCTTGTTACTCCGCTACTCCCGTCCGTCTGTATTCCGCCTGCCGTTGCGCCTAGCCCGTATATGTCATTCGTAATGTCTACCCGATTGGCTGTGCCAGAACCCGCATCGCCCGCCGCCCGAAGATACGCTGCTTCCATCGTACCCACGACGCTCACATCCCCGTGTACCGTTAGCTTATCGAAATCTGCCCCGTCCCGGGACAGCGTGATAGCCTCATCTTTTGTTCCCGTAGACCCAGACGCCGACAACCGCAAATCTCCCCCGGCGTTGATGTTCTCCCAGACCCATTCGTCCCTGTCGGTTGCACTTGTGGCCGCATCCCAGAACGTGACGGTCCCGGTCATGTTCAAGCGGAAGTCATCGGCTGCAACGCCGTTGCGATTCAACTGCCACCCCATCACAGGGTTAGCTTGTGAATCATCCAGCATGAAAAAGCCGGATACCGAACCGTCAACTTCCAGCTTCCAATGCTTGTTGGTAGCAGCCGCTCCCGAACCATAGAAATAAATTCCAGATTCGTCCTCATTTCCTAAATACAGTTTGGCCCAACGGCGAGCATCTTTTCCCAAGGTGTAATCGTCGTTGCTCACCGGGATAAGGTGGGCTGCAACACCATCCCCATCCGCATCAGACAAATAGAGTCGTTCCCATCGGTAGGTGTTCGCTCCCAGGTTCATTCCGGAAGACCCGGCTGCAACTGTCGGAACCAATGACCCCGCAACGCCGTCACCCCCAACTGTGGACAAATGCAACTGCTTCCACAAATGCGTGCTATCCCCTAAGCCCTGTGTTGCGGTTGTTTTCGGAATGAGGTCGGTATCCACATATTCTGCAACCGCCAAATTATCGGCATAGACTCTCCGCCACTCCGACCCGGATGCGCCCAAGTCCTTAGCGTTGTCGCTGGGAAGCATGTGCAGCCCCACAACACATCCGTCGGTTGTGCTGTTGTCGATTCCGATGCCCACTCGGGCAGTAGCCGCACCGATAGATGCGGACAGCGTATTTACACCATTACGCCGCAGAATAAACGGACTGAACTGGATGCTCCCATCGTCGTTGTTTTGCGAAATGGCGAACGCCTCACCAAGTAAGTTATTGATGCTCCACATTCCAGCATTCGTTGCCCGGTTGGAATCAAAAAGCTGGATGTTCACGGCATCGTCTTCCACAAACGACGCGAAGCCCCCCGCGTACAACTCTCCCCATCGATTCGCCGCTTGCCCCAAATGCAGCCCGGATGCTTCTGGACTGAAATGGGGGTCCGTAGCATCATGGACCAAACCCACGGCTGCGGAATTTGCTGTCAACGTCATCTTGTCCGCTGCGCGGTCGTATTCCAGACTTCCATCGGTTCCCAAACCCATCGTCACATCCGTTCCAGACAATCCCAGGAACAGGTCTGTGTCTCCGATGCCCAACTGGTCTTCGGTAGGGTCATCATCAAAGCCGATGTTCATGCCGCCAATGCCCTTGTCCCACCATCTGCGAAGACCCCGCCCCTTCAAGTCTTCGATGGACTGGCGCATCGCTGCCGTGAAAGTCTGGAAATCCGTCACCCCATACTGTGCCCGGTCTGAATTCCGGTCCTGCGAACCCCCACCGCCTTCGCTCGACCAACCCGATTCGTAGGTATCATCGACGGCACCTTCGAAAAAGAACTGGCGCATATCGGTGATTGCCATCGTCGCCTGGTCCACCTCACCGATTTGCAGCCATTCGGCTCCAGGGTTTCCAGATTCTACCCTCACGCCCCAACTGGCGACGTAGCGCGTCGGGATGGACTGCGAATACTCACTCCCGTCCCCAGCCGGATTCCAGAAAATTCTGGAATTGAATTCCGCTTCCACTTCCTCAAAGCGAACGTACACTCCGTAGGTGCCTGCGGAGTAGGTGTTCAAGTCCACCGTCTTTTCAGCATCACCCGCAACGGTCAACACCCCGTATTGGATTTCGCCTGCCACGCGCTTCGCCAGAATCGCCCGCCCCAACGTCACGCGGATTTGCTTTGCGGACGGGTTGTCCATGGCAAAGCCTTCCAGAATCCATGCTCGGCTACCCGCTGGATTGGTCAAGACGTTGGCTTGCATTTCCCGAAGGTCTGCTTCCGACTGCCCGGCTACTTGCTGGAAGTCCAGAAGGTCAACGCGCTCTTTCGCTTCGATTCGTAGTCTGTCCGTCATCGGATTCCTCACACGATTTCAAATTCTGGAATGACCCCCGCAGCCGTAATGGCTGTGAGATACGCTTGGTAGACTTCCCACGTTCCATGGATGTAGAACGGATAATACTCGTAAAGTACATCCGGGTCATCTTGAATCACTGTATTCAACACGCTCACGTCTGCCAATACCTGAGCCGACAACACATCGGAATAGCGCACGGCCATGATGAGGTCGTTTTCCCACAACGCTGTCCGAAGGGTGAGAGTTTCCCCGGACAAATCCCCCGCGTCCGATAACCGTCCAGAGATTCCCGTTTCATAAGTCATGTACGGAAGCAAATGCCAGTCCACTCCAACTTCCGACACAAACGATTCCCCCGGGCATTCACAAATGGTTGTTGTCTGCGGAGCAACACTATCGAAGTCATCGCGCAGACTTTCAAAGGTGCCCTCTTTCAAGAGCCTCCCAATGACGTATTCCCCGTCGTTGCCTTGCGACGAATTTTCCAGCACGATTCTCTTTCCCAAATCATCGGGGTACTTGAACGGATGGTCTTTGGGAACCACGATGCGTGTAGGGTTTGCGGAAGACAGCACCGCGCCTGTTCTGGGAATCCCCACAAGGATAGCAATTTGCCCTGGAGTAGACTGCAACGATTCAATCAGCCAACTCCCATTGTTATTGCCGCCAAGCCCGTTAGTGACACCGGACCCGTAAATATCGAGTCGTTTCCCAACGTCGGATGCCTTGAAGTAATTCGTGATGTTCGCATCGAACTTTTTCTGGTTTGGGTATGAGTACACAATGCCATCGGGGTTCTTATCCGCCCAAAAGTCTTTGGGGGTGTGGAGATTCAAAGCTATCTGTTTGAAAAACACTTCCCGCGTTCCAGAAACCGGGTCCACCCCGAATTCGATTCGGTGATTAGTGCTGGCGGGAAATTCCGAATACGCAACTCTGGAAAGAAGATTCCCATTGACGTACAGCTCGACCCAATCTTCTCCCCGTTTTCGAAGAGTGATTTCGTAGAAGAAGTTTGTCCCCAGAATTTGCGTTGCCCCCTTATTCACGGTTGCTCCAGGCGCGTACAGCCCAACGGTGGGACTTGAAACCAACGTCCGCTTGAATCCCACTCCGATTTTCGCGTTCCCGTCTTCTACGATAAGATGAACTTGGTTTGGTTCTGCCACAACAAGGTTATGCCCAGAAGGAAAGCGCACCACAAAAGATGCCAGCACTTCGGTTTCTGGAACAATGCGGGCTCCCTTTGGCCCGTCCATTTCGTAAAGCGCAGTCCCTCCAGAAGTCACGGTCAAGATGCGCATGTACTCTTTGCCTGGAAAACTCACGACATTGACTTCGGTTTCATCCCCGATGTAGTCGAAGGCTTGCCCCGGTGATGCTGCGCCGGGGTAGTAATCATAGAGCAAATTGCTTGGAAGCTCCGACCGAACGTCAAAGACTTCCCCCAAGTCTGCCAAAGCTACGCCCTGGATTGTGATGGGGGCACTCCCCGCTGGCAAATCGATTTCGTCTTGGCTTCCACCAAGCGCATCGTATTCCAGAGATTCCAGAAATGCTTTGCCTTCTGAAACTTCTTCGGTGACAGCTCCGCCAGACAAACGAATGGTCACGGTGTTGGGAGTCTGCAAAAGGTCTTCGTACACTTCGTAGTTCCCAGACCCGGCGATGCTGTCCAACGCGAGAAGTAGCCCGTACACCGTCCCCCTTGGATTGTACGCCATGGCTTGAATCACGGCCCGGAACTGGTCATCGGTTCGGAAAATGGGAAGACGGTTGACACCCAAGTTTCGGCCAATGACACTTAGGTCATCGCCTTCGGCATACGCAACTAGCAATGCCCGGCGCAACTGTTCCAGCGCAGACCATTCCCCCGATACGTCTACCACGGGGGAGTCATCCCGATGCCCAATAGCGCACCCGCTCACTTCCGCGCCCGCAGCACGATGCGCGATTCCAAGAAATGCTGTGGCAGTCTTTTCCGAATAGGAATACCGCACCCCATCGATGCCGATGTACCCTGCTTCCGGCCAACCTTCCGTTGCGTCCACATAGATTGTGGTGTCCCCCGCACTTGCAGGGGTAGTAAGCCTGGTCAATCGGTGCCCGCCAATTTCGGTGTCTTGTTCCCCAAGAGCATCCAGAATTGCTTGTATGAGCCCGATGCTTTCCAGAATTTCATCGGGAGCGTCCCACAAAAATTGAACGGTCAATCCCCCCGCATCCATCGCGTTGCCCGCTGCGTCTTTCAACGATGCCGACACTTCCAACTCGTACAAACTGTCTGGAGTGATGGGCGCAGACAAAAGCAAGTAAGCAATCTCTGGATTTGTTCCAGGCCCCGCCGTGACCCCAACAACCGAAACCGCATCGCCTCCAGCTAATGGTGTCACGGTGTAGCTTGCTGCCAAAAGGAACGCGGCATCTGCCGTCATAGGTTCTGAGAAAGCTGCTTTGACGTAGCCATTCAGATATGCCGCAGAGTCCAACGATGGGGCTACGCCCGCGCCTGTTCCTGTTATGGTAAGGGGGCTCATTGCGCAGCCTCGATTAGATGGATGGTCAATTCGTATTCTTGTGAATCGATTTGTTCGCTCGTTTCAATGTCCACATACAACGGGTTTTCCGCATCCTCCGGGGTCACAGAAAAAACCTCAAGGTCTGGGGAAAATTCATAGCTGTTTGCACAACGAAGGGCTGGGCAGTCCAGAGCGGGCAAGGTGAAAGTCACGCGCCAAGACGTGGGGGACGTGCTCACCAACGAAGCAATTTCGATAGCCTCACTTGCGCTGCCCCCAAACTCACGCGCAACTAAATGACTCTGATGGGTCCACAGATTGTCCTCACGACCCAAGAACATCTCTCCGTCGTACTCCGTGCCCTCGCTGGTGGGCCAAGGCCCCAGAAAAAACTTGAAGTTGGTGGCGTTATACAACCGGCTCCATGTGTCCCGCCAGTATTCTACATCTGGCCCCTTGTTGATTACTAGGGTGTCCCCAAAAGCGAAATCATCGCCGTCTGCGGCAATCACATGCGGCAGAGTCCCACGCACTTGCATCCCATCCATGTACTGCCCATCCCTCACAGAAACTTGAGAAGCAAGGTAGAACCCATTTGCGGTTGGCGAAAAATCGCCGCTGCCCATCGAATCAACCTGAATCTGCCTGGCATAACCACTCTGCGGGTACACGTTGCCCGCAATCGAATTGACCATCCAAACTTCGGTTGTGCCCTCGAAAAGCACCATGGCAATCATCGGGTCAAACCCAACGAGCGAGCCCGCAGAAAACGCATGAACAACACCCGACACATCCAATGACGTTCCGTTGATAGCCTCCAGAGTCACAATGTCGATGTTGAAAGACTCCAGAGCTTCGCCATCCGGCGTCTGGTTGACAATCCAGAGTTTTTGCTTGGGCCGCAAGGTGCCGGTGAGGTCACGGTCCAGGGTAAGGGTCACGTCGCCTGTGTCCGTCACGTCGGACGCAAGCCTGCCAATGCCGCCAAGCTCAGGCACTACGTTGCGATGGGGCATTCCAAAAAACAGAAACCGATAGGTAGTCCCTTGCTTGACGCACATCCACAAGCAATACTCATCGACAACACACATCCAGTCCAGATTGTCCGAGTCATTGACTGCCGTTGAAAAAGAACCGTACCGACGATAGGTGCTCTTGTCTTGGTACACCCCATCATGGCTGGTCGGAGAATAATCGACATACGGATAGTAGTACCCCACCTCGCCAGCGTGGTCTTCTTCAATGTAAATCCAAATATCCGCGTCCCCTTTGTTCGCACCCGAGCCCAGATTCCTGTCCCCCACAGAATGGTAGACGTAATGGTGGGTATCGGGGGTGTCGGCAAGCTGCCAAGCGTTTTCACCGTTGCTCTGAACACTCGCCAACTTCGACCGGATAAGCGCAGCAAGCTGGGAATGGATGTTCCCGCCCGACAATGTGCCCGAAGAAAATAGAGGATTGCGAGACATGATTACACCTCGACCGGGCCAAATCCAACGTACTGTGTGCCATCGGGCTCTGGATACGGAACCGTCATAATCCGTTTCGATGTGTCGCAGTCCAAGAAAAAGTCCACATCGCTTTCAAAGCACGCTCTAGGTACAGACCAAAACAACTGGCACATCCCCATCGGGGCATCATAGCCGGACTGATTCCAGTCAATTTCAATACGCCTGATTTGATAAGCTCCCGTACTGCCCGGTCTGGCATCCGTAGCAAGAAGGGTGTTGGTAGCCCCAAAAATCGCGTTGAACAGCACACCACAAGCATAGGGCGTTCCATCAGCCCGAACCACTCCAAACCCAACGTCATTAGTGTACGAGAAGCACGGGCAACTCGCCTTCCAGCCAAGAAGCGAACCAATCTCAAAAGGCGAATGCGTGATACCGCTCACTGTCACGGTCCCGGCTGCAACGGCTGTCACCGTCGCTATGTCCACCGCTGCCGTTTTGAGCGCAGACCCAATCGGAGTCCTGTTCATCAGCCACAGCTTTTGCCCGACCCTGATTTTTCCGACCAAACTCCTGTCCACCGAAAGCGCTTGCGTGCCTGTTCCCGACGTAGCAGCCGACAACCGAGCAATCCCGTCACGGAAATAGCTGTGCCGAATGGGTTGTCCAATCCAGACCCAATACGGGACTCCGTTGTTGTAGTAGCTCATCGCCAATTCGTACTCGTTGCCAACCAATGTCCATCGAACTGCTGAAAATGCGCCCAACACCATGCTGCGCTCAGAGGTTTGAATGTTTCCAGAATGCGAAACGGTGCTCCAGTCGTAGTACATCCTCCAGCGCAAATATCCTGACGTATCACAACGCATCCTAAAATAGATGTCGCAGTCACCTTCCGTGCCAGTACCCCCAAGGCTCCGGTCGCCAACGCTGTGAAAAACGTAGTCGTAGGTATCCACCACGTCGATTACGTCCCACGCCTGGACCCCATGGCTTTTGATGGATGTAATCGCGGCAACCATGGCAAGAAATGTTGCGTAATGGGGAAAGCGCTCAACTTCCCCGTAGGAACCGTTGCCAATAGATTCGCCTGAAAAGTAAGACCCCGCAGAACGTGTCATGGCTCTTCTCCAATTGCTCTGGGGCCTGGCGCATACAGCGGCGGGACCACGCTTCGCAGAGAAAAGACCTTAGAGTGAAATCCCCGATAGTCCACCGTCACCACATCACTCAGAGCATGGGTTTCCAGACTTTCGAGGTCTACCACTGTCACGCTCAAAAGCTGCCCAGCCGGAAGACGCGGGGTGTAGCATCGAAGCAAATTTGCAGACCACGGGACCACAGAATTTCCACGCTCTGGAATTCCAGAGTAGCATGCATAATCCGCGCTCGATTCCGCATTTCCGATGTAAACCCCGTAGGACTTCCCGATTTCGAATGCTCCCGAAATCTGGATTTCGTGTCCGCCATTTTCTGGAACCCGTTCACGATTTACGCTGGAAATCGAAAAGGCCATTAGTTCACCGTGATGTTTCCGTCCGTGGTTCTTGCCATCTGGTCATCCAACAAAATCACATCCGAAGCTGGCGACGAAATCAGGCAATTGTAGACGCCTGCCACGCCCATGATTCTGCGGTACAGCGTTGCGATGAGCATGTCCCCAGAAATTCCCAATGCGTTGACGTACTCCTTGATAGCTTCCACTACTTCATCCTCGACTGTGGCGTCATCGTAGCCTTCTGAAATAGTCACAGACACAGTAATGTTCTGGATGAGCACTTGAGGTGTCTTCGCCTGAACAAGCACGCCCGCAGCGCGGATGCCTGGATAATTCAGCCGGTCATTCGGGTCGCCATCGATGATTTTTTGCGCCAGCGCAAGCAACCCGGTGTACCGGGTGTAGTCCGCATCGATTTCTTCCCCAGCCGAAAGGGCTGGCGCAAAATTGATTTGGCCGCTTGCCGGGTTTATCCAGTAGTCGAAAGACGAATCGTAGTAATACCCGCCCGTCAACACGCCCCTGGTAGAGCTGGTCAACGCCGGAGAAATGGTGTCCTTCAAAGCTCCATAGTCCAGAGAAAGGACTTCTTCTCCGCCAATGGCCCCATCGCCTCCGCCCCCGCCAAGCCCTTCCGTTACCTTTTCTCCGGTAACAGCTTCGGTGCTCTCAGCGCTCCCTGTCCCGTCATCGACGTACACCGTGACGTAGCCGCGATTCACCGAATCTTCCACAGCCTTCGAAAACAAGATGGTCGCTCCGGTGTCCGGGTCTTGCGCCCCTAACACTCCAAACTCCAAAGCTTGCACCGTGCTTCGCGGGAGCGATGCGATGTAGTCTTTTATTCGACTTCGGAATGCGTCATCCGTTTCTTCATCGGCTCCGTAAGCAAAAGGCGATGGGTTTGTTACCGCATCCACCCCAGCCGGTTTTGTTGCGAACTTCACGATGGTTCCAGAAGTCACGTTCCCATCGGCTCCGGGCTCTTCCGCGATTGCCGGGATAAGGCCCGAAGTAGAACTCCCATCGGAAATACTCCCGGCTGCGGTTGTGACAAAGAACACTCCGCCAGCGGTTTTGCACCGAATGCCAGCGGGCAAACTCACCGTACCGCTTGTCCCTGCCCGCGAAAATTGCAAATTGCCAGAAGCCTTCGTTGCCGGGTAGCGCTCCAAATCCCCTGGTTGAATTTCCCTGGCCCGCTCATCCAAGTCTTCCCCGGTTGCGGTGTCGATGCTGAAAATTTGAAGCAGCAAGCTCATCTGATAGTATTGCTCATCATCCTGTCGAGCCGCAGCCGCCAAAATGTGCTTCACCACCGATGAATCCGACACGTCGCTCAAATCGGTGCGAGTCACCACTTTCGCAATCATCTGCGGAAGAATTTGCTCAAAGCGCTTTGGTCTGAAAACGGGCATGCCTTCTCCTTACAACGTCACCGATACTTTTCTCGGTTCCGTGAATCCGCGAATCAACACTGTCGCATCCACAAACAACTGGTCTTCCCCGCCTTCCGGTTGACTGAAAATGATTTTCTGAACTGCTGCAATTCGAGGGTCTTTCCCCAGCGCTTCTTGGATGCGGTAGCGAGCTGTTTCCAAGTCAACATCCGTGAACCGCGTCCCGGCGATACGCCGAATTCCGACACGCTTGTAAAGCGTGTCCGTTCCGTACTCGGTAAGCAGCCGGATGATTATCATCTGAACAAGATTGTCGATGCCCTGGACAAGCTGCGCATCTGTGGACCCCAAATCGGTGTCGATTGCAATGTCGTATTGTGCCCGGGAAGACCCCGCCAACCCGGACACAGCAACTAGCCGAAGGTCACTTCCCAAGAACTGAACTTCTGCGCCCTTATCTGCCCGGACGCCCTGGACTGGTAATACGGGCATCTGCAAAGCAGAGCGCTGGTTTGTCGGAATGAGAATTTTCGACCCGACGCCCAACGCGCCAGCAAAAGGCAACTCATCTGTGCCGGTCGCTTCCCCGCTCAAATCGCTGCCTTCGCTCACCGCAGCAACAAGCGGCATACTCGCTTGCTTGTCTACAAAGGGGGGCTTGAGCCCATTCAAAATTGCGATTTGCTGCCACAGCCTTGCATCCCCAAGATGCTTTGCTGCCAAGCTTACCAAGCTGTCACCCTGTTCGATTGTCACCACGCGGGCGGACGTGTATTTCGGGACCGCAGACCCTACGGTGTACTCCCCTTCCGCCGATTGCACATCCCCTGGAGTCAACTGCGTCCCCAAGCTGCGGACTTCATCGAACGTCGTGGGGGCTGTGGATTCCAGAGCTTGCTGTTTTCTGGAAGCGCTCAGGCTTCTTCGGGACTCTTGGCTTTCCCGAATCTGGCGCACGGCTGCTTCGGTCGGCGTTTCCCAAGACGCCGGGTTTTGCCCCAACTGTTCCAAGCCATCCCCAATCTGTCGCAGCTTGTTCAAAGCCATGTCCGGAAATGACTTCGCGGAATCCCCAAGTTCCAGAAATGCGTTGATGTTGTTGAGCGCTGCGTCTACTTGTTGAATCGTGGATTCCAGAAAGGTGTAGGGCAATTCGATTAGCGCAGTTACCCCGTCAACGAAGTCGGTTGCCGCGTCGATAATGGCCGTTACGGCATCGATGATTTTCGCAACGTCCTTCACGAAATTTCGGATTTCCCCGATGAGCGCATTCACGTCTTGAATTGCGCCCGTTATCAAGTCGATTGCACGTTTAGCCGCCCGCAGTCCATCCCGAAGCGAATCGAACAAGGACTTGTCTTCCGAAAAATCCTCATCGACTGCTTCCGCTTTGTCCAGCACCAAAAGCTCGATGTTGTAGCGGTACAGGAATCGGCTGGAAGCCTCCCGGTCCAGAGAAAACCTCTGGGGTGCAACTAGCCAATGCTCACCATCACGCGGATTGTGGAAGATGAGCGACGTGTCCTTCGCCATCGCGGGGTCACGCTTCAAGTCTGCGTATGTTCGAAAAACGGAATCTTGCAGGTATTGGAAATGCCGTTGTCCAGACAACGCCCCCAAAGCAACGATGGGCAATTCTCTGGAATGTGATTTTTTCTCTGGCGGGAGGTTTGCCGGGACCGGCCCCAAGCTGGACGGCAAGTTCAAATTCCGGGGCTTGAATCCCGTGTGCCCGCGTAGCCGAATCATTCTCTGGACAATCCCGTTTTCCTCGACATACAAGCCGCCCCCTTGCGTTGGGGTCGCTTCAATCGTGAACGGCTCTTCCAGAGAATAGCTTTCCGGGGGAATGACCAATGGGAACAAGAAATCGGTGTCGCCTAGAATGCCCACGGAAGCTGGAATGCGAAGCTCAAAGAAGTACAGCATCCGCTTGAGAAACAGGTCATCGGCATTCTTCGCCTGCCGAACCTTTTCTCGAACATAGTCTATTGTGCTTACCGGCATTCCTTGCTCCTACAAAATCGGTTGGGGGCCAATGCCCCCGGGAGGTACGGGAAACACCGCTTGCCCGCCCGTGACGTTCACCGCATGCAGCGCTGCCGCAATCGCTTCTGCGGCCTGGTCCTTTGTAACCTCTGGAACTGTGTTTGCCAAGAACACCGGGACCAACGCTGCCGCGATTCCAGACAACCCGGGAGGTGGGGTGATAGCCGTACACGTTGCCCAAGCAACTGCCGGAACAATGGCTCCCCAATAAGCGACGATGCCCGCCTGGATAGAAGCTGCGCCAGCTCCCGGTGCCGACATTCCAGAAAGCGCCGCCTGCATGGCCCCCTTGCATGCTCCCAACGCCGCAGAGGCTATCGGGCCAAGCACGGTCACTTCGGCATCCTGAAAATATGCGTCAAATGCATCGGCCCACGCGCTTGCCGCATCGGGCTCGTTGTCGTACAAGTCCATGGCTTTCAATTCATCGGACAATGTGGATTCGCTCATCGCCATGTTCTGAAAATCCCTTACTTCTGGAAACTGGTCAACACCTCAACTTACCCGGTGTCGGGAATCTTGGCTTTGTCACTGTTGATGTTCGCATCCCACGCCGGGGCTGCTACAACCGGGGCTGGCACTCCGGTAGGCCCAACCCCGGACGGATGGACATGCGCATCAAATGCATCCAGCTTGGCTTTCAGGGACGCATAGAGCGTCTGTAAATGGTCTGCAACGGCAACGGATACCGCACCATCCCCCAACGTGAACTTGGCCGCACCGTCTTTCCCTTCGATTGTGACAGCCTCCCCGTCTTCCACCTTCAAATGCCATTTGCCCCCGGCATCCTTCACATCGATGGTCTGCCCAAGCTTCGCCACCTCGACAATCACCTTCGGGTCTGGAGAATCTGGAACTGCCATGTCCATTAGGTTGATGGTCAACTTGGAATCTTGCGGCAAATTGAAAACCTGATTCCCCCTGGACCCATCGGTTGCCGGGGCTTCTTCCTTTCCAGTCGAATCCAGCGTTCCAGAATTCCCGAACGTCGAATCCACGACAAAATCGCCAGCATCCGAAACTCCGAAATGGATTCCATGGTGCCGGAAGAAGTCCGGGTCGCCATCCGATTCCAGAATTTTCATGCGGGTGCCCACATCGTAGTCTTCCCGCCCTACGTCTTGGGAAGGATGGGGCAACGCCCGAAGAATGACCGGCTGGGAAAGGTTGTCATTCAGAAAGCCGATAAGCACATGGTCGCCATCCGTGAATGCCGGGTTGGTTCCCTCTTGGATGTTCATCGCATCCGTGAAGTCCAGTTTCGCCGGACGGGGTTTCCAGATTCTTCCCCGATGCAACCCCGCCACCTCTTGCGTCACCAACACGTTCTTGAGTCCGAACCACCGCTGTCCCCCGATGCTCGGCATCACCAACACATCGCAGTAGACTGCGCCCGGGGGCTCCCAATCCGCGCTCGCGTTCTGCGGGTGCCCATCCGAGTCTGTCACATACGTTGCGACAACGAGCCCCCGTAACAACAAGCCGTTGGCTCTCCGCCCCGGCTCCATGGGCTTCTTGGGAATTCCAGATTGTAGCCTGACAGCCCTTGGCCTCATTGGTCTTTCCTCAACTTCGGGATTGTGTACTGCGCCGCCTTCTTCTCCAAGGCATCCCGGTACGTCGAATCATCGCCAATCCAGCCCCGGGTCACGCCCAAGGTTGTCTTGAGCCCGCTTCCGTACTGCCAACTGTGACTGACTTGTTCAACGTAGTACGTTTCCATATCGCTTTGGTCTGCGGCCACTCCAGGGATTGCGATTCGCGTCCCAATGCGAATGTCTGGACGCCCCATCCCCAGATTGATTGTTCCAGAAATGAGGTACGGATTCAGCGCATACCAATCCCGAATAATTTTTCTTTGTTGCTCGGCCATGACCCCGAAGTCCAATGCATCGGGGGCCATTTGCGATTGCACATCCATTCGCCGCATGCCGTGACGCTTGATTTCCTCAAGGTTGATAAGCGGCGCGATAATACTTAGCGCGTCCTTTCCCGTCTGTTCTTGGTGCAAAAGACTGGCAACGAAAAAAGCGTTGAAGCGTTCCAATCCAGACTTTCCCAGGTCTGCGGATTTGATTTGCTGCCGGGGTACAATCGCCAACGGAAGCCCGCCCCAATTGTCATCCTTTCCAGACTCCGCCACGTTCGGAAAAGGCTTGTCCCGAATCACAACGGTCATTTTCGCATCCCCCAAACCCACGGGGTCGCCAGAAGCTAGTTCTGCCGCGAAAGCGTCGTTGTTGGGAAGAAGGTCTGCGTACAGCTCTGTGAACAAGGGGTCCGAATGTTGCTGCGCCAATTGCCACAGCGTTCCAGAAGGCATCATGTAGTTCGGGTTGAACTGCTTCCTTGCCGGAATGTTGGAGTAGGCCGAATCATCGAAGCCCACGCTTTCCAGAAATGAATCGTTTTCGATTGCGGGCATGCCCTTCGGAGGATTCCAATTCACCCCAGCATTCTGTGACACGGCTTCCAGAAAACTCTTGAGGTATGCTTTCACGGCTGTCGGCGGGTCGCCAACAACGGAAGGGAGAGCATCAAACGTCTTGTGCCCAACTGCGTCCGTCACCAAGTCGTTGTCTGCGTAAGGCGAAAACCAAACCGGCGTGATTTCCCAAATCTTGGCAAAGTCCCTTCCAGAGATTGTATAGGTTTCGACCGTAGCCCCTGTTCCAGAGACTACCGTAGACTGCCGCACCTCATCCACTAGCCCGCGCATGACGTGCCATGGCTGGTCATGCCGATAGAACACCACGTCAATCCAATCGTCATCGGCCAACCATTCGAACACTTCGTTCCCGACTGCCTTGGAACCCTTGACGGTCAAAACAAAGCTGCCCGAAGGTGCCCCCAACGCTTTCGAAGTCTGGACGCTCACCAAACAAGATGAAGGGTCCGAAGCCCTTCGCCCCTCGATTTCCGTAGCACCCGCGATGCCGTTCAGAATGATGGGGTCATCCCCATGCTGGTACACATGGACACGGGCATTACTGGTTTCGCTGCCCTGGAACCCAGGCCGATTCTGGAAAGAAGCTGGCATTAGCCAATCCCCATCATTATCCGCAGCCGGTCAAGCACACCGTCCTCTTCGGTGATTTTGTCCAGTTTTGCCGTGAACTTTTCCAGAGATTTAGACAAATTCGTGATGGGTTTCCCCGCCAGATTCGTGAACGCCGAAGTCGTATTCGCCGCCGATTGCTCCATGTTCATCACAGCGGTTGCCAGCTTGTTCCCCACGGCCAACTGCTTATCCATCAACGCCGCTTGCTGCCTGAGATTCGGCCCCATGTTCGACACAACTTGGGCCGCTCGCCGTGACATTTCCTCGATTGTCCTTCCGGGGCCTTTGGCGGGAGCTTCTTGGGGCCGGGCGATGATTGCTTGCTCTTCATCCGTCAATTCCTTCCCTTCCAGACTTTTACCCAGGATGCTCATTTCACGGGCTCCGACATTGATTCCCCGCGCTGCCAACTGCCTGCGAAGGAACAACCGACCCCCGGCTCCCCCGCCGCCCATTTCCATGATTCGCCGCATCGTTCCAGACATAGCCTGGTCCGATGCCAGCGCTCCCAGGCCACCCCCCTTGATTCTCTCTCCCATTTCCTCCATCTGGATGAACGCCTGTTCCAGAGCTTCCGGGCCTCCGCCCCCCTGGTAGCCGCCGAACTGCTGCATCAGCATCAAATCAAGCCCGCCAGTCGGGCCACGGGCTCCCACATTCTGGACCATTCTCTGGAATCCTTGCGCAACCGCTTGTGCCCGCGTAGGCGCAAGCCCGCCTTTG
>Ga0272441_10007168_pt1 | contig 18246 bp, 19 predicted proteins | sample SSMProp6N_FD_193582 | JGI IMG/M metagenome (GOLD analysis project Ga0272441, IMG submission 193582) | Marine sediment archaeal communities from Little Sippewissett salt marsh, Falmouth, MA, United States - SSM-Prop-6N | ecosystem: Environmental > Aquatic > Marine > Wetlands > Sediment ... | reverse complement strand
ACAAGTACATTCGTATTGGGTCTCCGTACACTGTCCCGTGAGAGCAAAGGCGACATATAGCGTTTCGGATGCCGGGGGTGCATCCTGCGGCGGTTCTTGAGGCGGCGGTTCATCTTTTGGCTCAGGGGTAGGTATTTCAATAGCTTCACGCCAAGTGTATTTATTACCGTCTACATCAGTCGCCGTCAGGTTAATAAGATATATCTGCCCGCAAGTTACCGTACGGGTAAGACTATCTTCATGAAAACCAGTGTTTGGTTGCTGGTCATACCATGGGTCGCCATTTGCTGTTAGAACAAGGCTGGTGAGTTGTTTAGTTGACCCATGATTATCCTCTCCCCAGAAATCAAGTTTGAGCGTAACACGACTTTCTTCCCCAGGAATAGGTTCAACATCCCATTCAAGACTAGAGACAGTATCCGGATACAATACTTCCTTCGTTACGGTGACTTCATTTTTTTAGGTTTTTTCATGTCTGTCGCGTATAGTTCAAGAAATGTTGATCCAGAACAAGGCACTCCGATAGTAGTTTCATCCCTATGAAGGGTGGTTGGCGTACCGCTCCAAGTGAGCCATTCCTCGCCATCCTTTTTTAGCCGCAGGTAATCTACTTGGTAATCACCAGCCGCCTCATAATCTACAAAAAGAAGACTGTCAATACAGCCCTCCGGACCTTCAATTATCTCAACTCTCGTTTGAATATTTGCGAGTAATCCTTCCTTTTTCTCCCAATCTGAAGGGCCTCCACCGTCTCCGGGTATCCAATCGGATGGGCCATCTTCTAATAAAGATGGTACTTCTTTAAAGTAGGCCTTAACAAATATTCTTTTATCCAACTCAGCAGGAATAGTAAAAGACATTTCTGTAGAACCATCAAGGGGCTCGTATGGACTGCTGATTTGATATTGAATATCACCTGTACCAACTTCCCAATGGTCAAACTCATAACCTGAAGCTGGTTCTGCCGTCACACGTATTGAGGTAGTGTTTACGGAAAACTCTACTAACATCTTGTTCTGAGTGCTTTCAACATAATTTTCATTTAAGTCCGCTGTTTGGTTATCACCTTCTTTGTCGATATACATATGGCGATAAACAGAGCAGAAATTCCCCGCGTCAGGAGGAATAACTTCTGCATATAGAGAAGGGGGATACCATTAAGGTTCGGGCGCAAATCCTGGAGGCACACAGGTTGAGACAGTAACACTGACCAAGAGTGGCAGAGTCACTAACACTGCTATACTAACAATTTTATTGTTCATATTTATCATGCGTTTATCATGCGCGATCAATACCCAAAATGCTTTACCACGTGTTTCCGCTTATTATCTAGACCTTAACACTGAATGTCAATGCCTCTATCCCATTGCTTCCCACTCTACGCAGTAGCAAAATGCCTTCGCTTAACGTCCAATTGAATAGAGCGGATAATGCCCGGTAATATTTCTGAATGGTAGTTGAATTAATCGGCTTTATGGCTCGTGGGCAGGTACTATTGAAACTATGAGGTGTCTCCCGAAGATAGGCCAGGAAAGGCTAGGACATGCAAACATACAAATGACACTTGATACCTATAGCCATGTTGCACCTGGCCTACAACAAGCTGCTGCTATGAATTTCGAAAAGAATATACTTCCTGAAATAGTAAATGAAGTGAAATAAAATCGTCTATTAGCAAAATATTAGCAAAATAGAAAAAAGCTACCGAATAATATCTAGTTCGGTAGCTTTTTAGTCTCGAAATTTGGTAGCGGGGGTTGGATTCGAACCAACGACCTTCGGGTTATGAGCCCGACGAGCTGCCACTGCTCCACCCCGCGACGTGATTAATAGTATACATTCAAGACGCCGGGGTGTCAAATTAAGGTTTTTGGCCTTCTTTAGCCTCAGCGGCTGTTGGCTTCACGGGTCAAACTGGCCAGAAAATCGACATTTGTCTTGGAACGGCGCAGCCGGTCGAGGACGCGCTCCGTCGCTTCGGTGATGTTAGTCGAGTCGGAGGCAATCATCGAGACCATCCGCCGCAGCAGCCAGATTTTCTTCAGGTCCTGATCGTCGATGAGCAGCTCCTCGCGCCGGGTGCTGGAGCGCTGGATGTCGATGGCGGGGAAGGTGCGGCGCTCGGCCAGCCGCCGGTCGAGGTGCAGTTCCATGTTGCCGGTGCCCTTGAACTCCTCATAGATGAGGTCATCCATACGGCTGCCGGTATCGATTAGGCAGGTGGCGATGATAGTCAGGCTGCCGCCTTCATCAACGTTGCGGGCGGCCCCGAAGAAGCGTTTCGCCGGGTGCAGCGCCGCCGGGTCGATACCACCGGAGAGGGTGCGGCCGCTGGAAGGCATCGCCAGGTTGTAAGAGCGGGTGAGGCGGGTGATGCCGTCGAGCAGGATGACCACGTCGCGCCCCGTCTCTACCAGCCGCTTGGCCCGTTCCAATGCCAGTTCGGCGACGCGGGTGTGGTTCTCCACCGGCTCGTCGAAGGTGGCGCTGATAACATCGCCCTTGACGGAGCGCTTCATGTCGGTGACCTCTTCCGGGCGCTCCCCGATGAGGCAGACGATGATGTGCAGGTCGCTGTAATTGGTGTTGGCGGCGTTGGCAATCGATTTCAGCAGCAGGGTCTTACCGGCCTTGGGAGGCGAGACGATCAGACCGCGCTGGCCCCGCCCGATGGGGGCAATCATGTTGACCAGCCGGGTCGAAAGATCGGCCGGGTCGGTCTCCAGGTTAATCAGGGTATCAGGGAAGGTCGGGGTCAGATTGTTGAAGAAGGGGCGTTTTTTACATGTCTCCGGGTTGAGGTCGTTGATGGCCTCCACGCGCAGCAGGCTGCGGTATTTCTCCCCGGTCTTGGGGGGGCGGACCTGGCCGGTGACGGTATCGCCGGTGCGTAGCCCGAAGCGGCGAATCTGCGACTGCGAGACGTAGATATCGTCGGAGCTGGGCAGCAGGGTACTCTGGCGCAGGAAGCCGTAGCCGTCGTTCATGATTTCCAGGATGCCGCCGCAGAACATGTTGCCCTGCTGCTCGGTGTAGGACTGGACGAGCTTCATGATGATATCCTGCTTCTTGAGCGCCTGGACACTGGTGAAGCCCATCTCCTTGGCCAGCTTGACCAGCTCCTCTTTGGTTTTTTCTGCTAATTCAGTAGCATTCATAATGTTGCCTTCCCTGTGCGTTATTGTGGTTTTAGCCGCTGGTATCGTTATCTGCGGGATAATATCTTTGCCGGTAACGTCCGGTGCTAGTCGGTCTTAAGCCGCTTTACGAAATGCCCTCGATGTCTCCCCGTAAGCTATGCCGAAAACGGCAGTGACGGCTGTGCCCCCTCGCGCAATGTCTTCTTGGCGGCCCCGATAAAGTCCCGGAAGAGGGGGTGGGGACGGTTGGGCCGCGAGTTAAACTCAGGATGGAACTGACAGCTCAGCATCCAGGGGTGGTCCTTGATCTCGCATATCTCCACCAGCTTGCCGTCGGGAGAGATGCCGCTGTACACCATGCCGCACTCTTCGAGGCGGTCACGGTAGTCATTATTGAACTCGTAGCGGTGGCGGTGCCGCTCGTAAATCAGGTCTTTGCCGTAGGCCTGGGCCGCCCGGCTGCCGGGGAGCAACTGACAGGGATAGTCCCCCAGGCGCATGGTAGCCCCCTTCGTTTCGATGGCGCGCTGCTCCGGCAGGAAATCGATGACCGGGTGGCAGGTCGTTTGGCAGAACTCGGTGGAGTGAACGTCGCCGGTGTTGAGGACGTGGCGGCTGAACTCGATTACCATGACGTGCAGCCCCAGGCAGAGGCCGAAGTAGGGAATATTGTTGGTGCGGGCGTAGCTGGCGGCCTTAATCATCCCCTCGATGCCCCGGATGCCGAAACCGCCGGGAATGATGATGCCTTGCACCGTCTCCAGATGGGTATCGCAGTCGCTCGTTTCCAGGTCTTCCGAGTGCACCCAGCTTAGCTTCAGCGCCCGGTTATTAATGATGGCGGCGTGCCCCAGGGCCTCGCGCACCGAGAAATAGGCATCCTGCAATTCGACGTACTTGCCGACCAGGGCGATATTGACTGGTTCCATCGGCTCTTCCTTGATGCGCTGCACCAGGCCGCGCCATTCGTCCAGGTCTTTGTGCTCGGTCTTAAGTCCCAGCTTCTCTACCACCAGGTCACCCAGCCCTTCTTCCTCCAGCACCAGTGGCACCTCGTAGATGGTATCCACGGTGAGCAGGGGAATGACGGCCTCCTTAGTGACGTCGCAGAAGAGGGAAATCTTGTCCCGGATGCTGTCGAATATCGGCTGGTCGCTGCGGCAGACGATGATGTCCGGCTGGATACCGATGCGCCGCAGCTCGTTGACGCTGTGCTGGGTAGGTTTGGTCTTGAGCTCCTTGGTCGAGCTTAAATAAGGCAGGTAGGTGACGTGAATGTAGAGGACGTTGTCCCGCCCGACATCGTTCCGCATCTGGCGGATGGCCTCCAGGAACGGCTGCCCTTCGATGTCGCCGACGGTGCCCCCGACCTCGATGATGACCACCTCCGCCTGCGATTTCTCCACCAATTGCCGGAACTTGGCCTTGATCTCGGCGGTAACGTGCGGCACCACCTGAATCGTGCCCCCCAGAAAGTCGCCGTGCCGCTCCTTCTCGATGACGGTACGGTAAATCTGGCCGGAGGTAACGTTGGACTCGGCGGTAAGATTAATGTCGAGGAAGCGTTCGTAATTACCCAGGTCGAGGTCGGTTTCAGCACCGTCCTGGGTGACGAAGACCTCGCCGTGCTGGTAAGGGGACATCGTCCCCGGATCAACGTTCAGATACGGGTCGAGTTTCTGGGCGGAAACGGTGATCTGGCGGCTTTTCAGGATGGTGCCGATAGAAGCGGCGGTAATACCCTTACCGACCGAACTAATAACACCACCGGTAACAAATATGTACTTCGACATCTAGAAAAACCACATATTAAAATCCATGAGAAGGTCTGATGTGGGGAATAACTTTAATGCTCACGTCACGTGAAGTTATTAAGGATTGAACCGGTAACCAGAAACGTTCGTCCGTAACAACGCTTAATATAACTATAATCGGGGAAGAGTGAGTTGTCAAGTCACTCTTTAGGGTTTTTAAGTGGTTAACGGCTGGCTGTTAGACTATTCCTCGGTGCCCTGGCTTTCCGTCGGCTTGCCGAAGTCGCGCCACCACGTCCGTAGCCGGTCGAGGACGGTGCGCTCATATCCCTGGTCGGAGGGGGTGTAGTAGCGCTGGCCGCGCCGGGCTGGGGGCAGGTACTCCTGCTCGACGAAATGGCCGGGATGGTCGTGGGCGTACTTGTAGCCCTGGCCGTAGCCCTGCTGCTCCATCAGCGGAGTGACGGCGTTGCGCAGGTGCAGGGGGACGGTTTCCTGACTGCTCTCGCGCATCTCCGCCTGCACCCGGGAATAAGCCTCGTAGAGAGAGTTGCTCTTGGGGGCGGTCGCCAGGTAAACGGCGGCCTCGGCCAGGGCCAGATTGCCCTCCGGCATACCGATGAAGTGGACCGCCTGCTGGGCGGACATGGCGATGACCAGGGCCATCGGGTCGGCCATGCCGACGTCTTCTGAGGCGAAGCGCACCAGCCGCCGGGCGATGTAGAGCGGGTCTTCCCCGGCCTCCAGCATCCGGGCCAGCCAGTAGATAGCGGCGTCGGGGTCAGAACCGCGCATCGATTTGTGCAGGGCGGAGATGGTATCGTAGTGGGCATCGGCGTCCTTGTCGTAGCGGAGGGCGCGGTGCTGGACGGCATCCTCGATGGTGGCCAGGGTGATGATGCGTCTCCCCCGTTCGTCGGGTGGGGTGGCCAGGGTTGCCAGCTCCAGGGCGTTAAGCGCCGCCCGGGCGTCGTTATTAGAGACGGTAATCAGGTGTTTCATGGCATCTTCGTTAAGCTCGACATTGAACACGCCGAGCCCCCGTATCTTGTCCTTGAGCGCCCGGGTGAGGATGAGTTGAATCTCGTCGTCGGTCAGGGGGTTGAGGGCCATTACCTGGCTGCGCGAGAGCAGCGGTGAGACTACCTCGAACGACGGGTTCTCGGTGGTTGCCCCGATGAGGGTAATGGTGCCGTCCTCGACGTGGGGCAGCACGGCGTCCTGCTGGGCCTTGTTGAAGCGGTGAATTTCATCGATGAAGAGGATGGTCTTCTGGTTGATATTCTTGCGGCGGTCGTTGGCCCCCTCGATGATACGGCGTAAATCGGCGACCCCGGCGCTGACGGCGCTGATGGCCTCGAAGTGCGACTCGGTGACCTCGGAGATAATCCGGGCCAGCGTTGTTTTGCCGCTGCCCGGCGGCCCCCAGAGGATGAGGGACGGTATCTTGCCGCTTTCAATAGCCTTGCGCAGCACCCTGCCCGGCCCGATGAGGTGCTCTTGCCCCACGAAGTCGCTGAAGGTGGTGGGGCGCATCCGCGCCGCTAGGGGGGCTTCTTCCAGCTTGAATTCCTCGGCTTGCTGCTCAAACATATCCATCGCGGCCATCCCTTATCTATATTAATCGGCAGGTTTAATCATTATCATTTATACCTGGTCACCTGAAAACGGTAGAGCCTGACCGGTTCGTCGGGCCCGATCCCCGCCTTCTGGCGGCAGATATCAATCTGGAAATCGACGCTGTCTACCCCTTCGAGGTCGGGCAGCAGCAGTCCTCGCCGCCGTCCCGCCTCGACGATAAGACCGTACTTTTTGGGGTCGAGGTCGTTTTTATCGGTTACCGGCTCCGGCGTCGTCAGCACGTCAACGCTGTATTCCAGATCGGCAAGCTCGTCGGCGGTGACCGGCAGGAAACGCGGGTCGCTGCTAGCGGCGCTGACGGCATTGGCGATAATCTCGGCAGCGACGTTATCCTGGTAGGGCTCGAAGGTGCCGATGCAGCCGCGGAGCTCGCCTGCCTTGTGCAGCGAAACAAAGACCCCGGCGCGGGGCTTCAGTTCCTCGCTCAGGTCATCCGGCAGAGGCGGAACACGGCCGCTACGGACGTAGTTTTCAACGGTAGCCTTGGCCAGCTCCACCGGGGGCGACATCCCCCGGATGATTATCCCGGCATAGCCCACGACCGTGGAGTAATCACCGCTTATCTCGCCGCTGGTCTGGTACTTGACCAGTTCGGCCCGGGTGGCGCCCAGCTCCCTGGCGGCGGCGAGCAGGGCAACGGTAGGGCCGTAACCGCACATCGATATCTGGTGCTGGTCGATGCGGCGTAGCAGTTCCTCACCGTTGAGCTGGGTGATGGCTTCGATGGCCAGGGCATCCTTGCGGCTGGCCTCCTCATGCGGTTCGTAGTGGCTGAAGTCGCTGGAGGCGATGATGACGGCCTTACGGCCCGATTCCTTGATTGCCCCGGCGATGGCCTGCCCCAGGGCGCGGTGGTAGTCGATATCCGAGTAGGCGATGAGAATGGGCACAATCTGGAAGTCCGCTTTGAAATACTGCAGCAGGGGTAGCTGCACCTCGATGGAATGCTCGTTGCGGTGGGCCAGGGTATCGGCTTTCAGGTCGGGGTCACGGGAGATTATCCGCTCGGCCAGGTCGCGGTCGATGGCGACCTCTCCCAGCGGGTTCAGCCAGCTGCCCTCGTTCATGACGGCGAGCGGCTTGCCCTGACCGGTGTGGTTGGGCCCCAGGATGATGAAGGTATCCGCCATATTAATGCGGGAGATAACGGCCCCGGCAACCCCCCCGGAGTAGATATAGCCGGCGTGGGGAGCGACGATGCCGATGGCCTCCTCCCGCGGTGCTGCCGGTTCCACCAGGGTGGCAATCATCTCCCGGAGACGGTCGGGTTCGGCCGGGTAGAAATGCCCGGCTACTGCCGGTGGTCTTATCATGCGTCACCTCCGCTGGCACTAATGCCCCGGAAGTTGAGGTCAGCCCCGCAATGGCAGCAGTGCGTCCCGTCGAGGCCGATAACCTCGGTCTGGTAGCCATGACGGCGGACGGCAGGACGGTCGCAGACGGGGCAGAAGGTGGTCTCGCTGTCGTCCCCGGCGACGTTACCGACGTAGACGAATTTAAGCCCGGCGTCGCGACCGATCTGGTAGGCGTGCTTCAGGGTGGCGATTGGGGTGGGGGGGATATCCTGAAGGTGGTAGCTGGGGAAGAAGCGGGTAATGTGCCACGGGGTCAGCTCGCCGAGTTCCTCCCGTATCCAGCGGGCGAGGTCGGTAAGCTGAGTATCGTCATCATTCATGCCGGGGATGATGTTGGTCACCACCTCGACGTGCGTATCCCACTGGCGGCGTGCCCGCACCGCTACTTCGAGTATACCGCGCCAGTGGGGAATTCCGGTCAGGTCGCGGTAAAGTGCGTCGCTGAAGCCCTTGACATCCACTCGCCAGGCATCGAGGTAAGGCCCGATGGTATCCAGTGCCTCCGGGCTCAGGTAGCCGTTGGTGACGTAGACGGTATAGAGGCCGCTCTCCTTGGCCAACCGGGCGGAGTCCAGGGTGTACTCGAACCACATGCTGGGCTCATTGTAGGTCCAGGCGATACCGGCGCAGTTGTTTCCCTGGGCCAACCTGACGGCGGCGGCGGGCAGGATTTCCTGTCCCCAAGCCTCCCGCCCAGTCTCGTCGCAGGCAATCTCCCAGTTCTGGCAGTCGCGGCAGTGGAAGTTGCAGCCCCAGCTCCCCAACGACAGCGCCCGGCTGCCGGGGAAGAAGTGACTCAGGGGTTTCTTCTCAATCGGGTCCACAGCCACCGACGAGACCCGGGCATAGTTCAGGCTGTAGAGGGTGCCGTCCCGGTTCTGGTAGACGCGGCAGACGCCGGTTTTATCAAGATTGATGGCGCAGCGCCACTGGCAGATGTGGCATCTGACCCTGGATTCTGCTAGTCTCTCATAGAGCACTGCTTGGTGCATGATAACACCCGTTGCCGGCGGTCGTTTATCTAATTATAGCATCTCCCCCCGTCTTAATTACAGTGTCTTTTGTATAGCACTTCGGGGCTTAATTACAGTGTTCTTTTAGTCTCTTTACGAAAACCTTGACGCGCTGCCGCCGGATAGCTACACTGTTTTTATGAAAATTATCGGGATTACCGGCGGTATCGGCAGTGGCAAGAGCACCGTGGCGCGTTTCCTGGCGGAGCTGGGGGCCGTGGTGATTGACACCGATAAGGTCGGCCATGACGTCCTTCGTAGCGACGGCCAGATTAAATGGGAGTTGGTAACGGCTTTCGGCGGCGAAATTCTGACTCCGCATGACCATATCAGCCGGGAGAAGCTGGGAGAGCTGGTGTTCAGCGACCCGCAAAAGTTGCAACTGCTGAATCGGATAATACACCCCGAAATCAACCGGCGGGTGATGGCGGAGATTGAGAAATGTCGCCGGGAAGGGATCAGGGTACTCGCTTTCGAAGCCCCGCTGCTGTTCGATGTCGGTTGGCAAGAGTTGGCTGATGAGGTATGGGTTACGGTGGCTGCCGAGGCAACCATCCTGGAGCGCCTCAAGACGCGGACAGGTTTATCCCGCGACCGGGCGTTGACGCGCATCCGGGCGCAGTCGCCGCCGGCGGAGTTGGTCAGCCGGGCCGACGTCGTTATCGATACCGACTGCTCGCTGGAAGAACTGCGGGCCGAGGTCGTCCGGCTGTGGGCCGGGGTTGCCGCCGATGAGGCGCTCTAGCGCGGTCGTGGGTAACAGGCGTGCCCCGTGTTTGACACCCGGCGGAACTTATTGATAGAATATATTGTTTTCTTGAATTGGAGGGCAGTGCGATTTACGCCATAATTGAAACCGGTGGTAAGCAGTATCGAGTCAGGCCCGGCGCGACGATTGACGTTGAGCGTTTGGAAGCGGCGGCCGGGGAGACCGTCGAGCTGGACAAGGTGCTGCTGATTAACGACGATAAGAAGATTACGGTCGGCCGGCCGATTGTCGAGGGTGCCCGCGTCGTGGCGACGTCTCAGGGTGAGCACAAGGACAAGAAGGTGCTCGTCTTCAAGTACAAGCCGAAGCGGCGTTACACCTGCAAGACGGGGCACCGCCAGATTTACACCCGGTTAACCATCGACCAGATTCTCGGCCCGGGTAAAAAGTCGGCAAAAACGGCCAAAGCCGAGAAAACAGAGACGGCAACGTCTTAGTATCACGGGAGGTCAAGCAGCGTGGCTCATAAGAAAGGTGGCGGCTCCAGCCGTAACGGTCGGGACTCCAATGCCAAGCGGCTGGGCGTGAAGAGATATGCCGGTCAGGTAGTCACCGCGGGCACGATACTGGTGCGTCAGCGGGGTACCCGTATTCATGCCGGTAGTAACGTCGGGGTCGGTCGGGACCATACCCTGTACGCCATGATTGACGGTGTCGTCCAGTACGAACCGGCGACAAAAACGAGAAGGAAGGTCAGCGTTTACGCTGGTTAGATTGTGAAAGAGAAGATTCATCCTAAGTATTATCCTGATGCCAAGGTAACCTGTGCCTGCGGTAATACCTTCACCACCGGCTCCACTCGCAAGGAGCTCAAGGTTGAGGTTTGCTCTCAGTGCCACCCGTTCTACACCGGCCAGCAGCGGGTTATGGACAAGGCGGGCCAGGTGGAGCGCTTCAAGCGGCGTTACAAGCTGGCTGATTAGATATTATTTGATTTGAGATCGGGGGGAGCGGCTTCAAGCAAGCGGCTCCCCTTTTTTGTTAGGGGGTTGATTAGCAGTGACGAAGCGGTATAACTATGGTGGCCAGGCCGTTATTGAGGGAGTGATGATGCGGGGGCGGCAGGCGATGGTCACCGCGGTGCGTAAGCCTGATGGCGAGATTGCCATCGATACCCAGAAGCTGCCGGGGATATCGACCAGCCGGGCGCGGCGGATACCTGTCATACGAGGGGTAGTCGTGCTCGTTGAGACGATGGTTCTGGGGATGAAGTCGCTGATGTACTCGGCCAAAATGTCCCTTGGTGAGGAAGAAGAGGAAATCTCCGGGGGGGCAGCGGGGGGTATGGTGGCGCTCTCGATTGCCTTTGCCGTGGGCCTGTTCTTTCTGGCGCCGCTTTTCATCACCCGGGGCCTCAGTGCCTATATCGAGTCCTCGATACTATTCCATCTCGTCGAAGGCCTGGTGCGGTTGGGTATGTTCATCGCCTACCTGCGGATAATCAACTTCTCTTCCAGTGTGGGTAAGGTTTTCGCCTACCACGGCGCGGAGCACAAGGCGGTCAACGCCTACGAGCACAACGTGCCGCTGGAGGTGGAATACGTGCACCGCTACGGGACGGCGCACACCCGCTGCGGCACCGGGTTTATCTTTATCGTGCTGGTAATTGCCATTGTCGTCTTCGCCCTCATCGGGCGGCCGTCGCTCTGGCTGATGGTACTGTGGCGGATTATCCTGATTCCGGCGATATCAGGCATTGGCTACGAGGCCACCCAGTTCGCCGCCCGCAATACCGATAACCGCCTGATACGGGCCTTTCTGGCCCCCGGTTTGTGGCTGCAGAGCCTGACTACCCGCGAGCCGGATGACCAGCAGCTTGAGGTGGCGCTGGCTGCCCTGCGGCGGGCGGTTGAGATTGATGAAGACAAGGCCGAGGTCTTCGGCCCCGCCCCGCCGGTCACTTAGATTTCGGTTAACTCCTCGAAGAAGCAGGTCCGGTTGCCGGTGTGGCAGACGGGACCGGTTGGTTGCGCGCGCAGCAGGATGGTGTCGCGGTCGCAGTCAATCCATACCGAGCGCACCTTGATGATATTCCCTGAAGTTTCGCCCTTGTGCCATAACTGCTGGCGGCTGCGGCTGTAGAACCAGGCCTCGCCGCTTTCTAGGGTGCGGCGCAGGGCTTCCTCGTTCATGTAGGCGAGCATCAGTACCTCACCGGTCGCCTCGTCCTGGGCGATAGCCGGGATCAGTCCCTGCTCATTGAGTTTCAGATTAGTTGGCGACATGATTTCGATCAAGCTCCTTACGGTGATATTGGCCGCGCTAGCTCAGGGCGGCCAGGGCCTCTTTCAGATTGATGTTGCCGGTATAGAGTGCCTTGCCGATGATGGCCCCCTCGGCGCCGATTCGGGACAGCAGCTCTAGGTGGGTTAGCTTGGCGATGCCCCCCGCCGCCACCACCGGCAACTGGATTTCGCTTATCAGCTCGCCGATGGCCGTCAAGTTGGGCTCGGTCAGGGTGCCGTCGCGGGAGATATCGGTGCAGACGAAACGCCGTACGCCCCGTTCGACCATCTGCCGGGCGAAGTCGATGGCCTTGAGTCCGGTGCGGCGCTGCCAGCCGTGGGTGGCGACTTGGTCCTGCCAGGTATCGATGCCGACGATGATTGACTCGCTGCGCAGGCGGCAGGCCTCGCTGACCAGTTCCGGATTCTCGACGGCGGCGGTGCCGAGGATAATGCGGTCGATGCCGGCACGGAGGAGTTGCTCGATGACGTTAAGGTCGCGAATCCCCCCGCCGAGCTGCACCGGCACCAGCAGGGTGCTGGCAATCTCGGTGATGATGTCGAGGTTGACCAGTTCGCCGTGGGCAGCGCCGTCAAGGTCAACAATATGCACCCGCGGGGCGCCCATCGCCTGCCACTCCAGGGCCACCTCCACCGGGCTCTCGGAGAAGACCGTTTCCTGTTCGTAGTCGCCCTGGTAGAGACGGACGCAGCGGCCCCGCCGGATATCAATGGCTGGAATCAGTTCTATTTCTCCGGCTCCTTTCCCGTCGAAAACGAGGTATTTATGCCCAAATATCATATCATTACCCTGCCTGGATTCACAACCGAATCACCCTTTTAACGCTTGACAGGGACTACTCTGGTTGTTAGACTGGATATTGCTTGAATGAACCATAAATCGGACTTCAAATCCTGGCTAGGGGCGGTTTATTGACACAACCGGCGGCGAAATGGCATGAGGCGTCGGCTGACGAGGGGCGGGGTCTGGTACAGGTCTTTACCGGGGACGGTAAGGGAAAGACGACAGCCGCCTTGGGAGCCGTCATCCGGGCGCTGGGTCAGGGAAAGCGCGTTTTCATTATTTTCTTCATGAAAGGAGATTACCCTTACGGGGAACGCGAGGTGTTGCGCCGTCTGCCCGGTGTCAATTTCGCCAGTTTCGGCACCCTGGATTTCGTTACCCTTGGTCAGCTAAGCCAGCAAGACCGGGAGGAGGCGAGCCGGGCACTGGCGGCGGCCCGAGAGGCGGTGCTGGGCGGTAGCTATGACCTGGTAGTGCTTGATGAGATTTGCCTAGCGGCGGCCTTCGGCCTGATTCCCGAAGATGAAGTAAAGAGTCTCATCCGTGAAAAGCCGGCGGCGCTGGATTTGATTCTGACCGGACGCCGCGCCGACCCCGAGACTATCAAACTGGCCGACTTGGTTACCGAATGTGTTAAAATAAAGCATCACTTCGATAAGGGTGTTCCGTCCCGTAAGGGAATTGAATACTAATCCATCACATAATTAAGTGAAAGGGGCAAATTACATAATGAAGGTAACTCTGAGTGTCATCAAGGCTGATATCGGGGGCTTTGTTGGCCATTCCGAATCACACCCTGATATTCTGGCATGCGCCGATGAGCAGATCGCCAAGGCGAAGGCTTCCGGGCTGCTGATCGACTACCACGTCACCAAATGCGGTGATGACTTACAGATTATTATGACCCACCAGCAGGGGGAGGGCAATGAGACCATCCACAAGCTGGCTTGGGATACCTTTGTCGCCGGCACCGAGGTGGCGAAATCGCTGAAGCTTTATGGGGCCGGGCAGGACCTCCTGGCGGATGCCTTTTCCGGCAATGTTAAGGGCATGGGGCCCGGCGTCGCCGAGATGGAGATTGAGGAGCGTAAGTCCGAGCCGATCATCGTTTTTATGGCGGATAAGACCTCGGCCGGGGCCTGGAACATGCCCCTTTACAAGATGTTCGCTGACCCCTTCAACACCATCGGGCTGGTGATTGCCCCCAACATGCACGGTGGCTTCGCCTTCGAGGTGCATGATGTTAAGGAGAGCCGCAAGGTGATACTCAACTCTCCGGAGGAGATTTACGACCTGCTGGTCTTAATCGGTGCCCCGTCCCGCTACATGGTGAAGTCAGTCTTCAGCCGCGAGTCGGGCGAGGTTGCGGCTGCTTCCTCGACCCAGAAGCTGTCCTATATCGCCGGTCGTTACGTCGGTAAGGATGATCCGGTCTGCATCGTGCGTTGCCAGGGTAACTTCCCGGCTGTCGGCGAGGTTCTGGAACCGTTTGCCTTGCCGCACCTGGTCGAGGGTTGGATGCGCGGCTCACATCACGGGCCGTTCATGCCGGTCTCGATACCGGACAGCATCCCCAGCCGCTTCGACGGCCCGCCGCGCGTGACGGCCGCCGGGTTCCAGCTAGCGGACGGAATGCTGATTGGCCCGCGTGACATGTTCGACGATATCTCCTTCGACCTGGCCCGGCAGAAGGCCAACGAGATCGGTGAGTACATGCGTCGCCACGGTCCCTTCGAGCCGCACCGCCTGCCGCTGGATGAAATGGAATACACTACGATGCCGCAGGTAGTCTCCAAGCTGGAAGGCCGCTTCACCGATATCTAGATATATCAAAGAGATTTACCGGGTGCTCCCTTTGAGCCGGCTGCTTACCGGGGCAATTGCTGCCGGTAGCGGTGAAAATAAAGTTTTAAGGGGGGTGGCAAATGGCAATATATGTGATGCTTACCAGTCTTACCGATGATGGACGGAAGACCCTCAAGCAGAACCCTGGTCGGCTTAAGGAGGTCAATAAAGAAGTCGAGAGCATGGGCGTGAAGATACTGGCGCAGTATTCGGTGCTGGGGCCTTACGATTTTATAAATATCCTGGATGCACCGGATAATCTGTCGGTCTCCAAGATGGCGATGGAGCTGGGAGCACGGGGCACGCTGCAAACGATGACCATGGCGGCGATGACTCTCGACGAGTTCATTGATAGCCTTTGAGGACTGATTGCACTGTAAGTTACTGCTGGCGACCAATAATCAGGCTAAGGTTCGGGAGTATCGCAGTCTCCTGTCGGCTGTTCCTTACGAGTTGGTGACCCCGGGTGAAGTGGGGATTACCACCACGGTTGAGGAAACGGGGGGGACCTTCGCCGAGAATGCGCGGCTCAAGGCGAGCTTGCTCGCCGCCGAAAGCGGCCTGTGGGCGCTGGCGGATGATTCCGGCCTGGAGGTTGATGCCCTAGGTGGGGAGCCAGGGGTGCGCTCGGCGCGTTATGCCGGCGAGGGCGCATCAGACCGGGAGCGGATAGATTACCTGCTGCGGAAGCTGGTAGGAGTACCCTGGGAGCAGCGCACGGCGCGTTTCCGTTGTGTTATCGCCGTCGCTACGCCAGCGGGGCGGATTGAGCTTTGTTCGGGGGAGTGCCCCGGGGTGATAACCGATGAGCTCCGGGGAGAGCAGGGATTCGGTTACGACCCGGTGTTTTATCTCCCGGAACTGGATAAGACCATGGCTGAGTTAACGCTTGCCGATAAGAATAAATATAGCCATCGGGCGCGGGCTGCCAGAAAGGTGCCGCCGCTGCTGGCCAGGTTAGAAAATGACGGGACTGTGTGATTCTTTTCAACGGCCGGTTAATTACCTGCGGATTTCGATAACTGACCGCTGTAATCTGCGCTGCATATACTGCATGCCGGTGGACGGTGTCCAGATGATGAGTCACGCCGACGTCCTCACCTACGAGGAAATATATACCGTGGTTGCCGCCGCCGCCGAGATGGGTATCAGTAAGGTACGGCTCACCGGCGGCGAACCGCTGGTCCGGCTGGGACTGCCGCAGCTGGTGGAAATGCTGAGCAGTATCCCTGGCATCGATGATATCGCCATGACGACCAACGGGACGCTGCTCGGGCAATACGCGGCGGAGCTGAAACAGGCCGGGTTGCGGCGGGTCAATGTCAGCCTGGATACCCTGCGCCCGGAGCGGTTCGGGGAGATAACACGCGGCCGCTTCAGTCTGGATGACGTGCTGGCGGGTATCACCACTGCCCGGGAGGTGGGCCTGAACCCGGTGAAGATTAACGTGGTGGTCATGGCGGGGATTAATGACGACGAGGTTATTGATTTCGCCGCCCGCACCATCGATGATGGCTGGCACGTCTGTTTCATCGAGTTCATGCCGGTTTATGATATCCTGCGGCCGGATATTCGTTTCGTCCCGGCGGAGGATATCAGGCAACACCTCTCAGTGTTGGGCGAGCTCAAGCCTTACGGGCCGCCGCTGGGTAACGGCCCAGCCCGCTATTTTAAGCTGGCTGACGCCGCGGGCAGCATCGGCTTCATCACCCCGATTAGCGATCACTTCTGTTTCCAGTGTAACCGCCTGCGCCTGACGGCCGATGGTATGCTGCGGCCCTGTCTCCTCTCCGACGAGGAGATTGACCTGAAAGGCCCGTTACGTCAGGAAATATCATCGACCAATTTGCGTCGGCTGATTGAGAAGGCAGTGGCCCGTAAACCACGCGCTCACCGGCTGGCGGCAGGACAGGGCCCTGGCAAGCGCCCGATGACGCAGGTGGGGGGTTAGCTGATGGACGAGCTTAGCCATCTCGATAGCTCAGGACGGCCGCGGATGGTTGATGTTACCGGCAAGGCGGCTACGGTACGTGAGGCAGTGGCTAAGGGAACGGTCCGCATGCAGCCGGTCACCTTCGAGATGATTAAAAGTGGTGCCGCGGCCAAGGGCAACGTCCTGGCGGTGGCGCAACTGGCGGGCATCATGGCGGCCAAAAGGACGCCGGAACTGATTCCGCTGTGTCACCCGCTGCTCATAGGGGAGAGCCGGGTCGAGTTTGACCTGGATGCGACGACGTCATCGGTGGGGATTACCGCTACCGTCCGCACCAGTGGCCCCACCGGTGTCGAGATGGAGGCGCTAACGGCCGTTTCGGTTGCCGCCCTGACCATCTACGATATGTGCAAGGCGGTTGACCGGGGTATCAGGATTGATAATATTCGCCTTGTCCGCAAGAGTGGTGGCAAGAGCGGCACGATTGTTTTGGAGGATTGATACCCTGGCTGCCCTTGTGCTGGCGGCGGTATTGTTGTATACTACTTCGCTACGGAAGATAACTCTGGGGGTGACATATTATGAAATTGACGTGCTTGCAGGAAAACCTGAGTCGAGGGCTTAACACGGTGGGTAGAGCGGTTGCCACCCGCACCACGCTGCCGATAACCAATAATGTCCTGATCGCTACCGATCAGTCCCGCCTGCGGCTGACGGCCACCAATCTGGAGATGGCGATGTCCTGCTGGATTGGGGCCAAGGTTGAGGAGGAGGGTTCGATTACCGTGCCGGCACGGCTGCTAACGGAGTTTGTCAACTCGCTGCCCAATGATAAAATCGAGGTTAGCCTCTCGCCGAGCAGCAAGACCCTGGAGTTAAAATGCGCCCGCTTCGAGGCCCGTATCAGTGGCGTTGACGCTCAGGACTTCCCGCCGATTCCCAAGGTCGATACCGGGATTGAGACCAGCGTAACCGTCGAGGCCCTGCAGCGCGGCATCAGCGAGGTGGTCTTTGCCGCTGCTACTGAGGAGTCCCGCCCGGTGCTGACCGGGATTAACGCCGAGTTCGAAAACGATAAACTAACCCTGGCGGCGGCGGATGGTTTCCGCCTCGCGGTACACACCATGCCGCTGGCCAAACCGGTCGATAAGAAAACGGTGGTGATTATCCCCTCGCGTACCCTCGCCGAGTTGAACCGGCTAATGGGCGAGGACGAAGATCCGGTCTCCATTCTGGTTGACCCCGACAAGAGCCAGGCCCTTTTCCGGCTCAAGAACATTGAGCTGGTTTCCCAGCTGGTGCAGGGTACATTCCCCAACTACGCCCAGTTGATTCCCCAGAGTTATACCACCCGTGTCGTGGTCAGCGTGGCCGACTTCGCCCGGGCGACCAAAACGGCCTCGATATTTGCCCGCGATGGCAGTGGGATCGTGCGCCTGATTGTCACCCCCGGTAGCGGCGAAATGAAACCGGGTAAGATGACGGTATCGGCGCGGTCGGAGGAGATTGGTGACGACATCGGTGAGATTGATGCCGTCGTCGAGGGGGAAGAGGCCAAGATTGCCTTTAATGGCAAGTACCTGGGGGATGTGTTGGGGGTGCTCAAGGAATCACAGGTGGCGCTGGAAATCACCAATCCTTCCAGCCCTGGTGTTATCCGCCCGATGGGCGCCGATAACTACGTTCATGTCGTCATGCCGATGTTTGTTCAATGGTAATAAAAAATAATAGCTAGATTTCATAATAAAGAGGCGTCTGGTCAAATA
>Ga0272441_10007167_pt1 | contig 18247 bp, 13 predicted proteins | sample SSMProp6N_FD_193582 | JGI IMG/M metagenome (GOLD analysis project Ga0272441, IMG submission 193582) | Marine sediment archaeal communities from Little Sippewissett salt marsh, Falmouth, MA, United States - SSM-Prop-6N | ecosystem: Environmental > Aquatic > Marine > Wetlands > Sediment ... | reverse complement strand
CGAGGGGGGGGAGCGGCACTACAAGCTGATCTACCACGCGAATCGGCGCGTGCTGCCCAACGAGTCGACGGTCTCTGCCGGGCAGGAGCTGCTGATCCCGCCTTTGCCGTCCGAGGTCGCACGCCCCGCGGAAGCGTCGCGTGGTCCGGCCGCTGCCGGCACGGGGGTCGGCAGGGCCACCGAGATGACGGCGGGAGAACTCGCACGGCGCCTGGAAGGAGCCGGCACGACCGAGGCGAGACGGCGGACCTACGTGGTTCGCCGGGGCGACACGTTGACCAGCATCGCCCGGAAGCTCCTTCGCGACGAAAGCCCCGCCGCCGTGCAGAGAATCTACCGGGCCAACAGGGCCCTGCTCAGCAGCCCGCACGACCTGGCGGTCGGCACGACGTTGAAGATCCCGCAGTAGGCCCATACCGCTTTCGCAGCGTGGGAGAACCGAAGTGAGAATCGCCGCGATCATCCTGGCTTTGGCGGCCGTGGCAGTGAGCAAGGTGCATCTCCGCCGTGCCGAGACGCGGGCTAATCACGAGATCCACCGCCTCCAGCTACGGCAGATTACCCTCCGCCGCACGCTCTACGATCAGCAGGTGATCCTCGGCGGCCTGACGGCACCGATGCAGGTCCGCCGCCGGGCCGAGTTGATGGATGCCCGCCTGACCGACCAACTGCCGGTCGAGAGAGAGATGGCCTGGGACCGACAGGCACGGCGGTAGCCACGCGAGAGACCCCGCAGCGCAGTCGAAGACGAGAAGAACAGACAGGGACGAGGCCGAGCCGCCCCGATCGGGCTTCCCCGGCCTCCCAGGCGACATGGCAAACCAGAGCACATTGCGATTGAATTTGCTGTTCGGCCTGCTGGCGCTGGGCGCGGTGGCGTTGTGCGTTCGGCTCGCGTTGCTGGTGGGGGTGGACCCGGCCGACGCCGCGGCCCGCGCACGGCGGCAGCAGCGAATGGTCGTGCCCCTGCCGGGCCGGCCGGGCGGGATCTTCGTTCGAACTCGCCGCAGCTACGTACCGGCGGCCATCAGCCGACAGGTCCCCAGTTGCTTCGTGGACCCGTTTCTTCTCCGGGACGACGAGATCGCCGACGTGTGCATCGCGCTGGGCGAGGTCCTGTCGGTTCACCCGGTCCACCTTCAGGAGCAGATCATCCGCCGTCGAACCAAGCGGTTCCTTTGGGTTCGTCGCGGCATGACGCAAGCCGAAGCGGAGGCCGTCCTGGCGCGGCGGCTGCCGGCGGTCGGGATCACCCACGAATGGCGCCGGGCGTACCCCTGCGGGCCGCTGGCCGCGACGGTCGTCGGGTTCCGCCAGCGCGACGGCGTCGGGGCGGGGGGGCTGGAGCTGTCCTTTGATCGCCAGCTTACGGCGGCGGACGGCCGGCGGGTGATTCTCGCCGACGCGCGTCGCCGGCCGATCTGGCCCGTCGCCGAGGAAAGCCGCTGTCCCGCCGACGGGTCCAACGTTTTCCTGTGTCTCGACGCGGTCATCCAAGAGGCGCTCCAGCAGGCCGTGAACGAGTCGGTCGAGCAGTTCGACGCCCAGTGGGGCGCGGGCGTGGTGCTGGACCCGCGGACCGGCGACGTGCTGGCGATGTGCTCGGCGCCCTCGTACGACCCGGCGGACTACCAGCACGCCACGGCGGCGCGGCGGACGAACCGGGCGATCTGCACGCCCTACGAGCCGGGCAGCGCGCTGAAGCCCATCTACGCCGCCGCCGCGGTCGAGGCGGGACTGGTCGGCTACCAGACACAGGTCTTCTGCGAGAACGGCGTATACCACGCCCCGCGCGGCGGGCGGATCACCGACCACGGGCAGCAATACGGCTACCTGACGGTCGAGGACGTGGTGGTCTTCTCCAGCAACATCGGCATGGCCAAGATCGGCGAGAAGCTCGGCAATCGGGCGATGTACGAGACGGCCAGGCGATTCGGCTTTGGGCAGAAGTCGACGGTCGGCCTGCCGGGCGAGAGCGGGGGCATCGTCCGGCCGGTGCGGAAGTGGGACGGCTACAGCCTGCGTCGCGTGCCGTTCGGGCAGGAGATCTCAGTGACGACGCTTCAGTTGGCCACCGCGTTTGCCGCGTTGACCAACGGAGGCCTCCTGATGCGTCCGCGGCTGATCGATCACATTCGCAACGCCGACGGCCAGGTGGTCTGGCGGAACCCGCCCAAGGTCGTTCGCCGCGTGCTGAAACCGTCGGTGGCGGCGCAGTCGCTTGCGGCGCTGACGCAGGTCGTGGAGCGCGGCACGGGCAAGCGGTGCAAGCTGGAGCATTGGACGAGCTTTGGCAAGACGGGGACGGCACAGGTTCCCGGGCCGGGCGGGTATCCGCCGGGGCAGTACGTGGGCTCGTTCATCGGCGGCGCGCCGGCGTCGGCGCCGCGCGTGCTGTGCCTGGTGTCGATCTACCGCCCGAACCACCGGAAGGGCTACTACGGCGCGAAAGTGGCCGCGCCGTTCGTGAAAGAGGTGCTTGAGAAATCGCTCCGCTACCTCGGCGTTCCACCGGATCGGCCGGGCAGCGTCTGGCCGCAGGACGGGAACGTCGCGGCGGCCTCGCGGGAACCTTCTGCGCGGCGGCGATTCTAAACGGATATCCCTTCGCAGCAAGCGAGAGGAGAACAGTCGATTCCCAGCGTTGGTCCGGGCTCTCGCCGCACTCGGGGTGCGGCGATCCCGGCCGGCGAATACAACCCCGCCCGGCGCGGCGGCGAGAACCCTTGGCCGAAGGGCCCCGCCTTGACGGAAGGACCCGGCAGGCGGACAGTATGGCCATGCGTCTTACGGAGTTGATGGTTACGGCCGGCCTGGACCCCGCCACGGTCCGGGATGATGCGGACGTGACAGACGTGACGGCCGATTCTCGCCGCTGCCGGGCGGGTTCCTGCTTCGTGGCGATCCGCGGCACGGAGGCCGACGGGCATCGCTACATTGGTGCGGCCGTGGCAGCCGGTGCGGTGGCGGTGATCTGCGAGGATCCCGCGGCCGCACCGGCCGGCTGCGCCTGGGCCACGGTCAAGGACGGCCGGGCTGCGGTTGCCCGGTTGGCCCAGGCGATTCGCGGCTGGCCCGCGCGGCGGCTTGCCTGCATCGGGATCACGGGCACGAACGGGAAAACGACGGTGGCCCACCTGGTCCGGGCGATTCTGGCCGACGCCGGTCACTCGCCAGCGCTGCTGGGAACGATCGCCTACGAGACCGGTGACCGGGCCTTGCCGGCGGCGACGACCACCCCGGACCCCGTCACGCTGGCCGGCCTGATGGCCGAAATGGTCGCCGCCGGGCGAACGCACCTGGTGATGGAAGCGTCCAGCCACGCCCTCGATCAGCGGCGGACGGAGGGGATCGACTTTCACGTGGCCGTGTTCACGAATCTGTCGGGCGATCACCTGGATTACCACCACACGATGGGCGAGTATCGCGCGGCCAAGCTGAGGCTCTTCGAGGCCCTCGGACCCGGCGCAACGGCGGCGATCAATCGGGACGACGAGGCCGGGGAGGCCCTCGCCCGCGCCACGCCGGCCCACGTGCGATGGTACGGGCTGAGCTCTGCGGCGGACCTCTGGGCGCGGATCAACGTAATTGACTCGACCGGCACGGACTTCACGCTCGTTTCCGCCGGCGGGGAGACGCCCGCCCACACGCCGCTGATCGGGCGCCACAACGTGATGAACTGCCTGGCGGCGGCCTCTGCCGCGGACGCCCTGGGCGTGACGATGCCCGCCGTGGCCGAGTCGCTCCGGAGAATCGAGTGCATTCCCGGACGGCTTCAGCGCGTGCCCTCCGACGCGCCGTTTGACGTGTTTGTGGACTACGCGCACACGGACGACGCGCTGGCCAACGTACTCGGGGCGCTTCGCCCGGTGACGCGGGGGCGGGTGATCGTGGTGTTCGGCTGCGGCGGGGACCGCGACCGAACCAAGCGCCCGCGGATGGCTCACGTGGCCGAGCATATGGCCGATCAGGTCGTCGTGACCTCGGACAACCCCCGAACGGAGCGGCCCGAGGAGATCATCGAGGAGATCTGTTCGGGCTTCAGCCCGGCGGGGTTCGACCGGGCCTCCGTGGAGCCGGACCGGCGGGCCGCCATCGCACGAGGCGTCGGGCAGGCGCGGGCCGGCGACGTGGTGCTGATCGCCGGCAAGGGGCACGAGACCTACCAGGTCTTTGGCACGGAGCGGATCCATTTCGATGACGTGGAGGTCGCCTCTGAGGCCCTGGCGGCCCTGCGGGAGCGGTCATGAAGGCGTTGACGGTGGAGGAGGTCCGCAATGCCGTTCTCGGGCGGTGGCTGGCGCGCGGCGAGCCGGTTGTCGTCGGGGCCGTCACCACCGACACACGCACCGCTCGCGTTGGAGACCTGTTCTTCGCGCTTCGCGGCGAGAGGATGGACGGTCACGCCTTCTTGCGGCAGGCGGCCGAGGCCGGCTGCGCCGCGGCCCTCGTGGCGATGGACGCCGAGGTGTCCGCGGAGATCCCTGGCGCGTTCCGCGGCGGGGTCATTGGCGTCCCCGACACCACCGCGGCCCTCGGTGATCTGGCGGCGTGGCACAGGGGACAGGTGGGCACGACGGTCGTCGGCGTGACGGGGTCCAACGGCAAGACAACCGTCAAGCGGATGATCCACCACATCCTCTCCCGGCGGCTGGCGGGCACGTGCAGCCCCAAGAGCTTCAACAACAACATCGGCGTGCCGCTGACACTGTTGGCGGTCCGGCCGGGCGATGACTACGTCGTCTGCGAGCTGGGCACGAACGCCCCGGGCGAGATCGCGGCCCTGACGGCCATGGCCCGCCCGGACGTGGCGGTGATCACGTCCGTCGGGCCCGCGCACCTGGAGCGGTTGGGCAGCCTGGAGCGGATCGCGGCGGAGAAGGCGTCGATTCTCGGCCGCGTCCCGCCGGGCGGGCTGGGCGTGATCTGGGCGGACAGCGACATTCTGGCCCGCACGGTTCGCTCGTATGAATGCCGGCGGGTGCGGTTTGGCGAGTCCGAGGAGGCTGAGCTACGACTGACCGGCTGCACCCCGTTGGGCCGCCGACAGCAGTTCGAGGTCAACGGGCGGCTGACGGTGGATTTGCCGCTTCCCGGCCGACACAACGCCCTGAATGCCCTGGCCGCCCTGGCGGTTGCACAGCGATTCGGTTTCGAGCAGGACGACGCCGCGGCGGCGCTGGCGAGCTTCGCGGGGGAAGCGATGCGCCTGGAGTGGATCGAGCTGCCCGACGGGACGATCATCAACGACGCGTATAATGCCAACCCGGCCTCGCTGGCCGCCGCGGCGGACGTGCTGACGGGCGCCGCGGGCACGCGAAAGGTCCTGCTGGTCGGCGATATGCTGGAGCTTGGCGACCAGGCCGAGGCGCTGCATCGCCAAGCGGGGGCGGACGTGGCGGGCACGGGCGTCGATTTGCTGGTATCTGTCGGCCCGCTGGGACGATATATCGCTCAGGGCGCCGCCGAGAACGGCACGGCGTCCGCGTCCTTTCGCAGCGCTGAGGACGCGGCCGACGCGCTGGCGGACCTGATCTGCCCGGGCGACACGGTGCTGATCAAGGGCTCTCGCGGCATGGCGATGGAAGCCCTGGTGGGGCCGGTCCGCGCCGCATTGGGCGGCGCGCAAGACGAAAGGCCGAACGATTGATCTACCTGCTGTACCAGGGCCTGATTCTTCGCATGGCCGGCGCGGCCGTCACGAGCTTTCTGATCGTCCTGATGCTGGGCCCGCGGCTGATTCGCATGTTGCTGCGGCGCAAGATCGGGGACAGCCCGGAATTTGATCACACCGATCTGAACGAGTTGACGCGCCACAAGTCGAACACGCCCACCATGGGCGGGGTGCTGATTGTCATCAGCATTTTCGGGTCGGTGGTGGTGTTCGCCAACATGCAGAACATGTACGTGATCGTCACGCTCGTGGCGTTGGTTTGGCTGGGCGTATTGGGCGGGGTGGACGACTGGATCAAGCTCCGAGGCGAGACCGGCCGAGAAGGCCTCCGGATGTGGGAGAAGCTGGTCTTCCAGATCGCCCTGGCCGTGCTGTTGAGCATCTACACGTACAACTACGGCCGGGAGAGCACCATCGACGGCAAGAACCCGGCCCACAGCCTGTACCTGCCCCTGGGTGTCGAGCCGATCGCACTGAGCATCCTGCCGTACACGATCATCATGACGCTGACGATGGTGGGCTCGTCGAATGCGGTGAACCTGACCGACGGCATGGACGGCCTGGCGGCCGGCTGCGTGGTGATCGTCGCGCTGGTGTTCCTGCTGCTGGCGGAGGTGGTCGGTGTTCGGGCATGGGCGGTGTTTTTCCGGCTGCCGCTGGTGGCGGGGGCGGCGGAGATGACGGTGGTGTGCGCGGCGCTGATGGGCTCGTGCCTGGGCTTCCTCTGGTACAACGCGCACCCGGCGCAGGTGTTCATGGGCGATACGGGCTCGCTGCCGCTGGGCGGGCTGCTGGGCTACATCGCCGTCGTGACCCGCCAGGAGGCGGTGCTGCTGATCGCCGGCGGGGTGTTTGTCATGGAGGCCGGGAGCGTGTTGCTCCAGGTGGGCTACTTCAAGCTGACGAAGCCCAAGGGCGGACTGGAAGGCAAGCGGCTGTTCCGCTGCGCGCCGGTGCACCACCACTTCCACCTGGGCGGCTGGGCCGAGGCCAAGGTGGTCGTGCGTTTCTGGCTGCTCGGGATTATCTTCGCTGCCCTGGCCCTGGCGACGTTGAAGCTGCGATAGGACGCAGCGGGTAGAGTACTGCAACAGAGGATGGCCATGAACGAGGCAGGGATGCCTGTATCGGACCAAACGCCGGCGCTGCGGGCGGGCACCGGCTCGCGGGGATTGCTGCTGGCCACCGTGGCGCTGCTGGCGCTGGGCGTGGTGATGGTCCACAGTGCCGTGGCGTCGGTGGCCGAGCCGGGGGCCTGGTATGCGCGGCGAGACTTGCGGCACACGGGATTCGCGGCCGTGGCGCTGCTCATCCTGGCGGTCGGCTGGCGCATGAACTACCGCCGGCTGGGCGGTCGGGGCGGCGTGCCGGTGCTGCCGGCGCTGCTGCTGGCCGCGGCCCTGGTGTGCGGGGTGCTGGTCTACATTCCGGGGATCGGTCACGAGGTCGGCGGGCGGTACCGATGGATCCGCATCGGCCCGGAGGACTACTCGATCGGCTTTCAGCCATCGGAGTTGATCAAGCTGTCGCTGGTGATCTTCCTGGCGGCGTGGCTGACCCGGGAGACGACGGACCTTCGCAGCTTCTGGTGGACGTTCCTGCCCGGGCTCGGGCTGACGCTGCTGTGTGTCGGCATGGTGGTCCGCGAGGACCTCGGGACGGCTGTGCTGATCGGGACCGCGGCGTTGGCCGTGATGTTCCTGGCGGGCATTCGGTGGTACTACCTGGTCTCGCCGCTGCCGTTGGCGGCGGGGGGCTTCTGGCTATTCATCGTGCAGGACCCCGCCCGGTGGGGGCGGATCGCCGCCATGATCAACCCCTGGTCTACCCACAACCCCAGCGCCTATCACGCCCGCCAAAGCCTGCTGGCGGTGATGACGGGCGGGTACTTTGGCAAGGGTCTCGGGCACGGCATGCTGAAGCGCGGCTTCCTGCCGGAGGGCTCGACGGACTTCATCTTCTCGGTGTTTTGCGAGGAGTGGGGGCTGGTGGGCGCGGTGCTGCTGGTGGGGTTGGTGCTGGTGTGGCTGGCGAGCGCACGGCGCGTTTCGGCGCGGGCGGGGGATCCGTTCGGCCGCACCTTGGCGGGGTCGCTGGGCTTCGTGATCGCCCTCCAGGCCGTGCTGCACGTGGCGGTGGACCTCGTCGCGGCGCCGCCGACGGGCATCGGCTGCCCCTTCGTCAGCGCGGGGGGCACGCGCCTGTGGACCATGGCCGTCGCGGCCTCGCTGATCCTCTCCGTCGGCGCCCGCGCGCCGGCGGGGGGCTTCTCGGCCGAGTCTGCCGGCGTGGGCTTGACAGGTCCGGAGCACGTATCGGGGCCGGCAATGGTGTCGGGCTGAACGGGCTTCCATGACCCGGCCGATCTACATCTTCGCCGGCGGGGGGACGGGGGGGCATTTGTACCCCGGGTTGGCGGTGGCGGAGGAAGTGGTCCGCGCCCAGCCGGAAGCCCAGGTCGTCTTCGCTTGCTCAGATCAGGAGATCGACCGGCACATCCTGAAGCCTCAGCCGTATGCGTTCGTGCCGCAGCCGGTCCGCCCCCTGCCCCGGCGGCCTGGCGCGGTGTGGGGATTCCTGCGGACCTATGCCCCCTCGGCTCTCCAGGCGCGCCAGATGGTCGCGGACCTTCGGCCGGTGGCGGTGCTGGGCCTGGGGGGGTTCGCGGCCGGGCCGGTCCTCTGCCGCGCGGCGAAGCGGGGGATTCGCACCGGGCTGCTGAACCCCGATGCCGTGCCGGGCAAGGCCAACCGTCTGTTGGCCCGGCGGGTGGACGCGATCTTCACGCAGTATACGTTGACGGCTGAACGCTTCGCCGCCCGGGTCCGTCCCAAGGTGCGTGTCGTGGGCTGCCCCGTTCGCGCGGCCTTTGCCACCGCCGCCCGGGACCAGGCCGTGGCGCATTTCGGACTCCGTTCGGACCGCAGGACGCTCTTCGTCAACGGCGGCAGCCTCGGCGCGGCATCGGTGAATGAGGCCGTTGCCTACTTGGCGGGGGACTTGGCCGCGCTGTCGGACACGTGGCAGATCGTGCACGTGACGGGGCGGTCCAAGCTCTCCGCTCCGCCCGGGGCATTTGCGGGCTTACACGTCTGCCGCCTGGAGTACTGCGAGCGGATGGACCTGGCCTATGCCGTGGCCGATCTGGCCCTGTCGCGCGCGGGCGCTTCGACCACAGCGGAGCTGGCAGCCACGGGTACCCCTGCCGTGCTGATGCCGTACCCCCACCACGCCGACCAGCACCAGCGACTCAACGCCTCGGCGTTGGCGGACATCGGGGCCGCGGCGGTCTGCGATGACGCCCAGGACCCGGTCCGGAACGCCGAGGCGCTTCGCCGCGTTCTGCTGCCGATCCTGGGGCAGGCGAAGGAGTTGGAGCGAATGCGCGCCGCGGCGCGGCGCTCTCACGGGCCGGATGCAGCGCGCCGGGTCGCACGCTGGCTGGCGGGGCAGTAGACGGCCGATCCGATGCCCCTTCAGCGAGGCCTGCGCCGTCGACGGAGCAGGACGACGCTCCCTGCCCCCAGCAGCGCCAGGGCGCCGGGCTCGGGGATCGTGCTGTCTCCTGCCTGCCACGGAGGGGTGGGTGTCACCGCGATCGGATGGGGATGGGAGACGTGGCCCAGGTTGGTCATCACCGCGAGGAGATCGCTGCGATCCACGTCGCCGTCGTTGTCGAAGTCCCCCTGGCGCCACGTCCTGTTTCGCGACCCCATCGAGGCCTTTACCGTCAGGTAGTCCAGCACGTCCACGTCGCCGTCGAGGTCCGAGTCCCCCGGCAGCAGGTCCGTCTGGAGCATCACAGCCAGTTGATCGGCGTAGGCGGGCATGCTCGCGGAAATGACCCAGGGCTGATTGTTGAGGGAGGGTGAGTACAGGTTGATGCCCGCCAGCATCCATTCGCCGTCGCCGTCGCGCAGGAAGGCCCCGCCGCCCGAATCGCCGTCGCCCAGGTAGCACTCCCGGTCCGTGGCGCCCGGCCAAAAGCTCATCGCGAAGGCGGTCGTGCTGTACACGTGAGAGACGTTGCTCCGGAGATTGCCGGACCACTCGTTCGTTCCCCATCGCTTCTGCCGTCCAGACGGGGAAGGAGGCGAGCCGTCCAGTGGGTTGGCGCTGCCGCCGCCGGGCGCCCCCCCGAGCCCCCATCCGACGAGAACCAGACCCTTGTGGTTCGCGTCAAGCGGGCCGGTGTACAGGCCGTAGTAGCCCGGGAGGGGCTCGTGAGGATTCAGACGGTTTTGCACCTCCAGGACCTTGAGGTCAGGCGGGGCGATGCCGTCCGTGTCCGAAGCCAACTGCTCAAGCCCCACTACCTCAAAGATGCTGTTCCGTACGCGGATCGTGTCTCCCAGGGAGACCTGCACGTGGTCGGCGGTCAGGAGCTGAAAGTAGCCGATCGCCACGGCACTGCCGGAGCGGGTGCTGGCGGTGGCGCCGGCGTGGATCGGGTAGATGTAGGACCAGTCCATCGCGTAGTACGGGCTGTTGGCGTCGTGGAATGCGGAGGGGTCCGATACGCCGCCGATCAGCGCATAGGCCGACCGGGCCGAGGCCACCGCCCCGGCGCAACACAAGCCGATCATCAGAAGCCATCGAACCATCGCCGGACGTTGTTGCATGCGATCCACGCCCTCTGTCCACAGCAAGGGGGACAGACGGTACCCGGAATAATTATATACGCCAGTATATTATACCCTGTGGCGCTTCCCCGTCAATACCGGTAATCCCCGAGAAAACTCAGATTCCCAGGTCCTCCTTCGTCAGCAGCGCGTCGAAGCGGAACCCCGCCTGCTCGACGTTCTCCCGCGCCCCCTGCATGCGGTCGAGGGCGAAGACCAGGCGCGTGACGATTGCCTCGGCCTCGACCAGCGTGCGTGCGGCCGCGAGGGCCGCACCGCCCGTCGTCCCCACGTCTTCCACCAGCAAGACGCGCCGCCCGGCGACCGGGGGGCCTTCAATCCGCTTTGCCGTCCCGTAGTCCTTGCTCTGCTTCCGCACGATGACGAAGGGCTTGCCGGCCGCGATGGCCGTGGCCGCCGCAAGCGACACGGCGCCCAGCTCGGGCCCGGCGATCAGGTCGGCGTCGTCGGCGTGCTGCGCAAAGCGCCGCCCCAGCTCCACGAGGATATCCGGCTGGGCTTCCAGGAGATACTTGTCGAGGTAGTAGCTGCTTCGCTGTCCACTGCGGAGGACGAAGTCGCCTTCCAGGTACGCCACGTCCTTGATTCTCGCCGCAAGTTTGGGGGTGTCCATGGGTAGTCTCCGTGAGGGCAACGACGCCGCGCCGCCCCAGCCGGGGTCTTGGTATCACACCCCGCCCGCTCCGTGCAACCAAAACCGTGCGACTGGTCCTTGGCGGGCGGGGTGCGAGCGGCTATCTTGTTGACCTTCATGGCTGTGGTTGGCGAGAAAACCCGGCAGGAGCTCGCGTCGGTTCGGGACACGGTCGAGAGCATCTGGGTGGCGATCGTCCTGGCCTTCGTGCTGAGGGCGTTCGTCGTCGAGGCGTTTGTGATTCCGACCGGTTCGATGGCTCCGCGGCTGTTCGGCGAGCACCTGGACCTGCAGTGTCCCCAGTGCGGGTACGAGTACGCCTTTGGCTGGTCCAACGAGCAGCGGGGCTACGGTCCGGGCAGCGCTCGTGTCGATACGCCCAAGACGCCCATCAACGCCCGCTGCCCCAATTGCGGCTGTGACCGGGCCCCGCCGGAGTTTCTTGCCGGGGGCGACCGCGTTCTCGTGATGAAGTACCTCTACCGCTTCCGCGAGCCCGAGCCGTGGGACGTGGTGGTCTTCAAGAACCCCCAGGACAACCGGCAGAACTACATCAAGCGGCTGATCGGCCTGCCGGGAGAGACGATCGAGATCGTCCACGGCAACGTCTTTGTCAGTCATGACGGCGGCAAGACGTTCCGCATCCGCCGCAAGACCGATCCGAAGGTCCAGCGAGCGATGTGGCACGTCGCGTTCGACAACGACTACCGCCCCACGCGACCTGCCAATCCCACCGGCCTGCCGGGGGCGGAGAACCTCGAGTATCCGGAATGGCGGCCGGAGGATCAGGCCGCCGACGCGCTGTGGGACTTGAGCGAGCTGGGGGGGCGGCGGTTCCGTTTCAAGGACGCGAAGGCACCCGCGAGTCTCAGCTTCCGGCCGACAACCGAGACGTTCCTTCCACGGTACGGGTACAACGCCGGTCTGCACTCCGATCGCCAGTTGGACGTGATCAGCGATCTTAAGCTGGAGACGACCTTCATTCCCCAAGCCGCCGACAGCCTCCTTGCCCTGACCCTCACCAGCTTCGAGCACGCCTTCCGGGGAGAGATCGCCGCGAGCGGCGCGGTTCGACTGCTGTACCGGCCCGACGACGGGAACTCGGCGTCCTGGAGCGAGTTGGCCTCGCCCGCCCGGCTGGCGCCGATGAAGGTCGGCCGGGGCTGCGAGGTGGCCCTTGCCCACGTGGACCAGCAGGTCGTGCTCTGGGTGGACGGCGAGGCCGTGCTCGTCTCTCGCGAACGGGATAGCGATGGCCCCGACGATCGTCAGAAATACCCGATGGACTACAAGGTATTGAAGACACTCATGGCCGAAGCGCGCAAGCAGTCCGGGAGCGAGCCGATTCCCACACCGCGCGTGAAGATCGAGGCCTCCGGCGGGGCATGCCGACTGAGCCATATTCGGTTGTTGCGAGACGTGTACTACACGTCCCCGCGTCTCGACTCGCCACCGGACGGCCCGGCTGGGGATTTCGCCCGGCGCCTTGGCGTACGGAAGAACGACTTGGGTTGGGGGACTGCCGATAGGGCGATCACGCTGACGCGGTATCCCGACCGGCCTGACCTGGACCAGTTCTTCGTCATGGGTGACAACAGCCCGTCCAGCCTGGACGGCCGGCTGTGGACGTCCGCAGCGCCGACGCTTCGTTTGTACGCCCCCAGCGGCTCCGGCAACAGCGGTCGGCGGCTCTACCAACTGGGGACGGTCCCGCGGTATAACATGATCGGCAAGGCGATCTTCGTGTATTGGCCGTCCGGCTTCCGGGTGCCGATGTTCCCGAGCTTGCCCATCTTGCCCAATGTCGGTAGGATGCGGCTGATCCGCTGATCGTCGTGTAAAACCAGGAATGTGGAGTAAGTTATTCACATTTCTGGAAATGAAACGGCCCAGCCGCTGTTTGCTGACGCGCCGGGGCCGTGCCGGGCTGTCGTGGGCCGGGCGCCGAAGGTCGCCACGCTCCGTAGATGCGATAAAAACTGTTCAGGGAAGCAGTTGTTGATGAGATGGCCCCGCACGATGCCCCGGCGGTCCTTGCCGGTCGCCCCGGCCCTGCGGGCGCGCCGCGGCGCGGTGTGTGGCGTCTGGGCCGCTCGATCACGGTTGTCCACAGGATATCCACAGCTTCGCCTATGCCCTGGCCTCCGGCGGCGCGGGGTGAGAGAAGGCCCATGATCCTCCTCGAAGCCAAAGAACTGGTGAAGAGATACAGCGGACGGGCGGTGGTTGACCATGTGTCCTTCACCGTCAGCCAGGGCGAGATCGTTGGACTGCTTGGCCGCAATGGCGCGGGCAAGACGACGACCTTCCGGATGATCATCGGGATGATCGCGCCCGACCACGGGCAAGTGGTCTTCGACGGCGTACCGGTGACCCGCACCCCCATGTACAAGCGGGCCCGTCGGGGCATGGGCTACCTTTCGCAGGAGCCGAGCATCTTCCAGCGGCTGACCGTGCGGCAGAACATCATGGCGATCCTGGAGACGATGAATCTGCCCCGAAAGGTCCGCAAGGCGAAGTGCGCGCAGCTCCTGGAGCAGTTTGGCCTGACCGATCTCCGCAAGCAGCTTGCCCGGACGCTTTCCGGCGGGGAACGGCGTCGCCTGGAGATCGCCCGGGCCCTGGTGACCAATCCCACGATGATCCTCCTGGACGAGCCCTTCTCCGGCGTCGATCCCATCGCCGTCGAGGGCCTCCAGAAGGAGATCATCGGCCTGCGGGACCGGGGCATCAGCATCCTGCTGACCGACCATAACGTCCGCGAGACGCTGACGGTTACGGACCGATCTTACATCATCGACAGCGGGAAGGTGCTTCGCGAGGGGGCGCCCAAGGAGTTGATCAACGACGACCTTGTCCGGCGGACCTACCTCGGCCAGACCTTCCGGGGCGATGAGTTCGACGAGTAGCGGCAAGGCCGGGTGAAGCGGGCGCCGAGGGTCGCGGCCCGACGGTCGCGGGTTCAGGACTCCAACCGCTCGGTGAGTTTCTCATATTCTTCCCAACGCGCCTTCAGCTCCGCGTCGGTTTGCTGGTACGCCCCGCCCAGTTCCCGGACGCGGTCCAGATCGCCCGCCTCCCCGGCCTGCCCCGAGGCATCCATCAGGTCCTGGAGGCGGCGTTCGAGCTCGTGGATCGACTGCTCGACGGCCTCGATGCGCCGCTCGAGACGCTGGCGCTCGCGGTCACGGCGGCGCTTGGCGAGGTTGGCTTCCCGACGGTCCCGCTGGTGGCGGCGCTGAGGCGGGCTGGTCTGTGCCCGGCCCGCGCGGTGCTCGGCCCGCCAGCGGACGTAGTGGTCCCAGCCGCCCACCATCGCGTGGATCTTCCCGTCTTCCAGCGCCCAGACGTGCGTGGCGAGGGCCTCGATCAGGTAGCGGTCGTGACTGACGAAGATCACCGTACCTTCAAAGCCCAGCAGCATGTCCTGGACCACCTCCCGGCTGGGCAGGTCCAGGTGATTGGTCGGCTCGTCGAGGAACAGCAGGTTGGGGCCCAATGCGGCGAGCTGGGCGAAGATCACGCGGCTGCGCTGGCCGCCGCTTAGCTCGGCGATCCGCTTGAAGACCTCGTCCCCGCGGAACAGCAGGCTGCCGAGCAGCGTGCGGGCGGCCTCGACCTTCAAGCCCTCAACGCCGTCCTGCAGCGCTTGAAGAACAGTCGACTCGGGGGCCAGCGAATCGTGGGTCTGCGGGAGGTACCCCGCGTCGACGTTCGCCCCGAACCGCACCTCGCCCGACAGAGACGCCAGCTCGCCGAGCAGCGTCCGAAGCAGCGTGGTCTTGCCCGAGCCGTTCGGGCCCACCAGCGCGACGCGATGGCCGCAGCGGACCTCCAGGTCGCCCACGGCCAGCAGGGGCGCGTCGGGCGCGTAGCCGATGACCAGCTCCCCCGCCCGCAGAACGAGGTCGCCGCTGCGCTGCCGGGGGTTGATCCGCACCGTCACCTGCTGGGGCTGACGAGGCTTGGCGATCGCCTCGGTCGCGAGGAACCGCTCCAGGCGGGTCCGTCGGCCCTGGGCCTCTTTCGTTCGCTGGCCCGAGAGGTTGCGGCGGATGAACTCCTCGGTCTTGGCGACGTATTCCTGCTGGGCTTCCCACTGCCGCATTCGCTCGCGGAACCGGTCCGCGCGCTTCCGGACGTACGCCGAGTAGCTGCCGCGGTAGACCTCCAGGCTGCCGAACGTCACCTCCCACGTCCGGTCGGTGACCTTGTCGAGGAAGTACCGGTCATGCGAGACGACGACAAGGGCGTGGCGGTAGCCGGCGAGGTATTTCTCCAGCCATTCCACGGCCTCGACGTCCAGATGGTTGGTCGGCTCGTCAAGCAGCAGCACCTCGGGCTCCTCCAGCAGGAGCCGCCCGAGCAGGGCCCGCGTTCGCTGTCCGCCGCTGAGGTGTGCCAGCGGCATGTCGTATTGCTCGGGCGCGAAGCCCAGGCCGGTCAGGACGGCCTTGATTCGCGTCTCGTAGTCGTACCCGCCGGCGTCCTCGAAGCGGTGCTGGAGCTCGCCGTATCGCTCCAGAAGCGTGCCCTCGGGGTCGTCGCCCAGTTGACCGGCGAGCTCGGCGAGCTCGGCCTCCATCGCGAGCACGGGGGCGAATACGCCGCGCAGCGAGTCCCACAGGTTTGTGTCGGCCAAGGCGGGGGGGTCCTGAGGCAGGTAGCCGATTCGCAGTCCGCGCCGGCAGTCGATCGTGCCGACCGTGGGCTCGTCGAAGCCGCCCAGAATGCGCAGCAGCGTGGTTTTGCCCTCGCCGTTGGGGCCGACCAATCCGATCCGGTCGCCGGGTCCCACGTGGAACCGAGCGCTCTGAATGACGTACTTCGCGCCGAAGCTCTTGCCGACGCCTTCACCGACGATCAACGACATACGCACACATCCTCGCGCGGACCCCATGTCCGCGGACGCGACAGTATACGGGAAGAACCCGGCGGGCAGTCCACGCCGCTTCGGCGAGCGCCGCGCCATTGGTCTCGAAGAAGTGAACGAACACCCGCTCCCCAGCGGCCCTGCCTTCTGCCTACGCCCGGCGCTCCGCCGCGGCACGGGCGCGCCGCTCGGCCTCCCGCTTCGCCTCGAGCGCCTTGCGGAGCGCCTCCTCCTTCTTCTGCCGTTCCTTCTCTACCGCCTCGGCCCGGGCGGCTGCCTTGGCCGCCGCCTCCGCCCGCTCGGCTGCCGTTCGCTCATCCATCGGTGGGACGGCCGGCTCCGTGGGCGCCCCGGTCGGGCTCGTCGTCGCCGTCTTGGGCTTGGCCTCGCCGGGCGCCTGCTTCTGTTCGGCTTCCGCGGGCGCCGGGGCCTCCTTGCGCTTTGGGCAGATCATCTGCACGACGTGGCCGAGGAAGACCGGCAGCTTCGGCCCGGGCGATATCTGGAAGGCGATCGTCTCGCCGACGAACGCGCCCGTCACGGTCGTGCCGCTGTGCAGCTTGATCCGCACCTGCCCAAGTGCCCCCTCGGCGGGAACGAGCAGCTCGGCGATCTCCGCCGGCTTGACCGTCACCTTCCCGTACTGCGTGGAGACGGTCAGTTCGGGTTCGGCGATCCGTCCGTAGAGGACGTCCTCGTTGCGGAGCGTTAACTCGACGAGGTCGGCGCCGTCGATCGCCTCGGCCGGGAACAGGCACTTGGCGGCGAGGTAGCGTCGGATCGAGAGGGTCGGGCCCAGGGCGAGCTGAAGCTTCAGGTCCTCCGCCGTCAAGAGGCCCGACAGGACCGACCCGTTGCGAAAGACCGCGCGGTGCAGCCCGCCCTCGGGCGTGTCGAAGTGGATCTCGCGCAGGTCGTCGGCATCGAGCGGCAGCGTGCCGTACTGCGTCTGGAACGTGCAGTCCAGGTCGTCCCGCTCGAACGCCAGCCGCTGACCCGACCGCAGGGCGATCGTCGGGCGCGAGAGCTTGATCTCCCCCGGCTTGTCCGGGGAGAGGGCGAACGTCGCGGCGGCAAGCTTCGACGGCGGCAGCGCCATCTCGTTGCCGTTGGTCAGGCGGATTCGCACCGGGGCGCTGAGCAGCTTGCCGGCGACCACCTGGCCGTCGACGAGCACGGCCTGGGTGTGGGGGTCGTCCGCCGAGGGGATGTTCACGCCGATCACGCGGTCGGCGGGCAGGTCCAGCCGCCCGTAGAACGTCTCGACGTCGAACCGTTCGTTGAGAATCTTGCCCAGCAGCTCGTTCTCGTTGCGCAGGACGGCCAGGTCGTGCTTCTCGTGCCGGGGCAGGTCGATGCTGCCCAGCACCAGCGTCGCGCCCCCCATGTTCACGATGATCCGCCGTAGGGGAGCCGGCACCTTGGCTAGCTCCGTGCGAGGCTTGAACTCGCTGAGGAACTTCGTGGCCTGTTCGTAGGGCCGACGCTGGGCCTGGAACACGCAGATCGCCACGGCTTTTCCGGCCGGGACCTTCACGGTGAAGTCGTAGTACACGCTGTCGTTGTTCTTGGTCCATCGGAACCGGGGCTTGACGCGTGCGCCCCGGCTGGCGAACACGTGCGCGATCGCCGGGCGCGACGAGGAGCTCGACGACCCGGTCACCGCGGCCCAGTCGGTGTCCGCGATGCTGGCTTTGCCCGAAGAGCTGAACACCCGCTGCACGGAGTTCCCCAGGTTGCTGTAGTACTGCACCGCGATATTCTGCGCCGAAGAGCCGGGATTCTCAAAGATGTCGATCCACCGGCAGTAACCGAGCTTCGGATCGATGTAGACGCGGCGGTAGACCTGCACGTTGTTCTGTTTCCACGGGCCGATCTCCACCTCTCGCCCGTCCGTGCTGAGCCGGCCCGAGCTGGAGTTGCTGAAGTACGAGCCGCTCAAGCGGAGCTGCATCCCGCCGTCGTAGGCGTCGTTCGAGCCGTCCGAGACCTGGCCGTTTGAGGAGATGTCCCAGCGGTACCCGGCCCCGTCGTTGAGGTACCACGTGAACCCCACGCTTCGCCCCGACGGGAGGTGGATGTCCCGGCGTTCGGCGGACGCGGCGGACGCGGCCAGCAGAACGCCGCACAGGTATGCTGCGGATCTCGTCAATGTGCTCATCATGTCTCTTGCGGTTGCGGGCGGCAGAACCAGGCCAGGTGCTTAGGTTGAGGGTCCCGACCGGCGCGGCGCTGCAGCAACTCGTACCCCGCGGGGGGGGTGTTACCGGGAACGGCCGCGCCGCCCCCGCCCAGTCGGTCGATCACGTCCTCAATCCGCTGGCGGACTTCCGGATCGCTGGTCTTGAGGTACTTGCGCAGCATGGGGAGGATGCCCTTGCCCATCTTGACCAGGCCCTCGGTAGCGGCCTGCCGATCCTTGT
>Ga0272441_10007166_pt1 | contig 18247 bp, 14 predicted proteins | sample SSMProp6N_FD_193582 | JGI IMG/M metagenome (GOLD analysis project Ga0272441, IMG submission 193582) | Marine sediment archaeal communities from Little Sippewissett salt marsh, Falmouth, MA, United States - SSM-Prop-6N | ecosystem: Environmental > Aquatic > Marine > Wetlands > Sediment ... | reverse complement strand
GTCAGTTCCGGTACTACAGGTCTCCACCTGATGGTCCGAGCTGCAGATATCCACGAGGGAGATTTTGTCATCACCTCACCATTCTCCTTTGTTTCTTCGACCAATGTTTTGCTGTTTGAACGTGCCATCCCGGTTTTTGTTGATATCGATCCTGTAAGCAGCAACCTGGATCCAACGCAGGTGGCTCAAGCCGCAGCGGATCTGGCTGCCGGAGGCAAGGCTGCCTCTCGCTGGCTGCCGCGTAAGGGTGCTGAAAAGGGCGAACGACTCAAAGCGATCCTGGCGGTGGATATTTTCGGGCAGATGGCCGATTATGACGCTATTAAACCTGTCGCAGAGCAATACGGCCTCACACTTCTTGAAGATTCCTGTGAAGCGCTTGGCGCAGAGTATAAGGGCAGGCCGGCGGGGCTGGAGGGGGAGGCCGGAATTTTTGCGTTCTATCCAAACAAACAAATCACGACCGGTGAAGGCGCCATGCTTGTGACGAACCGGAATGATTGGGCTGAAATATTCCGTTCGCTTCGTAACCAGGGACGCGCTCCCGGCGATACCTGGCTGGACCATACCTACCTGGGATACAACTACCGCCTCAACGAACTCGCATCTGCTCTTGGGCGTGTGCAGATGACACGCCTGGATGAGATGATAGAAAAACGAAATCAGGTCGCCGCATGGTACGAAGAACGCCTGCAGGAATCACCTGGTGTTGAGACTCTTCAGATCGTCGATACTACGACACGTATGAGCTGGTTTGTGTACATCGTCCGCTTCGATCCGGCTTTCGACCGTGATGAGATCATCCGCCGGCTGGGTGAGAAAGATGTGCCTTGCAGGCCGTATTTTTCACCGATCCATCTTCAGTCGTACATGCGCGATAAGTTCGGCTATGCGGAAGGTGATTTTCCCGTGACGGAGGATCTCGGCCGCCGCGGGGCTGCATTGCCGTTTTCCAGCGTCATGACCAGAGATCAGGTGGATTACGTATGCGACACCCTGGCTGATGTTCTGAATGCAATGTGAATTCCACGCAAAAGCAAGGGCCAAAAGGGTCGACGGGGCAGACCCATGGGTCTACCCTATATTCCATAAGGTGCCCACTATGTATCCGGTCAATAAAAAGGGGATATAAAGTTGGGTCCATTGAAATACTATTAACTGTTCTGCATTGGGCCCCTGTTTGTTATACTGAAGCCCTCAAGCAATTGAGAAAATACCGGTTTGTTACTGGAGTGGTTTTTTATGTCAGATCAAGAAGTGATTTCCTTGGAGAATAATGTATCTGCTGCTGATCAGGCGCGTCTGGCTTTTGCACAGCAGATCGCCCGTGAAGCAGGTGCAATTGCCATGCGAGGATTCCGGAAAAAAATGCATACCAAACGCAAGGGTGAGATAGACTTTGTTACCGAATACGACCTGGCATCCGAGGAATATCTTACCCAGGCGATTCACGAGCGCTACCCCGATGATGGAATCGTTGCCGAGGAGAACGGGCTCGAATCCGAAGGGAAATACCGGTGGCTCATCGATCCGATCGACGGCACCACAAACTTTGTCCGGGGTATTGTTCCCTGGTCGATTTCCATTGCCTGCGGGTTGGGAAAAGAAATGCAGGTCGGTGTGGTGTATGACCCTGTGCAGGAAGAGCTGTTTTCAGCTGTGAGAAACGGCGGTGCATGGCTCAACGGTGATCGCCTTGCGGTATCGCAGGTGGACGACCTGAATGACAGCTTTTTTGCGACAGGGTTTCCCTATGATATCCGGACCCAAAAGCAGAACAACCTGCGGCATTTCAGCATCATGTCAGTAAATGTGTTCGCGATCCGGCGGTTGGGATCAGCAGCCCTGGATCTGTCTTATGTTGCAGCCGGGCGGTTCGACGGTTACTGGGAGAGCCGGTTGGGCTCGTGGGATGTCGCCGCTGGAATGCTGATGGTTCAGGAGGCTGGTGGAAGCGTTACACGTATCGGCGATGGTGAAGATGTTTTCCAAAAACCGATTTCCATCCTTGCTACCAACGGCCTGATCCATGATCAGGCAAAGATGGTGTTGAACAGCGTTAAATAGTCAGCCTTATTCCTGGTTTCTTTCTTTGCTGTCTGCAATCCTGCGGCAGAAGGTTTCAGCCAGCTCGCTGCGGTCCACACCGGCGGTGAGGTCCAGCGTGAGTGGTGAAATGGATACGTGCTTTTTCACCCGTACAACATAGATATCCGACTGCTTATCGTTCTCGTGCCCGGTTTCTGCCCGGTATCTCAACTCCCCCTCCTCCACCTTCCTGCCCAGGAAAGCTTTCTGGAAGTAATACCGGTTGCGGGATACTCTTGTCATCTCCCAGGGTGTTTCGACCGTTGCATCAGCGGGAACATCAACTTTAAGGACATCATAGGCCCGTCCGTTGGCTTCCTCCATCAGCAGCTTGCCGAAAAGTCCTGTGAAATGGGCCGCGGCGTCGAAGCAGATCTCCTCCGAGTAGGAGAAGTGAAACTCGGGCGGGGTCTGCAGCGATACTGCCAGGCCCGGCACGCCGTAGGATGCGCCTTCGAGCGCAGCGCCTACTGTTCCTGAAACAGTTACGCTGGTGCCCAGATTCTCGCCGTAGTTGATCCCGGCTACCACAAGGTCCGGCTTCCGGGGCAGCAGCTCCCTGATTGACGTGCTGACACACTGGGCTGGTGAGCCGGCGATTGCATAGACTTCCCACGACTGCCCGCCAACGGTCATTGTTTCCTTGTGTACCGATCTGTCGAAAATGGTGGGCTTGCTGCGGCCCATCGCGCTTTGCTGTTCACGCGGCGCAGCGACCACGACATAGCCCAGAGTCGAAAGGGCTTCAGCTGCTGCCCACAAACCCGGAGAACGGATTCCGTCATCATTGCTTAATAAAATCAAACGTTCGTTGTCTATCATTCTTCCTGAACCTTTACTGTATGAATAATCTTGTCTTCCCCGGTGCCTTCTGCTTCTGCAGCAAGCTGCTCGAAAAACATCACCAGCACTTCGTGTCTTTGTTCGGCAAGCTTTCTGGCGGCAGGCGTATGAAGCCGATCTCGTACACGGCGGAGTTTAAAAAGATACTCGTGGTAGGCGCTGTGTGCTTCTCCCGGCTCTGTTCTGCCTGTTTCCAGGAAAGTTTTCGATGGTGTTGTGTAAAACGGCTGGCCGGCCTGGATGGCATAGCCGAGTGTACGGGCCGCACCGAAGGCGCCGTTCACATCCAGTTTGTCTGCATCGAACAGAATCCTGGCTTCGAGGCTCTGGGGCTTTTCTTCGGTGCGGAAGCGGTGTGAGCGTATGCAGGCCTGTACATGCCCTATCCGTTCTTCAGGCCAGCCGGCTTTCTCCAGGATGCTGCAGGCGAAGTCTGCTGATTCGTCTTCATGGGATGCACGACCGCCGTTTTCGGAATCATCCGCAGGGTTTGCCCCCACGGCATCATGAAGAAGAGCTGCTGCATGGAGGATCTCCAGGTCTGCACCCATTGCAGCTCCGATTTTTTTCGCAAGGCGCAGAACTCGCAGCGCATGGTCGAATCCATGCACCGGGTCGTTTTCGGGATACCAGTCGCGTGCTTCATCAATAGTCGGGATCATAGTGTGCCTTTCCTGCTCCAAGCTGGCTGGTTATGGTGTGTCTGGCTCTCTGCTGCTTGAGCGTGTCTTTGGGATAGTGTCCAGCTTCGCTGTATTGTACCTGATACGAACAGGTTCCTCTAAGCTGGTTTTTACGTTGGCTTAACTTTTAATAGCCAAAAAGGACTTGTATTCCTGGCGAGGGTTTATACAATATAAGGTCAGACGGGGGAAGGGAAACAGGAAGCCCTTCTAAGGGATTACGAATATCCTGAGGAGTGTACGCGACATGACTAATGATCCACGACATATTGAAAACCGCAACCGACTCAATACGATCACGCTGCTGGCGCTAGCTACAAGTGTATGGGATACACTCGGCAGAACTTCGTTTGCTTTCAGTGCTCCAATCGGCAACCATACACTCTGGATGATGGAGCGAGAGCTGGATCTGGAAATTATCGGGGAAGATCCGGGCGAAATCCTCATGAGCATCTGCAAGGTATTTATCGATGACTTCGGCTATGCCAGCGAAATCGAAATTTCAAGCGACCGTGAAGGACATTTCCAGGTCAAAGTCAAGGATTATGAAGGCCTGCTGTTTATAAGGATGCTCCTGAGTTCCGGTATTGAAAGGCCTTTCCTGGACCCGATTATGAATGCCTGCCAGGCGATGCTGCGGCAGATGGAATACCGCATGCATCAGGACCTGCAAATCTGGGATGAGGGCAACGGGATCATCATTAACTTCACCGAGGTGTAGCAGAAGTTTCGGATAACTCGATATACTGGTTCCAGAATGTAACAATCAATTAGTTCTCAACAAACAACGGCAGCAGCGCATAAAAGCGGGCTGCCGTTACTACATCCGCCATACGCACTTGCTCCTGCAGGCTGTGCGCATGGATCAAATCCCCCGGACCGAAGCCTATCGAGGGTATACCCGCGGTTCCCTGCCAGTATGCGCCGTTGGTGCTGGCCGGCCATCCCCCGGTCGATGCGGGTTTGCCAAGGACTGCTTCGGCTGCCCGAATACCTGATTGTACATACGGGTGGTACAGCGGCAGTTCCCAGGCAGGAAAGACTTTTTCCACAGCCCGAACATATCCCGTATAGCTGGGCTCTTCATACACAAGCAGTTCTGCTGATGAGGCATCCCGGTGTGCATCTGGAATACAGCTCCTGATTTCAGCAGCTGCATCTTCTGGCAGTTCGCCTATCCCAAGCCTTCTGTCCAGATACGCTGTACAGCTGGAAGGCACGGCGTTGATCGATGGGGTCTCGCATGAAATATCCGTCACTGCAACCGAGCCTTTTCTCAACTCATCCCCCTGGTTTGCAAGATATTTATTGAGCTGCTGCATTGCCTGCAGAAACGGGGCCATTTTGTAGGTTGGATTATCGCCCGCCTCCGGCATGGAAGCGTGTGCTGATTTCCCGGCAAAACGGACGGCCATTTCTATCCGGCCCCGCTGCGCGTGAAAGACAGCGAGGTTGGTTGGTTCACCGATGACAACAAAATCGGGCCGGAGGCCTTCTTCTTCGACGAGCACACGCGGTGCCAGCCCGTCGCACTGTTCTTCCAGCGAGCCGTAGTAGTACAGGGTGAAACCGTCGAGTGCACAGGCGTGTGCAGCTGCTGCCAGGCCGTACACCATGCCCGGTATGCAGCCCTTGGTATCGCATGCACCGCGTGCGTAGAGCACATCGTCTTCCATTTTGCCTTCGAAAGGGTCCCAGCCCCAGTCCGCCATATTGCCCACACCGACCGTGTCGAGGTGTGCGTCGTACAGGATGCTGACAGGGCCGTTTCCAACTGCACCGATCAGGCAGCCCATCCGGTCGGTGCGGATGGAATGGAACCCGAGCTTTTCCATTTCAGCAGCTGTGCGCTGGACTGCACTGCCGATCTTTCCGTCCGCACTGTTGATTGCACACAGCTCGCGCATGAATGTACGGATATTGTCTTCATGATCATCAAGGCAAGACAAGATTTGCTGCTGGAGCGTTTGCATGGTTTCTCCTGAGGATGTTTTCGGTTTTCTATTGTACTACCGTGATTAAAGATGGGCTTATTGATTTGTTGATACTGGACCTGGCGCGTAGAGAGGGGTTCCATAAAGAGGAAAACGGTCATTGTTAAATTCCTCTAATCTGGTATATCATTGTACAGGAAGCGTGCTTTTGTGAAATTATGTAGATATATCTATACCAATCAACTGTAATCCATGTCAAATTTTCGGAAAACCTTATCTTCTGTTGGCCCAGGCATATTCTTCATGCTTTGTACTTTCGTTCTTTTTTTCCTGTTTACAAAGCTGCCGGCCCAGTTTTCTGATTATCACTACTTTTATCGTCCGGCAAGTTTGAAGGCAATCGCTGGAGAGAATCTGTACGATATAAAAGGTTTTGTCAGCCCACCCTGGCTGATTCCCTTGCTTCTTCCTTTCGTATATTTTCCTGAAAAAATCAGTCTGGCACTTATTGCCGTTTTTTCCATGCTTCTTATCTTTTTTACCCTGAACTTTTTCAAACAAAAAGGAATTGGGGTTGTGCTCTGCTGTCTTACTCCCGCAATGGCAAGTCTTGTTGCGCTGGGCCAAATTGATGTTTTGGTGCTGATTGGCATGGCAGCGGGTTACAGAGCACTGGATAAGGGAAAAGGCTGGCTGCTTGGGGTGTCGCTTTTACTGCTGATGATTAAACCTCAGCTCAGTTTACTTGTCGGCATCCTGTTTTTCCTCAAAGCCGGCTGGAAAATGCGCGGGGAAAGCCTTATGGTGGTTTTATTCGTCTGGAGCATTTCCGGAATACTCACAGGAATGTGGTGGCCTTTTGGCATTGATTTTTCTTCCATAATTCATTCGGATATGATGGATTGTTCTACAAGGGCTTTGATCGATATGCTTCCTGTCCCCTCTTACATCTTTTATGTCATCCAGATTGCTGTGCTGATATTCTGGCTGTATCTGATCCGATCAAGACCGGTCGATTATACAATCATGAGTTTTTCGGTATTGCTTTGTGCGATTATGATGCCCTATCTGGCTCGCCACAGCACAGCCATCGTCTATGCTCTGGGGTTTCCCTTGATATTCAGAAAGTACAAAATACCCGGCGTGCTGCTTTATCAAGCCACATTCATCCCAATTCTCAGCCTGTGGATCGAGCCATGGTATGCAGGCTGGGAATCCCTGGTTTTGTGGGGAATGGTGCTTCCGGAATTCCTGATACTGCGGGACAAATCGATAGAAGTCTGATTCATGCTGGTGCCGTCCCCGGTTTTCCCCTGAATCCTCTCTCTGGATGTAGAAATCACTGCCGGCCTGGACCGGGGGATTCATGATACAAATGGAACCAGACCATTCATTTTCCCCGGTGTATACTGGGGCACCAGATATTCCTGTTGAGGTGAACCATGTCTCAAACTCCTGTCCGGGCGATATTGATCGGTGCAGGCCAGCGCGGCGCACTTTCCTATGCCCCCTATGCGCTCCAGCATCCTGAAAAACTGCAGTTTGCTGCCGTGGCCGAGCCGGATCCGGCCCGGAGAGTCGCTTTTGCCGAGCAGCATAATATCCCGCCAAAGAACCGGTTTGAATCCTGGGAGCCGCTGCTTGAAAAGCCCGCTTTCGGAGAGGCTGCGGTGATCGCAACTCAGGACTGGCAGCACACCGCCCCGGCAGCAGCGGCCATGCGCGCTGGCTACCATGTGCTGCTGGAAAAACCGATGGCAACAACGCCGGAAGACTGCCGGCTGCTTTACCAGACCAGCAAGGAGGCAGGCCGGCAGCTGTTCATCTGCCACGTGCTGCGCTATACGCCGCATTTCCAGAAGATGCGTGAACTTGTGGGTTCGGGTGTGCTTGGGCGAATCATACAGGTGGAACACCGGGAAAATGTCTCCTTCTGGCATATGGCGCACTCGTATGTGCGTGGGAACTGGGCCAACAGTGAAGAATCCAGCCCAATGATCCTGGCGAAGTGCTGCCATGACCTCGACATCCTGCCCTGGGTGCTCGGGCAGAATCCCGTACGGCTTGTCTCCACCGGATCGCTGCTGCATTTCCGGCCGAAAAACGCGCCCGAGGGAGCGCCGGCTCGCTGCCTCGACGGCTGCCCTGCCGCGGACATATGCCCGTACTATGCGCCGTTTATCTACCTGGACATGGATCCCTTTTGGAACAGTTTCGCCGATACCGCGCGCGGCTTCAACCGCTGGGCAGCCAGAACCTGGACGCGCAATCCTGCCCTGATCCGGATGCTGTCGCTGGCTGTGCCTCCGCTGCGCCAGCTGGCTGGATATGACGGTTGGCCGCTGCATGTACTGGCGAGCGATCCCACACCGGAGAACATCGCAGCTGCCCTGTGTGACGGCCCCTACGGCCGCTGTGTGTACCACTGCGACAACGATGTTGTCGACAACCAGGTTGTGCTGATGGAGATGGGGGATGGTTCGTCCGTGACGTTGACAATGCACGGCCATTCGCACAACGAAGTCCGCACAACGCGTATCGAAGGCACAGAGGGGCGTCTGCTGGCGGAGTTCGGGCTTGGCGGCTCCCGCATTGTCCTCGATGAACACCGCACAGACTGGCACATGGAGTTCGATACGTCAGCCGGCGCGGATGAAGGACATGGGGGCGGCGACCTCAGGCTTGTTGAAGCTTTCGTTGAGTCGCTGCACAGAGGTGATACGGAAGCCGCGCTGCAGGGCACCCGTGAAGCGCTCCAGGCGCACCTGCTCGCCTTTGCGGCCGAAGAATCACGGCTTGGTGGTCGATTTGTAGGAAGTGAGGCGTGGATAGAATGAAATAGCGCGTATGTGGTTGTGATAATCCTGGAGATGGTGTGAGGGGTGGTTTCCAAGGGCTGCATCAAAAAGATCATTTTTTCAGAGTTTGCCTGGTTTTACCCTCCGCCTTAATCTGTTGAAACCGCCCGTATAGTATCTTTGGTAAGTACAATGGAACATATACTCTTGCCACTTACGGTTGGTATTTGGATATAACATTTCCCCTTGTTGGATTATTCTATTTTAACTTCTTTGCCGCTGATCGAAAAAGTTAAAGTGGAAATGGTGGATTTATTACATATCTGTTAAAAACACCGAATCGCCTCAAATTATGGAAATTCAGATTTGACCGATAAAATGATCGTATGTATACTTTATGTTACGTTGTCGCTTTGATTTTCCAAGACCACAGAGGAGCCCCCTCGGTGATCGATGGGAAAAACGAAAGAGAGCACTTGCTCTGTGGATGGAAACTCTGATTCCAGTAAAGAGGATATTCATGAAAAAAATTTGTAAGCGTGCAGCAAAATTTATACTTCTGATAATCGTTATGCTGGCTGTAATGGGGATTTCACCAGCCGATAAAAAAGACTTGGTGAAGATTTACCCCTGGAGTGGGGAGGTTACAGTAGAGGAAGGGCAGAGGGCATATATTTATTGGGGATATGGCAACTGCACCCGTGGATTAACAGAGGATTGGATTCGTGCTACCTCCATGCACTATACCCTGAAGTATGAAGGGGAAATTGTCCAGGAGATTACAGCCTCTCAAGCTGAAAAATACTGGGGCGACCCTGTTACATGGGATGGGCCAGTTGAATTATGTGCCTGGCCATCTGAGCACACATGGAAAGCTACCTGGGAATTTACCAATCTAAATATCAAAAAACCTGGTGAATACGAACTGCTTATATATGTAGAATTGGCAGAGCCGCTGATTGATGGATATGATTTTGATCAGGATGGGCAGGCAGATTGGTATGAAGGAGTTCAGTTCGATACAACTGTTCTCATTCACGTTGAATAAAGTGACAGGGAATTAAGTATCAGGCTTCAGGGGACTGAAACCTGGAACGCATCTTCTTTATTGATGTTTTTTTAAAAACAGGTTAAACTTCTGCGATTCTGCAGGATCTGATCGGATCCTGCAGGATTCCTTTTATGCATACCAGCTCTAACAAGGATGGATTCGACAGAAAGCTGCAAAATCCCGCCAGATTCGAAATTTAATTGATGCAAGGAAATGGCGGATCTTATTCGTTCCCCTCCCCACATGCTATGTGACGCGGCATCGAGACGTATCAAGCGGGCGGGCTGCCGCTAAAGGTCTGGGTTGGTGAAAAGTGTGAACAACGGGCTCTGTGTCTTTGCGTTAAAAAACTCCAACGTAAAGATGCCAGGGAGCGTGAACCTTGTTCCACAAACTTTCTCTCGCTTTTTCCTGCCCGGGCTGTTGAGGAATGTGGGCGAGCGGTTGAGGGTTTCTACCAGTCGAGCAGCCTGCGCTCACCCTCAAGAGCACGTATCGAAGCGACATCCTGCGATACCTCGATACACCCTTTATACTCTCCGCTTGAATTGTACAGGGCAAAATAGCGGATGTGGACGAACATTTCGTCCATCTGGATCCAGAATTCAGCCGTGTCTTTTTCCTTGTTTTTGAACGAATCCAGAATCTTTTCCACAACATCAACGCTCTTCGGGGGATGGCAGTTCTGCACCGCGCGCCCTATGATCTCAGGGGTGCGGGTAAAGATCCGGTGATCACTGCCTGTGAAGTACCGGACCTTGTCGTTTTCATCCACAAAAGTGACGTCGACCGGCAAGTTCAGCAGAAGCAGATTGACCTGTTCAGGTGTCAGAGCACCAACATCAAGTGAGACTTCCATGCTTTTCTCCTTCTTCTCCAGTTGTATCGGTTCCAGTGAGGTAAATATACTGCGTTTGTTTTTTGCGAGAACAATACCGGCGTCCCAGACATCGCCGGGTTTGACCCAGGCATAGCCGATCTCGGGTTCGCCGTTTCGTATTAGAGCCCAGTCGGTTTCACTGAGCTTCTTCATCGCAGTAGGGAACAGGATTTTTTCTTCCATCAGGATCATGTTCCTGATTCGGGATCTCAGATCCTTGTAGTGCCTGAGGAGTTTTTTGCTGCTGTCTTTTCCAAGGCTGGCTTCGAGTTCCCGCCAGGACGCACGGATTTCATCATGCTTCCCCCACATAACTTTGGAAGGGCCGGTAAAGTTGTATCGTTCAAGGACCGGAAAGAGCTGGTTTTCCTTCCTCTGAAAATGCAGCTCATACTGTTTCAGGTTTTCCAGCTCTGCCTTCAGATGATCTCGAACATCATCCGGATTTTTTCTTTTGTATTTTCTGATAAGTCTGCGGAGATTTTTGAGTTTGTCTTTCGCCAGTATGTTTTCCAGGCCGTAGGTGTGGACAGGGTGGCCGGGTATAAACCGGGACGATTTTTGTTTCTTCAGTGAGGACTCAAAAACTTCTACGTGAACATCGCACAGCCGCTGGACCTCCTCAACCGGGAGGCCTTCCTCTATAAGCGACTGCTCCATAGAAGCGATCTCTTCCGGAGATACATTTCGGATCAGTCTGTTGAATCTCTTTTTGACATCATCGATAGATGCGCCGCCATGCAGTTCCCTGATAATTTCTTTCAACTGATCCTGTTTCTGGCTTGCCAGGAATTCACTCAATGAAACCTCCATATTTGTTGGTTAGAGTTCCATGTTGAAATCAATCTCCTGTCAGGACTTTTATGCTGGCACCTGAATCCAGCGGAGAAGCTGCAGGCAGGATTTCAGTTTCATACCCTTATTCAGACAAAATCTATCAGAATTAAGTATAACAGCATTACTTGGCCAGCATGGAAGTGTGGGTTTGAACACGGGCTCACCCAGGGATCAAGAAATAACCAGGAATTCTACAGCTTTGTTGAAACTATCCTTGACTCTCCAGAGAAGAAAAGTAAAATATATCTTGTAAATAAGATATACAAGATTAATCAAGGAGAGAGCCATGAAGGATCCTGAGGGAAGGCGCTTCTACGGTTCGGTAACGGTCAGCGAACGCGGTCAGATCGTGATCCCTGCCGAGGCAAGGCGTGATTTCAATATTAACACCGGAGACAAACTGCTGGTTTTCGGAGACCTCTCTCAGGGGCTTGCTATGGCCAAAGCCGAACTGCTGCTTGACAGCATTGAAGGTCTGCAGTCCATCCTCCAGTCACACGATATAAAAAACGAAGAGGAAAAGGGCAGCGAATAGGCAGGCTGTTTCCGTTTTGATCTTCTAATCAGAAAAGCAGCAGGGAATGGATATGGATATGAATCCAGTTATTGAATGCTGTCAGGTATGTAAAACATACGGTGAGATTAAAGCTGTCGATGAGGTGGATCTTGCTATCCAACAGGGGGAAGTATTCGGGCTGGTCGGGCCCAACGGCGCAGGAAAGACGACGCTCATTGAAATGATCGAGGGGCTGCGCGCTCCGGACAGCGGTACGATCTCCGTGCTCGGGATGAACCCTTCGGATACTCCAGACCAGGTCCATGAGTGTATCGGTGTACAGCTTCAGTCCACCTCTATCCAGCCGAACATCAAGGTGAGCGAAGCAGTAGAGCTGTTTGCCAGCTTCTATAAGGAACCGCAGGAAAATCCTCAGGAACTACTTGCCCGCCTTTCGCTCAAAGAAATCGCCGGACAACGTTTCCGGACTCTCTCCGGCGGGCAGAAACAGCGTGTGGCCATTGCGCTTGCACTCGTCAACGATCCCGATGTGATTTTTTTCGATGAAATCTCGACCGGAGTTGACCCGCAAGCAAGGCGGCACCTGTGGTCACTGATCAAGGATATCCAGTCGCAGGGAAAGACGATCTTTTTGACGACTCACTACATGGAAGAAGCGCAGGAGTTGTGCGGCAGAGTTGGAATACTCGACGGCGGCAGGATTATCGCGCTCGACACCCCGGAGAATTTGATCAAGGGATTGGGTGCCGGTGTTTGTGTGCGTTTCAGTGTCGAGGGGCAGGTGTCTGTCGATGTATTGGAAAGCCTGCCGGGATTGCGTAGTGTGGAAGAGGTGGATCACGAGTATGTTCTCTATACAGAAAACGAAAACATACTCTTGAAAGAGCTGTTCAGCCTTGCCGAACGGGAAGCTTTCAGCCCCACCAATCTGCATACGAAAAAACCCAACCTGGACGATGTATTTCTAACCCTGACTGGAAAGGAGCTGCGGGAATGAGAGGGTTCAAACAGACTGCATGGACGGAGTTCAAACTGAATCTGCGAGACCCGTTGATGGTATTCTGGTCTATTGTTTTTCCTACATTATGGCTGCTGTTGATGGTCGTGGTGCTTCCCGGCCCGATACCGGGCTTCGGCTATGAAGGGCTCAACGAGGCAAGCCTTTTCTTCCCTGCCGGGGTCAGCCTGGTGATCCTGTGTGCTTCGTTCATCGGTGTGCCGATGACGCTGACGAACTACCGCGAGATCAAGGTGCTGCGCCGTTTCCAGGTGACACCGGTAAAGGTGTCCACACTGGTCGCCGGCTTTTCAGCCAGCCAGTTTGGTTTTGTACTTGTGGGTGTTGTACTTCTGTATCTGGTTGCGCGGCTGTTCTTTGGTGTTCAGATCCTGGGTCCGGGGCTGCTGTTTTTCGGTGTGCTGATGTTGGGGATGGTCACATTCCTGGGGATTGGAAGTGCGATCGGGAGCGTAGCTGGCTCGTACCGATCGGCAAACATCATAATATGGACGCTGTTCATGCCGATGATGTTCCTTTCGGAGCTGTTTATGCCGATCTCGCTGCTGCCGGCGTGGCTGCAGCCGGTTGCCCAGGCGCTGCCGCTTACTGCATTGAATACACTGCTGCGGGACATTCTCTACGGTGTACCCTTAGATGACCTGTGGCGGCTGGGTGTCCTCGCAGGCTGGCTTGTCCTGTCACTCTTTCTCACAGTGCGATTTTTCAAGTGGGAGGGGTAGGGGAAAGAGACCCGGTCCGTACATTGTATCGCACTGATGAATGGTGGAAACTTCAATGTCCAGACCAGGTCTCCTGGGTTTGGGGGCGCCCTGCGAGCAAGGTAAGAAATAGACACGGACGCAGGAAGATCAGAGAATTGAGAGATGGCTGTGTGAGGGGCTTTCGCGGTTTGAACAGGCAGTGATCCACAATGCGTTGGCGGAGGTTATATCCCGGTGACTGAGGGTGGAATACGCTATACTGAAAGAACAAGCGAATACCACAAGGAGCAGGGACATGCAGACCAGAAGGTTTGGAAAAACAGGACACAACAGCACACTCGCCATCCTGGGCGGGTTTGCTTTTTCACAGGCTGAGCGGGAGGAAACCGACGCGCTGATGGAAAAGGTGATCGAATTCGGTGTGAACCATATCGACATTGCACCTTCCTATGGGCACGCAGAGCAACAGCTCGGGCCGTGGCTGGCTCGTGAGCGCGAGCGTTTCTTTCTCGGATGCAAGACAACCGAGCGTAAAAGAGAAGACGCCGCACGCGAGCTGCACGAATCACTCGGCAGGCTGCAGGTGGAGCAGCTCGACCTGTACCAGCTGCATGCCGTTCAGACCATGGATGAGCTTGACCAGGCCACACAGTCCGGCGGCGCACTCGAGGCGCTGGTTGAAGCACGAGAGCAGGGCCTGACCAGGTTCCTGGGCATCACGACCCACGGCAGCGACGCGCCGAACGTGCTGCTGGAGGCGCTCACTCGTTTCGACTTCGACACCGTGTTGTTCCCGATCAACTTCGTCCAGTACGGAATCGCCACGTACCGGCAAGCCTGCGAGGAACTGCTTGCGGTTTGTGCGGAGCGTGACGTGGGAACGATGATCATCAAGAGCATCACGAAGGGGCCGTGGGGTGAAAAAGAACAGCATGGGTTGACATGGTATGAGCCTTTCGAAGAGCAGGAAGAGATTCAGCGAGCGGTGAACTTCGCTTTGTCCCAACCTGTTACCGGCATCTGCACCGCCGGCGACCCCGTTCTGCTGCCTCGTGTGCTGCAGGCGTGCGAGAACTTCGAACCGATGACGCCCGAAGAGCAGGAAGCCCTGATCGAGGAAGGCAGCAGGTATACCCCGCTGTTTGTGTGATCCTGAAGACCCGGTCTACAGAATGACCCAGAGACCCGGTCTGGACACAGAAGGTGCCGCCATTCACCAGGGCGATACAGTGTCCAGACCGGGTCTCAATGCCATCCTGTAGACCGGGTCTCCTGATTATGGAACGCTCTCCAGGCAAGAGACGCAATCGAAACGGAAGCAGCAGGCTCTGTGAATTGAGAGGCTTGCGCGTGCAAAGCCCCCGGCAGCTCGCATGATACTGTTCATCCTGGGCAGCCGGAGGCCGAGTCCAGGGGGCTGAGGTGGTCTCCTGATTATTGAACGCTCTCCAGGCAAGAGACGCAATCGAAACGGAAGCAGCAGGCTCTGTGAATTGAGAGGCTTGCGCGTGGAAAGCCCCTGGCGGCTCGCATGATACTGTTCATCGTGGGAATGCGGAGGCCGAGTCCAGGGGGCTGAGGTGGTCTGCGAAAGAGGAGGCCCTGTCCGGACACCCGTGATTAGAACGCGGCCTGCGAACAAACCTAAAGAATGAGTAAAAAACCACCACCCCGGAAAGTATTTGATTGCGAATTGAATAGGGTTGTATTAAGCTGAAACAAAGAATAGGTGTCCCCGTTTTTTGCCGGTATGCACCACTTTTCCCTTCATCACAGCAAACGATTATTTACCGGTCTTTGTTTGGAATGGTTCAGGAGGGCGCATGTTTTCCGCATACTCTATTGGTCGACCTCGTATTTTTATGCCCGTCACCGTGCTGCTTGTCATGGCTCTGTTTATCCTGGCAGCCTGTTCAGGCCCCGGGGCAGAGCCGCAGACTCCGCCTGATGAACAGCAGGCTCCTCTCACAGAAGAAGGGCAGGCTGGTCAAGAAGGCAAAACCGACCCGGATGAAAGCGAGCCGGCTGCAGATTATGAGGAGATCCGCATCTGTGATCTCGACTCTGCTCTGGAAGGACAAGAAATTCGTGTGGTCGGTACGATTGTATTTATCGATACCGAAAATCCTGACGGCACCTATATCGACCTGGATGCAAATGGCTGCCAGGCTGGTGTATGGATCGACAACTCCGTGGTTGAAAGTCTCTCTGACTTAGAACAGGAACTGCTTGCTTTTGGAAGCCGGATCTATGCGGACGGCCGGCTTCGGATGTATGGCGAGGAATTCGTACTCGAATACATCGCTCTGCACGACCCGTCGGATTTCGCTGTACAGCTCAATCCCACCGAAAGATGGTGGATTGTTCCGCAGACCTACCACGACGGCGAAGGCCCGGATATAGATTACATACCGGTGATGAACATCACTGTACTGCACGATTGGTCGTCGCTGCTGTTTGGTTTTACCGCAAACCCGGACATCTACTGGTCAGATGAGGCTATTCAATCCAGGTGGCAGGCCGCTCATGATCAAGGTATGCGGGTGGAGGCGGTCCTGTCCATTATAGACATGTTTTTTGTCGACTACGGGCCGGATGATGATATCTATTCTGCTTCGGGCATCGATCTTAATGGAGACCATATTACGTATGAAGACCCTGTTGGTTTCGTAGGCTGCACCAACCAGCACGTCTGGCAGGATTTCACCCGGGACAAGATTTTCCAGGCGATCGACTGGGGAGCGGACGGCATCATCATCGACGACTACGAAGGCACCAGCCGCTGGAGTTCGGGTGTGCCGGTTGGGGTTGGAGGGCTCGAGTACGGTCCGGGCGCATGCTTCTGCCCCGCCTGCGAAGAGGGGTTCAGGAACTATCTTTCGGAAATCTATTCTGAAGAGGAGCTGGCCGCTTACGGGATCGAAGACATCGAAACATTTGATTATTCCGACTACCTTCTCGACCAGGGCTGGACACTGGATGAACTGGGTGCTGAATCCGTCAGGATGGCAGGATGGGATCCCGATGTCGAAATCCTTGTCCCCTTGTACAGGGATTACGCTGATTTCCAGGAACAGGAAGTGGTCCTTTTCCTTGAGGAACTCAAAGAGGAATCGATCGCATATGCCCGGGAACAGTACAATCGTGAGATTGCCTGGTCTGTGAACGCACCTGAAATCAGGTACGGTGCACACCGATTCTATGAACTCTTCGACCGCAACGTTGGCGGAATCATGCTGTTTGGTATCCCGCCTGGAGGCACGGAGGGTTATCTGTACCGGTTGGGGTACAACATCCACGGTAACCTGCGGCTGCGTGAAATCAACAGGCTGCCGGTGGTTGTTGCCCTGATGAATGAATACCAGACGTCGAACCTCTGGGTGTTGAAAGGTGCCGAGGCTTATGCCAACCAGGGGGCGATTATTGAATACGATACATTCACCATTGAAGGGGCTTCGGATGAAGAAGGGGATTCCTCTCTGCACAACGACGCTGTGTTGAAAAACCTGTATAACACTTTCTACCTGGAACACGCAGACCTGTTCGATACCAACACCGTTTCCACCATGGCCAACACAGCAGTGCTGTATTCATCCGCATCCGTTCATTACGACATGTACTGGCATACAACATCCTTCAACGGACTTTCCGAAATCCTGACCGACCTGCATGTGCAGTTCGACCCGCTCTTCATTGGCGACGGTTTGATCTCTTCGGACAATCTGAACGCGGATCTCCTTGAGGGCTATGACATTGTGTTCCTGCCGAATGTATCCGCTCTCACTGAAAGCCAGGCGGCGGCGCTGCTGGTGTATATGGAAAACGGTGGGACTGTTGCAGCATTGGGCGATACAGGCCTCGTAGACGAAGAAAACCAGCCGCTCGATCTGCCGGAACTCGAAGCACTCAAGACAGCAGCGTATACCGCTGTAGGGGAGGGTGGGTTCCATTATATTTACGATTCGGGTTACCAGGTTGACGGATCCTATTTTGAAGCCAACAACCCTGCCGGACTGTATTACCAGAACTTCATTGAGTATAACCATCCCGGCATGGACCAGTTTTACTATCTTATCGGTGAGGAGCCGCCGCCCAGGATCAGTGAAAAAACAGCAGCAGGAATACGCGAGGAAATCCTTGCGGCTTTGGAACAGAGTGGATATTCCCGGATCATACCCGGGGCGTTTGATGAAAATATCGCTGTCCATCTCTATACCAGGGCTGAACCGGAGCCCGGGATCATCCTTCACCTGCTCAACTACACCTATGAGCTGGAGACGGACACCTTCTTTGAACAGGAAAACATCCCGGTTGAGATGGCACTTCCGGATGGTTTTGAAGTGAATGCGGTAACACTGTATTCGCCAGACCGTGAAGATGCGGAGAACCTTGTGTTTGAAAGTATCGATGGTAAAGTCACGTTTGAAGTTCCCGGGTTGTTGATGTGGGATGTGATCCTGCTGGAATGATCTCCCCTTGAGACCTGGCTTCCAGGCGGTCGGGTTTGCCGCCGTTATGTAAGTGTCGGTGACGATGCATAGAATACGGCTGTGATTTGGAGAAGAAACGTCTTTGAGCCCTGCAACCTTAGGGTTGAGCTTGAAGAAAAAAAGCAGATTTCTGCTCTCCCTGAAATCTAATCAATGAAGGAATGGCTGAAATAAACCCCGCTCCAGTTGAAGAATTCCTTCGGGCGGTTGGACTCCCGGAATCGCCTCCCCGGAAAGGTGGCATGAGAAGGCGGAAGCCGAATCATGCCGGGGTGGGTTCCACAGTCTGATGTGATCGGAAGACTGAATCGGATTCGCTACAGATCGCGGGGAGTTGTATCGACATCCGAAAACGCATCGGCTGGTCGGGCCAGGATCAATATATGCTCATCCGGGAAGACGGC
>Ga0272441_10007164_pt1 | contig 18250 bp, 11 predicted proteins | sample SSMProp6N_FD_193582 | JGI IMG/M metagenome (GOLD analysis project Ga0272441, IMG submission 193582) | Marine sediment archaeal communities from Little Sippewissett salt marsh, Falmouth, MA, United States - SSM-Prop-6N | ecosystem: Environmental > Aquatic > Marine > Wetlands > Sediment ... | reverse complement strand
CTTCCAGCTTGCGCAAATCGTCTTTAACACTATAGTAGGGTCTTTCCGGAAACCACTCGGACAGGTTGATAGGGCTATTCAGTCGATCAGACTCCTCCATCTCACTGGTTTTCTGGGCATAATGCTCGTCAACCACTGTCCTGTCCAATGGCGGGTCGATAAATGTGGCATCCATACTGGGTGTGAGTGCCACTGGTTTTTTGCCTTTAGGGGTCATGAAATCAACTTCGTATCCCTTCTCGTCAAATACTTCCAAAGGGCCTATCAATTCTTCGCCCCAGTAGCCCCATTCAGATAATACTGCCAGAATTTTCTTGCTCATGTTGCTGTCTGGTATACTGAAAGACAATAAGTAATTCCCAATAAATGTTTTGCGATAACAGGTCGGGACAGGAATGTCCCGACTATCGAAAAACACGACCGATAGGCAGGACATTCCTGTCCTGCCTGCTAAGAAAAGCCCAGAAGACTTATTGAGATTTACCTATGAGAATTGTTCCAATATACCTTCTCCTTTCATTGTCTAAGTAGTTAATATAAGGTTGAATAGGCTTCTGATTTCCATGCCTAAGCCGCTTATGCCGATATTTCCTCCTTCCTCTGAACGTCCGCTGCCAAATGGGGATGGCATCCGTTATATTTCAACGCTAACATGGTAATGTCATCGGATTGAGCCGCTCCCCGAACAAAGGTTGATATCTCCTTCCTTACTCCGTGTATAATGTCATCAATCTCTCCGCATTTAAAATTCGACAGACACTGCCTGAGCTTTTCATCAGAAAACTGCTCATGCTCCGGGTTCATGGCTTCTGTTACCCCATCGGTATACAGGAAGATCACATCATTGGGCTTGAGAGTCATCTTTTTGGATTCATATTCCATATCCGGCATAGGGCCCAGAACAAAGCCCTTAGGCATCTCGATAAACTGGAAATCCCCATCGCCATCACAAGTCAAAGGTGGATTATGTCCGCCATTGGCAAACTGTATTTCGCCGGTCTCAATGTCCAATATTACACAGAAGACTGTGATAAAAAGGTCGGCGTCGTTATCTGGATACAGCAGGTTATTGACTTGATGCAAAATCTTATCAGGTGTAGCACCACGCATGGCTTCGGTTTTCAGCAAGGTTTTGCAAATGGCCATAAACAAAGAAGCCGGAACGCCTTTACCGGAAACATCACCGATGAGGAAGCATAATCTCTTTTCGTCCACAAGGAAGAAGTCATAGAGATCGCCACCTACTTCCTTTGCAGGCTCCATAGAGGCAAAGATTTCGAATTCCTCCTTATCAGGGAAGGGCGGGAAAATTCTCGGTAGCATACTTGCCTGAATCTCAGTAGCTACATTTAGCTCATTTTCTATTTTCTTCTTTGCCTCGGCTGTTTTTCGCTCTTTGACTAGATTATCTGTTATATAGGAAAAAACTGCCATGCCGATTGCCAACGCAAACACTCTTGGTAGGGTAGTTTTCGTCTGAGCGGTAAACGCCTCGTTGATGGGACGAGCGGACAGGAAAACCACTAGCGATGAATGGAAAAACTCAAACAGAGCGCCAAAAAGTGCAGCCTTTTTCAGTCCTATGAACTTTCCTTTATTCAGCTTATATATTGTGCCTGAGACCAGACCGGCAAGCACAGTTGCGAGTGAACATGGAAAAGCGCTCCAGCCGCCCAGCAGGTATCTGTGTGTAGCGCCTATTAGCCCTGCACAAAGACCTATAATGGGGCCGCCAAGGAGTCCCGCGATGGAAGGACCCAGGTTTCTGGTATTGGCGATCACGCCGAATATATGGACGCCACTTACGGTGCCGTAGATGGAAAGGATTCCCATAACTGCAATAAGTGCAAGGCTATTCCTTAACGTGAATTTTTTGTCGATTATATCCTGATAAAGTTTCGTTCGGCTGAAGATATAGGCCACTAACACGATAACAGCCATCGTGTTCGATAATGATAGACATAACCTTGCTAAGTTTCTGATAGCTTCCATCTCATCACTCCCTGAGTTTATGTTTATAGTTTTCCAAAAACCACGAATCTGAAATCCACAAAACAGAGCATGGATAAACCAATCTATTATCCTGTAATGACCTCAGCAAACTTAAGAATTGCTATTGGGGGATAGAATCCCATCTTCCTCGCCGTCTTCATATTTATAATGAAGGAGAATCGCTTAAGCGTCTCGATTGGGATATTCTTTGGGTGTTTCCTGCTAACCAGTATTTGCTCCGCTTTATAGCCAGCGAACTGGCCAACGTTATAATATCGGCTAACAAGCCCCATCAAGGCATCAGCATTAAGTATTGGCCCCTCAGTGGCGGAAAAAGTTGGGATGCCACTTTCATTTATGATATTAACCAGATATTTCGAGTGAGAGATAATGAAAGAATCAGATGGAAGGTATACCAGATCAACTCCCTCGCTAACGAAGATTTTAACGATGTCAGGGTTTATATCTTCTATTGGCTTCCGGTTCTCATCCAGTGGAATAGGGCTTCTGATAACCTGGAAATTATGAGAATCAGCAGCGTCTTCCAGTGCTTTTACACATAAAACTGAGTTCTTCTCCTGTGGATTAAAGATCACCCCAAGTCGGGTAAATTCTGCTACGGATTTCATTGCTCTAACCTGAGCAGGGACTGGAACCATATGAGAAACACCTGTCAGGTTTCTACCTGATGTAACCAGATTGGGGACGAGGCTGGCACCGATGGGGTCAGCGACGATGTTGAATATAATGGGAATGTCAGTGATAAACTGATCGGGGTTGCCATCAGTAATTGTTCCTGCAATTTTCGTCGTTAAGGTAGTGCCAAATATGTAGACAAGATCAGGTTTTGTATCCCTTATTTCTTTCATGATCCCGGGTACTCTGGTCACGTCTTTTCCACAATCCCGAATGATAAAATTGGCACCTATGTTTCTTTGGGACAAGTAATCCATGAACCCTTTTTCAGCATCTGTGATCCCTCTCCAGAGCACAACGAAAACGTCATACTGCTTTGATTGAGCATTATTGCTTTGTGCATAAGTGAATAAGGGAACAGAAATGAGAATACCCACAACGGATATTATCAGGATTATCAGGATAGTCTGTTTTTTCATCTGGAAGTCCTCTAGCCAGATCAAACTGAAGGCTATATAGGTTTAGTCCGCAGCAGAAACATAACTCTTCTCTCTTTGCTTGTCCAGGAGGTCAAACAAGAGAAAAGACAACGTGAACATAATGCTTCCCGCGACCATTATGATTCCTATACCTGCGATAGCTTCTGAGAAACCATAAACAGTGATGAGTATGCCGGATATTATAGGCCCGCTTATATTTCCCGCTCTCTCAATCAAGCGATAAATACCTATCACTGTCCCAAGGCCAATCTTATCTCCTGCATCTTTACAGATCTCTGTGATCAGTGTGAGCTGAGACGAAACCCCAACAGCATGGGCAGTGCCAAGTAAGGTAATGCTGAAGAGTATCCCCAGTGTGCTCTGGAATCTATATACCATAATCAATGCTATTCCTGCGGCAATGCCGCCAATGATCACAAACCGCTTTCGGTTTCCCAAAGCATCGGCTAATCTCGCCGTGAGTGGAGAGATCAATACCATCGCCAGGCCATAGCCCATGAGAACCCTTCCAATGGCAGATTGGCTGTTTCCAAGGAACTTGAGATACAATGGAGCGGCATAATACAGAAAACCAGTTAGACATATCTTGGCTGGTATGGCCGAGAAAAATGTTAGGGACAGAAAACGCTTGTTGGACAGCAAAAGCCTGAAATGACTTAGCTTAATTTTTCCTCTGGCAGAACCGGAATCCTCATGGTAATCCTGAAGGAAGTGGAATACGAAGAGCGCTGATATGACTGTAACTCCTCCCGATACGAAGAAGGTTGGCCTGAATCCAATTCTATCAGCCAATATGCCGCCAATAGCTGCACCACATAAAGAACCGGAGAAGAAGCCGGATAGAAACATAGCCATTCCCCTGGTGCGGTTCTTAGGTGTCGTATTATCCGTAATATAACCCTGACATGCAATATAGACTATCCCATAGCCCACAGCAGTGACAGACCTCCATAAAAGCAGATCATAAACAGTTCTTGATGTCCCTGTGAGCAATAATCCAATTGCAGTTGTGAGAGCGCCAACGAGAAAAGGTTTGCGACGACCTATTTTCTCAGACCAGACTCCACCAAGGGGAAGGGATATGGCCCAAAACAACATGAAAATTGATATTGGAAGCCCAATAATCAAGTCCTTGGAAATACCTGCAACAGGTTTGTAGAGCTGGTCTACAAACATGGGAAAGAAAGAAAGAGAAAGAGACTCTGAGAAGATCACTAAAAAGAGAGCAGGCCTGATATAGATCAACAATCTTTGGAAGAATCTTTGAGGTCCCTCCGCGTCACCAAACTTATAACTCTCCTCGATCTCTTTCACCGCTGTATCTATCGCTCTGGTATCCCTCACGCCTTCAGTGTGATCTTTATATCCGTGATATTTCTCTTTTAATTCATGATAAGCCTTGTTAATTCTAAAAATCACTTCATTGAAAGAGCCTACAAAACTCCCTATTTCATCCCTCGAATTTACGGTAACGTACTGAGTGAAATCCCCATCTTTGGCTCCTGACACCACCTTTTTTATTGAGTCAATAGGCCCGGATATTGTATATGCGATGAGAAAGAGAAGGATCTCGAATGTTATAAGAAATGAAACCACCAGGACGGTGAAAATATCGTATATAATATCTTTTGTTTTGCTCTGGACGAACATTCTATCCATACCAATATGAAGAGAGCCAAGAACATGGGCATTGTTAACAATAGGGATCCTGCTATCATAGTAATCAGATATGGGTACCGATTTTTTCAGGCTTCTGGTTTGCTTTCCATGCTCCGCCTTGAAAAAGCTCATTATCGGCTCTATATTCGCGCCATGGTTGTAGAGCATGTTCCCTTCCGGATCAGTTATGGCAATGTATTTTATCTCCGGGTTATCTTTTAGAACTGACTCGAAGAACTCCTTTGTCCCTTTCAGGGAATCAAACGGAATTCCATATTCTACCGCCTTGATTATTAGCGAGTCTATTGATTCTCCTATGGTAATTGCTTTCTTATCCATCTCAGGTATAATTTTTCTTTCAGACTTTCTCACAGCAAAAAATGACATCAAGATAGAGGAAGAGATCACCAATACCATTGTAAGTATCAGCATTTTGGTGCCGATTGAAAGCAGATTACCTTGCCCGTTCTTCATTCTTAGCATTTCCTTTTTTGTCAATTCGCTCCAGTTCTTTCGACGCGTCCTCTATCTTTCTGAGTGCTTCCTGACTCTTTTCCCGGAATTCAACGATCTGCATCTGAGTATCCGTCATTGGTGCTGATCTACCATCTGAATGGCCATTCAGAGCGGATAGCATTATACTGAAATCTCTAACTACGTTTTTGGAGAAAAACGAAACTCCAGCAAGGGTTATGGCAGCAAATACAGCGGCGAGTATGACGAAATACCTGAACAGGTATAAGAGCATTTCCTTTACAGGTATGGTTATGTGAGATTTTGAGAATCCCAAGGCTAATGCTCCTGCTTTAATGTTAAAGGTATTCATTAGCGGGAGCAGAACTACTTGTGCATTTTTATATGCTGATTTGGACATTGATTCTGTGTCCATATCTGCCAGCTTTTCTATCCATCCATTAGGAACGCTTCTATTCCTTCCGCTTTGATCAGTATCAAAGATTACTGTTCCCCTATCATTGAAAAGCCTGATGAAAACAATATCCTTCTGTTCCTTGACAACACCGTTGATAATCTCCTGTATATTCTCCAGTTCCGGAAGTGATAGTCCCAAATTCAAACCGTATTCGGCAGTATTCTGAAGGTCTTTGGCGATCACGAAGAATCGTGAGTATATTATGCTGTTGTAATTTTTCTCGAAATTGGAAAAATTCAGAAACGTATTTAGCAAGAGAGCAAAAGCCAGTATTAATATAATCATCAGGGATATTCTAACCCTTAACGGTAGACCTTTTTTCATTCTTGTTGCCTCTACAAATCTGAGTTTTTCATCTGGAGCCGGAATAGTCTTCAGGTCTGGAGATCCTGTACATGCTCGTATGCACACTAATATTTTGCGAGTGTTAGTATGTTACGATCTCCATCTCTCCTGTAGCTGACCTCATCCATAAGCTGCTGCATCATATATACCCCAAGTCCACCTATTCTACGGTCCTCTATTGGAGCATTTATATCTGGTTCCGGTATCGACGTGGGATCAAACGGAGCACCGCGATCTATTACCTCTATTACCAGTCCCTTACCCTCTTTGGTATCACAGTTTATCTCGACTTCCCCGCCTTCATCATGGTATGCGTAGTTAATGACATTCACCAGGGCTTCCTCGGCCGCGATCTTGATCTGGTTCACATCCTTAACATCAAAACCTTGACTTTTGGCACCATCCTCGATGAACTGCATCATTGATTCAAAACTCTGCATCTTTGCTGGAAGTATTAACTTTGCCATGGCTAATCACCCAGGGGTTACTTTTACTAAATAGATTTGATAAAGATGAAAGAGCACTGGCAGCAAGCTGCCAGTGACACATAGCGTTGCTTGTTAACTCCAAACGTTATAGGTAAACCTATTTGCCTACCAATATTACCACTGACCTTGAACCCACTATAAACTTAGATTCATCCTCGACTCTTGTTTCGCTCCCGACTTCGGAGATGTCTCCAGGTGGCTGCATATCTGTATTGGCAAACACGTGCCACTGCAATCCTTCTGGAAGCTGGGGCAGTTCAAAGACATGAGTATCCCAATGCATGTTCATGGCCACATAGATGTAGTTATCTTTCTCAGTCCCCTCTCTGGCATGAAGGCCGCATAGAAGAAAAGCGATAATCGGCCTATCATCAGAATGATCCACCTCCCAGGCTTTTGCTCCATGCCAGGATATATCCGGGTACCCACTACCCACATAATCTTTGCCCTGAAAGTGGATTTGGCCCCTCAAGACTGGATGAGCCGTGCGGAAAGCGATCATATTCTTATAGAACCTGAATATTTCAGCATTGGTATCCAGAAGCTCCCAGTTTATCCATGAGATTTCATTATCCTGACAGTAGGCGTTATTATTACCTAGTTGTGTTCTTCCCATCTCATCCCCGGAGAGAATCATGGGCGTACCATGACTCACCAGTTGCATTGAAACGGTATTTTTGACCTGCTTTATGCGAAGTCTATTGATTTCAGTCTCATCAGTCAGCCCTTCCCAACCACAGTTCCAACTGCTATTATCGTTCTCACCATCATTATTATCTTCACCATTGGCTTCATTGTGTTTTTCATTGTAAGAAAACATATCCATGAGCGTGAAGCCGTCGTGGGCAGTGATAAAATTGATGGAGGCATTTGTACCACGCATTTGATATAGATCCGGAGATCCCTGCAATCTCTGCATAATGGCATCGACTATTCCGCTGTCACCCTTTAGAAACCTCCTCAGATCATCTCTATATTTTCCGTTCCATTCAGCCCAGCGTCCCCAGGAAGGGAAGGAACCAACCTGATAAAGCCCTCCAGCATCCCAGGCTTCCGCTATCAGTTTGCATTTGCCTAGAATTGGGTCAAAGGCAAGTGTCTCCAATAGCGGTGGGCTGTTCATTGGAGCGCCATTTTGATCCCGGCCCAGTATGGCGGCCAGGTCAAAACGGAAACCGTCGATATGATAATCCGCAGCCCAGGTACGCAGGCAGTCAAGTATCATGTTTCTTACAATGGGATTGTTGCAGTTCAGGGTGTTACCGCATCCGCTGAAATTGTAGTAGTATCCTTCAGGTGTGAGCATATAATACGTTTTATTGTCGATACCGCGGTACGAGATATAAGGCCCTTGTTCGTTCCCTTCAGCGGTATGGTTAAACACCACATCCAGAATGACTTCAATGCCGTTCTTATGCAATTCCTTAACAAGCGCCTTTAGCTCGTCAACCTGCATTCCAAATTTCCCGCTTGCGGCATATCCTGCCTTAGGGGCAAAGAAACCAACATTGCTATACCCCCAGTAATTCATCAATCGCTCACCGTTAGAAGGAGAGGGTCTGGAGTTCTCGAATTCATCAAACTCATGGATGGGCAGGAGTTCGACACAGTTCACGCCCAGTTCTTTCAGATAGTCTATCTTCTCGCGTATACCTGTGAAAGTACCAGGATACTTCACTCCAGAGGACGGATGTCGCGTGAAGCCTCTAACGTGCATTTCGTAGATGATCAGATCCTCCAGCGGTATCTCTGGAGGATGGTCATCCTCCCAGACAAAATCATCGAAGAAGATGCGCGCACGATGTGGATATATGTTGTCCCAATCCGGCTCTTCTCCCCATACATCCCTTCCGCCAATGACCTTCGCATAGGGATCCATCAGGATCCTGGTGCGATCAAACCAGTGTCCTTCGTCGGGATTATACGGCCCATCCATGCGATAGCCATACTCGATGTTCTCAAAATCAAGATCGAAAACAACCATGGTGAAAACATTGCCTATCCTGAATTCATCTGGAAATGGGATGGTGGCATAAGGCTCTGGCTCGCGTTTCCTGAATAGAACCAATTCACACGATGTAGCATTACGTGAATAGATCGAGAAATTAACACCTCCGCCAGGTGATATGGTCGCTCCGAAAGGAAGCGGCTTACCAGGACGTAGATTGAAACTGCCATGTTTATGGGTTGGACTAGCATCAATTCTTAGCATTATTCCCCCTTTTGAACGGCTTCCATAGCATTTTCAACCGTATCAAGAGTTTTGAAGAACTGTACAAATCCAGTCATCTCCATAACATCCATTATTTCTTCTGACACGCTGGCCAGACACCATCGTCCGCCTTCAATTGTCTTGAATCCCTTAGCGACCATTAACAGAAGTCGCAATCCTGCACTCGATACATAGTCGCACTGCCCCATATCCAGAACCAATAGGCAATTGGCTGTGATGAGCGGCATTATCATATCCTGTGCGTTTCCCACAGTATTCGCATCAAGACTGCCAGATATCCGGGCAACCGTAACACAATCCTGATTATCGATTTTGATTTCCATGTCTCGCCTCCTTTCAGGATCGAGCGTGACCATAGGGTTGGGAGACTGAGAACCTCAGCCTACTCATTTGGAACCAATCGCACTTTAACCTTGGGTCTATAGTTGAGAGCCGGAAGCTCCACGGTGAATTTTTCGGCGTCGAATTTTCTCCAGAGCACATCGTCAATCCAGACATCCGAAATACGGGTACTTCCCGGGGGGAGAATATCGGGCTGAACTCTCAGGATACTGCCTCCGGATCCGTCTACAAGAGGTTTGAAGTAGAGGTCAAGCGGCTGCTTGGTGTTTAACAGGTTCGTATATACTGCCGCAAGATAAGTCAACTCGATGGAGTGGTATCCACTCATGGAATGACTACCCTTCATACGTTCGGTACCTAGCAGGTATGGCGTTCCATTGGCCAGAACGTTGAAGTAGACAGCGCCGTCATCATGATCAAGGAAGAAGGTATTATAGAAAGCGGTGGATTCCCTGGCATACTTGAGATATTCCTCATTTTTAAGCGCGCCATAAAGTATCTGATAGGCGAGAATACCTTGCTCCTGCTGCCACCACGCCTTACGGTCATGCCATGAAAAACGGTACATCTCTTCACTTTCGCCCATAGTTCTGGCAACAACGTCGTACCATCCACCTCTTTGTTTATCCATACCGAATTTTGGCATAAGTTCAGCGATTTTCTCGGCGAATTCAACATAGCTATCGCGGGATGCCAGGCTGTTAATCCTCATCAGATTCCACGCTATCTTCAGGTTGTGGCCAACCACCGCCTGATTCTGCTGCCATCCCCATTTCTGATCAAAACTCCAGTCCTCAAAGAACTTCTCATTGACAAATGGGCTGTTCTCATAATCGGGGAAGTATTTCTCGATACAATCCGCAGTATAGATCAGGAATTTTTCATAATCGGGATCGCCAGTGGCAAGGCATAGATTGATAAGGTAGGCAGGGGCGTGATCGCCAACCGAGTTCCAATTCTTGCGGGCCTTGTTATGACCCAGGTTATCGCTTCGCGGGTCGTGGCTGTATGGATCGACATGTGAGAAATAGCCTTCCTTTTCCTTGTCGAGAAAGCGATCAAAGAAATTCATGGTCATCCTGATATCTTTCATAATCGCAGGATCGCCATTGATGCGGTAAGTCTGAGTTGGCCCGGCCAGAGCATATATCTGCTCGTACATTGGAAGCGCGTGATAGTCATCGCCGAACTCAGATCCCAGAAGCTTGTGGTCGCCATTTCCATTAACATCGACGCCGTGGTACCAGCAAACGGTGTTATCATCAATTTTTAGCTGCATATGATCTCTGAGGTATTGGGAACCCTTTTCAGCCGCTTCCAGGAAACGATCTTCACCGGTAAGCAGGAAAGCTGAGGCAAATCCAAAAACCAGTCGCGATATAGTGTCTGTCTCTTGTCGACTATCGCCATTCTGTTCACCGGTCAGCTTTAGCGAAGTCCGGTAGTTATGATAATCAATGTCTTCTGGCCCCCCGAATTGGGATTTTATGAAGAAATCGGCAATAGCTCTGGCTTGATTTGCCCACCAGTCCGGCTCCTCAAAGCGATATTTGCCAGGCGAACTCCCAGGGAAATCCAGAACCTGTGCCTCAAAGATGTGTCCACCATTCTGGGGATAGAAGACACCATAAGCAAAGAGATACTGATCCTTAACGAGCATCTCGCCTATCTGACCAGTACAATCAGAATATGGTTCTCCGAGATTGCGAAGAATCCGCCCAAAGGCATTTGTTCCGAGCTTAACGTTGAATTCACGACCATCCGAAGTTCTAAGACCAAACACACCTGTCTCTTGATTGAACTCTGTCAAATACCCAGCTATCGTGTCCGAAAACTCAAATTCCATGTTCCCCATTCTGTTGCTCCTTTCTGGTATACAGCTTCGCAGTTTCCCATGGCGGCTTAATTCATCATAATTTTGGTACTTCAGGGCTTCTCAAACTTAGGGAGATTCTTCAAATGGAAAGCAATATTCATTGATCCACTCATGCATTGACAGGCTTTGTCGAGAGCTTCTGAACCGCACCTCTCATTCAATATTCTGTCTTATCGGCAGACATAGGAATCTACTTAAGACTTTTTTCCAGAAAAGTTTGTATGTGCAAAGCGTTGGAGGTTTTGAAAGATATGAAATGGAGATTCTTCAGAGTTAAGTGTGGGAATGACAAGAGATAGAACGCGGATGACGCGGATTTGGGAGACTCCGACGGTTAAAGGCGGAAACATCAGTGATCAGTAATCCGTCGGCACAGCGAAATTACTGACCTCGCCTTCTGAATTCAACACCTTTCATTTATCACATCCAGCGATTTTTTCAGATAGCGATACTGCGGCGTCAGTTCTCCGTGGTAGGCGATAACTGCGCGCTTGATTCCCGGTGGTAGGACGAGTTCCTCGAAGGGTGCGGTGTAGGCTGCCCCAGAGATTGCCGGAATGAAAGCTTTGAGCGCCTGGCCGAAATCCTGCGACGCCTCGCGGGATAACTCGCACGGCAGATTATCCACAGCCATAACGACAGGTCCATTGCCTTCTACACCGTCTGTGATCTCGCTGGTCGCCACGTTGTACACAAACACCGGCGCACCCGGGTGCGTCGCCTTCCGGGTGATCTCGACCGCGCCGCCAATGTCGCAGCTAATATCGCCAATAACGTGCAGTTTCGGCTGCCCGTTGGCAAACAGACGCCTGGCGTTGGCTATCGTGAATATACGCGGATACCTTTCCGTCCAGAAAATTCCGTTTATCAAAATCGTCAAATGGTCAAGATACTGTGGGACAACGCTTTTGTACTCTTCGGGATGGTTGTAGTAGTGCTGGAGATCGAAAGTCGACGTGGCGCATGGGCCTTTGTCTGCAATTCTCTCAACCATGTGCTCCTCGTGAAAAACGACCTTGCCGATCGATCTGTTCGAGACACCACCCGCAGACGCGTAGGTCGGCAAGTCGACGGGCGAAACCTGCTCCGTAATACCGAAGCTGTCGAGTGCTTCCTGCGCCCCGGTCGAAGCGTTCCCATAGCCTGCGAAACCGACGACGAGTGGCGCAAGCACCCGCGGATAGCCATCCGCCCTGATACCCTCGCCGATTTGTCCAAGTGTCATCATGATGTCTTCCAGACCATCATACTCGTATGCGTGTTTGATTGTTTCAAACGGGTTGGAGATTCCCTCCCAGGCGAGTCGCTTCCCGAGGGCCCACAAACTCTCGACCATTCCCGCAATGCCTGCGTACCGGCTGAAAAAGATCAAACGGCGGTGCTTCTCATCAGTAATCTTTTCGTAATCAATGATTGTGCACCCAAGTTCGAGCACACGCTTCAGCATAGGCATATTGTGCGGCTGCCCCTTGATGACATGCGAGAAAAAGACATACGTCTTGTTCGGTTCCAGGAGGCCAGCCGGGATCTCCTTGACAGCGAGAATGACAGGACATTCCGAAAGATCATCGCCGACGTGTGCGCCCACAGCGGCGTACTCTGCATCGGTGAAAACGCGGATCGCGGAGCTTTGGACGGTAAAGGGAATCCCCTTCGCGATAAGGCACCGAACCTGTTCGGGAGTCAAGGGAACGCGGCGTTCCCACTCGTTCTTGTCCTCGCGACGGATGCCGATCTGTTTGCTCACGGTCGCTCCTCTCTGAAAATGGCCTGGTCCCAGATTCACTACCACACTCTATCATCATGGCAAGAATCAAAATCTGGCAACTTCTTTTAACGATTTCATAGGCTCCAATCGCCAATATTATACCAAAGCTCCATTGCCTGTTCAACCAAAAAGAACGTCGTTTTCCTGTCATTTTTCCCTCTTGAGGCGGACTCCGCCCTAATCCCTTTCCCGTTTTTTATCATCGCTCAAATCAGGATGCTTCTCCACCAAATCCGGTTTGCACAAAAGGGTTGACATATCCATCAACGATGTCTGATAATGGTGTAGATGGTATTTTGTTATCTATGTAATCCAAGGCTTTATGCCCGTTTTGCTCCCGATGCTCGTTGATGTATACGCCCATGAAAGGCTAGATTACAGGCGTTTTCAGCTAAATAGCAAAGGGAGAAATGGAGGAAGTGACTGAGGATGACCGGGATGTCCAATAGATGCGGCGTATTCTCATGGTTTGGATTTGAATTGCCGCTTAGTGATAGACTGAAATTGATAAGGGAAGCTGGATTTGATTCTACGTCAGTGTGGCTGGGAGAAGAAGAGGAGTTGGTGAAAGATGGGAAAGAGGATCTGATCCCGGAACTTGTGCGGGACTGTGGATTGTTCTTTGAGAATATTCATGCGCCCTTTGACCAGTGCAACAAAATCTGGGCAGAGGATAAAAGCGTTCGCTCCGAGATAAAGAGCCAGTATCGATCCTGTATATCGTTCTGCTCCAGACATGAAATCCCCATCGTGGTTATCCACATCAGCAGGGGAAGTAACGCTCCTGAAGTCAATAAATATGGGATCAATATGATAGAGGAGATAGTGAAATACGCGGAAGATTCCGGCGTAGTCATCGCCATAGAAAACACAGCAAAACCTCACTATCTGGATCGCATCTACTCAAGTATCGAGTCTCCATCTCTGGGATTTTGCTATGATAGCTCCCATGATTTTCTGGGATTTTCGACACCGGGTAAAATTCTGAGAAAATGGGGACACCTGCTTACTGCCACGCATCTATCAGACAACGACGGAATATCTGACAGACACTGGATACCTGAAGAGGGCATTATTGATTGGGAGGTAGTAGAGAACCAATTCCCAAAGGATTCATATACGGGATTCTTTACGCTGGAGGTGCTGCCGAAAAATCGCGAGGCGGAATCAGCAAGCTCGTTCTTAGACAAAGCCTTTGAGAGCGTGTTATGGATAAAGTCATTCCTAGTGCACTGACAACTTAGCTGATAACAATACCATTTCCGTAGCGTCGCCCTCTGTGGCGACATTATGGCGGGACGGAGCCCGCCTCTACGGTTTCTTGTGGATTAGCAGAGATTTAAGTTGTCAGTGCACTAGCGTGAGGTCAGTAAGAAGAAATGGGGATGGAGAGTGTTGTCTTGCAGCTATGCTAAGCCCCGTATTCCTTTAGCTTTCGCCAGAGAGTATTTCTCGCTATGCCAAGTCGTTCTGCTGCTTGGGAATTATTCCCAGAACATTCCGCTAGAATATTCAGAATGTATTCCTTTTCCAGGCGCTTGAGATCCCATTGGCCGCGGCTGGCTTGCTGGATAACGCCGGGCTGCTGCAATCGCTCACCAAATGGCAAACTATCCAGGTCTATTGTATCATGCTGAGATAATACAACTGCCCTTTCTATCACGTTTTCCAGTTCCCGCACATTTCCAGGCCATTCATATCTTACCATAAACTGACGCGCTTCCGGCGAGATTTTCAGGACTTTCTTTCTCATCTTTTTGCTGTAAACTTCCAGAAAATGCTCAGCAATTGGAAGGATATCGGGTTTTCTATCCCGCAGTGGCGGAACATATATGGAAATAACGTTCAGACGATAATAGAGTTCCTCTCTGAACTTACCTTCGCGCACCAGGGCTTCCAGGTTTTTATTCGTAGCTGCCACCACTCTTACATCTACATAGACCGTTGTGTTACTTCCAACGCGCCGGATCTCTCCCAAATCCAGTGCCCGGAGCAGTTTCACCTGTGTCGCGGGAGACATATCTCCGATTTCATCCATGAAAAGTGTTCCCCGGTGAGCTTCCTCGAATAGACCTTTTTTGTTGACTGTTGCCCCTGTGAATGATCCTTTCATATACCCGAAAAGCTCACTCTCCAAGAGTGTTTCCGGCAAAGCGCTGCAATTAATAGGAACAAACAGACCGTTGGGACGACCGCTACTGTGTAAAGCTCTGGCCAGTAATTCTTTCCCTGTGCCACTATCTCCCTGGATCATGATAGGGCTGTCGCTCGTGGCCACCTGAGCAATGAGGTGCAAGACTTCCTTCATATTTTCGCTTTCTGCTATGATAGTATCGAAATCATTCCTCAATCGCTCTCTGAGACGTTCTATTTCCTCCGTCATCCGCTTACGTCCCAGCGCTCTCTCCACTCTTACAAGGAGTTCGTCCATGTTCCATGGCTTCATTATATAGTCGAAAGCGCCCAGCCTCATCGCCTCCACTGCGGACTCCACTGTTCCATAGCCTGTAATCATTATAACTTCTACGGTAGGAGTGGTATCCTTCGCAGCCCTCAATATTTCCATTCCGCTCCTATCACCCATTTTCAGATCGGTGATTATGAGATCGTAGACGTCTTCGCTGATCTTTCGCAGAGCCTCCGCCACAGTTTCGGAACCGGTCACGCTGTATCCATGTTCTTTCAATAGCTCAACCAGTACTTCCCGAACGTCGCTTTCATCATCAACTACAAGAATGGATAACACAAATAAGTCTCCTTACCAAATCCCAAAGCCTCAGGAGATCATGGTATTGATATATCTGTTTTGCTCGAAAATCCGCAGTTAATAAGGCCAAGAATATGCCTTCAGACTGAAGAATTTTAACACTCTTTGTCTATCAAGTCAACAAGAATCTTCCAGAAATGCGGAATTAGCTAATCCGAATGCCCGGTAGATGCAAATCTGTGGGCGAGGCATACCTCGCCCCTACGGCAGATTGGTATACTTTCACAATTTTGAATCGCACTCGCTTGCCTGTTAATACTTGACACAGTATGGAGGCGGAGGTATAGTATAGTATGCCAATGGAGTGGAGAAGCATCGCATGGAAAAAGTGAGGACAGAAAATGGGGATTCCGTCTCACTGAATCATCACAAAACACACTCCTACTGTCATGAAATGTATGCATACCATAACGAAACAATTCTCATAGTATCAGGCTTTAAATAGTATCAACAATGCACCGGAGGTATATTTCTACATTTCGCCCGTTGCTTTACAAGTGGAGGATTGGATATGTCGCTCAACATAGTCGAGTTGGAACCGAAAGCCCTGAGATGTGATTGTGATCCTGAGAAATTTGACTTTGAATGTACCTCTGAAATCTCCCCGCTGGAAGAAACAATAGGCCAGGATAGAGCATTACGGGCGATAGAATTCGGTGTCGGTATAAAAAGCCATGGCTATAACATTTATGTCCTGGGTCCAATCGGGACAGGTAAAACTACGTTTATCAAAAGCTTCCTGAAAAACAAGGCCAAGGAACTTCCAACCCCGGATGATTGGTGTTATGTAAATAACTTCTCCAATCCCCAGAAATCCCTGGCTCTCAGGCTTCCTGCCGGTAAAGGAGCGGAGTTCCGCGGGGATATGGACAGGGTTTTGAGTCATTTGCAGACTGAGATCCCCCGCGCTCTTGAGACTGAGGATTTCGAGCGTGAGAAAAACGAGGTCATTGAGAAATACCAGAAAATGCAGAACGAAGAGATGTCGAAACTGGACGCGGAGGCAGGTAAGGCTGGGATAGCTCTGAGGACAGGGCCTACCGGGTTGATGATGCTTCCTGCTATTCATGGACAGCCGCTGACACAGGAGCAGATATCCGGGCTGAACCCTGAGCAAAAGAAAGAGTTCGAGAAAAACGCTGCCGAATTTAACAGCCACATATCCGCAGCTATGCGTAAGGTTAGAGACCTGAAGAAGGATGCGAGAGCAGAGGTAGAGAAACTGGAGCAGGAGACCGTTATCTTCGCTGTAGGCCATTTCATAGATGATCTGAAAGAGAAATACGATCAGTTTCCTGATGTGATGAGCTATCTTGATGACATCCAGAAGGATGTGGTGGAGAATATAGGTGATTTCACTCCCCCAGAAGCTGAAGCTCAAGCCAGGATGATCATGCCTGTTCCCCGTCCGTCTTTCAACAAATATAAAGTCAATCTCATAGTGGATAATTCCGGAATCGAGGGTGCTCCTGTAATCGTGGAATCCAATCCTACATATCCCAACCTGATTGGCAGAATGGATCGACAAGTCACATTTGGGGCTTTGGTAACAGATTTCACAATGATAAAAGGTGGGGCGATCCATCGGGCCAACGGCGGGTTCCTTATAATAGATGCCGAAAGTCTGCTGAGAAACTACCTGTCCTGGGAAGCTCTAAAAAGAGTGATCGAGAACAGAGAGATAAAAATCTCCGAAATGGCTCAAGAGTTAAATCTCTTTAGCACCATTTCTATCGAGCCTGAGCCTATACCGGTGGACATGAAGATCATCCTTATAGGCAGTCCTAACATTTACTACATACTTCATTCAATGGACAGGGATTTTAAGAAGCAATTCAAGGTTATGGCCGACTTCGACACACAGATGAGCAGAACCCCGGAGAATATGCTCAAGTATGCAGAATTCATATGCGCCCGGTGTATAGAGGAAAATCTGCTGCACTTCCACCGCAGTGCTGTAGCCAGGATAGTAGAATACAGCTCCGAACTGGTGGGTGACCAGGAAAAATTAAGCACCAGGTTTATAGACATCGTGGATATTGTCAGGGAAGCAAACTACTGGGCCAGTCAGAAAGGTAAGGATCGCGTTTACTCAGAGGAGGTTAAACAAGCTATTGAAGAGCGGATCTATCGTTCTAACAGAATAGAAAAACGCTTACAGGAGCTTATAGACGACGGTACCATCATGGTTGATACAGAAGGTGCTGTGCCTGGGCAGGTGAACGGGTTGGCCGTTATGCAGTTGGGAGACCATATGTTTGGAAAACCTTCACGCATAACAGCCAGAACCTTTCTGGGAACCTCTGGAGTGATTAATATAGAACGAGAAGCGAAGTTGAGCGGCAGAATCCATGATAAAGGCGTACTGATCCTATCAGGTTACATGGGCGGCAAATATGCTCAGGATAAGCCTATATCCCTGTCGGCCAGCATATGCTTCGAGCAATCGTACGAAGGCGTTGAAGGCGACAGCGCTTCGTCTACTGAGTTGTATGCTCTTCTCTCCAGTATATCCGGTATTCCGCTGAAGCAGAACATAGCAGTAACAGGCTCCGTGAACCAACGAGGGGAAATCCAGCCCATAGGAGGCGCATCTCAGAAGATAATCGGGTTTTTCGACGTCTGCAAAGCCAGAGGGATCACCGGAGATCAGGGAGTCATGCTTCCACAGAAAAACGTCAGAAACCTCATGCTTCGGGAGGATATCGTTGAG
>Ga0272441_10007163_pt1 | contig 18256 bp, 11 predicted proteins | sample SSMProp6N_FD_193582 | JGI IMG/M metagenome (GOLD analysis project Ga0272441, IMG submission 193582) | Marine sediment archaeal communities from Little Sippewissett salt marsh, Falmouth, MA, United States - SSM-Prop-6N | ecosystem: Environmental > Aquatic > Marine > Wetlands > Sediment ... | reverse complement strand
AGGCCATGCAAAGCGGACCCTTCACCTCAGGAGATGGCTCCTGGACGATACGTGTGCCGCAGTGTTCACAGAACAATACGCCTGAGCGGTTGGATTTCCCGCATTCAGAACAAACCGGGCCTGTTCCTGATGTCGGCGGCGAAGTGTGCAGGCCGGACCCGCAGTATTCGCAGAAACGGACTTCGGGGCGATTGGTTTTCCCGCACTGGCTGCAGATAATCCCCTCTGGTGCCGGTGTTTCCGGTGCTGGCCGGGGACTCGGCTGTGCGGCAGGAGCTGGTGCGGGGGAGGGTTGAGGAGGGGAGACCTCCCCGGCAGAGGCAAGTGTTTTAAGCTTATCCTGCCATGCAGCGACGGTCTGGGGCCGTTCATTACGGCGCGGCTGCATGGCCCAACGAATGGCTTTCGCCATTTCCTTGCTTATTTTCGGATTGATGCTGTCCGGAGGAAGGTAGTCGGACTCCCCGATCGCAAGCGAGACGCTGTCGGGTGGGCGCGTAGCGGTAAGGAGTGCATACAGCGTGGCTCCGAGAGCGTATACGTCCGAGGCAGGTGAGGATCCGCTGGCGCTGTACTGTTCAGGAGGTGAGAAACCGGGTGTGACGCCGCGGGCGCCTGTAGCTGTACGGGTATCTGCTGCCCCGATCTTCGCAACACCGAAGTCTACCAGTACAACCTGCCCATCGGGCATCAGCTTGATGTTCTGCGGTTTGATATCGCGGTGGAGGATGGGTGGATTCTGATTATGCAGGTATTCAACAGCACTGCAAATTTGCAGGATCCAGTGCAGGGCCTGTGATTCAGAAAACGGGCCGTGCTGGGCCTTGATCTGCTCCCACAGATTCAAGCCGGGGATGAATTCCATAACAAGGTACTGCTGGCCTTCGCTTGTGAAGTGCTGGAGAACGTGAGGCAGGGAGGGATGGCGGAGGCGGGCGAGGATCAGGGCTTCCTTTTTGAATTGCTCGACAGCCTGGGGCGTTGTGAAATAGTTTTCCTTGATGGCCACGGCCACCTGCAGGTTGGTGTCGTATGCGCGGTATACAGCTCCCATACCGCCGTAGGCGAGAAGGCTGTCGATTCGATAGCGATTTTCAAGGATAGTATCTTCAGGAAGCGGCATGGTTTCCTCGTTTATGTGTATTGATGTGCATACAATGCAGCATGGTTATTGTATATAAAAATGACCGGCAATAGAAAGCTGTTTCTCTTTCACCTTTTATGAAGCCTTTGAGTCCGACTGTAACCCTTTATGAGGCTTTCTGACGATTCATCGATTAGCTCACTATGATAAAAAGATAATGAGCAAATAAACCAGTATTCCTGGAATGATCAACGGCAGGCCTGTCATCGAGACAGTCGTCAGCAGAAATGACTTGAACATTCCTTTTTCCCTCGGGTAGGTCATCCTGGCAAGTATCACCAGTGCTGCCAGAAGGATGGGCAGTTTCCAGGCAAATCCAAGAACAGGGCTCATTAATCTATCCTCCACGAGAGATCAGGATCACGGAGAGCCAGGCAGCGGCAGCGCTGAGTGCGGTTCCAACAAGCTGTGAGCGGCTTTCCAGTTTGCACCGTTTCCGTATGGCTGCTGTGTATAAAACTCCCCACAGGAGGGACAGGATCAGCACTCCGGGAATTTGCAGCAGGGGATAAAGCGCTTCCCCGACTGAAAGAATGATAGCGGTGAAAATGGTTGTAAGCCAGAACGGACTTTTCCATCCGGAGGCTGCTTCATGGCCTTGTTTTGTCTCAGGATCCGGAAGAATCTCTGTCGGGGGCTTTGGGTGATCAGCGGAGTCTGCCTCTGCACCGTCAGGAAATGCTGCTTTGACTTTTTCTGGTTGTTCTTTCTGGCTGTCAGCAGCTTCAGGGTTCTTCTGTGCTGGCAAGACAGCATCCGCGGTAGCGGTTGCAGGTGGTGAGGAGGGGACAAAATCCTCCACACGGGTTGGTGCTTCGGTGTTGAAATCAGCGGCTGCTGGTTCAGGGATGGGACCTGTCTGCTTTGTTCCGCAGAAACCGCAGAAAGTCACTCCGGTGGGGAGTTCCTTGCCGCAGCTGATGCAGGTTCTCTGTTGTTGTGGCATTGTTCCTCGCTTTCTCAGGTTTCCTGTGCTGGATCAGGTTCCACGGCGGATTTCGGGGCCGGGGCTTTATGCAGGAGATGGGCGGAGAAGAACATTGCTATGGTACATGCCAGCGGGGTTAGCCATATCCAGACAGTATAGCCGATGTCAGCGATGTAGAAGTCAAAATCGTAACCGCTGAATTCGATCAGGTAATTGGCAACAGGGGTTAACAGTAAAAAGGCTGTTCCCCAGAAAAGCCCCAGCCAGCCAGTCAGTTTCCAGTCGGGTTTTCGCGGATTCAGGAGGAATCCTGTTCCTGCTGCTGACAATCCGAATGCAAAGAAGGAAACCAGGGTCCAGACCATGTTGGCGGGGTGCTGCTCGCCCCATTCTACACCCAGCCATACTCGCACCATCGAAAGAAGAGTCCACAGCAGGACAGCCGCGCCGGATAGAGGAAGACTTATACTGGTAAACTGCCTGAATGCCAGGAGTGTAAATACGCCTCCGATCAGGCCCATCACCGCGAACGGCCATATGTAGTGGACGTCGGAGAGCGCGAAAAGAGCTGTGATGACAGCTTCCGCCAGGAACCATCCCAGTAAGGTCAGGCCAAGGCTGCTCCAGAGGCGTTTGGAATCAGGGCTTTTCCTTTCCTGCTCCGAACCCAGGGAGTTATTCAGCAACCAGAACAAACCAGCGGCCAGCAGGATGCCTAATAGGGAATACGCGACCAGTGCGCTGGCATGGACCGGTGTGCCGCCGATACGGATTACACGGAACCAGCCATAGTTAAGGATATAGGCCAGACTGAACAGCGAAACCACACCAGAAACAAGCCAGAGAAGACCCAAACCGAGCGCTTTTGCCCACTGCCGGGAACGGCCAAATAAGAACGCTCCAAGGCATAAGCCTGCAGCACCGGGTATCGCTCCTTCATACACCATGGACATCAGTCCCCAATCAAAGTAGAGCAGCCCGTAGCCCAGATGGATGATCGCATACCAGAGGAAGGCTGAGACCAGGGTGCCGACAACAGCCTGCCACCAGCGTACCCAGCCATATAAACTGAGCAGTATAAATATGCCCAGACTTGAAAATGTACCCAGCATCAGAAAAAGAAGCCTCAAGTCAAATCCATAATTCGGTTGGACAAGGTAGCCAATCGCACTTCCCAGCCCGGTCCCGAGTCCGGCAAGCAGAATTGTCCAGAAGGGAACGGGTCTGGGTTCAAGCGGCTTTTTTTCCTTCGGCTTTTTACGGTGTGTATTTTCCGGGGCGGCAGCTTCGGTAGGAGGTTTTTTCTTCTCCTCTGCTGCTTGGTCCAGTACAGCGCCGCATTTGATACAGAACCGGGCATCTGCAGGATTTTGACTTCCACACTGCGGGCAGGGATTCTCAGCAGTTGGAGCAGAAGGGATTACTTCATCCATCACCTCCGTCGGTGTGTCTGCCCTGTCGATGCGGGTAACTGCATCCATATCGATTCCGGGAGATGATGCGTTAACAGGGGTATCTTCTGTCTGGGCTGGCTGATCTATCTGTTCGGTTTTTACATCCATTTCGGATTCTTCTTCCGGAGGATTAAGGCGGGTTCCACAGTAGCCGCAGAAAAGCTTGTCATCCGGAATTTCCTTGCTGCAGTTTGGGCATTTCATTGTAGGATTTCTCCTTCCCTTGATATTCCTATTACCTCAACTATAAGGGTAAAAGTTCTCAGAACTCGATTTCAAAAGTCCCGTCAGGTCTGATTCTCATATCACCGCCTTCAAAATCCGGCCGGCTGCCGTCGTGCCATACCCTTGTACCATCATCCAATACTTCATCAGGGGGTGGAATCTCGGGGCGGGTGTCGTAACTGTTGTAATCAGAATCACCGCTGCTCTGACGATCTTCTTCGTCTATGATCATTTCTATCGGAATTGCCGAGACAGGCAGAGCCGGCACTTCACCGATTTCTCCTTCAGAAATATCACCTACGGGCGGATGGTAGTCATCCTGGATCATTTCAATCGGGATGATATCGGCAGGAAGCACATTCTGAGGTATCTCGCCTGAATCAGCTGTGCCGCTGCTTTCGTTATCTTCATCGTTGTCCGTGTGGGTATCTCCACCCAGTGAGATATTCGGGACTGCGCCGCCTGCACGGGATCCAACACTTCCAATCACCCAGATCAAGTCACCCCAACCCACCATGGTTCTCATATTTGTTGAAGCAAGCTTTTCTCCGGTGAGCTCCTCTGCAGATTCACCGAGTTCTGCACTTGTGAGTGCAGTGTCTGCATCGAGATTCTCAAGCCGGGTTTGATTTTCAGAAAGTGCCGGTGCAGTAGCCACCACATTTTCCGATGCCATTTCTTGTGTGGTTTCTGGAGCGGAGGGTTTTTCATGGACAGTTTCGATTCCAGACGAACCGGGAGCTGGTTCTGCCGGTGTTTCCTTCGGCTGCGCAGCAGCATCGCTGCTGTTCTGCACCGGAGCAGCAACAGGTTCGCTTTTAAGGGCCAGTGGCGGGATAGCGGTTTCCAACACAACCGAAGGGGGTTCGACGGCTGACTCCAGGGTGGGTATCTCCAGGGTTTGTCCCGGGAAAATCGTGCCAGGGTTGTCACCGATTATGGCCCGGTTTGCTTTGTGAATCAACGGCCATAGATCAGCGCGGCCGTAGTAACGAAGTGCCAGGCTGGACAGCATATCACCTTCGGCAACTGTATGTTCGGCAAGGCTTGTGCGTTCCATCCTGGGTGTTTCAGCTGCCGGCGGGGATGATTCCTCTGTTTTAAGACTGGCATCTTCCACGGGTATAACCTTCCGGATCAGATTGGCAGCCTCACTTTTTTCGACAACAGGCATATCTTTCAGAGGCTCTTCCAGTTCAGCTGCAAATGCTTCCGGTTCGGGATTGACTGCATCGAGGTAATCATGGAACGCACCTTTAAACGCACCAGCAAGGTTTTCAACCAGGGTGGTAAAAAAGGCCTGGATTGCTTCAGCATCAGCGTAATCCAGGAATTTTTCCAGGAAATTCCCTGGTTCACGGTTCATGCTTTCGAGTGCGCTCTTCTCTGGAGAAGAGTCATCGAATGATTCAATCGATGATTGATCCAAAATTTCATCATGCTGCATGGTTGTCTCCTGATCTTCTGTTTCATTCTGTCTTTCTTATCTGCTTGAAGCGATGCTGCATTTCAATCAAAGCCCTCCATGGAAAAAATATGCTGCTGCATAATCCTGCAATTGATGCGGCTGGAATCAGGGACCGGTTGTAGCCGTGCCAAATGATTCCGTAGACATGATTTCGGGTGTTGGCGTGCTGTACGATTCTGTAACCGAGATTTCTACATACAACGGCATCAGGTCTTCATAAGTATGCATACCGAAAAATTCGCCAGAACTGTTCATAAGGACCCATTCACTGCGGTAGGAGCCCACTTCGGCAGGAGAAATTAATTCGATGCTCAGTTCGATTATTTCACCCGGTGCTACAATTTCTCCAAGCAGGTATTCTTGATTCGCAGATCCCAGGCTGTTTCCGTCCCAAAAGACGAGCTTGTAATCCGGTGTCCAGGTACAGGATCCATTATTACGGATACGCCATGTTTTCAAAAATGCCGTATAGGTTGTAATCTCTGAGTCGTCAGGCACGGTGACATCCATCAGGAATGTTCCCAGGTCGCAGTCGCTGAGAACCAAAGGTACAGTGTCGGGAAATGGGGTTTCAGTTGCTGGCGCACCTGTGGCTGATGGTATTGGTTCAGTAGTAGGGAAGTTTTCCATTTCTGGAATTAGAGAAGGCGTGGATGCCTGGAATAAATCTGCAAATTTGAGGAAAAGCAGAGCTGCACCCACAACACCCAATCCAGCGAATACAACCAGACCGGTCAATATTAAACCCCCCAGTTTAAACCTGCGAGGTTTGGAGGAGGGTTGTTTTGGCATGGCGGCCTGGACTGGCCGGGCTGCATGTACTGCAGGAGGATTTTTGGAATAAGGAGGAGCAGGGGCTTTGGATGGGGCCTGGCGGGAAGCTGCAGTTGAATGGATGCCTTGTGAAGGGACATCTTCAAGCCTTGTATGGGCATCTTCATCCACCGGATGAACATCCTCAAGTCGGGTTGGCGCATCCTCATCGAGGAAATCAGGAGCGGGTTTACCTGGTTCCTGGTCAAGCTTGTAACCACAGGCACCACAGAAGCGCCGTTTTTCCGGGATTTCATGTCCGCAATAGGGGCACCGCATGGTTTCCTCCTTTATTGAGACCTATCATGCATTCACCATCCAATCCAGCCTGAAACTGCACCCACTGCATCATCCATGGCATCCAGGGTGGTATCTGCAATAAATTCACTGGCGTCAGAAATTACCTCGCCTGCATCTGTCAGAAAGCTGAATGGATCTTCAGAGCTGCTGTCTGCAAGATCAATTCCTGCTGACCCGATAGAGGCATCCCCGCTTGCGAAGGGTTCCATCCCACTGGGGCCGATAACCATGGGCGGCCCCTGGGGAAAACTGCTTTCCAGGTCGAGCGGAATTACTGGAAGCTGTGTTCCGTTCGGCATATTATTCGAAGGAATAGCCATAACCGGATCATTGGACGGGATTGCACCAAAGCTTGTGGGTGGATTGGAAGGGATCGCACCAGAACTGATGGGTGGATTGGAAGGGATCGCTCCTGAACCAATGGGCGGATTGGAGGGGATGGCGCCGGAACTGATGGGTGGATTGGATGGAATTGCTTCGAGGGCGAGATTATCAAGATCCAGAGGCATTCCATTGGAAGGGATGGCGAAACGGGCATGCTGCATTAATTGAGGGTCAAGGTCTTCCGGGTCGAATGAGAAAGATCCCTCCCCGCTTTCCTGAGTCTCAGGGAGTCCCATCAACTCATTATTCGCATCGGCCAGATTATCTGACTGGATTGCGATCTCTGCATCGAGATTACTTAATACAACCTGGTTTTCAGGTGTGCTCCCGGTTGTTTCTGGTTGGCTTTCGACAACCACACTTGCGGTTTCACTGCTTTCTTCAGGCACCGGCTCGGCGGCTTGAGATTCGAGGCTTGCTGTTTGAGCAGTATCTGCTTCAACACCGTCTGTACCGGATGCTGATGGAGAATCGTGTGTTTCTGGTGCAGGATTATTGTCCGCAGTCTGGTATAAGCCTTCCGGTTTAAGTACCAGCGGCGGCGTATCAGTGGAGAGAACAAGGGTGGGCGGTTCAAAAGAGGATTCTTGTGCAGGAATGATCAATTCCTGTCCGGGGTAAATCCGGCCGGGATCTGCACCGATCGTATCCAGATTTGCTTCGTGGATCAGAGGCCACATATCGGCGCGGCCGTAATAGCGCAGCGCCAGGCTGGACAGCATCTCGTCCTGTGCTACGGTGTGTTCAGTGAGGACCGTGCGCTCCATCTTGGGTGTCTCAACCGTTTCTGGTGCGTTTTCATTATGACTCAGGCTGATATCTGTAACAGGGAAATTTTCCCGGATAAGCTCTTCGGTTTCGCTTTTTTCGATAGCAGGAATCTCCTTGAGCGGCTGCTGAAGAGTGTCCGAGAATGCTTCTGGTTCCGTTTGAACTATGTCGAGGTATTCCTGAAAAGCACCTTTAAAGGCTTCAATCAAATTTTCCAGCATTGATGTGAACAGGGTTTGAATTGCTTCAGCGTCGACGTAATCGAGGAATCGCTCCAGGAAGGAGCCGGGCTCACGGCTCAATTCATCAAGAGCGCTGCTTTCCGGCGAGTCCTCAAACGATTCCATTGGTCCAACCAGAGAATATGGATCTTGATTCATCTTTCTTTCCTTTGTGTTCTCTCTTTTTTTGGCTGCAGTTAAAAAAGAGTCTAACTTCTAGACGGCCTCTTCTTGTTCTTTCTTCTGGCTGAGGTGTCGGATCAGAAGCTGGTTGGCAGCCTGGAATTCTTTCAACTGCTGGGCAGGGAAGGGAAATCGCGCTTTAGCCATACCAAGCACAAGAAGGCAGTACGCAAGGTTCCCAAGATGAGCAGATGATATATAGGCCTGGGTGATACCCAGTGAACGCCATAGATGAGCCAGTGCGAAGCGCCACGATGTTTGAAGCGGATCCTGCTCTTTCTCTGGCTTGGCAGCATCTTCTTCCAGCATCTGCTGCAGCAGTGCATAATCCGGTTTGCTTACAAGCACGAAATGGCCGTATCGGCAGGGCGCCGCGCAGAACTGGCACCCTCGTGACTTTCGCAATCGGTGCTGCTCGTTTGACCGGCCGGGTAATCCGGCAAGGAGCGCCATCAGTGTGCTGAAAACCCATGCAGAGCGTGGCGATTGCTGTGCAAGGCGGGCGGATCGAGTGAATGTCTCCAGAAAACGGGGATTCGGTGTCTCTCTTGCAAGGTAGAAATCAACGATCTTTCTACAGGCTTCAGGGACAGTCTGGGAAAAGTAAGCCGGTGTTTCCATACCTGCCTTCCGTGCGAGGGCCTGTCGCATTAAACCTCCAGCCTGTTTAAAGTTATGGATATGCTCTGGAGGGCAGAATGAAAGCATGTGCAGATAGCTTGTTGTCAGCTGCAATCCTGGTGGAAACTGTTCTTTTTTCTGTGACATTTTTTACTCCTCTGATTTCCGCATCAATGTGAGGATAAACGGATCTGAATGCAGTATTCAGAACTCAATTGTTACCGAGCCTGGTTCACCGCCGCCTTGAAGGAAATTGCGAAGATCTTCAGATGGAATCCAGGCATCATTTATCATGCCGCGTTTATACAGATCCTGCATTCGCTGCAGGCGGCTGTCGCCGGCATCGGCGGTGGTTTGAAGTTTGAAGTCAAAGTTTACGTTTACCAGATCCTGAAGACCGATTTGGAGAAGATCGTCACGGTTGAGGATATCATCACGGTTGAGGATGTCGTCGCGGTTGAGAATATCCCATCGGACAACCGAAGGAAGATCCGCGTAATCAAGAACACTGCCGGGGTCCGGAACACATATTTCCGTCAGGATCGAAGTCCATGTATTCGGTGAGGGGTAGGTGACTGACCGTAATCTTTCATACATGCTTGCAGGGATGGCTGAAGCCGGGATGGCGTTGATGGCAATTTCCTGGCCGATAAAAGTAAGTGTCTCCGTGTGGATCTGGTCAAAAGGCAGTGTATTAGCGATGTTGATGTAATCGCTGCTGCTGAGCCAACTGAGGTCTTTTTCCAGGAGAGGTATATATTCGGTTGTGTTAATAAACCGGACCATCTCATTAATCACGCTGGCTGGAATAGCGGATGCGGGTATAGCGTGGTTTCGCAGATCGTCGAAGAGTTCCCATTTCATGCTTGCAGGGATTGCTGAAGCCGGGATAGCATTGATTTTTTCCGCCAGGACACTGGCTGGAATTGCGCGAGCCATTTTGTTCATAATGTCGGACGGGATAGTATTTATGCCGCCTTCTCCAGCGCGGAAAATGGCTGCAAGCAGGCTTGCCGGGATGGCAGAAGCCGGGATCGCGCTGGCGGGGATCGCTTCGGCAATTTCCTGAAGAATGCTGGCGGGTATCGCCTCCACCTTGAGTGTGCCCTCATTAACCATGGCTATCACTTCTGAAGGGTTCAGGCCGGTCATTAGATTTTCCATTGCTGGCTGCAGGCTGGCAGGAATGGCGGAAGCTGGAATAGCGGATCTGATTTCCATCAGGATACTCGCAGGGATCGCGGAAGCAGGAATAGCTGAAGCCGGAATAGCACCGGAATCAATGCCTTTGAAGATTTCCACATAGAGACTTGCGGGGATCGCAGATGCAGGAATGGCGCTTGCCGGGATTGCTTCTGCAATGGCTCCTAACAAGCTGGCGGGGATGGCAGATGCCGGGATAGCATTGGCAATATCCTGCAGGAGACTTGCCGGGATAGCAGAAGCCGGGATCGCACTGGCCGGTATTGCACCTGCTTCAATACGAGTGAAAACCTCGTTGATAACACTGGCGGGAATGGCGGAAGCAGGTATGGCGCTGGCTGGTATCGCCTCGGCAATTTCCTGAAGCAGACTTGCCGGAATAGCGGAGGCGGGAATGGCGGAAGCCGGAATAGCCTGGGCCAGCTCCTGTAAAGCGCTGGCGGGGATGGCGGAAGCAGGGATGGCATTGTTTTCGATCCGGTTGAATACGACACTGAGGAAGTTGCCCTGGTTGAAGATATCATCGCGGTTCAGAATATCATCCCTGTTGAGGATTTCCAAAAGAACATCCGAATCAAAGGCAACCGGGTCGATGGGGTTGGCAAATAAATCCCCGGCTGAGAGCCGTTCCATTACCCCGTCAAAAAAGCCGGTTGGGATCTTGTCCAGTGGAACACTGTTCATAATCTCTACCAGCTTTTCGCTGCTGATCCCCTGGATAAGGAAAGGTTCATCTGCTGCTATTCGACAAAGCCGCTCATCGGGGAATAGAGCAAGGTATTCCGAACTGCTCCAGTTTGACGCCAGCCATTGACTGGAAAGAAGGGGGCTTGCCAGTGAATCCGGAATATCTGAAGCGCTGATCTGGCTGTCATGAAGCGCATGGGCGATTCGATCGTATTGTGCAACAGGCAGCCATTCGGCATCGAAGTCGCCGGATTCGATTCCGGAAAGCAGGTCGTTCACATCTGCGGGGAGCTGCAGCTGGCCGCTTTCATAAAGGTCACGGGCATAGGAAGGCAGGATGGATGGTTTCAAGCCGTGATTCAGCATCAGATCCTGGATATCTTCAGAGCTCAGCTGATCGTTGAAGTATTCCCAGAAGCCGTCCTGCAGCAGGGCGCAGTTTTCCGGCAGCATGACAGCATCCTCGCCGGTGTTGGAACAGGCAGTGATAAACGCGCTGAGGGAATCCTGGTTCATCTGGCTGATTGGCAACTCTCCGGTCCAGACTGCCCGTGCGATCTCATCCAGCCTTTCAGGCGGCAGTTCTGAAGCCTGGATCTCGCCTGACAGTACTCGTTTCATAAAGCCGCTGCTCATATCAGGTGCCTGGTAATCGGAAAATGTACGTGTTTCAGTGACGACACCGGTCAACCCGAAAATGGTAGTTCGAATACCCTCTGCTTCTTCAGCGGGCATATCCGCTGCATCTTCAGCGACACCGCCTTCAGCCACGCCGCCTTCAGCAACATCGCCTTCTGCGACACCGCCTTCAGCAACACCGCCTTCAGCCGCGCCGCCTTCAGCCACACCGCCTTCAGCCACACCGCCTTCAGCCACACCGCCTTCAGCCGCGCCGCCTTCTGCGACACCGCCCTCAGCCGCGCCGCCTTCAGCCGCGCCGCCTTCAGCAACGCCGCCTTCAGCCGCGCCTCCTTCTGCGACGCCGCCGGCTTTAGGAGCTTGTTCAAGATCCTGGGCGGGGATGGTGGGTGCATCTTCGTTGATATCAGGGAGAACATCTGCAGCGGCCGCGCCGGTTTTCTCACCAACTGCTGTACCTTCAGCTGGAACAACAGTTTCAACCTGGGCGGGTCTATCAACTGAAGGTTCTGCCTGCTCACGAGGAACGGCGAAACCAGTATCATCCGGGGTGAAAGTGCCGGTTGAGATCACTGTGCCTGGCCCGGGGTCAACGCCCAGAGGGGGGATTACGAATTCCTGGCCGGGATAGATCATGTTGGGATTGTCACCGATGACAGCCTGGTTGGCTTCATAGATCGTCCGCCAGAGTGCAGCGTTTCCATAATAGTGCAGGGCCAGATGAGATAACGTTTCACCTTCTGATACTGTGTGCTGTGCTGCCGGGCTGATTTCGATTGGGGCCGGCTGTTCAACGCGTTCAGTAGTGGTTTCAGAAGCGGTAGTTGATTCAACAGGGGCTGAGGGTTTTTCTGCAGTGTCTTCCATATCCTGCTTGAACTCTTCCAGGGCCTTGTCAACAATCTCCTGGACCTCGCTTTCGCTGTAGAGATTCTGATCCTCCTGCAGTGGTGCTTCCAGTTCTTCCTGGAATTCATCCGTGTCTGCATGGACAATTGAGATGTACTCCTGGTATGCGTCCTTGACTGCACCCGACAGATTCTTCACCAGGCTGACAAAAAAGGATTGAATGGCCTCAGCGTTTACATAGGAGAGAATGTTCTCAAGAACAGTGCCCGGCTCATTAACGGCCTGGTCCAGTGACTCAAAATCAGTCTCTATCCCCTCGGTTGTCTTTATGTCCTCAAGGTGTTTGTTCATTTCGTCCATGGATTCCTCGTAAAGTTGTGGTTGCGCAATGACGTGTCGATGTTGAATTTAGGTGCAAGGCGGGTTCAGGTTTGCTGACCATTAGCAGGCCAGCCGGCTATCAGGGCTTGATTCCATTCCTGGAAAGAGACAAGTTCCTCCTCCGGAAATTGGAGTCGAGATTTGGCCAGGGCAAGTACAAGCAGGCAGTAACTCAGATTTCCCATATGATCAGGGCTGATGTATCCCTGCTGTGTTCCCAGAGTGCGCCAGAGATGGCTGGTCGTGAATGACCATGCGGCTTTAAGGGCTCCGCCCGGGTCCTCGCTGCCTGCCTGTTCCTCAAGCAGTTTCTCCAGCAGGCTGTAGTCAGGCCTGGATACAAGGACAAAAAACCCATACCGGCAGGGTGTCTGGCAGAACTGGCATCCGCGGGATGGCCTGAGCCGTTTGTTTTTTTCGGCACGTGCCGGTAATGAACAGATGCGGCCTATCTGCTGCTGGAATATGTAAGCTCGTTCAGGGCTTTTTTGGGCGTCTTCTGCAGCTGTACTCAGATCTTTAACCAGTTTCTCATCCGGATCGGGAAGCCGTTGATGGAAGGCGGTAATCCGGCGGCAGGATTCCGGGATTGTTCGAGAGAAAAAATCGGCTTCTGAAAGACCTGCTCGCATCGCCAATCCACTCCGAAGCGGAAGGCCTGCCTGGTTGAATGCGTGGATTTGATCTGGCGGGCAGAAGGAAAGAAGATAGAGATAACTGATAGATGTCTGAATTTCCTCTACAGTGAGTGATTCTGCCATACATTTTCTCCCTTATTCGTAATAAAGGCCGGCAGTCAGGAATCTTTTTCCCGGTCCAGCCGCGGCATCGGTGTGTAGAATATCTGGGTCCAAGAGGCCATATCATCCTGGATACCTGAAACGATCGCCTGTCCCACCTTGAGCCGGGCAATTACTTCGGCCTGCTCTTCCTTGAGAGCGAGGGTGCCGGCCATGGTCTGGCGGTCATCCGCAGCAACAAGGCGATGTATGATTTTCAGATTGGTATTCTTCAAAGCATCAGGAACGAGCTTGGCCGGTACCTGATCGATAATGGCAAGTCCCTGGCCGTACGCGCGGATTTCTGCAAGGATGTCTGCAAACATCTCTCCCATTTTAGCCTGCGGGTTGGCTCCATGCGCACTCTGCGGCGCGGCTCGCAGGATCCGGTGCGCTTCTTCAAAGATAGCCAGGTGCCTGAGGGAACCGGATTCGGGCGACCCTTCCTGTTCGTGCTGTGCCTGGCGGTACTCATACATAAAGTTCAGCAGCAGAGCCATGGTGAAACATTTATCGGCATCATCACCCATTTGCTGCAGGTTGACTACCACTGGCCGGTCGAACATATCTTCCCAGGGTGTGGACTGCTGGCAGTTGAAGGTTTTTCCCTTCCAGCCGCGCAGCAGGCTGCCGATGCGTGTCCGGAGTGCAGCGGTGATATTGTCTGTGATGCGCTGCTCGTAGCCCTTGGCTTTTACGAGGTCGGAGATGCGATCGTAAAGATTTTCCAGTGTGGGTGCACATACACCCTCAGGGGGGAGTTCCTCATCCAGCCAGCCCTGGCTGTCGTACAGCTCGACCAGTGCTTCCTCGAGGATCACAGGAAGGATCTCCTGCATGGGAAAGCTGGCGTTGAAAATGGATTTCAGGCGGTCGAGATGCGGCATGACCTGGGCATTGGCTCCGGAAAGTCGAACTATGTCGAATGGATTGAGCTGGAGTCTGTCGAGTTTCTTTCCGCCCCACTCTGTACGTCCGGGGACGTATACTGCAATCTCGCGGTCGAAAGTTCCCGCCTGGTTGTATGCAAGCGCAAGCTGCACATATTCCTCTTTTGCCGGCTCGATGACCATGAAATTGACATTTCGTTCCATCAGTTCCGAAATCAACCTGCGGCAGGTGTTGGATTTTCCGCTGCCGGTGATTCCGGTTACGAAGACATGGCGTGTCAGAGAATTAAGGTCAACTTCATAGGTAAGGCTGCCAACCTTTTCTCCTCCATCCAGTACGGATCCAAGCTGGATCGGATTTTCTCCTGCACTCGCGGCGGGCGGATTCAGACTGAAAGTGGCTGTAGGCTGCACCGGCAGTCCGGGGAGTTCACGCAGAGGAAGGTTGGCATACAGGGAAAGCTCTTCGGTATTCAGAAGGGTGGTCAGGTTCTCGAAGGATTCCCCCAGCGGATGATGCACCTGGTCTGTACTGTCCGGTGCGAAGAGACGCAGGGGCGGCTGGCGGAATGCATCCAGAGAAACCTGGACTTCACCATCCCACACCGGGTGGAGGTCATGGACACGTATGGGTTCGAATGCGCTCTTTTCTCCGCTAACGAGAGCTTTAAGCTGTGATTGTGCCTGGGCTGTTGTCTCAGCCTGGTCGCTCATCAGATAGACACCCACGTTCCAGCAGCCTTTGCCGCGAGCAATTTCGAAGCGAGAGACTGTTTCCTGAAGCAGTTCTTCGCAGGCTTCCGCGTGCTTGTTGAGGTATTCCCTGCCAAAGGAAAGTGATTCGCTGCTGGAGGTGCTTTCGGTTGCTGTAACACCGGTTGTGCGCCCGCGGGTTTCACCAATCGAGGTGGAGGTGCCGGTTGAAGTTGAAGCGGAGGATGAGGGAAGCAGCTGACCGAACATGCCGAGCATGCCGGATAATGCGAAGCCTCCGGCAAGAGGGACCATCAATGCACCAGCACCGGCGAGCCCCAGCGCTTTCAGACCTTTACCGACACCGCTGGAGTCTGAGAACATGGTTCCAAGAGCACCCTTGCTACGGCTGTCGCTTGTGCCTGTCGTCGTACCTTCGGTTGTCGACGTGGAGGTTGAATCACTGGTGGATTGTGCAGTGCTTGTCGATGTGCTCCCGCTGGTGCTTCGCTGAATGGTGGCTTTCGTAAAGGCATGGATCTGGCTGGAAAGGGTCCGACAATCATGGATGATCTGGTTGACCTCGTTTTCCGGTACAGGGTTCGCAATTACCATGTATAGATAGGGTTTGCCGCGCAGGCCGCGCATGAACTGGTCGAGGCTCTGCGGGTATTCCGAGGGCTTGCCTGATTCGATGGGTGAAGGGATCCCTGTGAAGGAACGAGCGTAGCGGTATTCGCTGAGCGGGATATGGACTTTATGTACGAGTTCGTTGTAGTCGGTAACAGACTTAACACGAGTACCGGGCCAATTTGAACAAAGGAATTGCCCCAGTTGATCGGCAAAAAGGCGCGGCTGACCTCCCGATGCTTGTGACAGGATACCGAGATAAATATCAGAGCGGTATCCATCACTGCTGATCAGGAACAGGAGTGTGTAACGCGGGTCATGGCATGCTGCCAGTGTAGTTTGAATGGCTCGCAAATTCCTGGAAAAATCCTCGCTGACAGGCTGACCGACCTGTTCAAGGTGAATGAATGCTACATCCGGACGTGGAGGGGGCTGATCAGTCAGAACGCGGACATAGTTGGCATCGAAAATCGGGCCGTCAAGGTAGTTCCTGCTGAGGGTGAACAGCATCGCTCGTGAGATCAGGTCTCCTGTTGTAGTCAAAAGTTCTACGGGAAGCTGTTCAAGCGGTTCCAGATTTGCTGCAGCAGGTTCGATAGCGCGGTTTTCGGTCATGAGGCAACCTTTCAGCTATTTTGGGATCAACTCTTTGCAAGCCGGTAGCGTATTGATCCAATACGGATTTCATCTCCCTGACGGAAGATGGTTGGCTGCTTTTGTGCAATGCGCGCGGCATTGAGGTATGTGCCATTTGTGCTGCCCAGATCGACAAGGTAAAACACTTCACCGTCTTTCCTGATTTCAGCGTGGAATCGGGATGCGAGATCGTCCTTTACCCAGATATCGTTCTGGCTTTTTCTGCCCAGACTCGTGGTTTCCTTGTTCAGTGGGAAGTTGTCTCCATCTTCGGATATCAGCAGCCAGGCCAGCTCTTCCTCCTGACTGGTCGAAGTGAACGAGATAGCAGGTTGTGGAGAGTGTGCCGGCAGTGAGGAGCGGTTGCACGCAATGCCGTATTCCAAAGCAACACCTTTTACGACGATCTCTTCAGGGTTGTCGGAAAGCAGGATTCGATCCTCTCCAAACTGGTCACGGAGGTGACGGACGATGGTGAATAACTGTGAGCCACCGCCCACGAGAACCACCTGGTGGATATTCTCTTTCGATAGTTTCATGGATTTCAGTGCGTTGGCCAGCAGATATTCAAAATCCACAATGAGGTGCCTTGCGACACCCAGGAAGGTGTCTTCCTGGAGCTGAACAGTACTGCGATATACAGTGCCATCCCGCATGACAACCGTAACGGTCCGTCGAGGAGTATGGAAGGTTCCGCTTAGGTTAAGCAGTTGGCGGCTGAGGGATTCCTTCAATTTGCGGGCGGCACTACGCAGGGACATCAGTGCTGTCGGGTCATCTGCAAGGGCATGAGCCGGGATTTCTAGTTTTTCAATGAGATACTTGGCAAGCTCGGCATCATAGAGGCCGCCGCCATGCGGTTCGCCATAGTGGTGAACAAAATCTATCTCACCGGATCGGGGGTCGATTTTTCCAGCCACCATGTCGGTTGTGCTTCCGCCTACATCTGCTATCAAGGTGAGGCCTTCAGGCCTCTCTGTTTTCAACAAGCCCTGATGGTACAAACTCAGGATTGCTCCCTCAGGCTCAGGAACAAAGCGGAGGCGGTCATGCAGCGGAGTTTCAAAGCAGTCCAGAACGACCCCTTTAAAATCATCAAGTATTGTGCCATCATGGTCGAACTGCCAATGTACCGGGTAGGCAAAGGAAAAGCGGATCTGGTTGTTGAACGGCTTGTTATACCATTTTTCCCCCTGCAGTTGATGTAAAACATCTTGCAGCAGCATGCCGGTATAGTTCAGAGCCTGCTTGTGGGTATACCGTTTCTGATGAGGAAGGGGGTTGTCCTGAAGATGGGCTCCGATGCAGGGTTTGAAGTATTCGCGGATTCTCTCCCGTAAATCTTCCTGATCCATCTGTTGAGAGACAGTTTCCCCATAGGCTTCGATTGAAGTTCCATCAGCATTGAGGAGCAGGGCAGCGGGGAGGTGGCGGTCGTAAAAACTTGTAAGCGGGGAAGGCTGAGGGTCACTTATCATATGGATGGCATTTTGCTCGTGAAGGTATTCCACCCGATACAAACGCCAGTTTGTCGCACCGCAGTCAAAAGCAAATAGCGTTTCCTGTTGGTCTGTCATGCATGTTTCCTGTTGAGTTGGTTTCTGTTACGAAAGACAGTCTGCTGACAATTTTAAGCAGACGCCCTGATAGCAGGCTTCAAGTAAACGACAGGATTGAAGTGGGAAACGCTATATCGTCAGTCTTCTGAATAGAAAGACTTCCTGAAAATTGTGGAAAGATCGACAGCTTGTCCGGATTGGTTGATTGGTTTGGATGGCAGTGCATGGACCATGTCTTCCCTCTGAGGTACTCCAATCGCTCATATTCCATCTAAATTGTGAAGTTTCTGAAGAATCATATCTTGATTTGACCATGATGGCAATTTTAGAATACACGATTTTTCCATAATTGGGGGAGTTGTGAAGGGTTCGTGTAAGGTTTGTTAACCGAAATGAACGATTTATTCAAGAAGAGTCCCGGCATACGCACCAGATGGACAAAATACTGTATTTATGTGAAAAAAAAGGATTCAGGTTTTTTATATCCTGAATCCTTCCGGTTTTTATTGAATTCTGTATATTGATTTTATGCTACTGGGCATCCAGCTCGCTGTCTATGATAGCGTAAAATTGTTCAAGCGGAGCGGCTCCGATAAGAGGAAGACCATTGATAAAGAACACTGGCGTACCGCGAGCACCCAGGGATGCGACAAATTCTGCATCAGCAATAATTTCTTCCGTTTGTGTTTCTCCATTGACACATTCACTGAATTGGCCTGGATCCAGGTTGAGGGCTTCGGCGTATGTTGCAAAGGCTTCTGCTCCCAATGCAAGCTGTCCGGAGTAGAGCAGTTCGTG
>Ga0272441_10007162_pt1 | contig 18259 bp, 14 predicted proteins | sample SSMProp6N_FD_193582 | JGI IMG/M metagenome (GOLD analysis project Ga0272441, IMG submission 193582) | Marine sediment archaeal communities from Little Sippewissett salt marsh, Falmouth, MA, United States - SSM-Prop-6N | ecosystem: Environmental > Aquatic > Marine > Wetlands > Sediment ... | reverse complement strand
TTTCCGTTGGCGGAGTAAAATATTGATAAACTCTTTGAACATCAACGTCTTCCAGAGAGCTCATATGATTTGATACAGAAATCCCAATCTCGCTCATGGCTTTGATCAAATCTTTACTGCTTTTTTTGAGTTCCTTTGCTAATTCGTAAACTCTCTTGCTTGCCATTGGTTTTTTTATTATGCCTTTCAGCTTTTCAGCTTTCTGAAACTTCAGATTTGTTTTCTACCGCCTTGTTTTTTAAATAGTTTTCGGCAGCAGCCTTTATATTATGGGCCTTTTTTTCTCCAATGCCAGAAATTTTCATGAGTTCTTCAACATCCACAGCAACAAGGTCTTCAGCAGAAGAAAATCCTTCATTAAATAAAATCTCCGAGGTCATTCCTCCGATGCCTTGAATGGCGGAAAGATTTTTTCGTGCTGCCCCCAATATTTCCTTCATGCGAGAACGACCCTTGATATCGATTTTCCAGCCCGTGAGCTTGGCGGCCAAACGAACATTCTGCCCCCGCTTACCTATGGCTAAAGACAGCTGATCATCTTCCACAATAACCTCCATCGTCTTTTCATCTTCATCAATAATCACCTCGGAAATTTCAGCCGGCAGAAGCGCGTTACAGACAAACTTTGTCATATCATCAGACCAAGGAATAATATCGATCTTTTCCCCCCGAAGTTCCTGAACAACCCACTGAACCCTAGATCCACTTGAGCCAACGCATGCGCCCACTGGATCAACATCAGGGTCACCTGAAGCCACCGCTATCTTTGATCGAATGCCCGGCTCTCGCGCAATACTTTTCACTTTTACAAGGCCTTCAGCTATTTCAGGCACTTCGAGTTCAAATAATTTAGCCAGAAACTGCGAATTGGTACGAGAAAGAACGATTTGAGGCTCTTTGGTTGTTTTCCTGATGTCAAGAATATAAGCCTTGAGCCGGTCTCCCTGGTGGTATGTTTCTCCAGGAACCTGTTCGGATACATGTAAAACCGCTTCAGTCCGCCCCAGGTTAACAATAATATCGCCCTTATTGAAACGATGAACACTTCCGGCAATGATATCTCCTTGACGATTTTTGAAATCCTGGTAGATATTTTCGCTCTCGGCATCCCTAATTTTTTGAATAATTACCTGTTTGGCGGTTTGGGCGGAAACTCGGCCGAAATCTTTGGTTTCAAGTTTAATTCCCAAACTGTCGCCAACTTCCACTTCAGGATCAAGGACCCGTGCTTCATCCAATGAAATTTCACTGTGTTCATTGAGCGCTTTTTCGACAACGGTTCTGAAACTGAAAATTTCAATTTCTCCTCTGTCAGGATTAAACTGTGCCTCCAAATCCATTCGCGGACCATATTTTTTCTTCGCCGCAGTTAAAAGAGCAGCCTTTAACGCCTCAATAATGATAGCTTTGTCAATGCCCTTATCCCGACGAATTTCCGCTAAAACTCTTTCCAATGAAAACTGGTTACCCTTATCTGCCATGTTTTCCCTTTTTGTTTAAAGTCTTTCTTATTGAAAGCATAATCTCATCGAATTAACCCTTTGGGGGAAATTCATAAATCAGCTTGGCTTTATCAATAGCCTGCAAAGCGATTTCCCAAGATTCCCCCTCTATGTCAAGCTGAACGCGATCATCCAGAATCGTTTTCAGCGTTCCTTTAAAATTTTTACGTCCCTTTAACGGTTCAGATAATTTCAGAGAAACTTTTCGCCCCAAACATTTTTCAAAGTCTTTGAGCGTTTTTAAAGGACGATCCAAGCCGGGCGAAGAAACTTCCAGATGGTAATTGGCGGCAATTATATCCTTGATTTCTAAAATATATCCAAGTTCTTTGCCCACCTCAGTACAATCATTCAAGTTTACTCCACCCTCTTTGTCAAGGATAATCCGAAGCACCCAGCCTCGCGTTTCTCGAAGAAACTCGATATCGACCAATTCCAAACCACGTTCATTAATTATCGGCCCTGCCAGGTCATAAACCTTTGATATAATTTCTGAATCCATATCTAAAAAAATACCGCCAACCACAAAAAAATCATTTAACACCAAATAGCTAAATTTATTTAATGGCTAAATTGTGGACTTCCTATTTTTATCCTCCAATAAAAAAGTGGGCGTACAGGCCCACTTGTAGATAGTTTTAACACATCAATAATACAAAATCAATTAATTTTTTTAAAAGAATTGAAAATCACAAGCGGGCAACGGGACTCGAACCCGCGACATCAAGCTTGGGAAGCTTGCACTCTACCAGCTGAGTTATGCCCGCATAATTCCCAACAAAGATAAAAGAAGCTGCTTTTTTTGTCAATCTTAAAATAGAGTCGCCGCAAAAATCTTGCTCCGCGGCTCTGGAAACAACAAAAATTTATAGACTACCCTGAAAATCTTTCGGGAAAAACAGCTTATCTCCTGCCAAACTGTTTTTCCAAGTCTTCTTTTGTCAGAGTAATGCAGGTCGGTCGACCATGAGGACAGATAAAAGGCTGTTTTGTCTGAAACAGGCTTTTGACAAGGAAGTCCATTTTTTCCGGAAGAAGGTAAGAAGCCCCTTTGACTGATTTACTTTTACAGGCAATGTTGGCCGCTATTCTCTTTCTTTTATCCTCCAATGTCCGGGGGTTATGCCCTTCGATAGCATCATGAAGAAAATCTAAAATAAGACGCCTGGGATGCTCCAAATCCAAAAAATCAGGCACCGCATCCAAAGAGTATGTGTTTCGTCCGAGGCTATTGATACCAAACCCGATCTGTTCCAGGGTGGGAAGGTATTCCTCCAACATTTCTTGCTCCCGATAATCGAGCGAAAATATGATCGGCATAAGGTGACGCTGGGAAGGGGAATCGGCAGAGATAAGACGATCCAGAAGTTTTTCATACATTATTCGCTCATGTGCGGCATGCTGATCAATAATGAAAAGGTTGCCGTCAATTTCCGCAATAATATAAGTAGCCTGATACTGACCTATTATTTTTGTGTTCGAAATTTGAATTTGGCTATCACGTTTTAATTTCTTAAAATTATCTGCTTCACCCAAGGCATCTGAATCTTCGTTTGTTTCTGAATAAGGACTCTCGTGTTTGCCTTCATTAACCTTGTTTGGAGACAGCAACCCATTGGACTCAAAATAAGAAAAGTTATCGTGTCGTCTCTCAGGTTTCATGATGAGATCACTACTATCTTTTTGAATAGTCGTCAAACGGACTGAGGGAATTCTTTTTTGAGCATGCAGGGTTGCTTTCACGGTATCCAGCAAAATTTTTTGTATGTCCCGCTCTTTTGCAACCCGTACTTCCTTTTTGTTGGGGTGAACATTGACATCCACCCGAGATGATTCAATTTCAAAAAAAAGAACTGCGAAAGGATAGCGCCTATGAGGTAGCATCTCTCCATATCCCTGCTGAAGGGCAAAGCTTAAAGAAAGATTTTTAACCGGGCGGTTGTTGATAAAAAAGTATTGACCGGTTCTGTTAACCCGGCTAACTCCGGGCTCGGCAATAAAGCCTGAAATTTTTATCTCAGCAGCCTGGGCATCAAGGGGAATCAGTCCGTCTGCGATTTCCTTGCTGTTTACCTGAGCAATCCTTTCCTCTAGGCTTATACAACCGGGATACTTTCCATAAAGCTTATCATCTTTTAGGAATTTAAAATCAACCGTGGAATTTCCCAGAGAGAATGTCGTTAGAATATCAAGAATAGCGATTAATTCAGCTCGTTCAGTACGAAGAAATTTTTTTCGGGCCGGGGTATTAAAAAAAAGGTGAGCGACCTCGACGGTCGTACCGGGGGCCATGCCTGTCTGCCGAATCGATTCGGTTCTCCCTCCCACTACCTTTATTTCAGTTCCTGTTTGAATATCAGACCTTCTGCTCAGAAGGGAAAGCCGGGAAACCGCAGCAATGCTCGGCAATGCCTCTCCCCGGAAACCAAAGCTTCTGACGCAATAGATATCTTCCATGTTGTCAATTTTGCTGGTGGCATGTCTTTTTAGAGAATTTCCCGCATCTTCTCTATCCATCCCTTCTCCATTATCAGTAACCCGGATAAGTTCTCGGCCCCCATGCTTAATTGCAACCGAAATGCTATTGGCCCCGGCATCCAGACTGTTCTCCAACAATTCCTTCACCACCGAAGCAGGCCTTTCGACAACTTCCCCAGCAGCAATTTTATTGATAACGTTTTCAGGAAGAAGTGTTATCTTTTTCATTAAGGGTATTCTCTATCTATTTTTTAAAAAATAATCGTAATCGTCTTAAAAAAAGGAAGTGGATTTATAACTCCCGGCAAGTCGGCCGTTGAGCAATCCAAAAGCCTTATTTTTTAAATTTTATCCTTTTTTCTCTCTATTGCTGTGAATCAAAATGGGCTGATCTTTAGAAAGATAGGACTGGGCTTTCTCTTTAAGTTGATGTAAGCGATTGAGCGTTTCCAAAGGAGTCATGTTTTCAATATCGATCTCCGCAATTTCTTTTATCAAAGGATGTTCATCAACAGTTTCGTTGCTGCCGGGTTTGTCCGGGCAAACCTTCAAGTCCCTTTTTTCTGGAAGAGGAATCACTGGATGGGGAACTATTCCGAAACTCTTTTCTTTTGTTCCGTTCTCTAAATCGCAAAGCATGTCCTGAGCCCGCAAAACAACTTCTTGGGGCAGACCAGCCAGTTTGCCGACATGAATGCCATAACTTCGATCCGCGCCCCCAGGAAAAATCTTCCGCATAAATACAACCTCATCATCATACTCTTTGACCATTACATTATAATTTTTGACACCCGGAATTAACTGCTCTAAACTAATAAGTTCATGGTAATGGGTGGCAAAAAGCGTCTTTGGTTGAGGGCCGGATGATTTGCCGAGATATTCGCATACCGCCCAAGCAATTGACACCCCGTCAAAGGTAGACGTACCACGACCTATTTCATCAAGAATAAGCAAACTCCTTTTCGTAGCGTTGTTAAGGATGTGAGCGGTTTCAATCATTTCCACCATAAAGGTGCTTTCTCCTTGAGCAAGGTTGTCGGAAGCTCCGATGCGGGTAAAAATCCTGTCCACCACCCCGATTCGAGCCGAAGCAGCAGGCACAAAGCTGCCGATTTGCGCCATGAGAACGATAAGCGCACACTGCCGAAGATAGGTAGACTTTCCCGCCATATTGGGTCCGGTGATAATGAGAATTTGCTGTTCTCCTTGGTTTAAACAAACATCATTCTCCACAAACATCCCCTCGTCCAGAACTCTTTCCACCACCGGATGTCGGCCATCCGTGATATAAATTTCCGAACCATCATCAATAATGGGACGCGTATATCCTTGATTCAACGAGAGAAAGGCAAAATTTGTCAGCACATCAAGAGTAGCTACCGCTTCAGCAATCTTCTGTATCTCCCGGGCGTGAGACATCACCTCACTTCGGATTTTTCCAAAAATTCCGAATTCAATTTGCGAGGAACGCTCTTCCGCCCCCAATATCTTTTCCTCATACTCCTTTAATTCCGGGATGATAAATCTTTCCGCATTTACCAGGGTCTGGCGACGAATATAGTAATCCGGTACTTGACTGAGGTTGGCCTTTGTTACTTCAATATAATAGCCGAAAACCTTATTGTATCTAACCTTTAAAGATTTTATTCCCGTGTTCAGAGCCTCCTTCTTCTGCAGCTGTGTCAACCACTCTTTTCCGTGACCGGAGATCTGATGCAACTCATCAAGTTCCTTGCAATATCCAGACTTTATCATCCCCCCATCTTTGGTGCTCAGCGGAGGATCACTTACGACAGCCCGTTCGATAAGATCAACCAACCCCTTAAGCTCAGAGAGATTCTCACGTTGTTTTAGAACAAAAGAACTCTGGAAACAGGTTGAAATTTTTTTCAGTTCCGGAATTTTTTGAAGTGATTCCTTCAAAGCGACCAGGTCTCGAGCCGAGCCCAACCCGCATACCAGTCGCCCAAGAATTTTTTCAAAATCCTTAATTGATCCGATAAGTTGGCGCAAATCAGAGAGGATGGATCGATCACGTACAATTTCCTCCACCGCCTCCAGACGAGCATTTATCTGATCAGGAATGATAAGGGGCTGCTTTATCCATAGCCGCAACAACCGAGACCCCAACGAGGATACGGTTTTATTTAAACCCTTAAAAAGGGTCCCTGCGCCCTTATCCCCGGATAGTGGATCAATAAGCTCCAGATTTTTCTGGGTTTTCTTATCTAAAATCATATATTCTTTGGAAGAATAGGGAATCGGGCGTTTGATATGTTCCAGAGAATGGTGGAGATTATCCCGAAGATAATGGATGATGACACCGGCCGCAGAAAGTCCGACTGAATACTCTTCCAGACCCAGTCCTTCTAAAGAAGCAAGCTTGAACTGCTCTTTTAACAGCCCGGAGGCATGATGAAAATCGAAAATCCAGTCTTCGTATGGGTTGAGGATAACGTTCTGCTCATTGTTTAAAAATCGATAGAGTTCAGTGCTATCTTCCATCGTTACGGGGATAATGCATTCCCTTGGGCCTATTCGCGCAAATTCTCCTCCAAAATCGTTTTGATTATGAAGCTCGGTTAAACGAAAATCTCCCGTCCCAAGATCCAAATGGGCGAGACCAATGACGCCCCTATCTTCATAAAGGCCAGCTATAAAATTTTCATTCCGGTGGTCGGATAAATCATCTTCTATGTTCGTGCCTGGCGTTATGATGCGGACAACTTCTCTTTTTACGATCCCTTTGCTTGTTTTAGGATCTTCAACCTGCTCACAAATGGCTATTTTCAGTCCTTCGCGGGTAAGTCGGTTGATATATCCCTGGGCCGCGTGATAAGGTATTCCGCACATTGGAACCCGCTGCCCGTTACCACCCTCTCTGGAAGTTAGGGTAATATCAAGAATCGGTGATGCTTTTTTGGCATCATCAAAAAACATTTCATAAAAATCTCCCAATCGAAAAAAAAGCACGGTATCAGGAAACCGCTTTTTTATCGACAGGTATTGCTTGAGCATTGGAGTCATAAGCCGACCTCTGCCAAATCAAGATTTAAAGGGAAAAAATCATTATATAGTATATTAAACAGTATAATACCGCAATATATAGTATGTCAAGAATGATTTGCCTGTTTTCTGTTCACATATTTGGAAATATATTTGACCATTGACAATTTCCAATAGATTTAGTAAAAGGTAAATTATACTATAATAATTATTAGTCATCATCTTAACATGATTATCTGCAAATCACCAAGCGAGATTAAAAAACTAAAAAAAAGCAGTCAAATTGTGGCCTCGATTTTAGCGGAGCTGCGAAAACATGTTCACGCCGGAGTTACGACTCGCGAGCTTGATCAATTAGCCGAAAAAATGATTAAGAAATACCATTGTCTTCCCGCATTTAAAGGCTACCGGAATTATCCGGCCTGTCTTTGTGCCTCAGTGAACGAACAGATAGTTCATGGCATTCCTGATGATAGAAAATTGCAAAACGGGGACATTGTCAGTCTTGATATTGGAGTAAAGAATAATGGTTACTACGGAGATGCAGCCATTACGGTTCCGGTGGGAGAAATAGACCCGGAATCCCAAAAATTATTAAGGGTTACCAAGGAGTCTCTCTACAAAGGGATTGAAAAAGCCCGGGCGGGAAATCGGCTCTCAGACATATCCAATGCTACCCAAACCTGGGTGGAAAGACACAATTTTTCAGTGGTGCGCGACTTTGTGGGTCACGGTATCGGAAAAAATCTGCACGAAGAACCACAAATCCCTAATTTCGGCAGACCCGGATTCGGGCCCCGGCTGAGAGAGGGCATGGTCTTTTGTTTAGAACCGATGGTAAATGCAGGAAGTTATGGGATCAAAATTTTGGATGACGGTTGGACCGCAGTAACCTCTGACGGAAGCAGGTCAGCTCACTTCGAACATGCAATTGCAATAACGAATGACGGGCCTCTCATTCTCAGCGAACTTTGATCCCCTACTGCATATACCTTAGGATAAAAATTAGGGAGATTTAGGAAATCGATGTTTTTTTTAGAATTTAGTTGTTAATAAAGAGAAAAACCGTGACTACCACTATTGTAACTTACCCGGATGAAGTTCTTCGCAAAAAATCAAAGATTGTAGAAGATATCAACGGTGAGATTATTGCCTTGGCGGAAGATATGGCGGAAACCATGTATTTATCCCGAGGCATAGGTCTGGCAGCTCCTCAAGTTGGAGAATCCTGCTGTCTTATTGTCGCTGATGCCGGAGAGGGGCTGATGGAACTTTTCAACCCTAATATAGTCTCGGTTGAGGGATCAACCGCCTTTAATGAAGGGTGCCTCAGTTTGCCGGAAATTATGCTCGAAATTCAAAGGCCCGAAAAAATCACAGTAGAAGGAATAAATCGGGATGGAAAAAAAATAACCTTTGAAGCCAAAGACTTAATGGCCCGGGTACTTCAGCATGAAATAGATCATTTAAATGGGACCCTGATAATTGACAAAGTTTCTAAAATACAAAGACATCTGATCAGCGGAAAATTGAAAAAACTCCGTCGGGAATATAGTAACGCCTGATCATTCCAGACTTTGTAAATAATCCGTACCCTCTTTATCACGCCTTAATTTCAATCCCACCAGCAGGGAAAATATCCTTGTTTGATCCGCATAATAGTGGTATAAAAATTATTTTCAACAAGCTTAATCATTCAGGTTAGGGCGAAATATAAAATTGCAAACGTTTTAAAAACCCTCAGCTTTTTAAAACACCCGGGCATCAGATGGAAACGCTTCACAATACATTAACACAGTTGGGTAATCTTATTGACGAGGGGCGCGAGATTGAAATCATCACCTTGCTGAGCACTCTTCATCCTGCCGACATTGCTGATCTCATCGATACCCTTGAAGATGAGAAAAAAAAGAAACTCTTCCGTCTCCTTGATGTTCAGACTGCCTCGGAGGTTATTTCCGAAATCGATGATATTTCTCGGGAACTCATCTTAAAAGACATTCCGAATGATCTCCTCACAAAAATCGTTGACGACATGGAGTCTGACGATGCCACCGACCTCATTGCCGATCTTCCTGAAGAAAAGGCCAGCAAAATTCTGTCTCAGATCGGCAGAAAGGATTCTGAAGAGGTTCAAAAGCTTCTTAAATATTCAGAAGATACTGCCGGCGGCATCATGCAGGCCGAACTTATCTCGGTAAATCAAGATATAAAGGTGGGAGAAGCCCTCGCCCAGATTCGAGCTCAAGCCAAAAAAGTTGAAAATCTTCAAAATATTTTCGTCACCGCCAATGATACTTTATTAGTAGGGATTCTATCCCTAAAAAGCCTGATTCTCTCCGATCCGGATACCATCATCGCAAAAATAATGAATAGAAATCCAATAAATGTAACCATTGACGTTGACCAAGAAGAAGTGGCAAGCATTTTTAAAAAATATGATTTTATCTCCCTTCCCGTAGTGAACCATAGCAATAAGTTGGTTGGTCAAATATTGGTGGATGACATTATCGACGTTTTCGAGGAAGAAGCCTCAGAAGATATTTTGAAAATGGCAGGAACCCGTGAAGATGAATTGGTTTATGGAAGTAAAATCTTAAAGATTTCAGGATTCCGTCTGCCATGGTTGATCACCAATCTTTTTGGCGGGATAGTTACCGGTTATTTCCTTTGGTTCTTCAAAGTTACTGTAAAAGATCTTTTTGCCCTCATAACCTTTATCCCCGTCATTACCGCCATGGCTGGAAATGTGGGTATTCAGACTTCAACGATTATGGTAAGGGGAATTGCGACAAAAAAAATAGACCTCGAAAACCTTATGGTCTTGGTATTGAAGGAACTCAAGGTCGGAACTATTATAGGATGTGTCTGTGGTATTGTGGCTGGAGCCGCGGCAAGTTTCTGGCATCACAATCCTCTGTTAGGTGTTGTCGTGGGAATATCAATGCTTTTAGCCATAATTTTTGCCGCAATAACAGGAGCAGTTGTTCCCGCCTTATTCAAAAAGATCAATATTGATCCTGCTGTTGCTGCGGGACCAATTGTAGCCACAGTTAATGATATCATCGGAATTTTAATTTATATGTTTACCGCCACTTTGCTTTTAAAATTGTTACTATAAAAAACTGCTCTATGCCCGAACATAAAACGTCGGCCATAATCCTTGACATGAAGGACTTCAGCGAAACTGACCGAATTGTCACCTTTTACACCAGTAATTTCGGAAAGTTAAAAGGAATCGCCAAAGGAGCGAAAAAAAGTCGGCGACGATTCGGAGCGGCCATGGATCTATTTTCCTGTGTATCGCTCTCATTTTTCAGCAAAGAAATACACGGACTGGTGAGAGTCAACCAATGCCGGATTCAACAGGACTTTCCTTCCCTCCATAAGGATATTGTCCCCATGGGATACGGAAGTTATATGGCGGAATTGATTAATGAAATGACAGCAGAAAGAGTTGCGCATCAGGACATTTTTGAAATGTTGATTCAGTTTTTTTCTCTTCTTGATGGTTTTCGTCCCCGGGAAGAGTATCTCCGAATATTTGAAATGCGTCTTTTGCTTGCTTTAGGCTATTGTCCCTCCCTAACCAGATGTGTCGTGTGTAAAAAACCATTGGAAAAGAGTAATAATTTCAAATTTAGTATCTCCAGGGGGGGGGTTGTCTGCGATTTGTGTTCCCAAAACGGGAAAGACGAATATTATGTTTCTCAAGGAACATTAAAACTACTACAGCAAGCATATATCATGAGTATTGATAAAATCTCTCGTCTCATTTTTTCAACTCAGGCCCTGGCCGAGAGTCGGGAGATCCTCCCTCGTTTTATTCAATACCATTTAGGCAAAGAATTAAAGACTTTGAAATTTCTCAGAAAAATGGAAAAGGATAGTTTTTAACAGAGGAGCAATAAATGAACCTTCAGGAATTGATCATGTCCCTGCTAAATTTTTGGGCCAAAAACAACTGTATCATCCAGCAACCCTATGATATTGAGGTGGGAGCAGGAACATTTAACCCGGCAACATTCCTTCGGGTCTTAGGGCCGGAACCATGGAATGTCGCCTATGTAGAGCCTTCCCGTCGTCCAACCGACGGGCGCTACGGAGAAAATCCCAACCGGCTGCAACATTACTATCAGTTCCAGGTCATCTTGAAACCTTCTCCTGACAATATTCAAGATCTCTATTTAGAAAGCTTGGCCGGGTTAGGAATAAACCAAAAGGAACACGATATCCGGTTTGTAGAGGATGACTGGGAGTCTCCGACCTTGGGGGCCTGGGGCTTGGGCTGGGAGGTTTGGCTTGATGGCATGGAAATAACTCAGTTTACCTATTTCCAACAGGTCGGGGGGATTGATCTGAAACCTGTCTCAGTTGAAATTACTTACGGTGTCGAGCGAATAGCCATGTATCTTCAAGAGGTTGATGATGTTTTTGATATCGAATGGATTAAGGGTATTGCTTACCGTGACATTCACCACCAGGGAGAGGTGGAATTCTCCCGCTACAATTTCGAAATAGCTGATACTGAGATGCTCTTTAACCTTTTTGATATGTACGAAAAGGAATGTATTCGTCTCAATCAAAACGGTCTTGTTATGCCCGCGTATGATTACTGTCTGAAATGTTCCCATACCTTCAATCTTCTTGACGCCCGCAAAGCCATCAGTGTAACCGAGCGGGTTGGTTACATCGGACGCGTCCGCAATTTAGCCCGGGCTTGTGCGGAAGGATATATAAAACAAAGGGAAGAGATGGAATTTCCTCTTTTAAAAAAGAAAAGTCACTAAATTTCAATTTTGTAAAAATTTTCTTAATAAAGTTTTTAAACAGGTAATATGATGAGTAAAGAGTTCTTGTTAGAAATCGGAACCGAGGAAATACCAGCTGGGATTTTATCCCCAGCTTTGGAAGAGCTGAAAAAAATGATCGGCTCTGAATTAGAGTTTCATAGAATCCGGTTTGATAAAATTGTTACCATGGGAACGCCCAGGCGGTTCGTTCTGTGCGTCCAGGGAATGGAAAAAAAGCAAACTGACGCTCTTGTGGAAGCCATAGGCCCCCCTGAAAAAGTAGCCTTTGATTCAGAAGGCAATCCTACGAAAGCGGCAAAAGGTTTTGCTTCCCGTCAGGGAGTACAACTATCTGAATTAAAGGTAGTGCAAACAAAAAAAGGGAACTATCTTCAGGTAAAAAAAGAGATCAAAGGGGAAAAGACCTTTTCTCTCCTGCCGGATATTTTGGTCAAAATTATCGCTACGATTCCGTTTCCCAAATCGATGCGCTGGGGTAATACGGAAGTGCGGTTCGCACGGCCGATTAAGTGGATATTGGCAATATTCAATGGCAAAATTGTCTCTTTTAGCTTTGATACCATTAAGAGTTCAAACAAAACCTGGGGACACCGTTTCCTGAGCAATAAATCTTTTATTGTTCAGGATTTCCCATCGTATCTAAAACTATTGGAAACAAATTTTGTTCTTCCTGAAATAGAAAAAAGAAAGGAAATTATTCAAAAAGAAGCCCGGAGGTTAGCAAAAGAAGTTGGCGGAAAAATACTGGAAGATGAAGATCTTCTGGATACAGTTGCCAACTTGGTGGAATTCCCCGTCTGCGGCCGTGGAAATTTTTCAAAAGATTTTCTGGCACTGCCGCGAGATGTGCTTATCTGCTCCATGAGAGAACACCAGAAATATTTTGCCGTAAAAGATACAAAAGGCGGCATTCTTCCCTATTTCATTGTCGTAATGAACAACCAGGTCCCCAATCCGGAGATTGTTGTTAGAGGGAATGAACGGGTTCTTTCCGCCCGACTGACCGACGCCAGATTTTTCTTTGATGAAGACCGAAAAACACCGCTTGATGATCGAGTTGCGGGTTTAAAGCAGGTCGTATATCAAGCCAAGCTGGGTTCTATGTTTGACAAAGTTTCCCGCCTCAAAAAAATCGTGGGTTCTCTTTCCCAAGAATTAAATTTAGACGCCGACGATGCGAAACGGGCCGCTTTTCTCTGCAAAGCGGATCTTCTGACAGAAATGGTAGGGGAATTCCCGAGTCTGCAAGGAGTTGTGGGCCGTGAATACGCTTTGTTAGAAGGAGAAAAACCGGAAGTGGCTGAGGCTCTTTATGAGCATTATTTACCCCTATCAGGCAAGGGAAACCTTCCATCTTCAGTAACCGGATCTTTGTTGAGCATTGCCGATAAAATCGATAATATTGTCGGTTGTTTTGGAATCGGCCTGACCCCCAGCGGGGCAGCTGATCCCCATGCCTTGAGAAGGCAGGCCTTGGGAATCATAAACATCATTCTTGAGAAATCTTTCCACCTCAATCTTCCCGAATTCGTGCAACAAAGCATAGCGCTTTTCAACACTCAACTGAGCCGAAATCCGAGCGAAGTAAAAAAAGAGGTGTTGGAGTTTATAAAAATTCGTTTTCATAACCAAATGACCTTAAGGCAGTATGACTATGATGTCGTAGACGCTGCTACAACCGCCAATTTTGTAGATCTAATTGATGTATTTGACCGGATCAACACCTTAAAGAATGCAAAAGTCCGGCCTGATTTTCAACCGCTGGCCATAACCTTTAAGCGGGTCGCGAATATTATCGGATCCCAGCTCCATGATACAATTGACCCCTCTTTATTCGCAGAAGAAGCCGAAAGAAATCTTTATGAGATTTACCAGCAGGTGGAAATTGAATTCCGAAACCTCCTGAAATCACGTGATTATTCCAGAGCTTTAAGCCGTCTTACAATGTTAAAGCCTTCAGTGGATACATTTTTTGATGATGTGATGGTTATGTGTGAAGATAAAAATGTAAGGATAAATAGATTAGGCTTATTAGGCAAAATATCCATACTCTTTAAAAACATTGCTGATTTTTCCAAAATTGTTACCGAAGAAAATGGCTGACAATAAAAACAAAACAAGTTTAAGATTTAATATAAATTAAAGGAGGATTTCTTTATGGCTAAAAAAAAGTATGTGTACTTCTTTGGGCAAGACGATGCCGAGGGAAATGCCAACATGAAAGAGATTCTGGGAGGCAAAGGAGCTAATCTGGCGGAAATGACCAGCATGAACATACCGGTTCCAGCCGGGTTTACCATCAGTACCGAGGTCTGCAATTTATTCAACCAGAACAAAAAAAAATACCCTCCCGAACTCGAAGGACAAGTTGAAAAAGCCTTGAAAAAAGTAGAAACCATTATGGGAGCAAAATTTGGAGACCCCACAGAACCTCTTCTGCTCTCTGTCCGTTCGGGGGCTCGTCAGTCCATGCCGGGGATGATGGAAACCGTTCTCAACATAGGGCTTACGAGCAAAACCCTGCCATCCCTTATCAATCAAACTACCAATGAACGTTTTGTTTACGATTCTTATCGCCGGTTAATCATGATGTACTCTGATGTAGTAATGGAAAAAGCCGCCGGCCTTGAACCAAAAGAAGGCCAAGAGATCCGCCTTCAGTTAGAGCATGAAATGGATCGGATGAAAAAGGATCGCCAAGTGACCCAAGATACTGAATTAAATGTTGACGATCTAAAAAATCTCTGTGAAATTTTTAAAGCAAAAGTAAAAGAAATCTTGGGAAAATCTTTCCCCGATGATCCTTTTAAGCAGCTTTGGGGAGCAATCGGCGCGGTATTTCAATCATGGAATGGAAAGCGAGCGATAAATTACCGGAAGATTGAAGCAATCCCCGAGGATTGGGGAACCGCCGTCAATGTGCAGGCTATGGTTTTCGGCAATACCGGCGAGAAATCTGCCACTGGCGTCGGGTTTACCCGTAATCCGGCCACAGGAGAAAACAACTTTTACGGTGAGTGGCTGCCTAATGCCCAGGGAGAAGATGTGGTAGCCGGCATAAGAACCCCCTTTCCCATGAACAAAGCGGGAAAGACAAAAGAAAGTGCCGGGCTCATGTCTTTGGAAGAAGCCATGCCCAAAGCTTATAAGAAACTCGACGCTATTCGATTAAAACTGGAAAAACATTATCGGGATATGCAGGATATCGAGTTTACCATCCAGGAAGGAAATCTCTGGATGCTGCAGACCCGGGTGGGCAAGCGTAATGGAATGGCAGCGGTTCAGATGGCGGTTGATATGTGCAATGAGGGTCTGATTTCTAAAAAAGACGCCCTGATGCGGGTCATACCTCATCAAATTGATGAACTTCTTCATCCCATGGTTGATCCCCACGCCGAAGCGCAGAAAAAAGTTTTAGCCAAAGGGCTTCCTGCCGGACCAGGCGGCGCAATCGGCAGAATTGTATTCACGTCTGATGATGCCGAGGCCTGGTCAGAAAAAGGGGAAACCGTCGTTTTAGTCCGCAATGAGACTTCTCCGGAGGATGTTCATGGCATGCACGCGGCAGAAGGTATCCTGACCGCAAAGGGAGGAATGACCAGCCATGCTGCTCTGGTAGCTCGCGGGTGGGGGAAATGCTGTATTGTTGGTTGTGGAGCGCTGGAGGTGAGCCTCGCAAACAAGACCGTTACCACTAATGGAATAACTTTAAAAGAAGGAGATTGGATAACCCTGAACGGAACCCGGGGAAATGTCTATGAAGGAAAACTTCCTCTCCTCCCAGCTGATCCAGAAAAGAACAAAGCTTACAAACAACTTATGCAGTGGGCGGATGAAACCCGAAAGTTAGGAATCCGTACCAACGCCGACACTCCACAGGACGCTAAACTGGCTCGCGCTTTCGGAGCCGAGGGTATCGGCCTCTGCCGAACCGAACATATGTTTTTTAGTCCCGACCGAATCCAGGCCATGAGAGAAATGATCGTGGCCGAAAATGAAATCGACCGCCGGAAAGCGATAACAAAGCTCCTGCCTTTTCAAAAACAGGACTTCTCAGGTCTTCTCGAAGCCATGAAAGGTCTTCCGGTTACGATCCGATTACTGGATCCTCCGCTCCACGAATTTGTCACCCTTGATAAAAAACAAACCGCAGAGCTGGCAAAAGAATTGGGAATGCCGAAATCCAAGCTGGAAGCCCGGATAGCTCAACTCCATGAGCTGAATCCCATGCTGGGGCATCGAGGATGCCGCTTGGGAATAACCTATCCCGAGATTTCGGAAATGCAGGCCCGGGCCATATTCGAGGCAGCTGCCGAGCTAACCAGAAAGAAAATAAAGGTGTATCCTGAGGTGATGATTCCTCTGGTTGGATCGCTAAATGAACTAGCCGACCAAAAAGCGGTGGTCGAGCAAGTCGCTCAGGAAGTTCAGAAAAAAATGAAAGTGAAGTTCCCCTATATGATCGGCACCATGATTGAGATTCCCCGTGCCTGTATCGTTGCAGACAAAATAGCCGACGAAGCGGAGTTCTTCTCTTTCGGGACCAATGATTTGACTCAGACTGCCTTCGGTTTTTCGAGAGACGATGTGGGTTCCTTTCTGCCTGAGTATTTAAAAAAAGAGATTGTCCCGAAAGACCCCTTTCAAATATTGGATCAGGAAGGGGTGGGAGAATTGGTAAAGATGGGAGTAAAAAAGGGCCGTTCCACCAAAAAAGACCTCAAAATCGGAATATGCGGTGAGCATGGAGGCGAGCCTTCTTCAATTGAGTTCTGTCATCGGGTAGGAATGACTTATGTGAGCTGTTCTCCTTTTAGAGTCCCCATCGCAAGAATTGCGGCAGCCCAGGCAGCAATAAAAAATAAGAAATGAGTTTGTTCAAATTACGATGTATTCCCTCTCCTCCCAAAGGAAGAGAGGGAACCTTTTATTAGAAGATGGAGAAAAAGTTTAGCCTTACCATCTTGGGCGCGGGAACCGGCGTGCCCCTCAAAGACCGGCAGGCCCCCGGGCTGGCTGTTCAGGCAGATAAGACTTTTCTTCTTTTTGACAGCGGGAGCGGTTCCGCTTATCAGATGGCCAAAGCCGGGCTGGCTTATCACTGGTTTGACCACCTTTTTTATTCTCACTATGCTCATCCTGATCATATCAATGATCTGGCCGAATTGATATTCGCCAATGGTTATTTTGATCCCCCCCGGAACCGGGAGCTTCATATCTATGGTCCAAAAGGAATTAAAGGTTTTTTAAAAAAACTGATCGGCCTCTATCCCGTGCTGAACAAAATAAAATATCCGATAACAGTTCATGAACTGGGGAAAAATCAGGTCATGGTAAACGATATAATCATAAAATCTCAGCCCTTAATCCATCAACAAAACCCTTGTCTGGGCTATCGAGTAGAGTATGAAGGTAAAAGCCTCATCTATTCGGGCGACACTGATTACTGTGAGTCTCTGATCGATTTAGCCCAAAAAGGTGATCTGTTAGTGATGGAATCTTCTTTTCCCGACGGATACAAGGTCGAAGGTCATCTCACTCCCTCTGAGGTTGGAAAAATTGCTACCCAGGCAAAGGCAAAAAAAGTAATCCTCACTCATCTTTATCCGCTCTGCGATAAGCATGATGTGGTTTGCCAGGTAAAGAGAAAATTCAGCGGAGAGATAGTTCGGGCTGAAGATTTGATGGAAGTGAGGATCTAACCTTTTTCCTTTTTTTCCAGAACCCTTCTCATCTCGTGAGAAAAAAGATTCATATTGAATGGTTTCTGGATAAAACCGTTATAGCCATGCTTCAGTATCTTATCGGCCTGGCCTTTTATGCTGTAGCCGCTCGAAAGCAGAACCTTGATATCCGAGTCGATCTTCTTGAGCCGGTCATAGGTCTTCCCTCCTGCCATCTCCGGCATCACCATGTCCAGAATCACGAGGTCACTTTCATCCCTATGCTTTCTTATAGATTTCAATCGCTTCCTTTTCGCTTCGGGCCACAAAAATCTGGTAGCCTAAAAACTGCAATATTTCCTCAGCAACTTTGATGATCATCTCTTTATCATCTGCAAAAAGAATGGTCTCATCTCCCTTGAGAAGATCTTCTTCTGTCGCAAATATTTCCTTATTAATAGTCACTGATCCTGAGGCCGGCAGATAAATGTTAAAGGTGGCGCCTTTGCCCTCTTCACTGTAAACATTGATGAATCCTTCATGGTTCTTGATTATTCCATACGCTGACGCAAGCCCCAGTCCCGTATCCCTTCCCATATCCTTGGTGGTGAAAAAAGGATCAAATATCTTCTCCTGCGCCTTCTTATCCATGCCAACGCCGTTGTCGCTCACGCTAACCTCGACATATTGGCCCGGACTTATCTTGTAAATTTTTTACCAGAGTTTTATACTTCACTGATATTACAACCTGTTGTGGAAAAATTGATGAAATGATAGAATTACTTTATGCTAATCT
>Ga0272441_10007161_pt1 | contig 18259 bp, 19 predicted proteins | sample SSMProp6N_FD_193582 | JGI IMG/M metagenome (GOLD analysis project Ga0272441, IMG submission 193582) | Marine sediment archaeal communities from Little Sippewissett salt marsh, Falmouth, MA, United States - SSM-Prop-6N | ecosystem: Environmental > Aquatic > Marine > Wetlands > Sediment ... | reverse complement strand
CCAAACTCCTGACGAAAATATATACCGCCGTCAACCCGACCGTCACCATCGTGGACGGCATCCTAGCGCTGGAGGGCGACGGCCCCGGTCAGGGGGGACGACCGATCCGCACGGGTACTATCCTCGCCGGGAGCAATGCCGTCGCCGTCGATGCGGCGGTCTGTCGCATGCTCGGCATTGCGCCAGAGAATCTCCCGACCATCAAGGCCGCGCGGGAACTCGGCCAGGACGACGACACGCTCACCATCGACGGAGTCCTTCCCCGGGTGGACCACTTCGCCCTGCCCGAATCCGCCCCTTTGGTCTTCGGTCCACGCCGGGCGCAGGGCTTCATCCGCCGGCATCTTCTCCAGCGACCGGTGGTGAACGAAGACGTGTGCACCCTGTGCGGTGAATGCCGCCGGATGTGCCCCGCCAGTGCCATTGCGCTCGGCGATACCCGTATCACCTTCGATTACGATCGATGTGTGCGGTGCTACTGCTGTATCGAAGTGTGCCCTGCGGGTGCCCTCGCGGCGCGGGAAACCGCCGTCGGCACGCTTGTACGAAAATTTATCCACCGCCACCGCCACTGATCTACTATCTGCGCGTAGTGCTTGCTTTTAATACGCACACAGTGTAGAGAAGAGAGTTCCGTATCCTGTGTGCAACGGCACCACGGGATAATCATGATCCCGCAGAAGGAGTTTGCATTGCATAGTCTGTTGACCTGGGTCGGCAACGGCGAACAGCTGCAGGCGTTGATCGCCAATGCGCCGACTGCCATGCTGCTGCTGATGACCGTCATCTGCATCGTCGTGCTCGTCAAAGGGGCCGACTGGATGATTGATGGTGTCGTCGATCTGGCACGCAGAACCGGTCTGCCGCGGATCGTCATCGGGGCCACGATTGTGTCACTCGGCACGACGACACCGGAGGCGGTGGTCTCGGTTATGGCGGCCTGGATGGGCGATCCGGGCCTGGCCCTGGGCAACGGTGTGGGATCGATTATTGCCGACACGGGCCTGATTTTCGGGTTGACCTGCCTCCTGGCCCGGGTGCCGATGAACCGTTATATCCTGAACCGCACGGGCTGGGTCCAGGTGGGAACCGCCACGCTCTTGGTGCTGATTGCCGTGACGGTCCGCGGAGTCACACCCGGCGAGCCGATCCTGTCGCGGTGGGTCGGGGGCATGCTTTTACTGCTGCTTGCCGGATATCTCTACGCCACGTATCGCTGGTCCCGACAGGGGGGTATCGCCTGTGCCGGTGAAGAAGTACTGGATTCCATTAGCATCGACAACATCTGGAAATGCTGGATCTTTATCATCGGGGGACTCGTCATGGTCGCGGCGGGGGCGCGTTTCCTGGTGCCGTGTGCGGCCGAGGTGGCTGTGAGAATCGGCGTGCCGAATGACATCATCGCCGCCACCCTGGTGGCCTTCGGCACATCACTGCCCGAACTGATGACGGCCATTACCTCCGTCAGGAAAGGGTGCCCGGAAATCACCGTCGGCAATATTGTCGGGGCAGACGTCCTCAACTGCCTGTTTGTGATCGGTGCCGCGGCGGCGGCCAAACCCCTGGTTGTAACCCCTAACTTTTTTATCTTTCACTTTCCGGCCATGCTGCTGATTCTCTATTCATTCAGAATTTTTATCATGACGAGCCGGAGCGGCCGCTTCTCCAGATGGCACGGGGCCTGGCTTCTGGGCCTGTACCTGGTCTATGTGATTCTGCAGTACACCCTAGGCATCGGCAGTGTGGAAGGATAGTATGATATCGCTTAAGGACATCTCGAAACAATTCGGCGAACAATCCCTTTTCCGGGAGCTCTCCCTGCACATCGGAGACGGTGAACGCGTGGCCCTCGTGGGCCCCAATGGGGCGGGCAAATCGACGCTGATGAAAATCATTGTCGGGGACCTCGAGGCCGATACCGGCAGCATTGCACAGTCCCGCTTTACCACCACGGGCTATCTCCCCCAGGACGGGGTGTATCATGCGGGCCGGACGCTTCTCGACGAAGTGGCCCTGGTCTTCGACGATCTGCAGCAGCTCCATGCACGCCTTGCGGAGCTGTCTCGTGAAATCGCCCGCGCAACGGACGAGTACGGAGCCGGATCGGCCGAGCTCGACGCGCTCCTGGGTGAACTGGGCCGGACGCAGGACGCCATCGAACACCAGCAGGGCTATACCGTGGAGGCCCGCATCAGCCAGATTCTCTCAGGACTCGGATTTGCCGAAAAAGATGGGCAGCGCATGACGGAGGAATTCAGCGGCGGCTGGCAGATGCGGATCGAAATCGCCAAGTTGCTCCTGCGGGGACCCCAATACCTGCTCCTCGACGAACCGACCAACCATCTCGACATCGAATCGCTGGAGTGGCTCGAAAATTATCTCAAGGCATATCGGGGTGGCCTGATCCTCGTCTCGCACGACAGCCGGTTTCTGGATAATCTGGTCAGTCGCGTGGTGGAGATAGCCCTGGGCAGGGCTACATCCTACACTGGTAATTTTAGCTCCTACCGGGCACAGAAGGCCGTCCGCCAGGAACAGCAGATGGCGGCGTTCGAACAACAGCAGAAGGTCATTGAAAAGACATCGCGGTTCATTGAGCGGTTCCGGTACAAGAATACCAAGGCAAAACAGGTCCAGAGCCGGGTCAAGATGCTGGAAAAAATGGAGCGCATCGAGATCGACCGGGATCACCGGACGATAGCCTTCGATTTTCCGGAGGCACCCCGACCGGGGAAAATGCTACTGGAGCTTGCCGGCGTGATCAAGACGTATGGCCCCACCAAGGTGTTCGATGAGCTGTCGCTGCAGATCACCAAGGGCGAACGGATTGCCCTTTTGGGGGTGAACGGATCGGGAAAATCTACCCTGGCACGCATCATCGCCGGCAGCGAGCCGTTCCAGGGCGGTGCACGCACGACGGGACACAACGTGGTTATTTCGTACTATGCACAGAATATGGCCGAGACGCTGGACCCGCACAAAACGGTGTTGCAGACCCTGCAGGACGCCACCGCTGCCGGAGCCCCCAACCAGATACGCAGCCTGCTGGGATGTTTTCTCTTCAGTGGCGATGATGCGTTCAAACCCGTATCCGTCCTGTCGGGAGGCGAAAAGAGCAGACTCGCCATTGCCAAGATGCTGCTGACACCGGCCAACCTCCTGATTTTTGACGAGCCGACAAACCACCTGGATGCGCAGTCAAAGGCGATCCTACAGCAAAGCCTGCTCAATTTCAGCGGCAACTATGTCATTGTCTCCCATGACAGGGATTTTCTGGCACCCTTGATTAACAGGGTCATCTACCTGCAAGCGGGAGGTGCGATCTTGTATCCGGGTACCGTCGACGAGTTCATGGAGACCTTAAAGCGCGAGCACGAAACCGAGGACCAGACGCGGGAAGCCACCAAATCGATTGCTTCCCACGCACTTGAAAAAGAGCGCAAACGCCAGGAGGCGCGAATCAGGCAAGAGTTGTACGCCACCCTGAAACCCCTCAGGACCACCCGTGACAGAATCGAGGCGGATATCAGCCGTCTCGAAAAACGCAAAACGGAGATTGAAAGGACATTCGCCGATCAGAATACTTATGCGGACGATAAACTCGTCCAATCCCTCCATATCGAACACGATCAGCTGCAATCTCAGTTGGACGACCTGTACGATCAATGGACTGCCATCGAGGCAGACATTGAAACTATCACGACAACATCATAGTCGTACAAAATAACCACTAGATATCATTACGCAATAACCGTAAATGCATGGGACGTACGGCGCCCCCGGAAAACCGCCAGGCTTGACAGACGACGGTATTACATGGTATTACCAATAAAAAGGCCAAGGAGTAGCTCCTATGAAAAAGAAGCAGAAGATCGTGACATTTAAAATGGACGAAGACCTGTACGATATCATCACCGCCATGCCGAATCGGTCGGAATTCATACGCTCCGCAATCACCAGCGCCTTGGGTACGATCTGCCCGCTCTGCAACGGTAAAGGAATCCTGACCCACAACCAGAAAAACCACTGGGATGACATCGCCGACGAGCACCGCATCACGCGATGTCAGAAGTGTAATGAACTTTTCATCCAGTGTTCGCTCGCCGAGTAAGGGGCGAACATACTGGCACGGCACCGGTGATAAAAGGGTGGCAAGTATGAGCAAGATACGCGACGTAATCTGTGTGGTGGTGGCAGCCGTGGTACTGGCATCCGCAACGGGAGTCGTGGCGGCAACCAACAAGACCATCCGGGTCTATGTCAGCATCCTGCCGCAGCGCTATTTCGTCGAACGGATCGGCGGAGCACATGTACATGTTGATGTGCTGGTGGGGCCCGGTCATTCACCGGCGACCTATGAACCGACACCGAAACAGATGGCGCGGATGGGCCGGGCGGGAATCTATTTCCGCATCGGCACGCCCTTTGAAAAAGGATTCGTCCGGAAGATCAGCGATCTATTTCCGGATCTTGACATCGTCGATATGCAGCGCGGGATACCCCTCTTGTATTTTGAGGGCTCGCACGAAGCATCAGTACCGGACCCCCACACGTGGCTCGATCCGAAACGCGTCAAACTGCAGGCAACTATCATATACGATGCACTGCGTCGGCTCGATCCCGCTCACGACGACGTATTTAAGCATAATCTGCACCGTTTTCATGCAGACCTGGATGCACTCGATGCCCGCATTACAGCGGCGCTTGCGGCATACAAAGGACGGTCGATTTATGTATTTCACCCGGCCTTCGGCTATTTCTGCGATTCCTATGGACTCACGCAGGTGGCAATTGAAACCGAAGGCAAGCAACCCAGCCCGAAACAGCTCGCCCGCGTGATCAGGACGGCACAAACGGAGAAGGTAAAAATTATTTTTGTCCAGCCGCAGTTCGCCCGCAGGGACGCCCAGGCGCTGGCACAGGCAATTAAGGGTGCCGTGGTACCCATCAACCCGCTGCCGGAAAATTACGTGGAGGACATGGAGGCACTGGCCCGTGCCATCGAGGATGGCCTGACACAGTGAGCACGCCGGCGGACGGACCACCGAACCCGGTGGTGACGGTCCTCCATAAACACAGGGGGATACATCCCATGGAAGAGATACCCGTAATCACCATCGACAATGTATCGTTTTCCCTTGATCATTTACCGATACTGAAGGATGTCAGTCTGACGGTGCATGCCCACGATTTTCTTGCGATTGTCGGCCCCAATGCCGGTGGCAAAACGACGTTGCTGAAGCTCATCCTGGGGCTGCTCAAACCGACATCCGGGCACATTCATGTATTCGGGCAGGATCCCGCGCGGGCTCGGGCACGCATCGGTTATATGCCGCAATATGCCTCCCTCGATCCGTTGTTTCCGGTGAGTGTCTTGGATGTCGTGCTCATGGGACGTTTGGAACGCGGAAAAATCGGCTTTTTCAACCGCCATGACAAAGAAACAGCCGCCGAGGCCTTACGAAAGGTCGAAATGCACGACTTAGGTTTCCGTCCCTTTGCGGCCTTGTCGGGCGGCCAGCAGCAGCGGGTGCTCATCGCGCGGGCCCTTGTCTCCGACCCGGACCTACTCATCCTCGACGAACCGACATCCCACGTCGATGTGGCCGTCGAAACGGAACTATACGAGATGTTAAGTGTGCTCAACCGGCAACTGACCGTGGTACTGGTGACACATGATCTTGGATTCGTCTCGCAGTATGTGAAGCATGTAGCCTGCGTGAACAAACTGGTCAGGGTGCATCCGACGAGCGATATCAGCGGCGAAATGATCAATGAAATTTATGGCTCGGACGTGCACATGATACGCCACGATGCGACCACAACAAGGGGACCAACCTGTGTCTGAATTCTTGATTGACCTGCAACAACAGACGTTTCTTCAATACGCGCTTGTCACCGGCGTGCTGGCGAGCATTGCCTGCGGCATTATCGGTAGTTACGTCGTTACCCGCCGCATCACGTATATTGCCGGAGGCATCGCCCACAGCGTCCTCGCTGGAATGGGTGCGGCCCGCTACTGCCAGACCGTTTTCCAATGGCACTGGTTCCACCCCCTTTACGGCGCCATCATAGCGGCACTGCTGTCGGCAGTCATCATCGGTCTCGTCAGCCTGCATGCACGCCAGCGGGAAGACACGGTTATCGGCGCCGTGTGGGCCATCGGCATGGCCATCGGTATTTTATTCATATTCAAGACACCGGGCTATAATGAAAATCTCATGAGTTACCTGTTTGGCAATATCCTGCTCGTCTCGGCCGGCGAGCTGTGGCTGATTGCCGGACTCGATGCCCTGATTGTGATTGTCGTGGTACTCTTCTATAACCAGTTTCTGGCCGTATGCTTCGATGAAGAATATGCCCTCCTCCGGGGCGTGCGTGTCCGGTTCTACTATCTGCTGCTGCTCTGCATGACCGCGTTGACGGTCGTGCTGCTCGTAACGGTGGTGGGTATCGTCATGGTCATCGCACTGTTGACCATTCCGGTTGCCATCGCGAGTCACTTCACCAGCCGTCTGTGGCACTTGATGGTGCTCTCTTCACTCTTGACCACGGCCTTTACCGCGACGGGGCTGGCCGTCAGTTATGGCCCGGACCTCCCGGCCGGGGCCACAACCATCGTCGTCGCCGGGGCGGTCTATCTCGTGGTGCTCATCCTCTCCCGCCTGAAAGGGAACGGACCGACATGATGACGGACGCTGTTTTGCCTTGACCCGCCTGTGGTTGTTCATTATACTTTTGGCGTAGGACATCCGGTACAGTACCTCGGCAGGAGGTAGGCGATCCGGCTGATTCATCAACGCACAACGATCGGAGCCTTCCATGCAGAACATCATCACCTATCTCACGGATGGTACCGTGGAGGAAAACATACGGGCGCTGCGCGCGCTGCTTGCCACCTTCAAGGTCCCTTACCGGGCAGGCGATTCCATCGGTATCAAGTTGCACTGGGGCGAACGGGGCAACAGGAGTTTCCTGCCGCCCGATTACGCGCGTGAAATTGCGAACTGGCTCCGTGACATGGGCATGAAGCCCTTTGTATTCGACACCACGGTGCTTTATTCAGGATACCGTCGCATGGCCCAGGATTCCCTCGACACCGCCGCCGGCCACGGCTATTCGGAAGATTATCTCGGGTGTCCGGTAATCATCGGGGATGGGATGGACGGGCAGGCCGTGGTGGACATCGACACGGCCTTCACGCATTTTGACTCGGTTCAGGTGACATCACTGCTTGATACCGTCGATGGATTCTTTATCTTTTCCCATTTCAAAGGCCACCTGGCGGCGGGTTTCGGCGGCGCCATCAAGAATCTTTCCATGGGCTTTGCCTCTCGCGCGCAGAAACAGCGAATGCACTCCGATGCGCAGCCCGTGCTGAACGAGACCAAGTGCACCAAATGCGGCATTTGCGCCCAGGTGTGCCCCACCGGTGCGGCAGGGTTCCCGGATGACGATGCCTATCCGGCCTATGACCTCGATCTGTGTATAGGGTGTGCCCAATGCATCGCCATGTGTCCCGAAATGGCATTGAAAATTTGCTGGGAGACGGATATCACCGTATTTCAGGAAAAACTCGTCGAGACGGCAGCTGCCGTATGGAAGCGCATTGCCGACAAGACGCTCCTTGTCAATGCGCTGTTCAAGATCACGGCCGAGTGTGACTGCATGCCGGGTAAAAATCCCGTTATTGCCCGGGATGTGGGGCTTCTGGGAGGGTATGATCCCGTAAGCCTCGACCGGGCATCCCTTGACCATATCGGCGAAGAGGTGTTCCGTCGCGCCCATCCCGGCGTACCCTGGGACCGGCAATTCGAGTATGCCGGAGAAATCGGTTTCGGCACGTGACAAATCGGCATGAGCCGGTACCGGAAGGCCGATCAGCATCCCTAGGTGTCGTCATCGCGTTCGATCTCGAGCTCCAAAAGGGCAAACGAGAGTGATTTGCCGTGGGCATCAAGGTCGAGGGCGGATGATACCCCACCCGACCGTGTACCATAGAGCACGAAATTCAAGCCTTTCAGGCTTTCGATTTCGTAGCGCAGCACCGCACCCTTCACAGACCCACCGAAATGATCCCGTACCGCCTCCGCCGTGACCTGGTCGCGCAGAAGCTGATAATCGTCATCGCGATAGGGAAACAAGGCAATGTTGGTGATTTCACCCTTATCGCCGGCCCGGGCATGCGCAAGTTCATACAGTTTAATTTTCTGTTTCATGATACGTCCGTCATATGCAGCGTGACAGTGAGTGCATTCCGCGGCACACTCGCCGAATAGATCCCGATGACGGGGCGAACATATTTGCGCGCCCCCGCCGCACCGGCCGGGCCATTCAGGTACAACGTTTCGACTTCCTCCCCGATCCGCTGAGCAAGACGACGTGTGGCAGTCCGGGCGGCAATGCGCACCCGCACGTCTTGGGGCGCTGCGTCTCGTCGATCGTGCACGGCACCCAGAAGGGCGTTGTAGCCGATATATTCGATTTTCAGGTCGTCGGTGTCGATCCCGCGGCACTTCAATCGTTCCGCGACAATGGCGGTGGCCTGTCGTGCGCGGCTCAGGGCACCGTGCCCGGCAAACGAAATCTCGCCTTCGCCGATATAGCCCTCCTCCACCCCGACGCTGACCTTGAGGGTGTCGGGCCTGGCATGGCCGGACGCATGGCACACGGCAACCCGGTCCGGCCCGGCCGGTGTCAGGGTAACCTGCGAAAAATCCGCCGTCACATCGGGGGTCAGGTACCGTGCCGGATCGTGCACTTCATAAAGGAGTTGCTCCTTGCAGGTCTGCACACTCACCAGCCCGCCCGTGCCCGGCAGCTTCGTAATCCAGGCCGCGCCGGTATCGCGGACTTCCGCCACGGGAAACCCAATGTGCGCCGGATCGGGCACATCTTTCAGGCCTGGATCTGAGAAATATCCGCCCGTTACCTGGGCGGCACACTCGAGAAGATGCGCCGCGGCCGTACCTTTGCCGAGGACCCGCCAATCATCGGATGCCCAGCCGAATTCGTGTATCATGGGGGCCAGAAACAGCGCCGGATCGGCAACCCTACCCGTAATGATGACCTGACACCGCGCCTTCAGCGCCGGCAGTATGGCATCGGCACCAAGGTAGGCATTGGCCGATACCACCGGTCGGTGCAGGCGGGAGACGGGAAGCCCCGTCTCCCAAAGAATCGTGTCGGCGGTGAGCACATATTCCCGTACGTCATCACCGGTGACGACACCGATTTTCAGCGGTCCCAGGTGCAATGCACGGGCGATGTCAATGGTTTTCCGATACGCAGCAAGGGGATTGGCCGCGCCCAGATTTGAAAGCATGACGAGCTCCTGCGCGGCGCAGTGGGGAAGGATGGCCTCCATGCGCTCCTCCAGGAATTGACCGTAGCCGCGGGAGGGATCCTGCATCCTTTCCAGTTGCGCGAGGGCAATCGTGCGCTCGGCAAGACACTCGAAACAGATGTACTGCAACGCACCATGCGCCGCCAACTCGATGGCGGGCTCCAGTCGATCGCCGGCATACCCTGCCCCCGCACCGATTCTGATGGCTCGCTTTCGCATACTCGTCAACTCACGTAAATGGGATTTGAAAATATCCACGGGCGATATTTCAGGTAGGACTTCAGCTCGACTTCGACACGATAGACCCCGGAATCATGCACGACACAGTGCACTTCCCGGGCAATCCGTTCGTGAAAGAGCCGCCCATCTTTTATAATCCGGATTTTCCCTTTCGTCGGCAGGGCCACGTCGAGACCGGCCGCGGCTGTGCGCCTGAAGGTATCGCCCATCGTTGCCGCGCAGTGCCCGTCGCTGATCCAAAACGAAAACCCCGCCGATGGATGAAAAAATTCAAGGGCGGCATAGGCACGGCCGTGCGCCAAGGCCGCGAGCAGCGCCGGAATGTCCCGGGATGCATCGCCGGTAAAGGGTCGTTCCAGCAGAAGATGCGTCGAGATAAACCGAAAGGCCCGGGAGAACCGAAAGACATTGAACGTAATCCCCAGCACCTTTTGGGGGGTGTCGTGATTATCAAGTTCGCCGATGCCGACGATTTTTGCCCGCCGGGTGAGGCGATCCCATCGCGCGAGCGTCACGTCGCGCGGTCCCTTGAGGAAGAGGGCCGGCATGAGGAAACTCAGCATCGCCCGCGGATAACTCGTCAGTGACGACTGCCAGTCGGTCATGAAATCCCAGATGCCGAGCCCTGTGTATCCCGAGACGTTCCAGTCGTTCCACGGAAAATGTTTCACGTGAAACATTTCTGTTCCTTCGTGATCGGGATGCGCAATGAATCCTATTCCTCCGCTGCGTCTCACGTCATCGATATACGCCTGTGGTGGCATCTCATCCTGTTCGTCCGCTTCGATCTCCCGATCCATCCCGAATGCCAGGTAGTGGTTGAATCGTGGTGTAATTTCCTGCCCCACAACTAGAAGCACACCTTCGTGCCAGCCCTCTTGGCCCTGCCTGCGTGCTGCCAGGCATGAATGATCCGTCAGCATCAAAAAATCTATATCCGCCCTGCGTGCTGCCGTCAGTATGTCGCCTACGGCGATTCTCCCGTCATACGAATACTTCGAATGCAGATGAATGACGCCCCGGTAATCGTAATACCCCATTTTTCTCCCGTATTACTGCCGCCGCTTCATGTCTTGCAACGGGCACCGCTCACACACAGGTATCTTCCTGCAGTAGTGCTTGCCCGCATTTACGATAAGTGCGTGGTATTGATTGTAGACTCCCACTTCTTCCGGCAGGTACTGCATGAACAGTGTCTGAATTTCTCCATATTTCCAGGTATCCATGGGTATTCCGTGGCGTGTGAATATTCTCCGTGTGTAGGCATCGACGACAAAGATGGGCTTGTTCCCGGCGTACAGGAGTATACTGTCGGCTGTTTCTTCGCCGATCCCCTTGATCTCCAGCAGGTTCCTGCGCAGTGGCCACATGTCTTCCTGAAACATCCTGCTCATGCTGCCGTTGTAGGTGTCCATCAGAAAGCCCACAAAATTCTTTACCCTTTTTGTTTTGAGATTATAGTATCCCGATGGTCGTATAAGCAGGGCCACCTCTTGTTCTTTCGCGTTTTGCAGGGCCTGTGGCGTCAGTAAGTCCGCGTTCTTTAATCGACTAATGGCCGTTTCGACATTCTTCCAGCTCGTATTCTGCGTGAGGATGGCACCGACAGCAACTTCAAACGGTGTCTCGCCCGGCCACCAGTTCAGCGGCCCGAAGTGCCTATCCAACTGTCTGTAAACGCTGATGAGCTGTTGTGCGTGTGTCATTTTTTCCTTTCCCGAGTGCCCTCCTCTATAGCAGATCTCGCAAGTTTTTTAAAACTCCGGCCTCATTCACCTCGACCGTCTGCATCGCGTCCTGCGTCGCTCCGCCCTTCCCTGCGCGTCTATCCCGTGTTGCGTGTGTATTCCTTGCCGTTATTCTTCATGTGACTGGTATTGTAAGCGGAGGAGGCCGCATGCCTCCCCCGCTCTTCAGTTACTTGCGTATGACGACGAAGAACTTTGATCCGCCGCGCTGTATCAGCAGGAGCACGCTCCCCGCCTTCTCAGCCCGGGCCATCTCCTTTTCGTAGTCTTCCATTTCATATATCTTGACTTTATTGACTTGCAGAATTATATCTTCCGCCCGTATTCCCGTTGCCCCGGCCGCACTGCCTTCCTTCACCTCGCTGACAATAACCCCGTTCGTATCCGGCAGTCCGAGATGCTTGGCAATTTCAGGCGTAATCTCCTGCACCGTCATTCCAAAATGTTCGCTCGTCTTACTACGCAGTGCCAGTTTGTCCCGTTCCGGCCGTTCTGCAATCTTTATGCGCACCTCTTTTTCCTTCCCTTCGCGGAGAATGACCACATCGACGCTTTTCCCCACCTTTATGCCTGCGATAATCTTTAAGAGTTCATGGGTGTTTTCTACATCCTTCCCGTTTACCCTTATGATAACATCGCCTGATTTGACGCCGGCCTCATCCGCCGGATCTCCCTCGAAGACATCGGCCACGAGTGCCCCTTTCTTCTCCTTCAGCTTTAATCCCTCAGCGATTTCATCCGTAATATCCTGGACCGATACTCCCAACCATCCCCGGGTCACTTTTCCCTTTTCCTTGAGATCATCCAGAATAGCCTTTGCCATGTTGATCGGTATCGCAAACCCGATGCCCTGTCCCTGCGCAACGATTGCCGTATTTATCCCCACAACCTCTCCGTTCATATTAAAGAGCGGTCCTCCGCTGTTTCCGGGATTGATGGATGCATCCGTCTGAATGAAATCATCGTAGGGTCCCGCCCCGATGACGCGTCCCTTGGCGCTGACTATTCCGGCCGTCACCGTCTGTGAAAGCCCGAATGGGTTTCCTATGGCAATGACCCAGTCACCCACCCGCAGTTTATCAGAGTCTCCAATTCGTATGATGGGCAGGCTGTTATCCGGCTCGATCTTCAACAATGCGATATCCGTATTCTTATCACGTCCGACGACCTTGGCTTCGTATTCCTTTTCGTCCGAGACTTTGACGATAATGGTGTCCGCCTTTTCTACTACGTGATTATTGGTGAATATGTAGCCGTCTTTGCTGATAATAAAGCCCGATCCGAGACTGCGCTGCTTAAACTCCCGTCGTGGAATATCACCGAAAAATCGCCTGAAAAATTCATCGCCGAAGAATTGATCAAAGGGACTTCCCTCGCCGAAGGGTGATCGAAACGTCCCCTGGCGCCCCGTGGTAATCGTCTTGGTCGTGCGTATATTGACGACAGACGGTTTCAATCGTTCCGCCAGGTCGGCAAATGATTCCGGTGTCGCCGCGGCCAGGGCGGTTGACCCGATTGGCGTTTTTTCCCCCGTGCCTGCGGTCAGAACTCCGATATTGAACATACCTGTCGCCGATATGACCACGAGACTCGTCATCACTATCAGCAATGTTTTCAATCCCTTATTCCTGGTATGCTTTGTATTTCTCATAATTTTCCTCCGTCAACTTTCTTTTTTTCTTGCAGTGCCCCCGCTTTAGTCTTCGTTCCTTACCGTATTGGTAAGCTCTCCGATACCTTCGATCATAACCGTAATCGAATCGCCCTCTTTAAGAAAAATCGGCGGTTCTCGTGTAAATCCCACCCCTGCCGGCGTACCTGTCATGATGACCGTACCTGGCCTGAGCGTCATCGATTGACTTATATCGCTGACTATGTTTGCGATACCATAAAACATATCGGAGGTATTTGAATCCTGCATTACTTCTCCGTTCAGAATGGACCGTATCAATAGATTATCTGGCGCGGTGATCTCATCCTTTGTCACGATACAAGGTCCCAGGGGACAGAAGGTATCAAAACTTTTCCCCCGGGCCCACTGTTCTTTCTGTTTGTGGAACTGCCAGTCCCTGGCGCTGATATCGTTTCCGCAGGTATACCCGAACACGTAGTCCAAGGCCGCATCCGCCGGCACGTTTTTGGCCGTTTTGCCGATAATGACCGCCAGTTCCGCCTCGTAATCCACCTCATGCGGTCCTGCGTTGGGAAGCACGATCGCATCGCCATGCCCGATGACACTTGTTGTCGCCTTTAAAAATACCACCGGATGTTCCGGGTATCTGACATCCGTTTCCTCGGCGTGTTTTCCGTAACTGAATCCTAGGGCAAATATGTTCGGCGGTGCGATAGGGGGAAGTATCCGTACTATCTGTTCCCTCCTGTTTGTAATCCGATATTCCGTAAAAAGATCGCCCTCAATGACGCGCGCCTCACCGCCCTTTTCGTTTTCGTATGCCCCGTATCTGGGCTTTCCGTCCTGCCCCGTATACCTCACTATCTTCATGCCTTTTCCCCTTACTCTTCGCCTGTCTTCGTTTTAATTTCGTCTACCACTAGTAACCAATCAATTTTATTATAATCATTCCGTATCATATTTCAATAGACTTCTTCATACTTTCTTTGCGATCCCGAGGTCTGTGCACACCTTGTTCATAAAGTTGTTGACATCCCCTCTGATTGACTTCATATTGGTGTCGTCGGTATTTTTCCTGTGTGCCTCCTTCACATTGAAGGCCTCGGTACACCTTCGCGCTGCAATTCCTATTCTCTCATCCTTTGTGCGGGTAAATTGTATGGCCGGAACAATTGAGCATCTCGGTGGCACCACGATCCGTGTGTGCACGTCGCTTTTTGATACGATTATCTTTTCATTTCAGATGCTTGCGAAATGTTTCGACCGGCGCTCCTACAATTCCGCCTCTCTGTCGGTCCTGGTACATCAGATCTATTTTACCGCCGTTGAAATTCTGCCTCTGTTCCTTTTGATCTCCGTCATCCTCGGCACCTTAACCATGGGGTTGGCCTTTGAAACGGCCAAACGCTACGGCCTCGACAATTACCTCGGTAATTTTCTCATGGGATTTGCCCTCACCGAGCTGTCGCCGTTTGTCACTGTCCTCCTCCTGGCTCTTCGTTCCGGATCCGCCATTAATACGGAAATCGCTACGATGAAGGTCAACAGAGAACTCGATACGCTCGCTGCCCTGCACATCGATGTGAATATGTATCTCTTCTTACCCCGCATTGTGGGCGGCATCGTATCGCTTGTCCTTTTAACGGGTCTGTTTTCTATTATGTTACTGTCAAGCGGATTTTTCTTTTCAAAAATTATTTTCGGCATGGGGTTTACGTCGTACTCGCGCATCATGGCCAACGCTATCAGCGCCGCCGATTTTCTTAATCTCTTTATCAAATGTGCGACATTCGGCTTTTTTATCACACTTATTCCCATTCGCGCGGGCCTGCGGGCATCCTCGGAACTGACAAGTATTCCCGTCTCGGTCCTTCATGGGATGATCAGGGTGTTTATCGCGATTGTGGTTATCGAGGTGCTGTCATTACTGGCAAAATTACTGTAACGTTTTTTGATTCCGACATCGAACTTGCGAATGCCTGCAATGTCCTCGTGCGGCAGCATCCCCACACCGGACGTGTGTCCGCGACGCTGCCGCTTATCTCAAATCTGACGGTGTGGGAAAACGTGGCTCTCGTCAAGCAGTATCATCATCATTTTTCGAAAAGGGCGGCCCGGGCCCTCATACTGCGATATCTCGCACGTATCGGTCTTGCATCCGTCGCCCAAGTCCGGGATTCCGAGTTAAGCGAGGAACAGCGATTCTCTGTCATGATCCTGCGTTCCGTCATGATACCGGACGCCATTGTGCTTATCGATCGACCCTTTAATGTGCTGCCGGCCTCCGTAGACGCGTCGCTTATCTTCAATGTATTGAATTTACTTGATGATCTTTATATACAATGTTACATATTCGATTATACCCTCAATCAACACAGATACCGGGTGACGAATGCCACGAACGATTGAATTTAAAGTGGGTCTTTTTGTGATTGTAACCGTCCTGCTTATCGCATCTGCCGCAGGATATATTGCCTTTAAAAAAGATGTCTTTTCAGACGTGCACACGTTTACGTTCTCCGCCAAATCCGGGGAGGGCTTCAGTGAAGGCATGCCCCTCGTGTTCTCGGGCTTTCAGATCGGCAAGGTGCACACCCTCGAACTCAATGATAAAGGCCTCGTCCTCATACGTATCAAAGTGCCCGAACGCCATGTCAAATGGATGCGCACGGACAGCATTTTTATTCTCGACCGTCCCCTCATCGGTACACCCAAGATCGTTGTGTATACCAACGATCTGACGGGCCCCGTCCTTTCCGTGACGGACCAACCGCAGGTATTTCCCGTCGACAGCATCGATGAAGCCATTCATAAGGTGCAGCCGTTGTTGACCAAGGTCGATACGATTCTTGAAAATTCGGTCAAGATCACGTCACGCCTGTCACACCATGAATCGCTCCTCGAAATGCTGGTCGGTAATCGTGATACCGTGGGATCCGTCAATGCGGCGCTCCAGCGTCTCGATGATGTCAGCCGCCGTGCGGATCGCCTGCTGGAAAGATTTGATACCCTTACCGTACACGCCAACGATGGGCTCTTCGGCAACAACGGTCTCCTGCCGCTGGTCCGGACCATTCTCATTGATGTCCTTGAAAAACTCAGACACCTGCATGCGATTGTCGACGATCTGCCTCGTATTACATCCGGCGTGGCGGAGTCCATGTCGAATATCGACGTGCTTAAAACCGAAATCGAGTCGTCCATCGATACCACCAACAGACTCCTCAACGATATTGAACGGCTCGTGCCGTCACACACACAAAAAGAGATTCAACTGCCATGAAACGTATCTTCTCGCTTTTTTTCACGTTTTTCATTCTCATCGCGTCGTCAGGGTGCGGTGGCCATGCTGTCCCCGCATGGAAACGTCACAGTTTCAATTACCTGGAACGCGCCAAACACCTTTACCTGACCGGAGACCGTCACAAGGCCGATCGCTACTTCGAAAAAGCGGTTGAAGAAATCACAAAAAGTGGTAATCTGACCGTGCTTGCACGGGCGTACCTCACGCGCTGTTCCCTCAAGGTGGCAGTGCTGATACCGTTTTCGTGCTATGATTTCAATATGATAGATGATATTGAGTCCGATGCTGAGCATCGCGCGTTTTACCTTTTTCTTTCAGGTGCGCTGGAGACACTCGATGTCGACATGCTGCCGCGCCGCTATGCGCGCGTTGTCTCTGCCGTGCGGACCGACTCTCTGACAGGGGTGAACGTCGCCCTCGCCAGGATCGATGATCCGCTCTCCCGCATCATTGCTGCCGGAGTCGTCGTGTCAATCCACATGTTCGACGAGACGACGCTCCAAATCGCCCTCGATACGGCATCGGAACAGGGATGGAAGCTTGCGGTACTCCGCTACCTGGAGGAGCTCAAGCGTCTGTATGCAGAGAACGGGAATGCATCCCGTGCCGCGTATATACAAGAAAAAATACAGTGTATTACCACTACCAAATAGTTGATGGAGATGAGTATGGCAGAAATCAAGAGTACCCTCGATTTAATCATGGAAAAAACGCAGCATATGACCCTCTCGGAAGAAGAGAAACACTCTCTGCGCACGCAGGAACTCGAACGCAAGGCACGTGGCCTGGTGCAACAATACTGTGCAAAGCGGATACCTCTGAAGGATGTCCGTACCGAATTTGATACCGCCGGCAACTCACGCAAGACCCTGTCTGAGCTTCTCATACGTGCCATTGTCGACGTTATCGACCCTGACGCCGACAACGCGGGGGCATTCACCCTGCTGAGCGAGATTCTCGAGCTCGACCCGGCACCGTATGCCGCCGCTCTCGCCGTCTGGCGTTCTCGCCGAGACGAGTACCTGGACGCTGCGTCGGCAACCTGCAGGGCAGATCTCTCCGCGGCCGGCATTTCGGGAACGGCCGTTGTGCCGAATCTCGCCGCCGGCGACACGCTGAATACTCTCTGCGACGGTTTGCGCGAAGACTTCAGACATGCTGCCGCACTCATTGCAGATATCTGAACCAGCTCGCTTCAACAGCCCGGAAATTAGCCGCCACCTCGTTGTGACCGGTGACGATCGTCCCGTGACCGGGCAGGAAATAGTCGACATCCAGCGCAGCCAGCCGCATGATGCTTTCCCGGAGCAGCCGTCCGTCACCGCCTGGCAGGTCCGTTCGCCCTATTCCGCGACTGAAGATCACGTCGCCCGTAAACAGCGCTTTCTTGTCCTCCCAGTAGAGGCTGACAGACCCCGGTGAATGCCCGGGTGTAGCGATGACCTGTAATCTTATGTCGCCCACGTTAAGATCGCCTTCTTTGAGAAAGAAGTTCGGTTGCGGCAGCCTGAAGTGGCCTCCGGCGGTCTTTTCAAAAAATCGATATTCTTCCTCCCCCATGGTAAACATGGTGGGTGCCTCGATCTCCTGCGCCGCCTCGAGATGGTCCGGATGACCGTGCGTGGCGATTACCAGATCGATCTCGTCCATCTCATATCCCAGCCCGTCAAGTCCCTTGCGCACGTGGCTGAAAAGACGTCTGTGTCCCGGATCGATGAGGATTTTCTTCGCGCCATCGATAAGATAGGCGTTGCAGTTGTTGGTAGTAACATCGCGCCATAAAAAGGCGTGTAATTGTTCTGCGATTTTCATGTATTGCACAACCTCTCGTCATTATATCGTACACCACCATCACGACCGCGTGTGGCTGATGTGCGGTTTTTTCTCTGTCGTACCTGGTACGGCCGTGCTATGCGTCACCCGCAGTGAGCCGCAGTATATTTTCCGAGGTGATTTTGCGATACTCCGCGTCATGCAGACGGAGACTC